>Ga0307431_1000487_pt1 | contig 26970 bp, 24 predicted proteins | sample SalMarWE160170MG_FD_202155 | JGI IMG/M metagenome (GOLD analysis project Ga0307431, IMG submission 202155) | Salt marsh sediment microbial communities from the Plum Island Ecosystem LTER, Massachusetts, United States - WE1603-170 | ecosystem: Environmental > Aquatic > Marine > Intertidal zone >...
TGACGAAGTCAATGGCATGGCCTAGCCCGAAGGTATAGGTGACGGCTATTATGATAACCTGAAGCAAGACATCAGGCTGTTCCCAGAAAACCTGACGGTTTAAGCCGATGATGATGTAAATCGTAATGAAAAAGACCCAGTTTATTGCTGTATCCCGCCACTTAATTACGCTCTGAGATAAGCCGGTGTAGAGCAATAGGCGAGATATGCCCAGCGGAATTACTATTAACTGCGCCAGGATAAGCAGCAGGCTGGCTGGATTAACGAAGTCAGCCCCGAGCCATAGCATCATTATGCCCGGTGTAAGCCCCAGCGCCGCTAGATATAACCCGGTAGTGCCCATTAGTGAGAAAACGGTGTTCCCTCCCAGCATATAGCTATAGGGTGTTACTGAAATCGCCGGCGGCATAGCGGCCAGGGTTACAAATCCAGCCCATATTTCACTGTCATTTATCAGCCACCTTGCCATGAGCAGCATTATGCCTCCCATAATAACGTAGTTAAGCAGCAGTGAAATAAGTATCGGGCGAGGTGTGCTTTTTATCGAGGCAAGGTCGCGGTTGGTTATGCTAACGGTGGACAAGGTCATAGCCACTGCCAGGGCTGGCAGTAGTACCGGCTCTATCCAAACTGCTCCCTGGCCGACAGCCAGAGCCAGCACCAGAGCCAGAATAAATATGAAATTCCGGTTTCTGAATAACCTGCTGACGATGGCAAATATTCCTTAAGCTAATTCTTCTATTTTTACTCGCTTGATTGTAGCCGAATTGTGCCTGACAGGCAAATAGTATCAATTTTTTTATACCCCAGCTTGGAGTTGAGGGAAAGAAGTAAAAACTTAGTAACTGAGGGTTATGAAGCATAATTAAGGTTAAAACTACAACACCAACAGCCGTCAGTGAGCTTGCCAGCCACGCCGGTTAGGCATATATTAGATGCCAATGGAGCCCCTTAACCCTGTAGCTCACGACTTTATTCTTTTCTGTATTCGCCGCCAAGGGAAGGAATGGCCAGCTCTCTACGATGAGATGTGTTGGGTAGCTGGGCACCGACTGTTCAGAGGGTTGGGCTATGCTGAGTTAAGAAAGCTTGGACTATCCCTGGCTCTGACTAATATAGAAGATACTATTAGGATGGTAGATATCGTCACCTCTGAGGAGGAGAAGATTCATAGCGGTCAAGCTACAAATTCAACCTCCTAATCTGAATTAGACTGCCTGGCTCATATTTTCCTCAATAAACAGTAAATTTCGTTACCAAACACTTTAGGGGAGAGTAAGTCCAATGTTAAAAGCATTAAAAATTATGGTAATAGCGTTATTGGTGGTGAGCCTAGCCCTATCTTTTGGTGCTGGCTGTGCTCTAGGCACCGGAACTCCTGCCGGCCCTAGTCAGGGTCTGGGTATCGTTGAGGAGGCGTGGAACATCATTTTCCAGGACTATGTGGATAGGGACGAACTTGATGCTAGCCAACTGAGTCAGGCAGCCATCAGGGGTATGGTCGAGGCATTGGATGACCCCTATACCGTCTACCTTGATGCTGAGACCTACCAATTGAGCTTGAGCAGTCTGGAGGGGAAATTTGAGGGTATTGGCGCCGAAGTCGCAGTTAGGGACAATCAGCTGGTGATTATTGCTCCGATTGCTGATTCGCCAGCAGATAAGGCAGGTATCAGGGCTGGTGATATAGTCTTAGAAATTGACGGTAAGCCTACCTCGGAGACGAGCCTGGTTGAGGCTGTGCTTCTTGTCCGTGGTCCCAAGGGAACATCGGTCAGGCTTCTTATCCTTCATCAGGGTGAGACTGAGCCTGAGGAAATTGACATAGTTAGAGCCGAAATTGAGCTAACCAGTGTCCGCTTTGAGATGAGGCAAGACATCGCCTACATTAATATTACCCATTTTGCTGAGGGCACTGGTGAAGAACTATCGCCAGTGCTGGATAGTATCACTGCTGAAGCGGCTACCGGTATCATCCTTGACCTGCGGAGTAATCCTGGTGGCGTACTAACGGCAGTAGTTGACGTTGCCAGCCACTTTTTGAAGGAGGGCGTAGTCGTTGATATAGTGGATAATCAGGGCAGCCATACCGTGATAACCGTTAATGATGAGAGAGCTACTACCGACTTACCTTTGGTTGTTCTAGTAGATAGCTACAGTGCTAGCGGTAGTGAAGTATTGGCTGGGGCGTTGCAGGATTATGGTCAAGCCACCATTGCTGGCACCAGAACCTTTGGCAAGGGCAGTGTCAACATCCTGCGCCAGCTTGAGGATGGCTCAGGACTATATATTACCACTGGTCGCTGGCTCACCCCCAGCGGTCATCTCATAGAAGGCGAAGGGATAGCCCCCGACTATGAGCTTGAACTTGAGGGAGAAGACGCCATCCAGTGGGCTATGGACTACCTCAAAAGTAATAAATGATAGGCCGGGTTAAAATTGGGAGAGATTAGCTGTGGACAGGGAAAGGTTTAAGTGGCTGGTGGCAAGGGCGGTTGATAGTTTGCCCCGGGAGTTTCGGACCAAGCTGGCAAACATTGATGTCGTGGTTGAGGCTTGGCCGACTCAAGACCAACTGGCAAAGGTGGGGCTGAGGCGTGGTCAAACCCTTCTCGGTCTTTACCAGGGTGTGCCCCTAACCAGGCGAGGCAGGCGCTATGGGATGGTGCCACCGGATAAAATAACTATATTCCAGAAGCCGATTGAGGCTAAATGTAGATATGAGGCTGAGATTATGGCTGAGATACAGAAGGTAGTGCGGCATGAGATAGCTCATCACTTTGGCATTGGGGATGCCAGACTGAGGCAGATTGAGCGGGGTGAAGATTAACCTTTGCCATCTGAGCCAGACCCTTGACCATATAATCTCCCTGTGAGCGGTAGCCAAGCTCAGAGCGGTAGTATTCCTTGGCGCCAACCCCACTTAAAATTACCATCCGTTGGGCTTGAAACATATTGGCCGCAATTAGCTCAGCTTCTCTCAGTAGTGCCTTACCTAAACCCTTGTGCTGAGCTGCGTTTGGGTTTCGCTGACTGAGAGAAACCTCAGGACCATATATATGTAGCTCCCTTATTACGGCTAGATTTCCGTTTGCCCCCAGACCGGCTATGGGCTGGGATTGAATCCTCATCCGCAGTAAGCCAAACAGCGTTTCGTTTTCATCCTCAAAGGATAGGAAAATTTCTTTACCGCCTGAAGCCTCGTAGTCCATTCTTACCATCTTGGGTTTGCCTATTTCCCAGCCCTCTCGTGCCCGGTGACCATACTCCCGACACCTGATGCACCTACATTCTAGGCCTTGCTGTTTCATGCGCTGTTTGGCTATATCCCGGAGCGAGTCCTTTAGACCACCGACGATAAACTTGGCTGGGATGTCGCGCAGCACCCTTGAGATTCTGACATACTTGGGCACAATAGACTTAATCTCAGCAATCAGGTTAATCATTGTCTCATCATCGTATGGCTGATAGCGTCCGTCCCGGTACCATTTCTCCAGCTCGGTACCGGCCACCACCATGGTAGGATATAGCTTCAAGCCATCCGGTTTAAACCGAGCATCATCAAATAGCCTTTGGGATAGCTCTAAGTCCTCTTCGGGGGTTGAGCCGGGTAGTCCCGGCATCCAGTGGTAATGCACCTTAAAGCCATGCTCCTTGAGTAAGGTGGTGGCGTTAACTACATCTTCTACCGTGTGTCCTCTTCTTACCACTCGGTAGATTTCATCGTTTAAGGTCTGGACCCCGAGTTCAACCCTGGTGGTGCCAAACTCAAGCATCCTATCTATCTCCTCCTGCCGGCACCAATCAGGCCTGGTCTCTATGCATAGCCCGGTACAGCGATGGCTCGCCGTTTCATTAATTTTCTTGGCTTCGTCTAATGTAGTTGATTCCTCACCATTTAGGGCATCAAAGCAGTCCTTAATAAACTGATATTGGTAGTCCTTGGGAAAGGCGAGAAAGGTGCCCCCCATTACTATCAGCTCAATCTTATCGGTCGGGTGTCCCATTTGTGATAAAACTTTTAATCTTAGCTCAATCTGTTTCTTGGCATCATAGCCAAATTTTTTACCTCGTAACACTGCTGGCGACTCAGGGGTATAGCTCTGAGGTGTAGCTAGGTAGGTAGGGCAATAGATGCATTGTCCCGGGCACTTTAGCGGCAGGGTCATCACCGCTACTGGGGTAACCCCGGATATTGTCCTGGTGAATTTTTTCATAGTATACTCAGTTTAGCAGATTTGTAACTTATTGCCCAGCTTTCTTCTTGGAGGTCGTTTAATAATTCAAACAGTCATTGCGAGGAGCGTTAGCGACGAAGCAATCTTAGATACGATTACGAGATTGCTTCGCTTCGCTCGCAATGACGACAGAAATTACTAAACACTCTCCTTCTTGGGGGAGTTTAAGAGGGGCGAATACGGGGTCCCCACAAAAACTAAGTTTTTGTGGGCTAAAAAGTCCTCTTCTAAAGAAATTATTCCCCCTCATGATAGGAATATGTATCCATATCATGGAGAGTCAAAGAGAGGCGAAGCCTCTCTTAAATAACCAAATCCCCCTCCCCTTGAGGGGAAGGGGATAAAGGGGATAGGGTGACCAGAGATATATTTAATCAGATAGCCCCGGGCTGGTATAACTTCAGGCATTGGTCTATATTCCGTAACGAGCTGGAAGCGTTGGCACAACGGTGGCAGAAGGGCAGGCTACTTAACCTTGGTTGTGCTCATGGCCCTGACTTTCTACCCTTTAGCCACGGCTTTGAATTATATGGTGTCGACTTTTCTACCGAGATGTTAAGGTTTGCCCGAAAATACTCCCAAAAATTCAATTTTGCCGTAAACTTATCGGTGGCTGATGTTAGCTGCCTTCCCTATTCTGACCAGACCTTTGACTGGGCAATCTCAGTAGCTACCTACCACCATATAAAAGGTAAGCAGGAGAAGCAAGCCGCCCTAGACGAGCTGAGGCGAGTATTAAAGCCGGGTGGCGAAGCTTTTATCACCGTATGGAACCGCTGGCAACCCAGGTTCTGGTTTAAGCCTAAAGAGGTAGGCGTGCCCTGGCGGACAAAGGGTAAGACCCTGTACCGCTACTATTACCTTTTTTCCTACTCCGAGCTGGAAAAGCTGGTAACGAGAGCTGGCTTTGAGGTGCTCAAGTCCTTTCCCGAAAGTTCCTACCGCTATCCGCTCAAGACCTTCTCCCGAAATATATGCCTGTTGGTGAGGCGGAGTAACTAGAGCCAGGTAATCCTGCTTTAATATAAATGTGCCTCTTTGATATGCTATAGACATATTGTTCATAATTTGGTTTAATTAATAAATATTAACAGTTGAGGTAAGGAGTAATATATGGATCTTTTTGGTGAAGGTAGTAATTGGGCGATTATAATCCCAATAGTTATTCTTATCGTGCTCTCTATTGTCATGAGGCGGCGCCGACCAGCCGAAAAGACAGAGTCGGAGATAGTTGGCAGCCTGTTTTATGACGTAAGTGAGAATCTGAGGCTTATGGAAAAGTTCAGCTATCGGGGACGTCCCAAGAAATTCAGGGCCGATAGCTGGAAAAGGAATAGCGAAAAGATAGGTTTTCTGCCCGAGACGCTACAGAATACCCTGTCCCGAGCCTTTACCCTGGTTGAGGATTCCAACCAGCAGATAGATACCGCCAAAAAGCAAAAAACAAACATTTACCTCACTGGCGTGGATGCGCACAAGCTAGAAGGGCCGCTGACCAAGAGCAAAGAGGGGCTTGAGGAGTGGATCAGGGCCAATATGCCACTTGAGACGGGACGGCGTGGTTGCATGGGCGGCTGAGATATATCCAGCTTATTCTAGGCCAGGCTAATTCCTCCATCAATACCAATAACCTGCCCGGTGATATAGCTAGCCCGGTCGCTGGCTAAGAAGGCTATCAACTCGGCTATTTCTTCTGGTTTGCCAAAGCGCTGGAGTGAAATCATTTGCAGGATAAAGTCTTTCCTTTCCTGGGGTAGCTTCTCGGTCATATCGGTGAGAATGAAGCCCGGGGCTAGAGCATTGGCGGTTATGTTCAGTGAGCCTACCTCTCGGGCTATGCTTTTGGTAAAGGCGATGATTCCGGCTTTAGAGGCAGCGTAGTTGGCTTGCCCGGCATTGCCTATTATGCCAGCGATAGAGGCGATACTGATGATGCGTCCCCACCGCTGTCTCATCATAGACCGCAGGGCAAACTTGGTGCAGGTATACGTTCCCCTTAGATTAGTATCAATTACGTCATCCCAGGCTTCGTCGGACATTCTCAATAACAGGGTATCCCGGTTAATGCCGGCATTATTTACTAAAATATCAATCTTATCCCACTTCTCAGTTATCTCCTGCACCATAGCTTTTACCGCTTCGCTATCTCTTACATCAGCTTCCACAGCCATGGCTTCTCCCCCTTGACTTCTTATGGCGTTGACGACATCACTTAGCGTCTCTTTGGATAAATCGTTGGCGGCCACTTTAGCCCCAAGGCTTGACAGCTTGAGAGCGATAGCTCGACCAATACCACGAGAAGCGCCGGTTACCAGCGATACCTTGCCTTCTAATTCTAAAGACATCTTATTATTCCCCCTTAAAGCGTTTGAAAACCAGGCAGCAATTTTGCCCGCCAAGACCAAAACTGTCTTTCAGGCAGACATTTACCTGGGCTGGGCGAGCCACATTAGGCACATAGTCCAAATCACATTCCGGGTCTGGGGTTTCATAATGTATCGTTGGCGGGATAATCCCGTTCATTATGGTTAGTACCGTGCCAATAGACTCAACAGCACCGCCGGCGGTTATCAGGTGACCGAACATAGATTTACTGGAGCTTATAGGGATTCGGTAAGCCCTATCTCCGAAAGCCATTTTGATGGCTTTAGTTTCGCTGATATCATTTAGCTTGGTACTGGTGCCGTGGGCGTTAATATAATCAACCTCTTCAGGTTTTACTCCGGCATTTTGGAGGGCGGTTCTCATAGCTATAGCTTCGGCATCAGGGTGGGGAGCGGTTATATTATGGGCATCATATGTCCAGGCTGCTCCAGCCAGCTCAGCTAGAATCGGTGCCCCTCGCCGCTTGGCATGCTCGTAGGTTTCTAATATCACTAGCCCTGCCCCTTCCCCGTAAATAAAACCGTTGCGGTTGAGGTCAAAAGGTCGGCAAGCCTTATTAGGGTCTGGCTCTGTGGATAGAGCTCCCAGCCTACCTATAGCGGCTACAGTCATTGCACCTAGCGAAGCATCAGAGCCACCAGCTATCATTACATCAGCATAGCCTAGGCGAATGAAATTTAGGGCAGTGCCTATGGCATCAGCGCCACTGGCACAGAGGCTATTGACACTGGTGTTAGGTCCTTTAGCCCCGAGGAACATCCCGAGGTGCAGTGATATTACACTAGGGGATGACTTGGTAAAAAACAGTGGGTCTACCTTTCTCGGACCCCGTTTCTGAAGCGTCTCCCAGCCTTCGGCAATAAGCTCACATTCCAGCATGTTGGTAGTGACAACTCCTACTCGCTCTGCCTGCTCCTTGCTCATATCTAACCTAGCTGATTCCATTGCTTCCTTAACCACAGCCATAGCGAAGTGGGTGGGCCGGCGAGTGCGTTCCACCGTTTTTATATCCATAAATTTGGTCGGGTCAAAGCCATTTACCTCACCGGCTACTTTTACTTGGTAGTTGCTGGCATCAAAACGGGTAATATAACCAACGCCTGATTTCCCAGCTGCCAATCCTGCCCAGAACTCCTTTACGTTTAACCCCAGGGGGCAAATAACACCCATCCCGGTAACTACTACTGGCTGTTTATCCAATGTCCTCCTTCATCCTCCTTTACTCATAAGACTAAAAGGTACCAGTGAAGTACCTCCGTCAACGAGAATTATCTGTCCTCTTATCATAAAAGCCTCCTCGCTGCACAGAAAGGCTACCACATTGGCTATGTCTTCAGGGGCTACTAACCTACCCGCCGGTGTCGTTTGCCACGGGAAAGCCTCTCCCAGCTGCTCTTGGGCTGCTCGGGCATAGAGCATACCGGCTTCGGTGGTGACCAGTGACCCCGCCACGGCGTTAACACAGATGCCTTTAGCGGCTAACTCTATGGCTAGGTAGCGGGTCAAAGCCTCAAGGGCAGCCTTAGATATCCCTATTGCCACATAACCTGGCAATACCAGGTGTGAGCCCAGGCTGGAGATAGTAACTATTTTACCACCCCTGCCCTCCATAAGCTTAACTGCCCGCTGAGTGCAAAGTAGAAAAGCCTTGGCATTAATGTCCATAGTCCAGTCCCAGCCTTTAGCCTCCAGGTCTAGGGCAGAGCGAGGCAGACCTGAGGCAGCGTTATTAATGAATATATCTAGCCGTCCAAAGCTGCTGTCGATAATATCAAACATCTCATCAATCTTTTCCGGGTCGCCTACATTAGCCTTGATAACCTTGGCAGCTACCCCCAGACTTTCAACATCCTTAGCCGTTTGTTCCGCAGCTTGGCGACGGCGAAAGAAATTAATAATGACATCAGCCCCTTGCTCAGCCAGCTTCAAGGCTATAGCTCTACCGATGCCACGAGAACCACCAGTTACTAAAGCTACCTTGCCTTTAAGCATTGCCTTTCTCTGCTACCTTAGCTTCAACGTAAGCAATAAAATCACCAAAATTTTGGAATTTTTGGGCGTCCTCGTCAGGAATTTCAATATCAAATTCGTCCTCTAAGGCTACCAGCACTTGAACCATATCTAGAGAGTCGGCTTTCATATCTTGGAAGGTAGCAGTAGGGGTAAGAACTTCACGGTCGCAATGTACAATCTTAACAATAATATCTTTGACGGTTTCCTCAGTAGCAGACATAATAACTCCTTTCACAAATTGATGTGTTTTCTAATCTTGGCTAGCTCTGATTTGAGGCAACTGACCACATCCCTCTCCACCACCATCTTGGCTTGAGCTATTTTTATAGTTACATCTGGAGCTCGACTATGCCCGTGCATTTTCATCACGATGCCGTCGACCCCCCAGATGAGGCCACCACCTGCACTATCAGGCAAAGAGAGTGATGCCACCAAATCTTTAACCTTGCCCTTTAGGAGGTAGCTTAGCATGGGGTAACTTTTCACCTTGCTTTCAAAGTAGTTACCAATCATTTTGGCTCCACCCTCCATAAACTTAAAAATGGTGTTACCCACAAAAGCATCACAGACAATGACATTAGCTTGCCCGGCAAGGATTCCATTACCTTCTACATTGCCAATGAAGTTCAAACCGCTCTTTTGTAGCAGGGGGTAGGTTTCCCGAGCTAATTGGTTACCCTTGCCCTCCTCTTTACCAATATTTAGCAGAGCCACCGTAGGATTGGCAATATTCAGAAACAGTCTGGCGTAAACAGAACCTATGATAGCAAAGTTTAATAGGTGCTCTGGCTTGCAATCAACGTTGACCCCTAAGTCCATTATTACCGTATTGGGGGCGATACTGGCAAGAGGTCCGCCAAGTACAGGACGGTCTATCCCATCTATCATACCCAAAAATTGTATGGCACTGATAACTATTGCTCCCGTAGCAGTAGCGGCAACCAGAGCATCTGCCTCCCCGGCTTTCACCATCTTGATGGCTACGGCTATAGAGGAATTGGGTTTGCGGCGAACAGCCAGGGCAGGGTGCTCCTCCTCTTGGATAAAGTCATCAGCGTTGACACAACGAATGGGTAAACGGGAGATATCATATTTGGCTAACTCCGCTGCTACAGTATTGGTCGGTCCGACTAAGATAACCTCTATATCATCCTTTTCGGCAGCGGCCACTGCCCCTTTGACTATCTCACCAGGTGCATAATCGCCACCCATAGCATCTATGGCTATTTTTATTCTCGGCTTAGCCCCGGTCATAAAATATCTCCTCCCCCTAGGGTATTGGCTGAAGTTTAACCACTGCCCCACCCGTAATCACTGTTTCTCCCTTTTGATTACAACTCTCTAAGCTACAATTGACGTAGGGGACACCCTCTTTATGCTCAACAGAATCAATCTTGCCACTAGTGGTTATCGTATCTTTGGGGTGGGCTGGGGCTTTAAACCGTACCGAAAGCTTACCCCCTGAGAGCCAGCTTTCACCAAAAGCCTTGGTCATCATTTCCGACATATAGGCTAGAATAAGCATACCATGGGCTATGGTACCACCAAGGGGAGTTTGGGCAGCAAAGGGCTCATCTATATGGATGGGATTAAAATCCCCGCTTGCCTCGGCATAGAGGTTTATCTCCTCCTGAGTAATATGTTTTACCACCGAAGGTAAGCTATCCCCGGGATGTATGTCTGAGAGTTTCAGTTTCTGGTTCAAAGTAGGTTCCCCCCCAATTCCTAAGTCGGTACGGCTACGGTGGCTTTTCCTGACAGGACCTTTTCCTTGTCTTGGTTCAGGGCGTTGATTTCAAGCACTAACAGATGCAATCTACCACGCTGTACCTTTTGGACTATCTTGCCGCCACAGCTTATGGTGCTCCCGATAGGCACTAACTTTAAGAACTCAAACTCCTGGGAGGCATGTATTGAGCCCGGTGGTACCGAGAATGACTGTGACAATGCGGTCATAGCGTAAGCAGCTATAGCTAGAGGGGGAACAACCCCCGAGGTTAGGAAGTATTGTTGCCCGCCCACCGCTTCCAGATACTGGGCAATAAGTGACTGGCTCAACTCATAACTAGTCGCTGGGAACTCATAACCAACGGCTAATTCCTCAAAACTTATAGGTGGCATTTTTACGTCTAGCTCCTAGCTATTTAAAACGAGGCTTTTTAAGAAAGCGCACCGCCTGTTATATTCTCGTAACTATAAAATACATTTCGCCTAATGTCAAGAGTGTGGTGGAGGCTGGTAACTATCGGGCAAGCTGATAAAGGGCTATCCCCCATTTTTGAGAATGAGCTTGCTTTAACTGGTTGAGGCGTGACTGGAATGAGGCTGAGGTGATATTTTCCGTCGACATCAATACCGCGTCTTCTTTATCGTCTGTGTAGTAGCCACGACGTAGACCTACCTGAGTAAAACCATACTTGTAATAGAGACTCTGGGCAGTAATGTTAGACGCACGTACTTCTAGGGTAAGGTTATGGGCATTGAGCCCGGTAGCTAGGTCAATAATGTATATAAGTAGCAGCTCCCCTATCCCCCGGCGACGATGAATTTGGCGAACGACAATGTTAGTTATATGAGCTTCCTCAGCCATAATCCAGAGGCCGGCAAAGCCGAGGACGTATTGTTTTCCTGACGGAGGCAGTTCACCGCCGAAGGTATGGTTAAAAAATTGCCCTACCCTGGATGCCAGCTTGAAGAGCCCCTTCTCGGGGGCAACTGTTACCTCGGGCTTCTCAGCCATTGGGCTATTATCACAGGCTACAATATAGTGGGCTAACCAGTTTTGTAGCTCACGCTCGTAGTCTACCGGCGGCCACTGGGTAGCGAAGGCTTCACGGTCAATCTCAGCGGCCTGGGCAACGTCTTCCTTACGCATCAGGCGCACATAGTAAGACAAGTTTTTATTCCCCTTGAAGCAAACTTTAATCTTAGAATTATTGTAACACATTTTACCCCAAACCTCCCTGAGGTGGTAGATTAAATTTAAATCAAAAAATTACTTAGCCCAGTTTGTCAACCTATCTTTTTATCGTCTCTTTCGTTATAATTTATGCACAGGATAACACCATAATTGCCGGTTAAACGGTAGGGGAGTTGTTAGGTGCAAGATGAGGAGAACCTTGTCCGGCGAGCCAAGCAGCGTGACCAGGAGGCTTTCGCCCAGTTGTATGAGGGGTATTTCGACAAGATTTATCGCTATGTAGCTATCAGGATAGGAGATAGGATGGAGGCTGAGGATATAACCCAGCAGGTCTTCCTCAATGCCATCAAGGCTATCTCTTCTTTCAGGTGGAGAGGTATCCCCTTTTCTGCCTGGCTGTTCCGTATCGCCCACAACCAGGTAGTTGACTACCTGAGAAGGAAAACCAAGCGCCCGGCTATTCCGCTTGATGAGTCTTTAGTCGCCAGTGATTATGACCCGCAGCTTATCGCTGGGCAGAAGTTAGATATTGAGAGGCTACATTCAGCCACTGGAAAACTGACGCCAGCCCAGCAGGAGGTAATATCCCTTCGTTTTGCTGGCGAGCTATCTATTGCCCAGGTAGCCAGGATTATGGGCAGGAGTGAGGGGGCGGTAAAGGCGTTACAGCATAGTGCTATCGTCGCCCTGCGCAAAACACTATCGGTGGCATAAGACAAATGAAGAATAGTGAGTTGGAAAATATTCTGGATGAATGCCTGGAGAGGCTGGTTAAAGGCGAGACTGTAGAGCAGTGTCTCCAGCGCTATCCTGAGCAGGCAACGCAACTTGAGCCCCTGCTTCAGACGGCTCAGGTGGTCAGAAAGGCGTCAGCCATCCTGCCCCGCTCCGAGTTTAAGGCCAGAGCCAGGTACGAGTTCCGCTCGGCACTTCAGGCAACAGCGACTAAGAGAAGGTTACCATTATTTAGCTTGAGGCCGCGGTGGGCAATGGCGTTAATGATAATTGGTATTGTCCTGGTAGCTGGAGGGGGAACAGCGGCTGCGGCTAGTAACAGTATGCCCGATAGCCCTCTCTACCCGGTAAAGCTAGCCACGGAGCAAGTGCGGTTGACACTAACCCCCTCCGATATGGGTAAGGCAAGACTGTGTACGGCACTGGCTGATAGGAGAGTAGCTGAAATAATCTATATGGCCAACCGAGGCGATGCTGAGCAGGTAGATGCCATCGCCCAGCGCTTGGACGGGCGTCTGACAATGCTGGTGATGTTAGTCTCAGCTGAGAAAGTGGAGGTTCCGGCGGTAGAGGGTGCCCCGAGGGCGCTGACCGAGGAGCCATCACTGGTGGTACCATCGCCACCAGCACCTCCGCCGTCTGAGGAGGCTCAGGGTGACGGAGATGTTTATGCCGGGGGTAATGGTCGGGCTGAACTGAGGATGATAGTGGCGGGTTGTGCTTGTGATCATCCGGCTGCTCTCCGTGCTGCGCTAGGGAAAGCCCCGGAATCGGCCAAGCCTGCCCTGCGCCGGGCAATTTACCTATCGGTAGTGGGCTATGAGAGAATCCTCGCCGCTCTGGATTAGCCTTGAAACTTTTTAAAATTAACTCAGGTTGTCACTAACTAAATGGCAACTTTTCCGTTATAACTCTTGAAATAAAAAGTTTTAATAGGAGGTAGGAAGTGAAAAAGAAGTGGTTATGGGTTTTGGGTCTGGCGGTGGTGATACCGATAGTCGCTTTGAGTGGCTGTTATGCTGGCATCCCAGGTCCTGTGGGTCCAAGGTGGTCCGATTTGCCCTCGTCTCTACAGGTCAATATGGGTAATCAACAGCAGGGGATTTGGGTCACCGGAGAAGGTAAGGTGACGGCGGTTCCTGACATCGCCACCTTAAGATTGGGTATTGAAGCCCAGGAGGCGACGGTAGCTGAGGCTCAGGCTCGAGCCTCTGAAGCTATGGATAGGGTGAGGACGGCGCTGGAGGATAATGGCGTGGCTGAGAAGGACATTCAGACCCAGTATTTCAGTATTCATAAGGTAACAAGGTGGGATGAGATAAAAAACCAAGAGATTGCAATTGGCTACCGGGTAACCAATATGGTGACGGCCAAGATAAGGGAGATAGACCAGGCTGGTTTAATCATTGATGCCGTAGCCGTGGCTGGAGGAGACCTCACCCGAATCGATGACATAAGCTTTTCTATAGACGACCCGTCAGTCTATCTGGAAGAGGCGAGGGAAAAGGCAATGGCTGATGTTAAAGCCAAAGCTGAAAAACTAGCCAGGCTGGCCGGGGTCAGACTGGGCAAGCCAACCTATATTTCCGAGAGCAGTTATTTACCATCCCTTGAGTACCCACGGGTATACTACGAGGGAGGAATGGCACCTCCGGTACCAGCACCGCCAACAGAAATCAGCCCCGGGGAGATGGAGATTAGCCTTACCGTTCAGGTAGCCTACGCTATCCTGGACTAGCGAAGATAAATTTGGGTGCAATACAGATAGTAAGACAGGAGTAAATTATCGGGGGGATAAGCTATGAGGACTTTGAAAATAGCCGGAGTATCGCTGCTGGCTCTTAGTTTGGTGTTAGGCTTGGCATCACCAAGCTGGAGGTGGGTCAATCAATACGTGCCGTCTATGATGAGGAGATGATAGCTAAGGTGGTGTTTGTGCCAGTAGAGGTGCCTTGAGTAGGTGAATGACTCACCTTTTCTTCAAAACAGGGTTGGCTGAGGCGGTTCCCCTTTATTATAGGGTAGGCCGAGGTGTTGATAAGCCAGCGGGGTGGCTAATCGGCCACGAGGAGTTCGCTCCAGAAAGCCTAATTGCAAAAGATAGGGCTCGTAGACTTCCATAATAGTATCGGCTTCCTCGCTGATTGAGGCGGCAATGGTATCCAGTCCCACCGGACCACCGTTAAACTTATCAATGATGGTGTGTAGCACCTTGTGGTCTATCTCATCCAAGCCTACGTGGTCGACTTCAAGCTTATTTAGGGCGTCAACTGCCACTGATTGGGTGGCTACGCCATCGGCCCTGACCTGGGCGTAGTCTCTGACTCGTTTGAGCAGTCGGTTGGCCACGCGGGGTGTGCCTCTAGCCCGGCAGGCTATCTCCTGCAACCCCTTAGCTTCGGCTTTTACCTTAAGAATACGAGCTGAGCGTTTGAGGATTGATTCAATAGATGTCTGGTCATAGAAATCGAGTCGGTAGACAGCGCCGAATCGGTCTCGGAGGGGTGGGCTAAGCAAGGCAAAGCGGGTAGTGGCACCGATGAGGGTAAATTGGGGTAGGTTTATTCGTAGGCTCTTGGCACCGGGTCCCTTGCCGATAATAATGTTTAGGGCAAAGTCTTCCATAGCCGGGTATAGTATCTCTTCTACTGCCCGATTGAGGCGGTGGATTTCATCAATAAAGAGGACATCCTGACTCCGGAGGTTGGTTAAGATAGCGGCTAGGTCTCCAGTGCGTTCTATCGCCGGACCTGAGGTATTCTTGATGTTAACCCCCATCTCAACAGCTATGATATAAGCCAGGGTAGTTTTGCCCAGACCAGGCGGGCCATAGAGTAGGATGTGGTCTAATGCCTCACTCCTGCCTTGGGCGGCGGTGATAGCTATATTCAAATTGTCCTTGATCCTGACCTGCCCCACGAAGTCATTAAGGCGCCGGGGTCTAAGGCTGGTATCAAGTGATATGTCATCAGTGCTGAGTTTACCTGATACAATGCGATTTATTTTAGCCTTACCTCCTACCCTTGATAAACGACCTTATTATATCACATCTTTACTCCAGCCAGTTCCTTGGCTGGGGTAGAGGGGTAATAAATAGTCCCGGCAATAGAATAGAGCCGCCCTGATTAAAATAGAGCGGCTCGCCATTATTAAAGTAATCAAACTGTATGCCGGAAGACCTAGATTGTTACCTCCTCTTCTTCATCCTTATCCTTATCCTCATTCTCATTCTCCTCCTCCTCTTCTTCACCAGCTGCCAACTGTGGCACCTCCTCGGAAGACGGGTAGCGAGCTGGAATCAACTTACCAATAATTACATTTTCCTTAAGCCCAATCAGTCTATCTATCTTGCCACAGATAGCGGCTTCAGTAAGCACTCTGGTGGTCTCTTGGAAGGAAGCCGCTGATAGCCAGCTATCAGTGTTCAGCGAGGCCCGGGTTATACCCAGTAATACAATATGGGCGGTAGCTGGCTCACCCCCTTCAGCCAGTACCTTGGCATTAATGTCCTCATAACGGAACCTGTCTATCAGCTCCCCGGGCACTAGCTCGGTATCGCCTGAGGAATCAATACAGACCTTGGTCAGCATCCGATGGGCGATGATTTCAATATGCTTATCGTTTATGTTCACCCCCTGAGAACGGTATACCTTTTGCACCTCGTTTACCAGGTATCGCTGGACTGCCTCCTTACCCAAGATATGCAGTATATCCTGTGGGTTGATAGAGCCATCGGTAAGTTGTTGCCCTGCCTTTATTATATCTCCAGTTTGAATGCGAATATGGGTGGCGGCGGGAACAGTATATTCCCGCACCTCTTCCTCCTCATACTTAATAGACAATTGCCCATCTTCAATAACTACCTCACCGGTGACACGGGCTAGGATAGGTTGAGCTTTAGTAGTTAGGGCTATTGACTCTGGTGTCGCTTCAGTCTCAGGTGGAGAGGCTAACACGGCGCCTATATCTACCCATTGACCGTTGTCCACGATAACTTGCCAGCCAGGGGGCAGTGAGTATTCATCACGGAATACCTCAGAACTGGTAACTTTAATCTTTTTCCCTTCCTCATTGTCAATCACCTCAGCCACCCCGTCTATTTCTGAGATAGTGGCTTGAGCCTTAGGCGGTCTGGCCTCAAAGAGTTCTTCCACTCTGGGCAAACCGCTGGTAATATCAAGTCCGACCACACCCCCGGTGTGGAAGGTGCGTAGCGTTAGCTGGGTACCCGGCTCGCCAATACTCTGGGCGGCAATTATGCCGACGGCGGTGTTGGGGTCGACCAGATGCCCACGAGCCAGGTCTCGACCGTAGCATCGCTGGCAGGCACCCTGCCTGGATTGGCAGCTAAGGGGAGACCTGACATGAACCTTGGTTAACCCGGCAGCAATAATTTTATTTACCTTCTCCTCATCAATTTCCTCATTACGGTCAACAATGGTTTCACCAGTATTAGGGTCAACCACTTCACTGGCGGCCAATCGACCGGTTATTCGCTCAGCCAGTGATGGTAGCAATTCCCTTTCGCCTGGTTCAGATATCCATATACCTTCGGTAGTACCACAGTCCTCCTGGTGGATAATAACATCCTGGGCAACATCAATGAGGCGTCGGGTGAGGTAACCACTCTCCGATGTCCTCAGCGCGGTATCGGCTAGTCCTTTGCGGGCGCCATGGGTGGAAATAAAGTATTCCAGAACACTGAGCCCCTCACGAAGGCTTGACTTGATTGGGAAGTCAATTATCTTCCCTGAAGGATTGGTCATCAAGCCCCGCATCCCCGACAGCTGTCTAATCTGAGAAATGTTCCCCTTTGCCCCTGATGTGGCCATCATGTAAATATCACCATAGCGGTCGAGGGTGTCAGAAATGGTGTCGGTAATCCTGTCGGTAGCCTCTGTCCATACGCCAACGACGCCACTATACCTTTCGTCCTCAGTGATTAAGCCACGATGATATTGGTTTTCAATAATGGCAGCCCTTTCCTCTGCCTCTTCTATTAGCTTGGGTTTACTCTGAGGAACCTCAATGTCACCCATAGCAATGGTAGCCCCTGATTTGGTGGCATAATGGAAGCCCAGTTGTTTGAGGTTATCCAGTAACACCGCCATATCTTCATTACTTAGTAGCTGATAGCAATCGGTTACTATCTGCTTTAGGGTTGACTTACCGATTATTTTGTTGTAGAAGCCTAGCTCCGGGGGCAAAACCTCATTGAAGATGATGCGACCGGCACTAGTTTTAAGCCTCGGCCCGCCTTTTTCCTGGTCCCTGACCTCAATCTCAGCTCTGAGGTCAATAGCGCCAACTTCGTAGGCGAGCCTTGCCTTTTCCCAACTGCCAAAGATTCTGCCTTCCCCTCTGGCTTCAGGTCTAATGGTAGTCAAGTAGTAGCAACCGAGAACCATATCTAGGGTTGGGGTTACTATTGGCTCACCGCAGCTTGGCAGCAGCATATTGTGGGTACTGAGCATCATCTCCCTCGCCTCTTTGACGGCAGCTTTAGACAGGGGGATATGAATTGCCATCTGGTCACCATCAAAATCGGCGTTAAACGCAGAGCATACTAGGGGGTGGAGCTGGATAGCACTACCATCAATGAGTACTAGCTCGAAAGCCTGGATGCTAAGTCGGTGGAGGGTAGGGGCTCGGTTGAGTAACGCCGGCCGTTCCTTAACCACTTCCTCTAGTATATCGTATACCTCCGGCTTAGCCCTGGCCACCAGCCGTCGGGCACTCTTATCACTATAGGCCAGCCCTTGCTCCATTAATCGGCGCACAATAAAGGGTTTAAATAATTCCAGAGCCATCCGTCGGGGTAAGCCACATTGGTTAAGCTTGAGCTCGGGGCCGACAATGATAACCGAGCGTCCACTATAGTCAACTCGTTTGCCTAGTAGATTCTGGCGAAAGCGTCCTTGCTTACCCCGGAGCATATCTGAGAGTGACTTCAGTTTGTGATTACCACTGGTGGCGACGGCTCGGCCTCTTTTTTCATTATCAATAAGGGAATCGACTGCTTCCTGAAGCATCCGCTTCTCGTTGCGGATAATAACCTCTGGTGCCCCTATTTCCAGTAGGTGGCGCAGGCGGTTATTACGGTTAATGACTCGTCGATATAGGTCATTAAGGTCACTGGTAGCAAATCTACCTCCATCTAGCTGAACCATAGGTCGGAGGTCAGGGGGTAAAACCGGCAACACAGTTACAATCATCCACTCCGGTTTATTGCCACTGCGGTGAAAGACCTCGGCTACCTGTAGCTGCTTGCTTGCCTTCTTGCGGCGTTGACCTGAAGTGACGCGGATTTCCTGGATTAAGGCATTACGTATTGCATCAAGGTTAATACCCTTAAGAATCTGGAGAATAGCCTCAGCTCCCATTCCCGCCTCAAAAACTTGGCCGAATTTTTGTTTAAGCTCGTGATAGCGATTCTCGGTGAGCAGTCCACACTGGCGAAGGTCTTTCAACTCTTCTATATCGTTTAGCAGTTGCTCCTCAAGCTGTGCCTTTTCCTCAGCCCAGTTTTTCCTGAGCTGGTTTATTTCCTCTACTGTTGCCTGGTTTTGCTCCATCTCGGCGATTTTGGCTTCCAGCAGGCTTTGGCGCTCAGCTATCTCTTGTGAGCTAGTCTCATTGAGTTGTGTAATTGCTTCCTGGCGTGCCTTCTCATCTATAGAGGTGATGATATAATGAGAGAAATATAGAACACGTTCCAGGCTCCGTGGTGACAGGTCAAGTAATAATCCCAGTCGGCTAGGTACTCCCCGGGCAAACCAGATATGACTTACCGGGCATGCCAGTTCAATATGCCCCATCCGTTCCCGTCGAACTTTAGCCCGAGCTACCTCGACGCCACACTTATCGCAAATAACCCCCTTGTAGCGTATCTTTTTATACTTGCCACAAAAGCATTCAAAGTCTTTAGTTGGGCCAAAGATTCTCTCGCAGAAAAGCCCGTCCCTTTCTGGCTTCAGGGTGCGGTAATTAATAGTCTCCGGTTTAGTTACCTCCCCATAGGACCAGCTCCTAATCTGCTCTGGTGAAGCTAGGGAGATACGGACAGCATCAAAATCGTTAACTTCAAGCATTATCTTCTTTCACCTCTTTCAAAAGCGAGTCTTCAGCAACTTTAAGCTCGGTAAGCTCTGTCGCCGGTTCAGGAGCTTCCCTGGTTTCCTCGGCCAGGGTTGCCCTTTCTTCTTCACTAATCACTTCAACGGCAAGCCCTAAACTTCGTAGCTCCATAATCAGCACCTTAAACGATTCAGGTACGCCAGGTTGGAGAATATCTTCATTCTTGACTATAGCCTCATAGGTTTTGGCTCGACCGATCACATCATCTGACTTGATAGTCAGCACTTCTTGAAGGTTGTGGGCAGCGCCATAGGCTTCTAATGCCCATACCTCCATTTCACCAAAGCGTTGACCCCCGAATTGAGCCTTACCCCCCAGGGGTTGTTGGCTAATCAGGGAGTAGGGGCCGGTAGAGCGGGCGTGAACCTTATCCTCAACCAGGTGGTTTAGCTTCATTATATAGATGTTACCCACCGTTACTGGCTGGTCAAATGGCTCACCACTGCGCCCGTCGCGGAGTATAACCTTGCCTAAAGTAGGTGAAGGGAGGTTCCTCTCAGCACTTACCTTGTCCACAGCTTGCTTTAGCTCCTGTTGGTTAAGGTCTCGGCTGGCTATGCCCAGGTCTTCAAGCCATAGACGCAGGCAAACCTTTTTGGCTTCCCCAGAGTAGGCATCACTGAACACCCTGTCTCCATCGTAGCCCTGGCTGGTAACCCACACCTTAACCATCTCCAGTGGCACGGTGCGGTTCTCATTACCGGGGTCAAGGCTAACCGCTCCCGCTTTTTGAGCTAGCCAGGCCCTGGCCAGTGCATCCTCAATAGTAATATCATCAGCACCGTCAAAGACCGGAGTGAGCACCTTGATGCCCAGTGTCTGGGCAGCCCAACCTAGATGAGTTTCCAGAACTTGTCCAATATTCATCCGTGATGGGACACCTATGGGATTGAGGATAATATCTACCGGTGTGCCATCAGGTAGGAAAGGCATATCCTCAGCCCGGGCGATAAGGGAAATGACCCCTTTATTGCCATGCCGCCCGGCTAGCTTGTCCCCTGCCGAAATCTTCCGTTTCTGGGCAACCCAGACCTGCACCCATTGATTAACCCCAGCCGGTAGGTCATCACCTTTATCAGTAGAGAAGACCTTGACATTAATTACCTTACCCCACTCACCGTGAGGCATTCGCAGTGAGGTATCTTTCACCTCTCGAGCTTTCTCACCAAAGATAGCCCGCAACAGCTTCTCCTCAGCCGATAGCTCAGTTTCGCCCTTGGGGGTGATTTTACCGACTAAAATATCGCTTGGGCTCACCTCAGCACCAATTCGAATAATGCCGGTTTCATCAAGCTCACGTAGACTTTCCTCACCGACATTAGGTATGTCTCTGGTGATTTCTTCGGGTCCTAATTTGGTATCCCGGGCTTCTAACTCATGCTTTGAAATGTGGATGGAGGTAAACTTATCCCTCTCAACTAGGCGATTGCTAATGATGATAGCATCCTCATAGTTATACCCCTCCCAGCTCATAAAAGCGCACAGCACATTCTGGCCTAGAGCCAGCTCCCCCTGTTCTGTAGCCGAACTATCAACTATAATCTGTCCCGGCTCTACTCGGTCACCTTTACCTACTACCGGGCGCTGGTTAATGCAAGTCCCCTGGTTAGTGCGAACAAATTTCGCCAACGGATATATGTCCTTATCGCCATTGTCTTTAGTAACCACAACCTGTGAGTTGGTAGCTGAGGTTACCACTCCAGCATTTTGGGCCAGGAGCACCTGCCCACTGTACTTGGCGGCTTCTATCTCCATGCCGGTAGCTATCAAAGGTGCCTCAGGGCAAATCAGGGGTACGGCTTGCCGCTGCATATTAGAGCCCATCAGGGCACGATTAGCATCGTTATGTTCCAGGAAGGGTATTAGTGCTGTGGCCACACTGACTATCTGCTTGGGTGATACATCCATAAATTCAATCTCTTCAGGTGCTACCACTAGGTAACGGTCAGCTAACCTTGCCTCGACTCTGTCATGGACAAATTGGTTGTTCTGGTCAAGCCTAGCATTAGCCTGAGCGATGGTATATTCGTCCTCTTGGTCAGCAGCTAGGTAGACGATGTCATCAGAGACGAAGGGCACCACCTTTATGTTTCCAGGTGATAGACTAGATAGCTTGGTGGCAAGGCGAGGGGTAATAGTAGCCCCAGCTTTCACTATGGTGTTACCCTTGTCATCAAGCACTGCCTCTCGGGTCGTCTTACCCACCAGCCCATCGGAGCTATTACTTACCTCGGCAATAACCCTGCGGTACGGTGTCTCAATAAAACCGTACTGGTTAATCCGGCTATAGGTGGCTAGAGAGCCGATGAGACCGATATTAGGTCCCTCCGGGGTCTCAATAGGGCAGATTCTACCATAGTGGGAAAAGTGGACATCGCGAACCTCAAAGCCAGCACGTTCCCGAGATAGACCCCCCGGTCCCATGGCTGATAAGCGTCGCTTATGAGTTAGCTCAGCCAGGGGGTTGGTTTGGTCCATAAATTGTGATAGCTGTGAGCTGCCGAAGAACTCTCTGATAGCCGCCACTATGGGGCGAATGTTGACCAGGGCGCTGGGAGTGACTGCCTCGGTGCTGATAATACTCATCCGCTCCCTAACTACTCGCTCCAGGCGCAGTAAACCGATACGAAACTGGTTTTGAATTAGCTCACCAACAGTGGATACTCGCCGGTTGCCCAGATGGTCAATATCGTCAGGGGTGTCAGTACCATTATTAACCATAATAACGTGCTTGACTATCTCTATAATATCTTCCTCATCTAGAACTCGCTTTTCCTTCGAGTTGTCAAGCCCTAATCGCTTATTAAGCTTGTGGCGACCTACCTCTCCCAGGTCATAACGTTGAGGGTCAAAAAATAGGTTTTTTAATAGTCTACCGGCATTTTCAATAGTGAGGGGGTCTCCAGGGCGCAGTCTTTTATAGATATCAAGCAGAGCCTCGGTCTTGTTCCTAACTGAAGTGTCACGCCCCATAGTTGACCTGATAAATTGGTGCTCCGGAGAGTTGTCCTCTTCAGGGAATAGGCTGAGTAATTGCTCATCACTACTATAACCGATAGCACGCAAAAGAGTAGTAATAGGAATCTTCCGTTTACCGTCTATCTTAGCTGAGATTATATTCCGGTTGCTGGTCTCAAACTCCAGCCAAGCCCCGCGGGCAGGAATTAGCTTAGCATGGCACAAGGTACGACCACTGGCAGCATCTTCTTCAGTAGTGAAATAGACACTGGGGGAACGGAGTAACTGGCTTACTACCACCCGCTCCGCCCCGCTGGTAATGAAGGTGCCTTTCGCTGTCATCAGGGGGATGTTGCCGAAAAACAGGTCTTGTTCCTTGATTTCCCCGGTTCCTTTAACCAGCAGCTTGGCTTTGACATAAATGGGCACTGAGTAGGTCAAGTCCCGGTGGCAGCACTCTTGCTCAGAGTGACGAGGGGCACGGAACTCATAGTTTACAAAGCTAAGCTCCAACCTGTTCTCAGTGAAGTCCTTGATAGGGGATACCGCCTCCAGCAGTTGCTTTAGCCCCTTTTCTTGAAACCAGCGGAATGATTCTAATTGAACCCCAATCAGATTAGGGACATCCAGTATCTGGGGTAACTTGGCATAAGATTTTCTGGGGACAAGCGGCATTCTTTTTTCAGTGTGTGGTAACGTAAAAACCATCTCTAGCTCTACTCCTTAAATAGATGCGGAAACTCTTTGCATTAGTTATAGTACTAATCTCACGTAAAAAAAGTGGCTAGTGAAGGGAATATAATAAGGTGAGACTTAAGAGGCATAATTACAAACTTGTAATATACCACTATTTCAAACATTTGTCAAGAGTTTTTTTATAAATTTTAAAATAATTCTCCACCCTGAGGAAATTTCAACGCCAGAGTTGCCCCAGTAGATTAGTCGTCGCTTGACACTAGGTATATGGCTCGGCTTATAATAAGCTTACTTTAGTTGGGGGGAAGGTGGAATAAAATGCGGATAAATGTATCTCAGCAGCTTAAGTCATCTATAGGCTCAATACGAAATTATGAGGTGAATGAGGTGGTTAATATTGCCGGTGGCGATAGCATGGTCGAGGGTAAGGTTACGCTGGTGCGTACCGACCGGGGTATCCTGGCTAGGGCTACACTACACACTGAGGTTGGAGTTACTTGCAGCCGTTGCTTGAGTTTGTTTGATTATCCTCTAACGCTGAATATTGAAGAAGAGTATTTCCCTATTACAGATGTAGTTAGCGGTATTTCACTGTCCCTACCTGAGGAGCCGGGGTGTTTCACTATTGATGAGCATCATGTTCTTGATTTAACCGAGGCGATACGGCAATATGCCCTGCTGGTTATCCCTATGAAGCCACTTTGTGGTGAGGATTGCGCCGGGTTATGCCCTACCTGCGGTTATAACCTTAACCAGGGACCTTGTCAATGTTTACCTCAGGCGGCGGACCCTCGCCGGTCTAAGCTAAATAAATTCGCTTTACAGAAAGGAACGGAGTAGTATGGGAGCTTTACCCAAGCGGAAATATGCCAAGGCGCGTCAGGGTAAGAGGCGCCGTCACCTCGGGCTTTCCCCTCCTCCTCTAGATTATTGCCCCCAATGTCATAGCCCTAAACTGGCTCATCATGTTTGTCCTGTTTGTGGGAGTTATGCTGGTCGGGAAGTTATCGCCATTAAAAGCCCGAAAAAGAAAGCTAGCTAAGGAGGGCTATTCTATGCTCAAAACTGTTATTTGTGACCTTTTTAACATTAAGTATCCGATTATTCAGGGGGGGATGGCTCATGTGGCTACGGCTGAGCTTGTCTCAGCCGTGTCCAATGCCGGTGGACTGGGTATTATTGGGGCTGGTGCCGCTGAACCAGATTGGGTGAGAAAGCAGATACACCTGGCCCGCCAGCAAACGGATAAGCCATTTGGGGTAAATATTCTGCTAATATCCCCCTTTGCTGAACAGGTTATAGATGTAGTCCTGGAGGAGAAGGTGGTGGTGGTTACTACTGGCGCCGGTAATCCCGGGCCTTACATCCCTAGGTTTAAGGAGGCGGGGATAAAGGTAATGCCAGTGGTAGCCAGTGTTGCCCTGGCTAGGCGTCTGGAACGCGCCGGGGCGGATGCCTTGGTCGCCGAGGGTATGGAATCGGGAGGGGAGATAGGGGAAATTACGACCATGGCTTTAGTCCCCCAGGTGGTTGACCGGGTCCAGGTACCGGTGGTGGCAGCTGGGGGTATTGCTGATGGCCGAGGCTTAGCCGCTGCCCTAGCCCTTGGGGCTCAGGGAGTTCAGATGGGGACGCGTTTTGCTTGTAGCCAGGAGTGCATTGCTCACTCTAATTACAAGCAGGCGATTGTAGACGCCAGCGACCGCTCGACAATAATCTCCGGTCAGAGCACCGGTTACTCTGTGCGCTCTCTGGAGAACAAGTTAACCCGGGAGTTTCTGGATAAAGAAAAGTCTGGTGTCTCTATTGAGCAAATTATTGAGTTTGGTGTCGGCAGGGTGCGTATGGGCTTGATTGAGGGTGACCTTGAGGGTGGCACGCTCCTGGCGGGACAGATTTCGGGAATGATAAAAGAGATTAAACCGGTCAGGGTTATCATCGAGGAGATAGTAGCTGAGGCTGAGGCAATAATTGCCCAGCTTAAGAATCTTACAGGGGTAAGTTGAGGCTGAGCTGATGAAGGTAGCCTATGTCTTCCCGGCGCAAGGTTCTCAGAGGGTGGGTATGGGTCGTGACCTCTATGATAACTTTGCTTCAGCTAGAGCCGCCTTTGACCAGGCTGATGAGGCTCTGGGATTCCCCCTCTCCCGGTTATGCTTTGAAGGTCCGGAGGCTGAGCTTCTCCAGACTATCAATGCCCAGCCAGCCCTGGTAACGGTCAGCTATGCTTGCCTGAAGGCTGCCCAGGAGGTGACTAATGATGGGTTACCACCGCCGGCTTTTGTTGCCGGTCATAGTGTGGGTGAGTATACAGCAGTGGCGGTAGCTGGAGTGCTTGATTTTGCCACTGTTGTTTGTCTGACTCGAGAGAGGGGGCGGTTAATGTATGAAGCCGGGCTGAGGCAACCCGGGGGTATGGTGGCAATAATCGGGCTTGACCAAGCTTTACTGGCTGAGGTGTGTGACCAGACTGGTACCTGGATGGCCAACATTAACTGTCCCGGTCAGCTAGTAATCAGTGGGGTGATGGAAAACTTAACTAAGGCTGCGGGCTTAGCTAAAGCTAAGGGGGCTCGGCGCACCATTCCCTTATCGGTAAGCGGTGCCTTTCATACCCCGCTGATGCAGACGGCAGTTGACGGCCTGTCTGAGATTATAACTGCTCTCCCCTTTGGTGACCCCCTCGTTCCTATCGTGGCTAACACCACTGCTCAGCCAATGACTAATGCCGAGCAGGTAAAGGCGGAAATTCTCCGACAGTTTGGTAAGGGTGTTCAGTGGCAGCCCTCTATTGAGTATATGGTAAATGATGGTGTGTCTACCTTTATTGAGATAGGACCAGGGCAAGTGCTTAGTGGTCTGATTAGACGAATAAATAAAGACGTTAAAACTATAAATATAGGTGATGCCAGCGCTATTAAGAATTTAATTAACCCATCCCCCTGACCCCCTTCCCTTACCAGGGAAGGGGGAATTATAGTAAGAGAGGGGCTTCCCCCCATGAGAGGAATATATATCTATATCATGGAGGGTCAAAGGGAGGCTTATACGGGGCCCCCGCAAAAACAAAGTTTTTGTGGGGTAAAAATCCTCCCTCATATAACTGGTTCCCCTTCAAGGGAAGGGGGAGTGTAGTAAGAGAGGGGGCTTCGCCCCCTCTCTAAAATCTCTTCCCCCTCTCCTTTCAAGGAGAAAGATAAGGAGAGTCAAAGAGAGGCGAAGCCTCTCTTATATAACTAATTCTCCCTCCCTTATCTAAGGGAGGGAGATAAAGAGGGAGGGTTACAACAAAAATCTTAAACATAGCGGTTGCAAAACTGCTGGGGGGCAAAATAGCACTAAATGATATAGAGGCTATATGTAGGGAAGTTTGAAGGGGCGAAGCCCCTTCAAAACCTATATTTCCCCCTCTCCTTTGAAGGAGAGGGGGATACAGGGGGTGAGGTAGATAAACAATCTCAAAGCTACAGAGGGACGAGTGACGTTCTGGGTGAATGTAGATAAATCAACGAATATCATTGACTCTTACCAGCTGGGATTGATATCAGTTAATGGTAAGCAATATACCTCAGATGTAATCATTTTTCCCGACAGGGTTAAGGATGACTGGTGGCGAAAGAGCGCTCACCAGCTATGCCTTGAGGATATAGCCGAGGTTATGGCTAAAAATCCTGAGGTGCTGATAGTTGGCACCGGAGTATCAGGTTTGGTGGAGGTGCTACCTGAGGTGCGACAGGCGGTTGATGCCCGGGGCATTAAGCTTATTGCCCAAACTACTGACCAGGCTTGTCATACCTATAACCGGCTTTGCCAATCTCGGAGGGTGGTAGCCGCCCTCCACCTCACCTGCTGAACTCAATTCAAAATTGGACCTCTGTTCATATTCTT
>Ga0307431_1000488_pt1 | contig 26945 bp, 29 predicted proteins | sample SalMarWE160170MG_FD_202155 | JGI IMG/M metagenome (GOLD analysis project Ga0307431, IMG submission 202155) | Salt marsh sediment microbial communities from the Plum Island Ecosystem LTER, Massachusetts, United States - WE1603-170 | ecosystem: Environmental > Aquatic > Marine > Intertidal zone >...
GGATGCCAGTGATGCACTTGGGGTTAATGCAGAGGGTGTAATGACATTGGTTCTTATGACGCAGTATTATGACATGCTTACTGATGTTGGGAAGAATTCTCGGACTAACACAATAATGCTTCCTCACACTCCTGGTGCAGTTGGTGAACTTCGAGAACAGATTATAGCGGCTATTGAGACTGGTAAGGCTGCTGGTGCAGGTGAAGATAGAAAAGTGTAGGAACCAATTACTAGCTAGGATGTGGAGATAGACTATGGTGCGTATGATGGTTGTTATGTCCCATTCTTACCAAGAACGTACTCTACTTGCTGAGCTATGTGAGCCTACTGTACTTTATGGTGGAGGGGGTAGGATTTGAACCCACGTAGCCCTTCCGGGCGGCAGATTTACAGTCTGCTCCGATTAACCACTCCGGCACCCCTCCCCGATGTAAGCTTATCATGAAATGTATGAAAAACCTAGCCCGAGGGGGGATTCGAACCCACCAACCTACCGATTACAAGTCGGTTGCGCTACCATTGTGCTACTCGGGCAAACTCTAGCTACAATTTTGGCTCCATAGTATAGATAAGGGTAAATCCTCTGTCAACTAAGAGACCACTGGAGGCAATCTCTTCTTGCATTATCCAAGTCAGTCATGCTACATTATACTAGTTTTACTAATTAACATCATCTGGATTTATAAGCCATGGTAAATAATGCCTTATTAAAACAGTTGCTGGAAGCAGGTGCTCACTTTGGTCACCACACCAGTTACTGGCATCCCAAAGCGAAGAAGCATATCTTTACCCAGCGCAATGGTATCCACATCATCGATTTGGAGCAGACAGTTACCATGTTAGAAAAGGCCTGTACCTTCGCCCAGGATTTGGCAGCTCGAGGGCAAAGCATCCTTTTAGTCGGCACTAAAAAACAGGCGCAACAGACCGTAGAAGAAGAGGCTGTGAGGTGCGGTATGAGCTATGTTAATCAAAGATGGCTGGGTGGTATGTTAACTAACTTCGCCGTCATACAAGCTCGCATCGACCACCTGGTTCGTTTGGAGAATAAAAGGGATAAAGGTGAGCTTGACCTCTTGCCTAAAAAAGAACGGGTGAGAATAGAAAAAGAAATTTACCACCTAAATACTCAAATGGGCGGTTTTAAGGAAATGACTACCCTTCCCGGAGCTCTCTTCATTACTGACCCTCTTAAAGATAAGATTGCCTTTACTGAAGCTAAGAAATTAGGCATACCCGTGATTGCTATCGTGGATACTAATTGTAATCCTGATGGCATTGATTATCCTATTCCCGCCAATGATGATGCTGTTAAGACGATTAAATTAATTTGTAGCAAAATAGCTGATGCCATAATGGAAGGTAAAACTGAAGCGTTTTCCGGAGAAGCGGGAGTTGCTAAATTAGTTGCCGAAGAAGGGCGCGAAGAAGCCATTGAAATTCTAGGTTCTTATACCTTCGAGCCAGAGGAGCCGAGTGAACCAGAGGGACCAAAGGAGCCAGGTGAACCGAAGGCGTCGAAAGAACCAAAGGAGCCGAAGGAGCCGAAGGAGCCGAAGGAACCGAAGGAGCCAAAGGAACCGAAGGCGTCAAAAGAACCAAAGGAACCAAAAGAGCAAGAAGGAGAAATTACACCTGCATGAAAATTTCAGTTGAATCAGTAAAAGAGTTAAGAAATAGAACTAATGTCGGCATAGCTGACTGCAATAAGGCTCTGTTAGAGGTGGCTGGTGATATAGAAAAAGCAATTGAAATCCTGAAACAGCGTGGGGTGGCGATTGCTGAGGAGAAGAAGGATGTAGCTGCAACCGAAGGCGTAATCGAAGCTTATATTCATCATACCAAGCACATAGGAGCATTAGTAGAGTTGAACTGTGAAACCGATTTTGTGGCTCGCACCGCTGAATTTACAGAACTTGCTCACGACTTAGCCATGCAGATAGCTGCTACTGCCCCGCAATTTCTCACCAGTGAAGAGCTGCCACCAAAAGCGGAAACGGACCCCCAGGAAGCTTGCCTGCTTAACCAACCCTCTATTAAAGAACCTGACAAGACGGTACAGGAAATTATTGCCGAAACAATTGCTAAAGTAGGTGAGAACATAAAAGTACGCAGATTTGCCAGGTTCGAGCTTGGTGTTGATCACTAAGCCATGTTGGATGAATTACTTTCTGAACTGAACTCCAGAATGCACAAGGCCATAGATGGCTTGGCTAGAGAATTAGCTACCATCCGTGCCGGGCGTGCCACTCCAGCCTTGCTTGACAATATCATGGTTGACTATCATGGCACGTCTGTCCCGCTTCAGCAACTTGCTACCATGTCCATACCTGAGACTAATTTAATCATTATTCAACCTTGGGATCGCACATCGTTGCGTGATGTTGAAAAAGCCATTCTCACAGCCAATATCGGCCTTAACCCGGCAAATGATGGTAGTGTAATTCGGGTGGTCATCCCACCTCTTAGTGAGGAGCGGCGCAAGGAGTTGGTCAAGCTAGTGTCCAGGAAGGTGGAGGAGCGGCGGATTGCCATACGCAATATAAGGAGGGATGGCATTGAGAAACTAAGAGAGATGGAGAAAAATAAAGAAATATCGGAAGATGAACTCAGGAACAATGCTAAAAAAATCGACCAGCTTACAGAAACTTGCGTAGAGAAGGTAAGTGAATTGGGGCAGAGTAAGGAAAAGGAAATACAGGAAATATAATTTGCCTCACCGGTATCCGGCAAAAAGTCCGTGCTAACTGTTATAAGTGCTTGATAGTATTCAGTTTCAATCTTTCAGTTCTGCGCTACCGCTCAGGGTAACATATCCGGCATGACGCTGATCCGATGGAACCCATTTATGAGTCTAGAGACACTAACAAGTCTATAGCCGATTAAAAGCTGCTAAAATAGACCTATGCTCAAGCACAGAGTTATTACTGCCGCCGTAGGCGTGCCCCTTGTTATTCTTGCCATCTGGTTTGGTAACCCTTGGTTTACTATCCTTATAGCCGCAGCGGCGTTAGCCGGCACCTACGAGTTCTACCACATGGCCAATTTTGACAGGCGAGAGCCCCTGCTTTATTTAGGTTTGCTATGGGCGCTGGCGCTCGTCTTAAGCCCTCATTACGGGAGCCCTGACGTTTTACCCATAGTTATTACCGCCGCTATGTTGATTTCCTTGATTTGTCTGTTACGCTGCCCATCAAAGGAAAGAGCATTTCGCAACTGGGCATGGACAATGGCGGGGGTACTCTATGTGGGTTGGATGCTTAGCTACTGGCTGAATTTGCGCGGCTTAGAGGACGGCCGAAATTGGGTTTACCTGGCCATGCTGACTACATTTGCCAACGATACAGGCGCTTTTTTTATTGGGAGGGCAAGGGGTAAACATAAGCTAGCTCCTGCCATAAGTGAAGCTAAAACCTGGGAAGGAGCGGTAGGGGGCTTAATATGCGCTATTCTGGGCGCTATTGTAATAGCGACGGTTCTTAACCTCATTTCTCCCTTTACTTTTAGGTATTGGCAGATTATACTCCTTGGCTTTCTCGTTGGCCTTTTTGCTCAGCTTGGCGATTTGGTTGAATCCTTGCTCAAGCGTAATATGGGAGTGAAAGAATCAGGTAATTTGTTGCCGGGACATGGTGGTATACTTGACCGATTCGATAGCCTCATCTTTGTCGGGGTGATGGTATACTATTACGTGATATGGGTGGTGTGAGAAAAATAGCTATCCTGGGCTCGACAGGCTCCATAGGACAACAGACTCTGGATGTAATCCGTGCCCTGCCTGACGAATTAAAGGTAGTAGCTCTGACGGGGAACAAAAACCTTGAGCTTCTGGAAAGACAAATCAGGGAATTTCAGCCCAAGGTATTTTGTTCCTCGGTTAAGCCTGACATTAGTTATGGCGGGGAATTTTTGTCCGCAGAAGAAATAGCCAGTCATCCCGAGGTCGACTTCGTTATCGTGGCCACTGCGGGTAAGGCAGGACTAAGTCCTACTCTGGCAGCTTTAAGGGCGGGCAAGACGGTTGCCCTGGCTAACAAAGAGGTATTGGTGATGGCCGGTGAAATTATTGTCCGTGAAGCCAGCCTCCATCAAGCTCAAATTCTGCCTATCGATAGTGAGCATAGTGCCATCTGGCAATGTTTGCAGGGGGAAGAAAATAAACCGCAGAGGCTTTTTCTCACTGCCTCCGGTGGACCTTTTTATCACTATTCACAGTCACAATTGGCTGAGGTAACTCCGGAGCAAGCTCTTCGGCACCCTGTATGGAAGATGGGAAAGAAGGTAACCATAGATTCAGCAACTCTTATGAATAAAGGATTAGAGGTTATTGAAGCTCATTGGCTTTTCCCTTTTCCCTTTGATAGTATTGAAATATTAATGCATCCCCAATCTATCGTTCATTCCATGGTGGAGTTTATGGATGGTTCCCTGAAAGCTCAGCTTAGCTGGCCTGATATGAGGCTACCCATTCAATATGCCCTTTCTTATCCCCGGAGGTGGCCTAATTCAGAATTACCCCGCCTTGATTGGAATAAAATCCAGTCTTTGAACTTTGAGCCCATAGACTATGAGAGATTTCCCTGCCTCAAACTGGCAATGGATGCTGGCAAATCAGGAGGAACTTATCCGGCGGTGCTTTGCGCCGCAGATGAGGTAGCTGTAGAGCTTTTTCTCAGCTATAGAATAGGTTTTACAGATATAGCCAAAATTGTGCAAAAAACGCTTGAGCAACATCAGAATATCCCTGAGCCATCTCTAGAAGAAATACTGGCTGCTGATGCCTGGGCGAGGGAATGTGTTACAAGCCTTGCCGCCGGTTACTGCACGGAGCCTGAGCGACGGAGCAATCCTGGGATAGAGAGATAAGAAATGAGCGTTGCCGTAATCATTATTCTTTTCATATTAGCTCTATTCGTGGCAATGTTTCTTCACGAATTAGGGCACTTCATTACTGCTAAGCGTGCCGGAGTGAAGGTAGAAGAGTTCGGCATAGGTATTCCTCCACGACTCTTTGGTATTAAACGCGGCGAGACAATATACTCAGTTAATGCCATACCTCTGGGAGCCTTTGTTAAGGCTGCTGGAGAAAATGACCCCGCAGTACCCCGGAGCCTGGCTGGCAAAGGACCGTGGACCAGGTTAGGAATCTATGCTGCCGGTCCGCTGGTCAACATCTTTCTGGCCTTTATTCTCCTCAGTGCTTTCCTGGCGCTACCTTATTCCGTCATTGCCGGCGATGGACTCATGGTGCACGCTGTAGCAGAGAATTCTCCTGCAGAAGAAGCAGGCATCGAATCCGGGGATATAATTCTGGAGATAGAGGGACAACCTGTTCATAGGCGGGGGGACGTGCAGGAAATAGTGAATTCAGTCGAAGAGGGGACGGAAATAACTTTGCTTCTGCTGAGGAACGGAGAAGAAATACCAACCACGGTGAAGCCGAAATTCGACCCGAAACAAGGGCAACAAGTAATTGGCGCCTACACTTGCTGGAATATTGTAAGTCGAGTAGAGGAAAGCTCGCCGGCTTATGAAGCTGGCATCAGACCCGGTGATTATATCTACAAGATCAACTATCAACAAATATACGACGATGAGAGTATGTCCAGTGCCCTGCGTTCCGTTGGGCAAGGTGAAAAAATAAACATGGTTTTGTTTCGAGATGAAAAGACGGTTTCAATGTCTCTGACTAATGACGGCTATCAAACCCTGCCCGGTGTAGAGATGCAATGGGTGGAAGGGGCGCATATGGAACAAGAGCGACTTCCTGTGTGGAGGGCAGTCTATTTTGGAGCCAGGGATATCGTTTATATGCCTGTGCTCATAATAGAGGCTATCCCTCAAATCATAGAATCTCCCGATATGGCATTGGTGGGGCCAATAGGTGCTGGCCAGTTAACGGTCGAGATGGTGCGCTCCTCTGGAGTCAGCAGCATACTATTTATGGCCTGTATAATCAGCCTGGGGCTAGCTATATTTAATTTCCTCCCCATCCCGCCCTTGGATGGAGGAGGAATGCTGGTGGCGTTCATCGAAGGGTGTAGACGTGGAAAGCGTCTTTCTCCTCGAACAGTGCGCCTGGCCTATACTATCGGCACTGCCTTCTTAATTGGACTTGTGATTCTAGTGACCTTTAGTGATATCTCGCGTCTAATTAGCGGCGAGGTTGTAATACCATGACACGCCGGGCTTCCAAACCCTTGAGAATTGGCAAGGTAACTGTTGGCGGCGATGCTCCCATCGTGGTGCAGTCCATGACCAAGACCGATACCCGTGATATTCCTGCTACTATAAACCAGATTAAAGAGCTGGAGGAGTGCGGCTGTGAAATTGTTCGAGTGGCGGTTCCTGACAAGGAAGCGGCTGAAGGCATAGCAGCTATAAAAAATAGTGTTTCACTGCCTATTATTGCTGATATACATTTTGACTACCACTTAGCTTTGACTGCGCTGCAAGCGGGTGTTGATGGGCTCCGTCTCAATCCCGGCAACATAGGAGACAAAGAAAAGATTGCCAGGGTGGTAACTGCTGCTAAAGAAAGAGAGGTGCCTATCCGTATTGGAGTGAATGCCGGCAGTTTACCTGCCGATTTCCAGCCTGATGCTCCACTGGCTGAGCGCATGGTCAATATGGCATTGGAGCAGACAAGGCTTATGGAAAGCCTGGACTTTAGTTTAATCAAGGTCTCCCTTAAAGCCTTTGATGTTCCCGCCACCATCCAGGCCTATCAAATGATTGCCGATAAAATGCCCTACCCACTACATCTGGGCATCACGGAGGCTGGGCTTCCCCGGACAGGAGCCATACGCAGCGCCATAGGCATCGGCATACTTCTCTACCAGGGAATTGGAGACACCATACGCGTTTCCCTCAGTGCTCCCCCCCGTGAGGAGGTATTTGTTGCCTACGAAATTCTTAAAAGCCTGGGGCTTCGTCAGCGGGGTCCAACTCTGGTGAGCTGCCCTTCTTGCGGCCGGGCCGAAGTTGATATCGTTGCCCTGGCTGAGGCAGTAAGCAAGCGTCTGGAAAAAATAAGCAAGCCCATTAAAGTGGCAGTTATGGGCTGCGTGGTCAATGGCCCTGGCGAAGCTAAAGATGCCGATGTCGGCATTGCCTGTGGCAAAGGGAAAGGTGCTATATTTAGAAAAGGGGAGGTAGTGAGCATAGTGGAAGAAAAGGATTTCCTAGAAGCGCTGATGGCAGAAGTAGACTCTCTCGATAGGGAAGGATTAGAGTAAAGGTAAGAAAAGTGCGTTTTTCTAAGCTTTTCGGCAAGACATTACGGCAGGCGCCCGCTGAAGCAGAAAGTGTAAGCCATCAGTTATTGCTCAGAGCGGGCATGATTGCCCAGGAGGCTGCCGGAATTTACTCTTACTTGCCCATGGGTTGGCGAGTGCTCAAAAAGATAGAAAATGTAATCAGAGAGGAAATGGATAAGGCTGGCGGGCAGGAATTGATGCTGCCCGTGCTGCAGCCTTTTGAATTATGGCAGCAATCAGGTAGGTATGTATCCTTCGGAAAGTCTCTATTCACTTTGACCGACCGCAAAGAGCATACACTGGCTCTGGGACCCACCCATGAAGAAGTTATTACTGACCTTGTCCATCGCTATGTGCAAAGCTACCGGGAGCTTCCTTTGTTTCTCTATCAAATACAGACCAAGCTTCGCGATGAGCCTCGACCTCGCGGCGGCTTATTGAGAGTCCGCGAGTTTATCATGAAAGACCTTTACAGCTTTGATGCCGACGAGACCGGCCTGGATAAAAGTTACCAAAGTATGTGTCAGGCTTACAGTAATATATACGCCCGCCTCGGCTTGCCTACAATGATAGTAGAGGCTGACAGTGGCGCCATAGGTGGCAAGGATTCCCACGAATTTATGGTTATCACTGAGACCGGCGAAGACGAGGTTATTTATTGCTCCAATTGTGGCTACGCTGCTAATGCTGAGAAGGCTCAATTTGAGAAAACTGTCATTCTGAGCAGAGCGAAGAATCTCCTTTCATTGGAGGAGATAGCCACACCGGAGGCGGAAACTATAGAGGAGGTGGCTGGATTTGTCGGTGTGCCGACAAATCAAACGCTTAAGGCAGTGTTTTATTTTGCCGACGGAGAATTTATCTTCGTTACCATTCGGGGCGATCTCGAAGTCAACGAAACGAAGTTAAGAAACGCTTTAAAGTGCACTGAGCTTCGCCTGGCTACGGAAGTCGAAGTAAATGAAGCTGGAATTGTGGCTGGTTTTGCCTCACCCATAGGGGTAAAGGGAGTCAAGGTCATTGCTGATGATTCTATAACCTCAGGCTCTAGCTTTATTGTTGGTGCTAATAAGCCAGGGTATCACTTCAGAAATGCCAATTATCCCAGAGATTTCCAGGTTGACCTTATGGCTGATATCGCCCTGGCTCGGCTTGGAGATAGCTGCCCCAAGTGTGGTGGTGAATTATCATCGGCCCGGGGTATTGAGGTGGGACACGTGTTTAAGTTGGGCACCTTCATCAGTGAGAGATTCGGAGCATCCTTCTTAGACAATGATGGCACTTCCCGGCCCATTGTCATGGGCTCCTATGGCATTGGACTGGGCCGATTGCTGGCAGCTATAGTAGAGCAAAGCCACGATGATAAAGGCATTATCTGGCCGCTCTCTGTAGCCCCTTATCAAGTCCATCTTTGTCCTCTATCGTTGGACAAGTCGGCAGTCCTCCCTACGGCAGAAAGGATTTATCAAGAATTACAAAAAGAAGGCATGGAAGTGCTTTTCGATGACCGCGATGACTCTCCCGGCGTTAAATTCAACGATGCTGACCTCCTGGGAATACCACTGCGATTGACCTTATCTCCACGCACCGTACAAAGCCAGAGCGTAGAGGCAAAATGGCGCACGGAGAAGGAAGTCCAGCTTTTGCCTTTGGATAATTTGGCGGTTCAGGTGAAGGAGCTTCTAGATGAGGCTGCAAGGTCTCAATCCTGATTGGCTTTAGCTCGCTGCTGTAGTCGAGCAGCAAGGAATATCAAGACGACCCCAAAGATGATGCAAGCCAGTATCTTAATCATTTTGGATATGTCCATAGTCAGAAAGAAGGCCAGGGTGAATATGCCTGCCATACAGGAGAGTCCGTACAGTACCATATAAGCCTTAATTGCTTTTTTTCTGGCTGCACGCCAAATCAGCCATACAATAAAGGCTATCACTAAAACTGTACCTATAAAATATAACATCTAAGCTAACGCCCTAATGCATGAAGGTGCCTTCCTAACAAGGCAAATAAGCCTATCGAGAGGATGAGACAGCCCAATTTGCCCCAGTCAGAAAGGTATTTCACATACTCAGCAGCCAGGTATGCTATGCCAGAGATGCATAGTGCGATACCAAAACCGTACAAAATATAAATTCTCATTGGCTCAAGACCTTGTAGGAAAAGGATATACTGGATAAAGTTGCTGAGAGGACAGACTACGATAAGCAACAATTATCCACCGTTCCACTCCCTTACGTTCTATTTTCACAGTATACACTCCAACGTCAAATCCACGTGACTGGAGTTCCTCAGAATCTAAAGTCCATTCCACTATTGCCTTATCAAATGACTTTATCAATTTGTCTTCAGAGAATAAATCCAGTACTTTTTCATTTTCCTTCCAAAGTGATGCTTGAATAGAAGTGGAATAAGATGAAAAACGGCGGTTGTCAACCTCATAGCGGAAGAATACCTTCTTGCCCCAATCTGCCCCTGCGTAGTAGGCTTCGGGTTCACCAGGATACCGACCTAACCAATATTCAGGCTTTACCGTCATCTCCTGCTCGCCGGTTGTGATATGAATAGTATCGTAGATGCCCAGGTAGCCATCAACAAATATGGCTATAATGCCGATGAAGCAAGCTATAGCCAGATACAAATATAGATTTCTTTTGCCTTTCCTTGCCATGCCTTAAATTTTGCTTCTGTTCCTTGGCTAACTCAGTCCCGCAAAGTAGCACCCAGTTCCTGATGTAGCCTGGCGAGCATCTGTTCTTGAGTCCGGTCAACTTCCTCGTCAGTCAAGGTATGGCTGGGCGATTGGTAGACAATCCTTATGGCAAAAGATTTCTTGCCCTCGGGTATTTGCTCGCCTCGATAAAGGTCAAAGAGAATTACATGCTTTACTAGCGGAAAGCTTCGGATTATGTTCTCCACTCTTCGATAACTTACCTGTTCGTCCACTACTAAAGCGATGTCCCGGGTTACGCTGGGAAATCGTGGGATAGGTTGGTATTCCTTTATCCCGGTAATCTTGGTCAACACTTTCTCCAGGTCAATCTCTATAAGGCAAATAGTGTTAGAAAGCTCAAAGGCTTGTGCCACCCTGGGATGCACGTCGCCTACAATGCCAACCTTGTCATCTTCAACGATTATGTCGGCTCCTCTTCCCGGGAATAGAATTTCATCATCGCCAGTATTAAAACTCGCTTTCAGTCCCAACTGGTTCAAGAGACTCTCCACTACCCCCTTAGCGTCAAAGAAATCGAGCGGCTCCTTATCAGCTTGCCATGACAATTCTGCACTCGGGCCACCGAGCACAGCACACAGCATCTCTCTTTCCTGGGGCAGTTCCTTTTCTTCTTGAGATTGCTTCCCCTTCGTTTCACTCAGGGTCGCAATGACGGGAGAGTGCTGAGACAAGAATACCTTGCCGATTTCAAAGAACCTTATGCCTGCCTGCTCAAATTTCTGGTTATGTGACAACGTGGCCAGAAGACCGGCCCTTAAACTGGTACGCAGGTATTCCTGTTCCTTCGTCATAGGGTTAGCTACCTTTAAAGGGGGGATTTTTAACTCAAGCTTCGGGGAAAGCTTCTGCAACTTTTCCAGGCTGACCAAAGAATAAGTTAATATCTCCTGAAAGCCAAAGCCGGTCAGAATATTGCGTAATTTCTCCCTGAGATCGCCTTGCTGAGCTGACGGTGACAATTTTGATTTTTGTTGAGGCAAAGGAGAGCCAAGCCTGGTGATTGGGATTTTTTCATAACCAATGATACGAACTACCTCTTCTACGAGGTCAGCAGAGCATTTAACGTCGCTGCGCCAGTAAGGCACAGGCACCGAAATTGGTGAGCCTGAATTGCCCTCCTGACATTCAAAGCCCAGGGCTTTTATTACTTTAAGAATTTCACCAACGTTGACCTTCAAGCCTGAAAGGCGCTCCACCTCCCGGGCGGTAAGTGATATGAGCTTTGGTTCTGGTTTTCCGGGATAAACATCGATTATGCCCTTGGCTGCCTTACCACCGGCTAGCTCCAGTAGCAGTTGAGTTGCCCGTCTCAATGGTAGTAGCGGAAGCTCGCTATTAAGCCCTTTGTCAAAGCGAATCGAAGCCTCGCTTTGAAGTTGAAGATGGCTACAGCCTCGACGAATGGCTGCCTGGTTAAAATTCGCCGACTCCAGGAGGATGGCATCAGTTTGGGCCGTGACTTCGGAATCTAGACCACCCATAATTCCAGCGACAGCGACAGCCTCTTCTTTATCGGCAATAAGCAATATATCTGGGTTAAGAGCGCGCTTCGTGCCATCAAGGGAAGTTATGTTTTCACCATTTCCGGCCCTGCGCACGATAATTTGTCGGCCCTTGAGCTTATGATAATCAAAGGCGTGAAGAGGCTGACCATATTCCAGCATCACATAATTAGTAACGTCAACCACGTTGTTAATGGGACGCATTCCACAGCTATTCAGATGCTGCTGGAGCCAGCCTGGGGAAGGGGCTATCTTAATTCCGCTAATCAGGCTAGCACAGTACCTGGGGCACAGGTCCGGCTCAGCTATGTCAACGGAAGCGAAGGAATCTATTGACTCTTCAGTTTCTTTGTAATTAATTTTGGGCAAATGGAGTGGTTCACCAGTTAAGGCAGCAATTTCTCGAGCAACACCAATCACAGACAAGCAATCCGGGCGGTTAGGTGTTACATCCAGGTCAAAGATTATATCGCCTAGATAAGCGCCGAGAGGGGCACCTATGGGTGCTTCAGGTGGCAATACCAAAATCCCCTCGTGACTATCAGAAATCCCCAGCTCCTTCTCCGAGCAGACCATGCCCTCGGAAGCGACGCCGCGAATTTTAGCCGGCTTTAGCAGCATAGCTTCTTCAGTGTGAGCATCTATAAGCCGGGCTCCTATATGGGCAAAGGTCACCCTCTGACCAAGTCCGATATTGGGGGCACCACAAACCGTGGTGACTTGCCCAGTGCCGAGGTCAACTGTAGCTAGCTTAAGGCGGTCAGCATTGGGGTGAGGATTTAACGCCACTACTTCTCCTATCACTATATTATCCCAGGTGCCACCTATAGTCTGTATGCTTTTGACCTCCAGGCCAGACATGGTTAGCCGTTCGGCTAGTTCTTCAGGGGCAAGCTTTATGTCAACATAATCCCTGAGCCATTTGAGGGAAACTTTCATGTTATCACCTTAAGATTTAGAACTGCCTCAAAAATCTGAGGTCATTGCTATAAAAAAGGCGGATATCGTCAATGCCGTAGCGCAGCATGGGTATACGCTCAACTCCCAGCCCGAAGGCAAAACCACTGTAAACAGCAGGGTCTATATCCACCCGTGCCAGGACGTCGGGATGCACCATCCCCGCCCCTAGTATTTCAAGCCAACCGCTGTACCCACATAGCCGGCAGCCAGCCCCATCGCAAGCTGAACATCCGATGGCTACCTCCACCCCAGGCTCCACAAAAGGAAAGTAATCGCAGCGAAAGCGCACTTTCCTTTCCTCGCCAAAAAGGCAGCGGCAAAAGTCAAACAAAGTGCCTTTTAAATCACCCATGGTGATGCCCTTATCCACAGCCAAACCTTCAACTTGATAAAACATAGATTCGTGAGTAGCGTCGGTCGCTTCATATCTGTAAGCTCGTCCCGGTACTATGGCTCTTATTGGTGGACGTTCCTTCTCCATCAACCTAATTTGCATTGGGGAAGTGTGCGTGCGCAAAAGTCTAGCCTTCCCTCCCATGCCTGCATCTATCCATAGGGTAGCAAACATATCTCGCGCCGGATGATGTTGAGGAATATTTAAGGCTTCGAAGTTGTAGTAATCCCATTCTACGTCGGGGCCCTCAATTACCTGGAAGCCCATATTCTTGAAAACATCACAAATTTCGTTAAGTGTTTGAGTGGTGGGGTGAAGTCGACCCGTCGGGAGAGGCCGACCAGGCAAAGTAACATCTAACCCTTGAGATTTCCGAGGAGAGGTCAAAAGGGCTTCCTGTAGTAATTTTTCCTTCTCTTCTAGGCTTGACTCTAAAGCTCTCTTGATTTCGTTAGCTTGAGCACCTACCCTCCGCCGTTCTTCCAAGGACAAAGCAGCCAAGGAACGTAGAATTTTAGTTAAATTGCTTTTCTTACCCAGATGGCGGACGCGCCACGACTCCAGCTCTCGAGGACTATCAACTCTGCTGAGCTCATCGAGAGCTTGTGCATGAAGGTCTTTGAGTTGTGCCAACATTGACTACCAAGTGATGTTATCCTTGTTCAACATTCCTGGAATTTTCAGGCATAATGTCATTACAAGCGGGGTGAGTTAGTATCAGTTAGCGAGGCTACTAATGCAGCAAAACCTTCAGGATCTTTGATTGCCATCTCAGCTAACATCTTGCGATTGATTTCGACATTGGATTTCTTTAACCCGGCTATAAACTGGTTGTAAGTAAGCCCCCTAGCCCGTGCCGCAGCATTAATGCGGGCAATCCATAGCTTTCTGAAGTCGCCTTTCCGCTCACGACGATGACGATAGGAATAATCTAAGGCATGAAGCATGGACTCATGAGCTGTCCTATAAAGTTTGTGCCTGGCAGCCCGATGCCCTTTAGTTAACTCAAGCACCTTTTTATGTCGTCTGTGGGTGACTTTTCCACTCCTGGCTCGTGGCAAGTTTTTCCTCCTTTAATCCTCGGGTGTTATTTTTTCTCCAGCGACAAAATAAACTACTTTCCCTCTCTACACTATTTGTATGGTAAAAGCCTCCTGATCCTCTTCTTATCCGTTGAGGAGACCGGTATCATTTCATCGAAGAGGCGTTTGGTTCTAGGAGCCTTTTTCCGCCTCAAATGGCTCTTGCCGCATTTAGTACGCATTAGCTTGCCGCTACCCGTTACATGAAAACGACTCCTTGCCCCTTTATGGGTTTTAAGTTTTGGCATCTGTTCCTGTCTCCTTAGATTTCTTATGGGAAACCGGTGATAAGACCAAGGCTATACTTCTCTCATCATTAACGGAGCTACTTACCACAGCTAGTTCCTTCAAGGCTTCAGCCACTTTACGCAACACATTCCAACCCAGTTCAGGATAAATAACTTCGCGTCCTCTAAACCTTAGAAATAACCGTACTTTATTTCCCTCCTCCAATAATTTCTTAGTGGTCCTTATTTTTGCCTGTAAATCATGCTCCTCTATCTTGGGTCTTAAACGGACCTCTTTGAGTAAGCCAACTCTTTGGCCCCTCTTCGCCTTGCGTTCTTTTTTTGTTTGCTCATACTTATATTTACCATAATCAAGAAGCCGGCATACTGGCGGAGTCATCGTTGATGCTACCTGCACCAAATCAAGGCCGCGCTCATAAGCCATTTGCAATGCTCTCTGCAGAGGCACCACGCCCAGCTGTTCCCCATCTTCCCCTATAAGACGAACTTCTCTGGCTCTAATTCTTCTATTGGTTAATAATTCCTTAACTATGCTCTTTCTACCCCTTGGAACAGTATTCAAGACTTGGCCTCTACAGCTGCCTTTATTCTACTCTTAACTTGTACCAGAGTTTCTAAGCCCAAATCCTCGCCACTCCTTAAGCGAAGTGACGCACTGGATGAAGCCACTTCTTTATCACCAACTATAAGCATATATGGGACTTTTTCCAATTGGGCTTCTCTTATTTTTAAATTCATCCTCTCAGAGCGGTCGTCAACCCGAACTCGGATACCTTCACCTTTAAAATCGTGCTCTATCTTATGTGCATAGCCAACATGGCGATCTGCTATGGGAATTACTATGGTTTGAACCGGCGATAACCATACCGGGAAGGCACCACCATAATGCTCTGTGAGGCAAGCTAAAAAACGCTCCATGCTACCTAAAACTGTGCGATGTATCATCACCACGCTATGCTCTAAGCTATCCTCACCAATATAACAGACATTAAAGCGCTGTGGCAAATTGAAATCAACTTGGATGGTAGGACCTTGCCAAACATGCCCTAAGGCATCCTTAAGTTTAATATCGATTTTAGGCCCGTAGAAAACCCCCTCGCCAGGATCCACCTCATAATGCAAGTTAAGTCTCTCTAAAACGCGCCTCAAGGATTCCGTGGCTCCCTCCCACATTGAAACTGTGCCAGCATATTTCTCAGGACGCGTTGATAACAACAACTCATATTCGTCAAAGCCAAAGCTAGACATCATGAATTGTGCCAAGTTCAGGACTTCTAGTACTTCTTCTTCAACCTGATCAGGTCGGCAAAAAATGTGAGCATCATCTTGAGTAAATCCTCTGACCCTGGCAAGACCATATAACACACCAGTTCGTTCATACCTATATACCGTGCCTAATTCGGCATATCTCAAAGGCAAATTACGATAACTGCGTAATTGGCTTTTATAAATCAAAATATGACCTAAGCAATTCATAGGCCTTAGCAAATATTGCTGTCCCTCAATTTCCATCGGTGAGAACAAATAATCCCGATAGAATTCCCAATGCCCGCTGGTTTTCCACAAATCTAGCTTAGCAATGTGAGGAGTGTAAACGATGTCATAACCCCGCTTGATGTGCTCTGCCCTCCAGAAGTCCTCGATGATTTGTCGAATCAAAGCACCTCTGGGATGCCAGCAAATTAAGCCAGGCCCAATTTCTTCGTGAGTACTGAAGAGGTCAAGTTCCTTACCCAGCTTCCTATGGTCGCGCTTAGTAGCTTCAGCCTGCCGCGATAAATAATCATCAAGCTCCTCTTGGCTTTCAAAAGCCACACCATAAATTCTTTGTAGCATGGGCCGCTTTTCATCACCCCGCCAGTATGCTCCAGCTAGATGAGTAAGCTTAAATGCTTTCACCTCACCCGTAGAGGCTAGATGGGGACCACGACATAAATCGGTGAAAGAACCTTGTTTATAGATAGTTACAGTGGTGTCGGGGATTTCGTCGATAAGCTCTAATTTGTAGGGCTGGGTAGCAAAAAGCTTACGCGCTTCATCCTTACTAATTTCATCTGTAACAAACGGTAAATTCTGCTTAATAATCTCCTTCATCTTGTTCTCAATTACAGGCAAGTCCTCCGGCGTTAATGGGCGTGGCAACTCAAAGTCATAATAGAAGCCATTCTCGATGGTCGGTCCGATGCCAAATTTAGCCCCAGGAAAAAGATATTGTACCGCCTCAGCCATGACATGAGATGTGGAGTGGCGCATCCGTTCCAGTTGCTCATCCTCATTTTTTGATTTCATCTCGAACTTTCCATTATAAATCTAGAAATCAAACAAAATTTCATCAAAAAATGGGCGGTACTGGACTTGAACCAGTGACCTCTGCGATGTCAACGCAGCGCTCTAACCACTGAGCTAACCGCCCGTTTGACGATTGTATCAAACATAACTGAACACGACAAATCTTTGATAATATGTGGAAAAACGGAAAGTTACTTATCATTGGGTGGCTTAGAAATTAAGCATTGATAAAAATACGAAGCTTGCTATGGCTATTCCTTACCTCGCAGCCTTACACCACTGGTGACATTGATCTCTATAGTTTGCCCACAATTAGGGCAGGTTACTTCCATAACAAAAGGTCTTGCCATCACCCTTTCTATAAGCGATGTTACTATAGAATCCATGTTATCCAGCCTCTCGTCTAACATATCGAGGCGCTTAATCAACTGCCCTATATCCCCGTCTTGCTTGGCCTGTTTGCCTAGATCAGTTTTATCTTGTGAAACCAATTTATAGACTCTTCTCTACAACACCCAATGATTCTAGCTCAGCTTTATCATCTTTCATCAACTTGTCTATTTGTTCAGCGACGGTACGTTCCAAATACTTACGGAAAGCTTCCCGTGCTGCCGGTGATGACCTTACTGCCTCCTTTACTCTCTGCCATTCACCAGCGATCACTTCATTCATTTGCTCAACACTTATGGGCTGTTTCCCTTGCCACAACTCTTCTATCCTATCCAGGACCCTGCTTGTCATAGCTCTCTTAATGCGGTCGAAAGACAGTAGCTCCTCCGCACTATATGGTTGCCCTGCTTTTCTTTCAGTCATGGTACACTACCTCCAATTAGATTTATTTGTCTTACTATCATAAGTATAGCAGAGCGACTTGTCAAGGTATAACTGATCTTCAATGTTGATTTTTAATTGGAAAAAGTGTATGATATCCTTTCAAAAGGAGGTGTTTGAAGATGGGCGAAGTGGAAATTGGTAAGGTGACGGATTTTTTTGCTAAGCCTGTAGTAGCTGGTATAGAGCTAAGCGGCACATTGAAATTAGGTGATAAAATCCATATCAAGGGCAGCACCACGGATATGGAACTGGCAATAGAATCTATGCAGATCGAGCGCGTTAACATTACCGAGGGCAAACCCGGCGACCTTATAGGCATAAAAGTTCCTGATAGAGTAAGGCGCGGTGACAAAGTTTATAAAGTCACTGAATAGCCTTAAGCAGATTTGCCATTTCAATAGCTCCTACCGCGGCAGCGAAGCCTTTGTTGCCTTCTTTAGCCCCCGCTCTCTGGATAGCCTGCTCCAAAGTATCAGCTGTGATTATGCCGTGTATTACTGGTAGGCCCGTATCCAAGCTCACTCTGCCAATTCCCCTGTTTACTTCGGAGGCAACATACTCAGAATGGGGGGTGTCACCACGAATGACCGCACCGATGCATATTATGGCGTCGTATTTATTGGTCTCTGCCAGCTTCTTGCTTATGAGTGGGATCTCCAAGCAACCAGGGGTCCAGGCAATGTCAATGTCTGCCTGGGCAACACCGTGACGCAGTAAAGCATCTGTTGCTCCCTCAATCAATCTCTTGGTTATTAACTCGTTGAATCGAGAAGCAACCACGGCAAACTTGAGGCCTTTCCCTATTAAAATACCTTCAAAATGCTTAGCCATTAGTCAACCTCCTGTATACCTAGGGCATGTCCTAGCTTTTTCTGCTTAGTTTCCAAGTAGCGGATATTATAAGGATTCGGCGGAACTATTAGGGGCACAGTTTCTACGATTTCAATCCCATAGCTTTCAAGTCCGACCACCTTCTTAGGGTTATTGGTAAGCAATCGAATATTATGTAAACCTAAGTCGGCCAAAATTTGGGCGCCTACCCCATAATCTCTCAAATCAGGTGCAAAACCTAAAGCTATATTAGCCTCCACAGTATCCATCCCTTGATCCTGAAGAGCATAGGCGCAAAGCTTGTTGTGAAACCCGATCCCCCTCCCCTCCTGTCTCATATAAAGAAAAACACCTCGATCCTCTTTGGCTATACTTTGTAAAGCCATCTCAATCTGGGCCCCACAATCGCATCTCAAGCTACCAAAGACGTCTCCAGTCAAACATTCACTGTGAACACGCACCAGCACTGGCTCATCATTTGATACATCACCTTTAACTAGAGCAACATGTTCAGCAGCATCAACAACACTCTTATAAGCCACAGCCGTAAACTCACCATACTTAGTGGGCAGCCTAGCCTCAGTTACTCTTTGCACCAGTTTTTCATGACGAAGACGGTAGGCAATCAGATCAGTTATAGTTACAACCGTTAAGCCAAACTTAGAAGCCATAGCCTCAAGCTGAGGCAGACGGGCCATTGTGCCATCTTCATCCATAATCTCACATATAACGCCAGCAGGATAAAATCCAGCTAGTCTGGCCAGATCAACGATAGCTTCAGTGTGTCCCGCTCGTACCAACACCCCGCCTTCTCTGGCTCGAATAGGGAATATATGACCTGGCTGAGCCAGGTCATATGCCCTGGTATTAGGATCAAGCACTGTTTTTATGGTATGGGCTCGATCAAAGGCAGATATGCCAGTGGTAACTTTATGCTTTGCCTCAATAGAAACTGTGAAGGCAGTGGAGTAGTGTGAGGTGTTACTGGCAACCATCAGTGGTATTCCTAATTCGTCAAGTCTTTGACCAATAATGGGAAGACAAATCAATCCCCGGCCATGCTTAGCCATGAAATTTATCGCCTCCGGAGTAATCTTCTCGGCAGCTATGGCCAGGTCGCCTTCATTTTCGCGTGACTCGTCATCAACGATAATGATAAACTTGCCTGCCTTTATATCTTCAATTGCCTCCGAAATGCTAGCCAGCATCTGTTCCCCCTACAAATCCATATTCTCTAAGAAACTCGAAGCTTAAACCTTGTCTTTTTTGCCCTCCAAGATTTTCCACATATTTAGCTATGATGTCTGTTTCTAAATTGACTACCTCTCCAGGTCTCTTCCTTCCTAACGTAGTATGTTCCATAGTGTAAGCTACCAGAGACACAACAAAGGAAAAATCATCAAAGTCTACAATGGTGAGACTAATACCATCAACGGCAACAAAGCCTTTATCTACAATATAGGGCATTAGTCTAGCCGGTGCTGAGATCCTCATAAGATGAGCGGTTTCTTCGGTAGTTATGTCCATTACTTCTCCCGTATCATCAACATGACCCAACACTAAATGGCCACCCAAGCGCCCCCCCAGTACCAGTGCCCTTTCTAAATTTACCTGGTCATTATAATGAAGAGTACCGAGATTAGTGCAACGTAACGTCTCAGGCATAACATTGACCCCAAAGCCGCGGTTTTCCAAAGAGACAACGGTTAAGCAAACACCATTAACAGCTATGCTATCGCCTACTTTCATTCCCTCAAGCACCTTATGGGCTTCTATGGCTAAGCGGTCTCGGCTTGTTTCCTTAACTGTGCCAATCTCCTCAACTATCCCTGTAAACATACTATATACCTAAAAACTACGCCTCTTGCGGTAACCGTTTCTCAATGTATCCACTAACTAATATATCATCGCCGAAACTCTTGATGTCAACTCGACTAAGGCGCAGAGCCTTAGCTATGTTATCAATGCCATCCCCCCCCACACTTACAGCCTCACGGCCGCCAATGATGACTGGTGAAATAAAAGCCAATACCTTATCCACTAAGCGGTGGTCAAAAAGTGAACCAAGAAGCTTGCCACCTCCCTCCACTAGGACAGTGACAATCTCTCGCTTTCCTAACAACTTCAATAACTCCACAATATCTACCGAGCCTTCCCTAGCTGGTAATTCCAGTATTTCGGCACCTGCCTCTACAAATTTTTTCCTCTTCCCAGAGTCAAAAGGTGCTGCGACAGCGAGCAAAACCCCACCTGGTGGCTCAAAAATATGAGCGTTCAATGGTACTTTCCCTTTACTATCAACAACTAGGCGTAGAGGCTGCATTTTTCCTATGCCTCCTCTACCACCACAACATTTAGCGGTGAGGCGAGGATTATCAGCAACAATGGTGTTTACACCTACCATTATGGCGTCGACAGTATAACGCAGGGCATGTGCATACTTTCTTGTCTCTTCCTTGGTTATCCATTTAGAATCACCGGTTTTAGTAGCAATCTTGCCATCAAGGCTCATGGCGAATTTGGCCACGACAAATGGTAAACCCGTAGTAATGTGCTTAATATAAGCCTCGTTTATTTCGTAAGCTTCTTGCTGACATATACCTATATGGGTCTTGACGCCTCCTTCGTTTAGCCTGCCTACCCCTTGCCCTGAAACTACCGGGTTGGGGTCGAGCAAGGCTATACGGACCTCTGAAATGCCGGCATCGATTATAGCTTGAGTGCATGGTGGAGTACGCCCATAGTGAGAGCAAGGCTCGAGGGTGACATACATGATAGCGCCCTGCGCCTTACCACCAGCTTGACGAAGTGCCATAATCTCGGCGTGCTCCGAGCCGGCAGGCTGGGTATATCCCATGCCGACAGCAAGTCCATCTTTAACAACTACTGCCCCCACTGCTGGGTTAGGACTGGTATATCCCATAGCTAACCTGGCTAAAGATAGAGCACGTTCCATATACTGTTGGGGGGGCATTACCATCTACCTCTTCCGGATAAATTCCTTATAATGGGCTGCTAGCTGTAGATTCGCTTTGCCTTTACTATTTGCTCCTTGAATTGCTAGAACCATATAATTTTCCGCATGGAGAAGTCAAGTTTGACAAAGGCACCTGCCCATTGCCATCTTAATAATACAGGGTAATTGCTAATTTGCCAAATTCGACAGTTCAATGGTAAGAGTCCCGCCACCATAATTGGTATTGATTGTAACAACAGCTTGAGTTAAGTGTAAAGAAGAGCAAGCGCAAATGGAGATGTTGCTGCTATTTTTGTATAATGGACATCAGAGGAATGGAAAGGGCTTTTGAAATAATCGACCATACTGCTGACGTGGGCATCATCGCCTATGGGGCAGATGTCAAGGAGCTTTTTTCCAACGCTGCCTTGGGTCTGTTCAGTTTGATTACTGAGCTTGAAAAGGTTGAGGGAAAATTGCACCTTGATTTGGAAGTAAGCAGCGAGGACAGAGATAGTTTGCTCGTTGAATGGCTTAATGAGCTCATTTATCTCTTCGATGTCAAACATATCTTGTTCAACCGGTTCGATATCGAAAGTTTGACTCATAATCAGCTTAAGGCCACCTGCTATGGGGAAGATTTTGACCTAATGAAGCATAAAATAAAGGTAGGGGTAAAAGCAGCCACATATCATATGTTAAAGTTAGACAAAAACGGTGGTGGATACAAAGCACAGGTAATCTTCGACATTTAGGAGCTAAGGACATGGCACGATGGCAAGGGCAGCTTGTTAAGTTAGATGATTATCGCTGGGAAATCCCCCAGAATTATAAAACTGGTATGAGGGTCCCCGGTCTAATCTATGCCAGCAAGGAAATGCTGGAATCTATACGTGAGGAACAAGCACTGGAGCAAGTCGCCAATGTTGCATTTCTCCCCGGTATAGTAGGTTACTCCTTTGCCATGCCGGATATCCACTGGGGCTATGGCTTCCCTATAGGCGGAGTGGCGGCAATGGATATTAAGGATGGCGTAGTTTCCCCGGGGGGAGTGGGTTATGATATTAATTGTGGCGTAAGGTTATTGCGTACCAGTCTCAGCGAAGCTGAAGTGCGGCCCAGAATTAATGAACTCATTAATGCACTATTTCATAATGTGCCATCAGGCCTTGGCTCTGAAGGGAAGATAAAGGTAAGTCAAAAAGAGATGAACCAGTTGATGGTGGAGGGAGCTCGTTGGGCAGTAAAGCGTGGCTTGGGTACCGAGGAAGATTTGGATGTTACTGAAGAAGGTGGATGTCTCCGTGGTGCCGATCCCGGCAAGATAAGCGATAAGGCAGTGAAGCGAGGCATGCCTCAGGCAGGCACATTAGGCTCAGGAAATCATTTTCTGGAAATTCAAGTAGTGAAGGAAATATTCGACTCCCACATAGCTAGCATCATGGGCATCGATGAAATAGGTCAGATATTAGTTTTGATTCACACGGGCTCTCGCGGCTTTGGTCACCAAGTATGTACTGACCATCTGCGTGTCATGGAGGTGGCAGTATCGAAGTACGGGATAAAGCTCCCTGATCGGCAACTCGCCTGCGCTCCTATAGAATCGTCGGAAGGCCAAGACTATTTAGCTGCTATGGCATGTGCTGCTAACTATGCGTGGGTTAATCGGCAGTGTATTGCCCACTGGGTTAGAGAAAGTTTTTCTAAAATTTTCGGTAAAAGCCCTGAGAAACTTGGCATGAGACAGGTTTATGATGTTTGCCACAACATCGCTAAGATAGAGGAACACATAGTAGATGGTCGCAAGCTTAGGGTTTGCGTTCACCGCAAAGGAGCTACCAGAGCTTTTCCTGCAGGCCATAAGGATACTCCCACACGCTACAAGGAAGTAGGACAACCTGTGCTCGTGCCCGGAGACATGGGACGTTGCTCTTTCGTCGCTGTGGGTACTCAAAAGGCCATGGATGAGACCTTTGGTTCCACTTGTCATGGTGCTGGGAGAGTGTTAAGTCGCGGTGCTGCCAGGCGGAGTATGAAGGGCAGTGATATAGCTCGAGAATTAGAGAACAGAGGTATTACCATCAAGGCGGGAAACATCCCTTCGCTAGCTGAGGAGGCATCCCAAGCTTACAAAGATATCACTGAAGTTATGGATGTGGTTCACCAGGCTGGTATTTCTAGAAAAGTGGCTATGGCTATACCTATGGGCGTTATCAAGGGCTAAATGTTATTTGTCACTCTGAAGGTAGCAAAGAATCTGGCATGAGGCAAACCATAATTAAGCTTCCATCTCCTCAGTTGAAAGGCAAGCTTTCATTAGAGGAAACGATGCTTAAGCGCAGATCGGTGCGTAGATACCGTAATGAGCCACTAGAATTATCTCAATTGAGTCAAATACTTTGGTCGGCCCAGGGCATCACCGGAACTGGAGGGTTCAGGGCAGCACCCAGTGCCGGAGCTACCTATCCCCTGGAGATTTTTGTGTTCGTTGGCAAACAAGGTGTCATTGCCAGCGAGGCAAAGCAAGCTCTCGAAGAATTACCAGCTGGCATTTACCACTATGAAGTAGATTCCCATTCCTTGAGCTTACACAAACCGGCCGATTTAAGACCAGCTTTGGCCAGAGCAACTCTGGACCAAGAATTTATTATCGACGCCCCGGTGGATATTGTCATCTGTGCTCTTTATCACAGGACTTCCTATAGATACGGCAGACGTGGAGAAAGATATGTTCACATAGAGGTGGGACATGTAGGTGAAAACATCCACCTTCAAGCTGTGGCTTTGGGGTTAGCCACAGTGGAAGTCGGCGCCTTTCATGATGAAGAGGTAAGGAAAGTCCTCGGGGTAGAGGAACAAATTAAGCCCCTGTATATAATGCCTCTGGGCAAAGCAATGTAAGGAAACGAATCGCGATGACCAAAAATTATGATGTCGCCATAGTTGGTGCTGGTCCCGCGGGTATATTCGCTAGCTTGGAATTATGTAACGCTGGCCTCGACGTTTTGCTTCTGGACAAGGGAGGAGAAATTGATGCTCGTGTTTGTCCCGTTCAAAACAAAAATGGGTGCTGTGTGCTCTGCTCCCCATGCAACTTAGTAAGTGGCTTTGGAGGTGCTGGAGCCTTCAGCGATGGCAAACTGACTTTGTCCACCCAAGTAGGCGGCCGGCTCAAAGAACTGGTCGGCTTAGACCAAGCCCAAGCACTTATAGATTATGTTGATTCTATTTATCTCAAATTTGGCGCTCCCTCCCGGGTTTATGGAGTGGGGGGAAATACAGCTGAGCTGGAGCGAGAGGCTGCCTTAGCCGGGCTCACATTAACCCCTGTTAAATTGCGTCACTTGGGAACAGAGTTTTGTCACGAAACATTGAAGGCTATGCAGAATTATCTGTCACCTAAATTAGACATAAGGCTAGGAACAACAATTAAGAATATTGTAGTTGACGATGGTGCGGTCAAAGCTGTTGAAACCAGCAATGGTGAAAGCTTAAGCTGTCGCTACTTAATCCTAGCCCCGGGGAGAGAAGGGTCAGAATGGCTATGCAATGAAGCCGAGAGGCTTAAACTAAGCCTTAATTCCAACCCTGTAGATGTAGGTTGCCGAGTTGAAGTACCGATGACAACCATGGAGAAGCTAACTTCGACATTGTATGAGTCAAAACTCGAATTCTATTCTAAAAGTTTCAATGACCGGGTTAGAACATTCTGCATGTGCCCTGGAGGCGAGGTAATTATGGAGTCCACAGGTGGCTCCGACCCTGTGATTACGGTCAATGGCATTGGCTATACCCAACCCAGGACAAAAAATACTAACTTCGCCCTTTTAGTGAGCACCACCTTCACCGAGCCTTTCCATGAACCTATTGCCTATGGCAAGTATCTGGCAAGGCTAGCTAATGTCCTTAGTGGCGGTGTGTTAGTGCAGAGATTGGGAGACTTAATGGATGGTCATCGCTCCACACAAGCCCGCCTCCAGGATAGTCCCATTGAACCAAGCTTAAAAGCGGCAACTCCCGGAGATTTAAGCTTTGCCCTCCCCTATCGCTATCTCAAGAGTATAGTGGAAATGCTTCAAACTATGGACAAACTAGTTCCGGGCGTCGCTTCTCCATATACTTTGCTTTACGGGATAGAGGTTAAATTTTACTCTAGTCAGCTAAAGTTGACCCCTTGTTTAGAGACCGAGATCGGTAATATATTCGCTGCTGGCGATGGCGCCGGTGTCAGCCGAGGCTTAGTCCAAGCTTCAGCCTCAGGTATAGTGGCAGCTAGAGAGATATTAAAACGGTTAGGAAAAAAGTCTTCTCCAGTAACGTGAAGTATCCCACTTTTTTTGGCATCGATTTAACCTCAACAGAAGCTAAACCTAGCGCTTGTTTAGGATTGGATGGCGAATCACAACTTGTTTACCTTGGCTTCTTAACGGAGAATAGAGATATCGTCGCTCTGTTAAATTTCTATTCGCCTCAAGTAATAGCCATCGACGCCCCCTTGAGCTTGCCACTGGGGTTATGCTGTCTTGAGCAAAGTTGTCCTTGCAAGCCAAAATTCCCAAGGAAGAACAGGCAGTGTGACCAGGAATTGAGGCAACAAGGAATTCCCTGTTACCCCACCAGCAAGAAGACTTTTATCAAGGACTTGATCTACCGTGGTATCGAGCTCAAAACTAGCATTGGCTGCGATGTGAAGCAAGCTGGTCAAATCATTGAGGTCTATCCCTTCGCTAGCAAAGTCCGCCTCTTTGGGAAAAACATACCTCGGAAAACTACAAAACAAGGAATGAGCTTCCTCAGGGATAAGCTAGGAGAAATTCTACCTGGTCTTAAGTCCTATTTAGACATGTTCGACCACGACCTTTACGACGCTGCGGTGGCAGCTTACACTGCTTTGCTCCATCACCAAAATAGGGTGGAGGCTTTAGGTAGTAGTGAAGAGGGGCTAATTTTCATCCCAAGTTGACGTTCACCTTCACTCTTGCTAAACTACGCTGGAGGGTGAAATGGAATTAACTTTAAGCGTTATCAAAGCAGACGTCGGTGGCTATGTCGGACATTCTTCCAGCCACCCCGATGTAATACAAAAGGCTAAGGAAAAACTGGAACATGCCCAAGGCCAGGGGCTGCTCATAGACTATCACGTTACAGTTTGTGGCGACGACCTCCAGTTGATAATGACTCACCAGCATGGTGAAGATAGTGAGCAAATCCACAAGTTAGCCTGGGATACATTTGTGGAATGCACCAATGTAGCTAAGAGCTTGAAACTACATGGTGCCGGGCAGGACCTTCTATCTGATGCTTTCTCCGGTAACATCAAGGGGATGGGACCTGGTACAGCTGAGATGCAATTTTCCGAGCGCCAGGCTGAAACCATAGTCATATTTATGGCAGATAAGACGGCGTCTGGCGCCTGGAATCTGCCATTGTACAAAATATTTGCTGACCCTTTTAACACCATCGGCCTAGTTATTGCCTCTAATATGCATTCTGGCTTCACCTTTGAAGTCCACGACGTCAAAGAGCATAAAAAAATCAGGTTTAACGCACCCGAGGAGATTTACGACATGCTAGTTTTTCTCGGCGCACCAGGCCGCTATGCCGTTAAAGCGGTGTACCATAAGGAAAGCGGTGAAATAGCTGCTGTTTCCTCTACTCAAAGATTATCTCTCATGGCCGGCAGATACATAGGCAAGGATGACCCTGTCTGTATCGTTCGCTCCCAGGGAAAGTTTCCCGCCGTGGGTGAAATACTGGAACCCTTTGCTTCTGTTAACATAGTAGAAGGCTGGATGAGAGGCTCGCACCATGGCCCCTTAATGCCGGTAGCTGTCAGGGAAAGCAATCCCTGCCGTTTCG
>Ga0307431_1000492_pt1 | contig 26814 bp, 27 predicted proteins | sample SalMarWE160170MG_FD_202155 | JGI IMG/M metagenome (GOLD analysis project Ga0307431, IMG submission 202155) | Salt marsh sediment microbial communities from the Plum Island Ecosystem LTER, Massachusetts, United States - WE1603-170 | ecosystem: Environmental > Aquatic > Marine > Intertidal zone >...
ATAGGGATTTCTTTATAGAAAGTTCGTGATAAGAGTTTCTATCAGGGGCTTTGCCTCTTTATCGGAAAGGCAGTAGGACATCTCCGTGAACTTACTCCTGAATCGAGCTATGTGCCCGCCTATGTCCTTGTGATCGAGGATGACCTCCTTTATATATCCGGCCAGTTCCTCGAAGTCCTTCTCCTTCATGCCGAACCTGGTCATCTCCTGAACTCCCATCCTCAGGGCGCTGCTCGAACTGAAACCCTCGTCGTAAGGTATGGATTGGTAGTTGACGATGATATTGTTGCGCTCGAGCCTCTCGGCCGCCTCAGGTCCCTTCGCGTACCCAACATTCAGGATCACCTGGTGGGTTTCCGTGAAGCCGACTGCCGGGTCCCCTTCAACGAGAAATCCGCTTTCATGAAGAGCTCGGGCGAAGGCCTTAGCATTTGAGATGACCTGCTGCTGGTAGTCGCGCCCATAGAGATTCATTTCATAGGCTGCCATCAAGAGACCCACCAGTGTCCCCAGATGATGGTTGCTCGTGCTCCCGGGGAATGCCTCCCTCTGTATCGTCTCCCATAGGAGGTAGTCCTTGGAGTCCTCCTCCATATCGCAGGCGATCACTCCTCGCTGCGGGCCGAAGAAGGTCTTGTGCGTGGAGCCTGTCACGATATCGGCCCCCTCCTTGAAGGGTTCTTGAAAATGGGGCCCCACGAGGCCGAGCACATGGGCCATATCGTACATCAGATACGGCCTGTCCTTCATGGCATCGATGATTGTTCGGATCTCGGCCACGGGTTCCGGGTGCAGAACCATACTCTTGCCCAGGATGATGAGTTCCGGTTTATGCTCTTCTATAAGGCGGGCCGTTTCATCCAGGTCTATCTTATAGGGGTTGTCTTTTCTCACCGGAAAGTTCACCACCGCCGGTTTCTCCGCAACAGGGTCCACCATGACATAGTGCCGCAAGGCACCCAGAGGTTGGGCGCTGAGGTGCCCCCCTTTCCCCAGATTGTTGTTCATGACCTTTCTCAATCTCAGGGGCTCGGTCTTCCTGTCGAGCCTGTTCTTGTAATCGACCAGGGCGCTGAAGACTGTCTTGTTTGCCTGCTGCCCGCTGATGACCCTTGCCTCCACCTGGGCGCAGTTTAAAAATTTCGTTATCTCCCGAACCAGGAGCTCTTCCACCTCGATGATAAATTCGGTTCCTTGATAGTAAGGCACCTCCGAGTCACCGAGGGCCTCGATGAACTTGTGTTCCGCGTATCTGCCGGAAGGATCCATGGCGGAGACAAGCCTGACCAGCTTTGACGGAGTCTGCTCAGAGGGGATCAGGTTAACCGCTTCACTCTGTCTCCAGAGGTGGTTGCGGACGGCCCGGTCAACCAGCTCTTGTATCGGTCTGGCAGGCCCCCGGACTTGCTCCTGAAGCCCTTGCTCCGTCTTGGCGAGTATCGGTCTGGCGTAAGGGGGGGCCTCGCCGCTGAGGAATCTCTTCACCACTATGCCATCGAGGACCCTGCCCCGTGCGTGGATCCGGACCTCTTCCCCTTCCTCGGTCCGGGAATCGATGTAAGCCATGCATATGGATCTCTTGCCCTTTTCCTCGGTGATATGGGCTGAGGTACCCTGCCCCTCGAACTTCCAGCAGGAAACCATGGAGCCGCTGGTCACCTCGCCGATGAGCCTATCGTTCAAGAAGACCGCATCTCCTGTTCGTGCCGCTCCCACGCTCGAGATCGCTATGAACAGGATCCGTTTCGGCAGATACTTCTTCCGGCACGGTTTGCCCTGTTCAAGCTGCTTAAACTCCAGGAACTGTCCCCTCAAGCCTTCCTTTCCCATGAACTTCCCTTTCAGCCTTGAGAAACTCACGGCATGCCGCGCCAGCGGGATGGCGAAGATGGGGATATCCCTCCCCAGCTCATGGCCGTAAAGGGGCAGGCCAGCCTCGAGCCTCAGGCTGTCCCTGGCACCCAGGCCCACGGGCAGTATGTGGTACTTTTCTCCCTTCTCCAGGATTCTTGCCCATAAGGAGCGTGTTGTTTCCCTGGGCACAAAGAGCTCGAAGCAGAGCGGTTCTCCTGTATAGCCTGTTCTCGAGATGATCACCTGCTCGCCCTCGAACTGCACGATGCTCAGGTTATTCCTCCCCACCTCCGGCAGCACGGTAATGTCTCGGAAGATCTCCTCCAGGACCTTTTTCGTATCGGGTCCCTGGAGCGCCAGCATGGAAAGTTCATCGGTTGTATCCTGCATGTGCGCCTTCGGGAATTTCTTTATCCGGTCCTGAAGCCACGCCCAGTCCAGCTCCGTGTTCGATGCATTGACCACGAGTATGAAATCATCACCGGTGATCCGGTACAGGTAGGCATCGTCTACGGCACCGCCGCTTTCATCGGGGATGAGGGTATAATGCGCCTGACACTCCTCCAGGGCTGCCGCATTATTGGTTAAGGCATGCTGCAGGAACTCCAGGGCCTGCTCGCCGTTGACCGAAAATCGACCCATGTGGGAGACGTCGAAAAGCCCTCCGTACTTTCTGGTCGTCAGGTGCTCCTGGATTATCCCCGGCTCATACCTGAGGGGCATATCCCAGCCTCCGAACTCCACCATGTCTCCGGCATGATCTCTGTGCCAGGCATTGAGGATCGTCTCTCTCATTCTCACACCCTACATTCTTGAGAAGATATTCCCTGGGTTCCCCGGAGCATGAAGTCTTTGCCGCTGTCAGGAACCCCGTACAAAAAAAGGGGAGCTTCGGAAGGATTCCAAAACTCCCCTCGCCTTATCCCGTTTGAGTACCACGTCTCCGGCGGCGTTCGAGGACTCCTCCTCTTGCCGTATCTCACCGATTTCTCTCAGGAGAGAGGGTATCATACGGTTTCCCTTCCGAGGGCTCATCACCTTGCTCGGATTGTCGTCCTCAGCGCGCCGCCTCCCGGTTCAACTGAGCCGTAGAGATCTCTCCTAGAACCTGTTTGAATGTCCATTGTGGGGTGGAACTATACGGGTAAAGGCCCAGGGGTGTCAAGAAGAAAAACGTCCGGATAGTATCTGCCTTATAGGCATTATACCCATTGCAAGGATGCCGAAAAAGATGCTAAATGATAGGAGGGAAAAGCTCCATAGGGTCCGAGGAAAGGTGGTAGAAACAGGAGAGGATTGTTCGATTGCATGAATCGCCGGGGAGGTTTGAACATGGAGCGGGAACGGAATGCCGCTGCGATTATATTTGCTGCAGGGTATGGAAGCAGGATGAAGGGTTTTTCCGGTAACAAGGTGCTCCTTCCCTTGATCCCTGGATCCGATCCCTTTACAGGAAGGCATCCGATCATCGTTGAGATCATCGAAAATCTTCCTCCAGGGCCGAAGGCCTTGGTAGTCCGCCACAGGAAGGAAGAGGTAATCAGGGCGACTCGAGATCGAGGCATTTCCTACTGCGAGCAGGCTGTTCCGAATGGAACAGGCGGAGCCCTTATTGCGGCGAAGGATTTTTTAGAAGGGATAGACCAAGACCGCCTTATTATAACCATGGGAGATGTTCCCTTTGTGAAGAGGAAGACCTATGAAAGCCTCATCAGCAGTCTCGACGATCGAGATCTCGTAGTCCTGGGATTTAAGCCGAGTGACCGTGCCCAATACGGCCTCTTGGAGATAGAAGGTGACGAGGTGAAGAGGATCACGGAGTGGAGGTATTGGAGGGAGTATCCGTTAGAGAGGCAGGTTGGGTTCGAGGTGTTCAATGCCGGGATCTATGCGGCGAAGAGGCCGCCTTTGCTCTCCTATATGAGGGAATTAGAAAAGATGCCTCACCTGATCCAGAAGGAGCGAAGAGGCCGGATGGTGATGGTAGAGGAGTATTTTATTACTGATCTAGTTGAGTTGATGGCCAATGATGGACTCGCAGTGGGATGTACCATGACTGAACAAGAGCAGGAGGTTATGGGCATCGACACGGTGGAAGATCTCACGCTGGCACAGCGCATCTTCGGCAGAAAAAAGGGGAAAAGCTTTGATTGTGAAGAGAGTAAATGATATTTTTTATAAATGATAAGTAAAGAATCCACGACCAGAGGAGGTGGCTTTGTTTGGAGCCCCTTGGAAGGGTGCCGAATGTGTGCCCACAAGTCATAGGATTATAGGAGTAATGGAGAAAGGGAGTTGTGGAGTACTGAAGAAATGGAGTGATGGGATAGAATTAAAGAAAGGGCTTTGAAAGCCAGGAAGTTCATTCCGACACGCTCTTCCATGGAGACTATGTAGGGGGGTATCTGCTCCGATTGTTTTCGATACTCCAATCATCCAATACTCCATTAGAGAGAAAAAACAGTGCTCGGCATCGCCGCGTCTCTGAACACATCCAGGGGACGTGGTTTTCTGAGATGAATAAAGGTTGTTGAAATTATGACAAAGGGATTGCCTGAACCGTTGTCGGCGGAAAACGTGTGTCGAGTCCTTTTGAACAAGGGCCTTATCTCCAAGGAACAGAGGGAAGAGATATTCAAAAAAAAGGATACCCTCCGGAGCAAATTGGAGAAGCTTCAGGTGATCAAGGGCGCCTCTAAGGGCTTTTCCTCGAATAGTATGAACCCGGTTACCATCATTGATATTATCTCATTTTTAAAACTCGACAGGCGCGATGAGCCGGGGAGGGATCTGGATGAGGAGACGATCTTTCAGGCCCTTGCTGGGGAGTGGGGGGTGGAGTACAAAAAGATCGATCCCTTAAAGCTGGATCTCAAGGTAGTCACCACGACTATTCCTCGAACCTTTGCCATGAAACACCTGGTTTTACCCATAGACGTTCAAGACGGATGGCTCACGGTGGCCACGCCGAACCCCCACAATCTGGAGGTGATGGAGGATATAGGAAGGGTCAGTCAATTACAGGTCAGGCCGGTTGTCTCGAGTAAAACCGATGTCACCAAGCTCATCGATGAGTTCTACGGGTTTAGACGGTCCATCGCGGCAGCTGAGGAGCAGTTTTCCGGTCCTTCGATCGACCTCGGCAATCTGGAACAGTATATGAGGCTCCAGGAGGCAAGGGATCTGCCCTCGGATGACCGGCACATCGTGAATGCCGTCGACCACCTCTTTGCCTATGCCTTTGACCAGAGGGCCAGCGATGTTCATATCGAGCCGAAGCGGAATACCAGCCTGGTGAGGTTACGGATCGACGGGGTCCTGCACTCGGTATACCGGTTGCCCAAGAGCGTTCACGGGGCGATTGTCTCTAGGATAAAGGCCCTCTCACGGCTGGATATGGCCGAGAAGAGGCGCCCCCAGGACGGGAGGATCAAGATCGACAGGGGCCAGGGGGTGGAGGCGGAGATCCGGGTCTCAACAGTACCCACTGCCTTTGGTGAGAAGACGGTGATGAGGATACTGGATCCGGACATCCTGTTTCAGGAAGTCGACAAACTCGGGATGACGTCCATGGATCTGGTCCGTTACCAGCAGTTCATCAATCTCTCCCACGGCCTCGTGCTGGTGTGCGGCCCTACGGGCAGCGGGAAATCCACTACGCTCTATTCTACCTTGCGGTATCTCTCGAGCGAGGAGAAGAACATCACCACTGTGGAGGATCCCATTGAGATGGTATACGAGGATTTCAACCAGATAGGGGTGCAGCCTTCAGTGGACGTCACCTTTTCGAGCATTATCAGGAATATCCTCAGGCAGGATCCCGATATCATCATGGTGGGGGAGATGCGGGATCGTGAAACTGCGGAAAACGCTATTCAGGCGGCATTGACCGGGCACCTCGTGCTTTCAACCCTCCATACCAATGATGCCCCGCTGGCGGTCATCCGTATGGTGGATATAGGAATTCCCCGCTTTCTCATTCATGCGACCTTAATCGGGATAGTGGCTCAGCGACTGACGCGCAAGATATGCCCGTATTGCGTGGAGACCTTTGAGATGGATGCCGATGATCTGAAGGCAATGGGTATTGAGCTGGAGCAGAGGGGCCGGATCACCCTCAAGAGAGGGAAGGGTTGCATGCGCTGCAGGGGCACGGGTTATCGGGGAAGGATAGGGATATTCGAGGTGTTGCCCGTGACGGAACGGATTCGGGAATTGATCGACCAGGAGGCGAGTGCTGAGGTGATCAGACAGGCTGCCTGCAAAGAGGGCATGGTCACCCTGAGGGAGAACGCCGTGGTGAAGATGCTCGACGGGCAGACCACCTATCAGGAGGTACTGCGGGTAACCTGGGAGCAGATGTAAACAATGTTGGTGCAGCTGGCCATCACCGATTTCGCGATCATAGAGGCCCTGTCGGTTGCCTTTTCGGGGGGGTTGAATATCCTCTCCGGTGAGACAGGGGCAGGGAAATCGATTATCATCAATGCAGTGAACCTCATCCTCGGAGGACGAGCCTCCCCTGATCTTATCAGAACGGGTGCAGACAAGGCGATGGTTGAGGCCGTTTTCCACCTGCCGGAAGGATCCCCCCTCTCATCGGCACTTGCCGAGATGGGGGTCCCCTTTGAGGGCGAGGTGTTGGTTAAGAGGGTCATCTCAAGGGAGGGCAAGAGCAGGGTATGGATAAACGGCTCGCTCGGCACCGTTCAGATGATCTCCAGGCTCGGCCCGCACCTGATAAGCATCTCAGGGCAGAATGAACATCAACTCTTGTTGAGGCCGGAAAACCAGCTCTCTATCCTCGATGATTTCGGCGATGCGGCCGGAGACAGGTTCAGGCTCAACGCGCTCTACCGGGAATACGACGAACTCAGGGAAAGAGCGGAGAGATTGAGAACTCAACTCCAGGCCGAAGAACAGCAACGAGAACTCAGCCGGTTTCAGATGAAGGAGATCAATGAGGCCAGGCTTTTCCCCGGCGAGGATAGCAGCCTTGAGGCAGAGAGGAGCAGGCTCATGCATGCTGAGCGTTTGATGGATATCGCGTTCGGCTCATATCAGGCCATGTATGAAAAGGAGGAATCTATTATCTCCCTATTGAGCACGCTCGCAAAGAACCTGGAAAAGGGTGCGGCCATGGATCACGATCTGGATCAATACAGAGCGCAGTTGGAATCGGCCCAGGCCCAGCTGGAGGATGTGGCCTTAGGGCTGAGGGATTACTGCTCTCGTATAAAGATCGATCCGGACAGGCTTGAGAAGGTGCAGGAGAGGCTTCAGCTTATCAGGAACTTCAAGAAGAAGTACGGCTCGAGCATTGAGGAGATACTGGCGTTTAATCAAGGGCTCTTGGCCAGGGAGTCGAAGGTGACGCAAGGCAGAGATGAATTGAGGCGGATTGAATCCCTCCTCGAGGAGAAAAGAGGGGATTTGTTCACGTCGGCCAGAGGTCTCTCCATAAAAAGGCATAGGATCGCAGCAGAATTCGAGAGCAAGGTTGAGGAAGAACTCAAGGATATGGAGATGGGGAGCACGAGGTTCAAGGTTCAATTCGGCCCTGGGGCTATCGGAGAGGATGCGCCCGATTCTGCACTTACCCCGAATGGGTTCGATACCGTGGAGTTTATGATATCGCCCAATGTGGGCGAGGAGCTGAGGCCGCTGGCAAAAATTGCCTCGGGCGGAGAGTTATCCAGGATCATGCTAGCGCTCAAGACTATTCTGGCCCGATCGGGGATGGTTGAAACCCTCGTCTTTGATGAGATCGATTCAGGCATCGGAGGGGCTACCGCTGCAAAGGTCGGCGAGAAGCTGAGAGCCCTGGCCGGGTTCCATCAGATTGTGGGGATCACCCATCTTCCCCAGATCGCCTCCTGCGGCGAGGCGCATTTCCTGGTGGAGAAGAAGGTTCAAAAAGGAAGAACCAGAACCTCCATCGCCTCATTAGATACGGAGAGCAGGATCTATGAGATCGCCAGGCTCCTGGGGGGTAAGACCATATCAGAGAAGACCCTGGCACACGCCCGGGAGATGCTCTCTTCGTAACATCATCCGTGCCCGCGCTCAATGAGCGCGATGGTATCGGAGAGCAAAAAAATCGCGAGTCCGCCTCGTTTAGAGGATAACCCCGGTGTTTTTAATGGCAGGCAACCAGCGGTGAGTTAAAATGTTATCCTAAAGTCGTCAAATTCCCCGGTGAACTCCTCATCGGTTCTTTTCACCCCGGTGACCTGCGCGTAGGAAGGCCCATGATGACACCACTGCACCAGTTGCTCTACCTTGTCCCTTGGCCCTTCTGCGACCACCTCCACGCTCCCGTCGAAGCGATTCTTTACCCACCCCTTCACGCCTAACCCAACGGCCTCCCGTCTCGTCGTATCCCTGAAGAAGACACCCTGAACCCTTCCCTCTATGATGAGATGTGCCCTTATGCTATCCATCGCAGCTTCTCCTCCTCGAACGTTGAAGGCTCATGTTCATGGTCGAGCACTGTTACCGTACTTTTTTGTCTATGATTGTTCGCAATGGATTGTAATAGAAAGAGGAGTCGAAATTCAACAGCAATGATAACGGTCAGCTCCTGGGTAGGATGAAGAATAAAGGAACGGATCCATTCCACGCTTTCGTATTATGGGCAATAGAGAGTCCTTCTCGGATAGGTCCCACATGATTTTGTTGACATAGGTATGAAAAAGCCATAATATTCTATGGTAATGAGGGTTGCATACTATGTTTGAGTTTCTAACGGAAAAATTCGGCAGGGTTTTTAAGGAACTGAGGGCCCGGGGAAGACTAAGCGAAAAGGATATACAGGAGGCATTGAGGAAGGTTCGGCTTGCCCTGCTCGAGGCAGACGTGAACTACCGGGTCGTTAAGAATCTTCTTGAGGAGGTTCGGGGGCGAGCCCTCGGGAAAGAGGTTATGGAGAGCCTTACCCCCGGGCAGCAGGTGATAAAGGTGGTCCATGAGGAACTCACTAAGCTCATGGGAGAAGGGGTGCGAGATCTCGATCTGAGCGGTGACAAGCCTGTAATCCTCATGCTGGCCGGCCTCCAAGGCTCTGGAAAGACCACCACTGCCGGCAAGCTGGGTATTTTCTTGAGAAAGAAAGGACACCGGCCATACCTGGTGCCGCTCGATATGCGGAGGCCTGCGGCTATCGAGCAGCTAACGAGATTGGCAGAGGAGATCGATATCCCGGTTCACCCTACGGATAGGAATGATCGGGTTGAGGATATTTGTGTAAAGGCCCTCGGTGCGGCATCCGGGATCGGTTCCGATGTCGTGATCCTGGACACCGCCGGCAGACTCCATATAGATGAAGGGCTTATGGATGAGCTGGTAAGGATTAAAAGAATACTCCACCCCGTGGAAACCCTTCTCGTAGCCGATTCCATGACAGGTCAGGATGCGGTGAACCTGGCAAGCACCTTCAATGATCATATCGGGCTCACGGGGGTCATCTTAACAAAGATGGAAGGCGATGCCAGAGGAGGGGCAGCCCTTTCCATAATGTCAGTCACAGGAAAACCGATCAAATTCGTTGGTATCGGCGAGAGACTCGACGCCTTAGAGCCCTTTTACCCGGAGAGGATGTCTTCCAGGATATTGGGCATGGGCGATATCCTTACCCTTATCGACAAGGTGCAGGCCGAGTTCGATCAAGAGGAGGCAGTCAGGCTCGCCAGCAAGATCAAGAAGGCCGAGTTCGATCTGGAGGATTTTAAGAGGCAGCTCCTCTACATTCGAAAGATTAGTTCCTTTGAGGAGATTCTCGGCATGATACCCGGCCTGGGCAGAATGATGAAGCGGGGGAGGGTGAATGCAGATGAAGGGGAACTCATCAAGGTTGAGGCCATTATCAATTCAATGACCGCCGAGGAGCGAAGGGACTACAAGATAATCAACGGCAGTAGGAGAAGACGGATTGCGAAGGGAAGCGGAACCAGGGTGGAGGACGTAAACAGGCTGCTCAAGAACTTTGCACAGACCAAGAGTATGCTCAAGAAGATCGGACGAGGACCTGCCCCGGATCTCTCCTCCCTCGCGGGTTTCGGGTAGGATATGGGCATTAGGACAGGGGGAACTTGACAAATGAGGTGAATTTTTGCAAAAGAGGATATTTTTCGGGTACATGACAATGTGATAAGAAGAAGCAAAGAAAAGGGGGTGAAATATACAAGATGCCGGTAAAAGTTAGATTAACCAGAAAGGGCGCGAAAAAGAGGCCGTTCTATCGTATAGTGGCAGCGGATTCTAAGGCACCAAGGGATGGGAGGTTTCTCGAGCTGTTGGGATACTACGATCCGCTCCAAGAACCGGCTTATGTGAGCCTGGATGAGGATAAGGTAAAGAAGTGGATACAGAGGGGAGCAACGGTCTCGGAAACCGTTGGGTCTATTCTGCGCAAGAGGGGGGTATCCATGGCCCCTTCCCAATCGGACGAGCAAGCGTAAAAAGAGAATCTCAGACGGGGGAGAAAGATGGAAATGAAAGAGCTGATCGAATACATTGCAAAGGTTTTGGTTGATAATCCGGATGAGGTGAGAGTTACTGAGCTTGAAGGGAAACAGACGTCGGTGATAGAACTAAGAGTGGCAAAGGAAGATTTGGGAAAGGTCATTGGCAAGCAGGGAAGAACTGCCAGGGCGATGCGAACGATACTTGGTGCAGCCTCTACCAAGTTGAGAAAGCGATCCGTCCTGGAGATCTTGGAGTAAGTGAAGAGCATTCATCGAAGAGATCTCATTCAGATAGGGCATGTTATCCGCCCCCATGGTGTAACCGGTCTGCTCAGGATAGTTTCTTACGCTCAATCAAGAGAAACATTCTTGAAGACCGGTTCTGTGTTTATAGGCAAGGACAATGAGGATTTGGAGGAACGAAAAATTCTATCTATCAGAAGACACGGCTCGGTGTACCTCCTGAAGGTATCCGGATTAGAGTCGGTTGAAACAGCAGAAGAGCTCAGGGGAGCGGATATATTCATAGGCAAAGAGAGCCTTTCGGAAAAGGAAGAGGGAGAGTTTTTCCACTTTGAACTTTTGGGTTTGGATGTATACCTGGATGAGGGTTCTTATCTGGGAGTGCTGAAAAGCATATTTCCAACAGGAAGCAATGATGTGTATGTGGTCGAAGGCGGAGGAAAGCAATATTTGATACCGGCGCTTTATCAGGTCGTCAAGGAGGTAAATCTGTCCGAAAAGAGGATGGTCATCTCGCCAATGAAGGATTTGCTGGATCTGTAATGAGGTTCGATATTCTCACTATTTTCCCTGAAATGTTTGCACCTTTCACCAATTACGGCATTGTTGGTCAGGCAGTACGACGGGGAACCATAGAGATCCATGTGGTGAATATACGGGATTTCAGCGATGGGCCTCATTTCATGACCGATGACAGGCCCTATGGCGGAGGAGATGGTATGGTGATGAAGCCGGAGCCGATTTTTCGGGCACTGCAATCGATTCAGAAGGCTGATGGGGAACGGAGGGTCGTTTTGCTGACCCCCCAGGGCCGGCTCTTCGATCAGACGTTAGCCCGGAGCTTATGCACCCTTGCCCACATCATACTGATATGCGGGCGATACGAGGGCGTGGATGAGAGGGTACGATCCAAGTACGTCGATATGGAAGTATCTATCGGAGATTATATCCTGACCGGTGGTGAAATTCCAGCCATGGTCATCGTCGATGCGGTGAGCAGGCTGGTTCCCGGAGCGTTAGGAGGTGAGAGATCGGCCCTGGAGGAATCCTTTGAGGATTCCCTCTTGGAGTATCCGCACTACACCAGGCCTCAGGTTTTCCAGGGAGAGTCGGTGCCGCCGATTTTGTTATCAGGGGATCATGAGAGGATACGGCTCTGGAGAAGGAGGAAATCCTTGGAAAAAACCCTGGAGCGAAGACCTGATCTTCTGAAGCGGGCTTCTCTGAACGAGACAGATAGAGGTATACTCAAGGAATTACAGGATCGGCGCCCTGCCTCCATCACCGAAGCAGGCGGATCTGAATCCGGTGACAGCAGCGGCTCAGATGGGACAGCTCAGAGACAAAATGAGTAGTTCAGCAGGAACGGGTGTCTTGCCATTTTCCATTATCTGGAGTATGGTTCGCCCGGCCGGCATAGGCAACCGGATTTCGCCGCAGGTCACGGCTGTTGGGCGGTGCGGTTGTTATCAAGCCCAAGCTGTGAGCGGATGCATGGAGACGGACATCATAGGCTGATACCTTGACCCGAGAGGTACTGTTATGCCATTCTATATCGGGCTCGTACATTACCCCGTATACAACAAGAGAGGAGAGGTCATTGTTTCGGCGATCACCAACCTGGATCTCCATGATCTGGCGAGGCTGGCAAGGACCTATGGAGCCGAGAGGTTCTATGTCATAAACCCCCTCATCGACCAACAGGATCTGATCAGAAGGATACGGGGGCATTGGGTGGGAGGCCATGGAGCACGGTATAACAAAGACAGAAGCGAGGCGATGTCATTGATATCAGTGGTATCGACGCTTGAAGAGGCGCTCGATGAGATTAGGGTCAAGGAGGGAGCAGCGCCGATTCTCATCGCTACCGATGCGAGGAATGATAGGGGGGAGACCGTGCCCTATCGGTTTGTACGTGAGATAGTGACGTCTCATACAGCGGCCATAGTCCTCTTCGGTACCGCGTGGGGAATAGCTGAGGAGCTTATCAGGGATGCGGATTATCTTTTGGAACCCATTATGGGTGTTTCGGGGTATAACCATCTTTCGGTGAGGACTGCTGCTGCGATAACCTTAGATCGATTATTTTCGCAGAATTGAACCCGTAAGGATGTGAGAGATCGGAAGAAAGGAGCATGGTACGATGGACCCGAGGCTAGAGATGCTGGAAAAGGAACAGATGAGGGTAGATCTCCCTGTGTTTCGAGCAGGAGACAAGGTGAGGGTGCATAGCCGAATTCAGGAAGGCGACAAGGAGCGAATCCAGGTGTTTGAAGGGATAGTTATCAGCAAGAGAAGGGGCACCATGGGAGCTACTTTTACGGTACGAAAGGTTTCATACGGTGTGGGTGTAGAGAAAATATTTCCCGCTCACTCTCCCGCTATTGATAAGATAGAGGTCGTTACGAGAGGGAGGGTGAGAAGATCCAGGCTCTACTACCTGCGCAAATTGCGGGGTAAGGCAGCGAGGCTTAAGGAGAAGAGGGCCTGATTTTCCGAATGTCTCACCTTCTCTACGAATCTGATGCGCAACGTGCGGGTTACTCCCTCATAGCCGGCATAGATGAGGCGGGTCGAGGTCCATTGGCCGGCCCTGTGATTGCGGCCGCAGTGATCCTGCCTGAGAACGTAGAACTGAAGGGGATACGGGATTCAAAGAAGATGACGCCCCGCGCCCGCGAAGAGGCATTTTCCCTTATCGAAGAGCGGGCAATAAGCTTTTCCATAGGCATGGTAGAGCCCAGCGAGATCGATCAGATCAATATCCTCCGGGCTACCCTGAAGGCCATGAAACAAGCGGTTTTGCGTCTCGATCCACAACCGGATTTCTTGCTCATAGACGGCACCGGCCATGTTGAACTCCCTATTCAACAGAGGTGCATTGTAAGGGGCGATCAACAATGCCTGTCAATATCAGCGGCCTCGGTAATGGCCAAGGTATACCGGGATAGAATGATGTGCAGCTACGATGAACTATATCCCCAGTACGGCTTTTCCTCAAACAAGGGATACGGGACACGCCGGCACCTTGCAGCGATTATGGAGTATGGACCGTGCTCCATCCACCGGCTCACCTTTAGGGGTGTTGTTTCGTGACAGAGGAAAGGCTTGCCCTCGGCAGGCTTGGGGAAGAGCTTGCGACCAGAAGGTTACGAAGCCTGGGTTATGAGATCCTGGAGAGGAACTACCGGTGCCCCCTCGGCGAAATCGACTTGGTCGCACGGGATGGTGATGTGCTGGTGTTCGTTGAGATTAAGACGCGGAAAAACAGGTCCTTGGGTGAGGCAAAGGAGGCGGTTAACAGGAGAAAGCAGGGTCAGCTGTCAAAGGTTGCACTGGCATACCTGAAATCCAAGAAACTGTGGGATGCAAAGGCGAGATTCGACGTTGTGGCTATCGGCATGGGGGAGGAAAAGGCAAAGATAGAGATCATAAGGGATGCCTTTGAACTGGCATTCTGACGAGATGAAGTTTGCCTGGGGTGCACATGGCCGAAATGAGCAGGCAGCAGCATCATCTCGTCTCTATTTCAACATATCCGGCACAAGGGACTGTAGGCACCTCGTGATGGGTTCCCATACACTTGATCATAGAGCCCGCCAGGGCACGATCTATGTGGTTTCCACCCCCATAGGGAACCTGGAGGACATCACCCTGAGGGCCATGAGGATATTACGGGAAGTAGACCTGATCGCAGCCGAGAGCGTGGTCCATACCAAGAAGTTGTGCGCCTATTATCACATCACTACCCCCCTGACGAGCTATAACAGCCATAACCAGCGCTATAAGGGGCGAATCCTTATAGAGAAGGCGAAATCCGGACTTGACATAGCGCTGGTCAGCGATGCAGGCACACCTGGATTGTCTGATCCCGGTTCAATGTTAGTGCGGGAGGCCATTGATGCACACATAGCGCTCGTGCCCGTTCCGGGCGTATCGGCATCTCTTGCCGCGCTCTCTATCTCTGGTTTTCATACCGACAGGTTTGTCTTCCGGGGGTTCCTGTCGCGTAAGAAAGGGAAGCGGCGGAGAGAACTCGAGACCCTCAAAGACGAGCCGCGGACCATAATCTTGTTCGAGGCCCCCCATCGGTTGGTGAAGATGCTCACCGATCTCGCCGAGGTGCTGGGCAATAGGGATATAGTGCTTGCAAAGGAGATGACCAAGATGTTCGAGCAGGTGGTGCGGGGACCGGCTCTGGAGGTGGTATCCTCGCTCAAGGATACAACGGTCAAGGGGGAGTATACGGTAATAGTCAATGGACGTGAGGAAGAGAAGAAGTCGATATCTGCCATTGACAATTGTCGATCAGAAAATTAAACTTGAGGCACTATGGAAGAGATACGATCCTTAAAGGTTACCAATGAACTTGGAATGCACGCTCGGGCAGCCGGCAAGATAGTTGAGCTGGCCAACAGGTACGGGACGCGGCTGTTCCTAAAGAAGGATGGCAGAGAGATAGACGGCTCCAGCATACTCTCAATACTCACCCTGGCTTGTCCTAAGGGGGGAGAGATCGAGGCAAGGGCAGTCGGTAAGGATGCCAAAAGATTCATGGATGAGCTGGAAGAACTCTTTAAGGATAAATTCGGAGAGACGGCAGCAGGACAGCCTAGTCCCCGCAGGAGGCTGTTAAAGGGATTTTCGGTCTCCCCCGGCATTGTGATCGGCAAGGCACATCACCTGGCCCAATTCAAGGCGCAGGTATTTCACAGGAGATTGCTCAATGAGGAGGAGGTAGAAAGTGAGATAGATCGTTTCAAGCGGGCGGTCGAGATGGCAAAGGAGCAGATCCGGAAGTTTAAATCCGCGATCCCGGAACCGGTCGAGGGATACGTCTTTGTCTTGGATACTCACTCGATGATCCTGAAAGACAGCATGCTCTTCGATTCGACCATGCAGATGATCCGGAAAGAGAAGATTAACGCGGGGTGGGCGCTTGAGAAATCGGTGAGGAATATCCATCGATTGTTCAGGGAGGTGGAGGACGATTACATCGGCAGAAGAATGGATGACGTGGATAGCGTGAGCGAGAGGGTTTTAGGCAACTTAACGGGAGTTGAACCGGATAGCCTCGCAGACCTTAAGGAAGAGGTTATCGTGGTGGCACATACCCTCTCACCTTGTGACATAGTGGAGATCAATGTTGATTATGTCCAGGGGATTCTCACCGATGTAGGGGGTAGGACCTCCCACATGGCCATTATGTCTGAGGCCCTTGAAATTCCGGTGATAGTCGGCTTGGAGAGGGCAAGCGATGTGATTTTGGAGGGAGATGTCCTGATTGTCGATGGAAATGCCGGAGAGGTCATCGTCAACCCTGATCCCGATGCCATCCTCTCCTATGAGGAGGAAATAAAGCGGTATGCGAACTACAAATCCGCGATCGATCGTGTTAGGCATCTCCCGGCTGAGACCTTGGACGGACATAAGATCACAATCAAGGCCAATATTGAATTCATAGCCGAAGCCAAGGCTGCGCTTGAGAGCGGTGCAGAAGGCATAGGGCTCTATAGGACAGAGTACCTTTACCTCATTCGGAACGATTTTCCTGATGAGGAAAGTCTCTTTGAGGACTACAGCCAGATTGCGAAGACGGTTGCTCCCCATCCAGTCACCATAAGGACCTTAGACATTGCAAGCGATAATATGATTTCTGATAAGGAGGCAAAAAGGGAGGATAATCCCGCACTGGGGCTCAGGTCTATCCGGTTCTGCCTGAAGGAACGGGAGGTGTTTAAAACCCAGTTAAGGGCTATCTTGCGAGCTAGTGTACACGGTAACTTCAAGCTGATGTTCCCCATGATATCAGGACTTGAGCAGTTTCTAGAGGCAAAGAGGGTCTTAAGGAGCGTTATGCGCTCATTGGACAGAGAGGGCATCGAATATGATAAAGAAATGCCTATCGGCATCTTGATAGAGATTCCCTCAGCGGTATCGATTTCTGATATTCTCGCAAAACACGCGGATTTTTTCTCTATTGGAACCAATGATCTCATTCAATATGCACTTGCCATAGACAGGGATAACGAGCACGTTGCCGGCCTCTATGAGCCCTTTCATCCCGCTGTCTTGAAGATGGTCAATCAGGTTATCGAGTCAGCCAAAAAAGAGGGTATTGATGTATCGCTCTGCGGGGAGCTAGCCGGTGATCCCCTTGCGATTTTAATACTGATTTCCCTGGGATTAGAGGAATTCAGCATGAACATCGGCTCTATTCCGCTTATAAAGAAGATGATTAGAATGTTGCCGTTGCGAGAGGTGCGGCAAGGCTTTAAGGATATCCTGCAACTGCCTACCAGCAAAAGGGTCGAGGATTTTGTCCTGAAAAAGGCAAACGAACTCCTGCCCGATATCTTCGAGGAAGATGTCTTCCGTTATCGGACTCCCGGCACTGCCTGAGAGAATTTTCCATGGAAAAGAAGGTTGTCTGCCAGAACAGAAAGGCCAGGTACGATTACTCTATCGAGGAAACCTACGAGGCGGGGATTGTCCTGCTCGGCCCTGAGGTGAAATCCTTGAGGGAAGGGCGTGCAAGCCTAAAGGATGCGTATGCCCGGGTCAAGGATGAGGAGATCTTCCTGCACAATGTGAATATCTCTCCCTATCCGTTTGCACATCATGTACCTATCGATTCCCTCAGGTCGAGAAAGCTCCTCATGCACAAGAGGGAGATCAGGAGGCTCATAGGAAAAACAGAGAAAAAGGGATACTCGCTTATTCCCCTTTCGATATACCTTTTGACAGGAAGGTTCAAGGTCGAGCTGGCCCTTGCCAAGGGGAAGAGGAAATATGACAAGAGGCATGCGCTCAAGGAACGGGAGATGAAAAAGGAACTGGGACAAGTGAAAATGGGGATCTATCCTTGAAATTATTTTTTTTTGTGTTATTATTCTTATATTATAAAAGTTATGTTCCTTGAAAAGAGGGGGCGAAACGGCTTCGACGGGGATAAAGAAGCTTAGGCTGCATACCGAGGTTCTGCTTGCTCGTTAAACAGGCGGAGCTAAAATAAACGCAGACGATTATGCGTATTCCTTAGCTGCTTAAGCGGCTAACGTCCAGCCGGCCTTTCCTGCGAGGCCGGATCTGGGCGCCGACGAGCAGGATAGCCAACCTGAGAGGCCTGGACCTCAGGGAGGCGAATATATAGCCAGGATAGCCCTTACGCCACCTTGCCTGATGGGTGTCGCAGGGGCGAACATGAAAAAATCGGGCTATGTATGTAGACGCCTACGCGGAATATTCTCGGACGGGGGTTCGACTCCCCCCGCCTCCACCAGTATCTGTTTTTACTTCAGAGAATTGCTTGCCTTGCCTGAGCCAGATCGCGTAGTGAGCGTGTCCGGCTGTTACATTCAGTCGATAAAATGAACGATGCACTGCCCTATTCATTGCCTGGCTCCATCCAGATGGCGTGATATCCCTTGTGCCGGAATCCCATCAGGACGATATTAAAATGATCATTGAGGCCAAGCTATAGTAGCGTGCAATACGTCCATGGAAAAGGCGGTTGCAAAGATGAGTACAATGACTATCTTTTCAATACAGTTCGTGATAAGGTATTTTTTATAAGGTGAGGAATTTTGATGGACTATGATGAGAATCTGAAAAAGGAAAAGGGACAAGACCAGAGGATCCCCAGCCAAAAGGAATTGGAAAAGGAGTTGAGCGATTACCTTTCTAGGAAATACGGCGATCGTATAAAGATAATATCTCCCATGCTGTTTCCCCAGAGCGATCCAAGAAGAACTGAGGAAGAGGGAAGGGATAGCGAAAAGAAAAAAGGGGTCCCAGCCTTTGATATGAGGCCAGAGGAGCTAGAGGCTTATCTAGATGGGTATGTTATCAAGCAAGATCGAGCAAAGGGCGTTCTGTCCACGAAGGTTTGCACCCATTTTAACCGGATAAGATCTCGAGGCGGGCATTTTACAAAGGATGAGCCTTACTCCGTGGGTATGATCAAGAACAATATTCTCATGATAGGGCCTACCGGTGTGGGAAAGACATATTTGATAAAGCTGATAGCCCAGGAGATAGGTGTTCCTTTCGTCAAAGGCGATGCTACGAAGTTCAGTGAAACGGGGTATGTAGGCGGTGATGTCGAAGACTTGGTTCGGGATCTGGTCTATGAAGCCAAGGAGGACATACGTCTTGCAGAAAATGGGATTGTGTATATAGACGAGATAGATAAGATTGCATCCTGCCAGAATATTATCGGGCATGATGTGTCGAGAACCGGCGTGCAGAGAGCCCTTTTAAAGCCGATGGAGGAGACGGATGTTGACCTGAAGGTACCCCACGATCCAATCTCACAAATCCAGGCGATTGAGCAGTACCGAAAAACGGGAAAAAGAGAAAAACAGGTGGTGAACACAAAGAATATATTGTTCATCATGAGCGGGGCCTTTGAGGGTCTGGCGGATATCATCAAAAAACGCCTCAAACGCCAGGGCATAGGATTTGAAGCTGATATTCATTCCCCTGAGGTGGATTGGGATATCCTAAAACAGGTACGGGCGCAGGATCTTATTGAGTTTGGATTTGAGTCAGAATTCATCGGGCGACTACCGGTCATAGTGGTCTTCGACGAGCTTACAAAGGACGACCTCGTTCAGATTCTTAAGAACCCGAATAATCCTATTATCCTCAGTAAAAAGCGGGATTTCATGTCCTATGGGATCAATATCCAATTCGAGGACGAGGCACTTGAGTGGGTGGCGGAAGCCGCCTCCCAAGAAAAGACGGGAGCCAGAGGATTGGTGAGCGCTATTGAGAGAATCCTCATGCCCTTTGAAAAGCATCTTCCCTCTACGCCTATTTGCAAGCTCCTGGTTACCCCTGAGCTGGTGAGAGATTCGAATCAGGAGCTTATAAGGCTCGAATCGGGGATGGATAAGGATGATCCCACTATGGTACGACGATTCGAGCGTGCAGCTAGAGAGGAAAAGGAAAGGATAAAAGAAACGATATATCGGAAGGCAAGTGAGTTTGAGGCCAGACTCGGCCTGAAGCTGGACGATGAGAGGATAGATTTGATCGCTGAGTTGATCCTTGCCTCTGTTTCGGACATAGATACCGGCCTCAATAAGTTCAAGGAGAGGTGTTCCCAGGTAAAGGCACAGATCGAAGGGTTGTTTTCCCATCTGGGAATCGAAGTGACATTGTCGGATAGTGCTATAGATGAACTTATACGGCTCGCTGTGGTTCAGGATCAGGCGATCGAAGAGGTGTGCCTGAAGTTGGCCAAAGAGTTAGAGTATGGCCTTAAATTAGTGAGAGATAAGATTGGAAATAGCGCCTTTACCATAACCGGTGAGTCGGTATTAGATCCGGAGAGATATATCGACGGGCTCATCAAGAAGTATTATAGCCAGGATCCAACCATTTCCTAAGCCTCGGTTCTCTATGGGTGTATAGTCTTGATCCAAACTCAACCATCTTGCGATATGAAACTCCTCATGCCTTGCCGTTTCAAAAGTGATTTCCAGCAGATAGGGTATGAACAGATACTATGAACAGGACGGTACGTAGCACAGAAGATGTGAGGAGAAGAAAGGAGGATGGATGATGATCAAGAGGCCGCGGCGCACGAGAAGAAATGCCACGATTAGACGGATGGTGAGAGAGACAGCTCTCAGCGTCGATGATCTCATCTATCCCCTATTCGTGAAACACGGAAGAGGAGAAAGGGAACCGATCGCTTCCATGGTCGGCCATTATCGAGTTTCAATTGATGAGCTGGTGAAGGAGGCGCAAGAGGTTTGGTCCTTAGGAATACCCGCAATGATCCTATTCGGCATACCGGAGCACAAAGACGAAATGGGCAGTGAGGCTTATTCTCGCGATGGAGTGGTACAGCAGGCCGTGGCTGCTGTTAAGGAACGAATTCCGGAGCTCCTGCTTATCACCGATGTGTGCCTGTGCCAGTACACCGATCATGGACATTGTGGAATTATAAAGGATGGACAGGTTGATAACGACACTACCCTTGAGGTTCTCTCCCGCGTAGCCCTTTCTCATGCTGAGGCAGGGGCTGATTTTGTCGCCCCATCGGATATGATGGATGGGAGGGTGAGGGCAATCAGGGAGACACTGGAGTCGGAGGGGTTTAAGGATACGGGTATCTTGTCTTACGCTGTGAAGTATGCCTCTTCCTTCTATGGCCCCTTTCGAGAAGCGGCTGACTCCGCACCGAAATTTGGCGACAGAAAAAGCTACCAGATGGATACGGCGAATGCCAGGGAAGCCATCAAGGAGGCATTGCTCGACGTCGAAGAGGGTGCCGATATTATCATGGTAAAACCGGCATTGTCCTATCTGGATATCATCTATCAGATTCGCTCCAGTATCGAGCTTCCTGTGGCTGCTTACAGCGTTAGCGGAGAGTACGCCATGGTAAAAGCGGCCGATCAAGAAGGGTGGATAGAGGGAGAGAAGCTGATGATGGAGATGTTACTATCAATTAAAAGGGCGGGTGCTGACCTTATCTTGACCTATTTTGCGAAGGAAGCAGCCCTCATCATCCGAGACCATGAAGAGCTATAGACCAGAGGGCCTGAACCCCGCTGCACGTATCCCTCTTCCCCGCATTATTGCCTGGGAGGTGACCAGATCATGTAATCTCAATTGCGTGCATTGCCGAGCCTCGTCAAGATTTGGTCCTTATCAGAATGAGCTCAGCACCCGAGAAGCGCTTGGGCTGTTGGATCAGATACGGGAGCTTGGCACGCCTATCATCATCCTCACGGGTGGTGAGCCCCTCCTTCGGAAGGATATCTTTGAGCTTGCAGAATATGGTACAGGGCTGGGCATGAGGATGGTCATGGGGAGCAACGGAACATTGATCACAGCTCGGGTGGCGCGAAGGATAGGGGAGTCCGGGGTCAAGAGGGTCAGCATATCAATAGATGGAGCTACGAAGGAAAGCCACGATGCATTTAGAAAGGTCAATGGGGCCTTTGACGGCGCTATGAGGGGGATATCAAACCTCAAGGAGCAGGGTCTTGATTTTCAGATCAATACCACCATCACTCGGCACAACCTATCTGAGCTGGAGGACATTTTTGATCTTGCAGTGCGCATAGGGGCCGTCGCCCACCACATCTTTTTGCTCGTTCCCACCGGAAGAGCCCGGGACATGGTGAATCAAGAGTTGAGTGCCCAAGACTATGAGGATACCTTGCATTGGTTCTATCGGCAACACGGCAAGGCGTCGATCGAGCTTAAGGCTACGTGTGCGCCCCAATACTATAGAATTCTGAGCCAGGAGGCATCCTCTAAAGCAGAGGATGGGAATACTCAAACCAGGGGCCTTGCTGCAGTCACTAGGGGGTGTCTTGCAGGGATCTCCTACTGTTTTATATCGCATGTCGGCGTAGTGCAGCCATGCGGTTATCTTGAGGTAGATTCCGGAGATGTGAGAAAGGAGCCTTTTCCTCAGATATGGCGCCATTCCCGTGTCTTCAATGATCTCAGGGATTTTTCCAAGTACAAGGGGAAGTGTGGTCGCTGTGAGTACATTACAGTATGCGGCGGGTGCAGGGCGAGGGCCTATGAGGCGACCGGGGACTACCTTGCAGAAGAGCCTCTGTGCGCCTATAATCCAGGAACATAGGTGCAGAGAATGGACACAATTGACAGAAGAATTCTCGGTATGATCCAGTCCGGATTTCCGCTAAGCCGCCGGCCATATCGGGATTTGGGCGATTTGGTAGGACTCTCCGAGGAGGAGGTCTTCGGACGGGTGAAAAACTTGAAGAAAAGCGGCATCATCCGGAGGATAGGGGGAAGTTTTGACTCCCGTCGTCTCGGTTTTACCACTACCCTTTGCGCGGCCAAGGTACCGGATAATAGGATTGGGCTCTTTGTACAGGAGGTGAACAAATATCCGGGAGTAACACACAACTATCTACGAGACCACGAGTATAATATATGGTTTACCCTTGTAGCGAGCGATCAGGGAGAGATAGAGAGAGTAATTGGTGAGATTATTCAATCCACGGGTGTCGGAGAAGTTATTAATTTACCGGCAGTGAGGACCTTTAAGGTATCGGCAGATTTTGAAATACCGTGATTGTCTACTATCATTCATCACCTTCTGAACCACGGAGAAGGAATGATCGTTTGGGTTATTATCCGACTCCTTCAAGACCCTGCAGGATGAGCCTTTCCTCTTGTTCGCTCATTAATCCCTCTTCTATGAGGATTTCCCCAAGGCCGGCCTCTCGCAGGGCATTGATGGAGAGCATGCTCTTATTCGTTTTGTTTCTTGTGTAAAAAAAGGTGTACTGAAGGGTGAGGGATGATTTTTTCAGTAACCTTAGGTTTCTCGCGTCTCCCTCAATGATAATAATGTGGTAGCTCAAGAGAAAATAGAGCAATGCCCCGGCTAAAACGAGAAGAATGAATTTTTTCCTTGAACGTGATGCCATAGCGATTCCCGTTTAGGAGATAGTGGGCGATGCGCGACTCGAACGCGCGACCTCTGGTTCCGGAGACCAACGCTCTATCCACCTGAGCTAATCGCCCATAGAAATTTTGTAGCCTATTTAAGATGAAAGATCAAGAAGGAATGCACCCATGCGATCTTTGCACTTCCATCTAGTATTATGAACCGCCGGACAGGAGCGGGCCGTCGATATATGGATGAATGAATGAAGGGATGGGTAAAAAAAGTTTTCAGGTAAAAAGAAAATTTTTATTGATTTTTGATTTTTTATTAGATATATTTTTTAAATTAATCATTTTTATGCCAGCGTAGCTCAGCAGGCAGAGCAACTGATTTGTAATCAGTGGGTCGGGGGTTCGATTCCCTTCGCTGGCTCCAGGAATGAATATGGAGAGGTTCCCGAGTGGTTAAAGGGAGCAGACTGTAAATCTGCCGGCTCAGCCTTCGGAGGTTCGAATCCTCCCCTCTCCACTCAGCATGTAACCGATATTAAGGTATTTGCTTCAAAGCGGGAATAGCTCAGTTGGCTAGAGCGTCAGCCTTCCAAGCTGAGGGTCGCGGGTTCGAACCCCGTTTCCCGCTCTCATTTTGGATTTTCATTGAATCTACGCCCACGTAGCTCAGTTGGTAGAGCACATCCTTGGTAAGGATGAGGTTCACCGGTTCGATCCCGGTCGTGGGCTCCAGATGAAGGCCGGTTTTATAGGTATTACAAGTTCGAATAGGCGAGTAAGGAGGTAACTACCATGGCCAAAGAGAAATTTATGAGGACGAAGCCTCATGTGAATGTCGGCACCATCGGCCACATCGACCACGGCAAGACGACATTAACAGCGGCGATCACCCTCTGCTTATCCAAAACGAATAGGGCTGCCTTTGTCCCCTTTGATCAGATCGACAAGGCGCCTGAGGAGAAGGAGCGGGGAATCACCATTGCCACCGCCCATGTGGAATACGAGACCGAAAATAGGCACTACGCCCACGTGGACTGTCCCGGCCACGCTGACTACATCAAGAATATGATCACCGGTGCCGCCCAGATGGATGGCGCAGTGCTGGTGGTGGGCGCCGACGACGGCCCTATGCCCCAGACCAGAGAGCACATCCTGCTCGCCCGTCAGGTAGGGGTTCCCAGCATCGTGGTGTTCCTGAACAAGACCGACATGGTTGACGACAAGGAACTGATAGAGCTCGTCGACCTGGAGCTGAGGGAGCTGTTAACCAAGTACGAGTTCCCAGGCGATGATACCCCGATCATCCACGGCTCTGCACTCAAGGCATTGGAGTGTGGGTGCGGCAAGAGGGACTGCCCCCACTGTGGTCCCGTAATGGAATTATTGGATGCCATTGATGCATTCATCCCGGAGCCGGTAAGGGATACGGACAAGCCTTTCCTTATGCCTGTTGAGGATGTATTCAGCATCTCGGGCCGAGGCACTGTCGTCACCGGCAGGGTAGAGCGCGGGGTCATCAAGGTGGGCGAGGAGGTAGAGATCGTGGGCGTCAGGGACACCCAGAAGACCGTGTGCACCGGTGTTGAGATGTTCAGGAAGATCCTTGATGAGGGCAGGGCTGGCGACAATATCGGGGTCCTGCTCAGAGGGACCAAGAGGGAAGAGGTCCAGCGCGGACAGGTAGTGGCGAAGCCGGGCTCGATCACCCCTCACACCAGGTTCAAGGCGGAGGTCTACATCCTCACCAAGGAGGAGGGAGGCAGGCACACGCCGTTCTTTAACGGCTACCGACCGCAGTTCTACTTCAGGACCACCGATGTCACCGGCGTGGTAACCTTGCCAGAAGGAGTAGAGATGGTGATGCCCGGTGATAACATCAACTTTGAGGTAAACTTGATCACCCCGATCGCCATGGAGAAGGAACTCCGATTTGCGATCCGGGAAGGCGGAAAAACGGTTGGTGCGGGAGTTATTAGTGAGCTGGTAGAGTAGGTTACGATGATGAGGGACATTATTACCCTAGCGTGTACTTCGTGTAAGAGGCGGAACTATACAACGTCAAAGAACAAGCGAAGAACACCGGATAAGTTGCAATTCAAGAAGTACTGCCCATTTTGCCGTACTCATACGCTCCATAAAGAAACCAAATAAGCACTTTTATTACAGGCCAGTAGCTCTAACGGTTAGAGCACCGGACTCCAAATCCGGGTGTTGGGGGTTCAAATCCCTCCTGGCCTGCCATTTTTGGAAAGTGGTGATCTATGGAATAGTGCTGGACAGAAGGGATATCGATGTCCACAGATACCTGGAAGCAATGAAAAAGAAAAAAGCCTATAAAAAGAAGACGAGGCCGAGGAGCTCCAATGAGAGGGCTTCTGTGAGCACGGTTCAACAGAGAGAGACAAGTAGCGGGGAGGTTCAGGAAGGTAAAGAGCTTTCGCAACCGCCATTGAAAAAGGAGGTCTCCAAGAAAGCGGAAAAGGATGTATTCGTAGTCAAACGGTACATCATTACAGCCCGACAATTCCTCTCTGATGCCAAGGTGGAGCTCAGGAAGGTGACGTGGCCTACACGGAAGGAGCTCTTGTCTACTACTGCAATCGTGATCGTATTGGTTCTCATTGTTTCATTCTTTCTGGGGATAGTGGATTTTGGTTTGGTGAAGATGATAAAGAACATTATTCGATAAGCATAGGCGTAAGAGTGGAACTACGATGGTATATAGTTCATACCTATTCCGGGTTTGAAAACAGGGTAAAGAAAACCCTGGAGGAGAAGATCAAGTCCCTCGGCAAAGAGGAATTCTTCGGGCAGGTCGTGGTCCCCACTGAGCAAGTGGTGGAGCTCGTGAAGGGCAAGAAGAAGACATCCTCTCGAAAATTCTACCCAGGATACCTTTTGGTCCAGATGATCATGACCGACGAGACATGGCATATCGTTCAAAGCACGGAAAAGGTTACGGGTTTTCTAGGAGAGAGGACGAAACCGGTACCGATTTCGGAAGAGGAGGCACAAAGAATACTTGACAGGATGGAGGATGGAAAGGAGAAACCAAAACCGAAATTCCTTTTTGAGGAGGGCGACGAGGTCAGGGTAATCGATGGTCCATTTACAAACTTCAACGGAATGGTTGAGGAGGTAAAGCCCGATAAGGCGAAGCTCAAGGTTTTGATAAGTATTTTTGGTCGATCCACCCCGGTGGAGCTCGATTTTGTACAGGTCACCAAGATATAAAGGAAACAAGGTATGGCGAAAAAGGCTATCGCAACAATTAAATTGCAGGTAAAGGGTGGGCAGGCAAATCCTTCACCACCTATTGGCCCAGCATTGGGGCAACACGGTGTGAATATTATGGAGTTCTGTAAGGCATTTAACGCAAGGACTCAGAACCAGGAGGGTATTGTTGTCCCCGTCGTCATCACGGTTTACGTGGATAAGTCCTTTTCGTTCATCACAAAAACGCCACCCGCTTCTGTACTTCTCAAGCAGGCGGCGAACCTTGCAAAAGGCTCGGCTGACCCCATGAGAGAAAAAGTGGGAACCGTGACGAAGAATCAGGTAGAGGAGATAGCTCGACAGAAATTTCAGGATCTCAGCGCTGTTGATATGGCGGGGGCTATAAAAATTATCGAGGGCACCGCCCGATCCATGGGCATCAGCATTGCATAGTGAGGACGTGTTGTAGAGGAAGGGAATTGGTGAAATGCCGAAAAGAGGAAAGAAATATCGAGAGGCCACCCAAAAGGTGGACAGATTAAAGAGGCATTCCTTTCAGGAAGCCATCGAGTCGGCCATCGAGACCTCGTATGAGAAATTCGACAGCCCTATTGATATAGCGGTTCGATTA
>Ga0307431_1000493_pt1 | contig 26738 bp, 35 predicted proteins | sample SalMarWE160170MG_FD_202155 | JGI IMG/M metagenome (GOLD analysis project Ga0307431, IMG submission 202155) | Salt marsh sediment microbial communities from the Plum Island Ecosystem LTER, Massachusetts, United States - WE1603-170 | ecosystem: Environmental > Aquatic > Marine > Intertidal zone >...
TATCAAATCTTCAAAGAAAGAAATATTCCAGTTGAGCACCTTATTGGATATGAAGGTAATGCCTTTGCATTTACAGGGGATGTCGAAGAAGATTTACTCAGCATTACAGCTGTTCATCCAATGAGAATAGAAGGAGTTAAAGAATATTTAAAAAAGGCAAATGCCGATTGGTCAAATATTGAGAGGTTAATCGAAGAAAATAAATTAGTAGAAGTAGAATATGATAAGAAAAAATTCTATTTAAGGAAATTATAAAATGATAGAAGGTAAAAATGAAAAAATTTAACACAGGTTATCAATGGTTAGATAAAGTAATGCCAGAAGGTTTGTTAATTCCTTCTTCCACCCTTATAAGTGGGCCAGGAGGCACAGGAAAACCTTTAATTGCTTTCGCATTTATTTCCTCCTGGTTGAAAAATGAAGGCGGTGTTATAATGTTTTCCCTCCAGTACCCTTCACCAGAGTTTACCGTCGGTTCTATGAAAAAAATCTGTGGTGTTGACCTCAATGAATATAAAAAGAAAGTGTTATATGTAAATTTCAACCCTTCCATCCAGTTTACAGAAAAAGTGAAGAAATTGGAATACAATGCAAATCTTCTAAAACCTGAAGTCTGGGATAAAGTAATTGAAGTAGCAGAAAAGAGCTTAGGTGAAAGCAATTTAGGGACTCTCTTTTTTGGAGCAGCTTTAAATCTTCTATTGTTTTCTAAAACCTATGCGGAAGTTGTTTTTGAGAAATTAAAGAGGTTGATTTCAGAAGATAAAACAATGTCTTTTCTTTTTACGGTAAGCACAAGCGCCTTCAAGGAAAAGATAAAGGTTTTAGAAGAGTCAGCGGATAATCTTATTTTTGCAAGAATGGAAGAACCCATGAAACTCTTTCTCAAGATAATTAGATTAAAGGGGGTAAAGTTTTTCAGCGAGGAAGTCCCGGTCCCCTTTTCGAAATACCTTCTCGAAGAAATTAGAGATACAGCGGAGAGTCAGAGAAGCAAAATAATACCGGTTGTTTCTAAGATATAAGAAATGCCAAATTGTGGATTAAAAGGAGGTGAAAGATGATTAATTTTATCCCTCTGGTAAATCATTCTATCATAATAACTTTATTTGTTTTTGTTATGATGATATTTACCGATTATATAAATGTTTTAACAAAGGGGAAGATGTCTCAGGCGGTAAAAGGTGGAAGGCTACGTCAGTATTTTGTAGCATCGTTTTTGGGAAGCACTCCGGGTTGTTTGGGAGCTTTTATGAATGTTTCCTTTTATATCCGTGGATTGTTATCTTTTGGAGCCATGGTTGGTGGAATGATTGCCACCAGTGGTGACGAGGCATTTGTGATGCTTGCCTTATTCCCGAAGCAAGCGCTAATGCTTTTCGGTTTATTGTTGGGAATAGGAATTGTATTTGGGTGGATATCAGATAAAGTGGCGGATTCTCTTAACATTATTCCTTGTGAAGAGTGCAAAGTGCTTAAAATCCATGAGCTGAATGAATGTCGCTGTTTTGACCCTTCTTTTTTAAAAAATCCCCGCCAATTTTCTTTACTAAGATGTAGTTTTACAATATTAATTACTTTAATTATTGTAGCTCTGTTATTTGGTATAGTTGGACCCGGGGAATGGAACTGGAAAAGAATAATCATCATAATTTCCCTCTCTTTTACCCTGTTTATCGTCTTTACGGTTCCCGAACACTATCTCAAGGAGCATATATGGGAACATATTCTAAAAAAACATCTATGGAGAGTGTTTTTGTGGACTTTCGGCGCCCTATTTGTCATAGAGATTGGCATGAATTTCTGGAATTTGGAAGCTTTTGTGAAAGGACATATGTTGTGGATACTGTTATTATCCGGATTGATAGCAATAATTCCTGAATCTGGACCCCATCTTATATTTGTAATGATGTTCTCCAAAGGGCTTATACCTTTTTCAGTCCTCCTGACAAGTTCTATTGTGCAGGATGGCCATGGTATTTTACCACTCTTGTCTTACTCGATAAAAGACTCCTTCCTTATAAAATTGTTTAACCTCGTGATTGGTTTGGGCTTAGGCGCAATATTTTACGCAATTGGTTTATAAGGAGATATTAAAATGGTTGCAGGAAAAGGATTGAAAGATGGTTTTCTTTCCGATGATGAAGTAAGGGATTTGACAAAAAAGGTTTTTGGGAAAATAGATTTAACCAATAAGAAAGTGTTGGTTATAATACCGGATCATACCAGAACAGCCCCTATAGAACTATTCTTTAGAACTATGTACGATGAGATTGGAGAAATCGTTCGGAAACTTGACTACATTGTTGCTCTGGGAACTCACAGACCCCTAAGTGAAAAAGAGATTAACAGTAGAGTGGGCATTTCAGATAAAGAGAGAAGGGTTGACTATTCATCGGTCAATTTCTATAATCACAAATGGGATGATCCTGATTCCCTGCGAAGTATTGGCACAATAAAATCTGATGAAATAAAAGAGATCAGCAAAGGTCTTATGGAAGATGAGGTTGAAGTTAAAATCAATAAGATTATTTACGATTATGACCAACTTGTGGTGATTGGTCCGGTATTTCCGCACGAAGTGGTTGGATTTTCCGGAGGTAACAAATACTTTTTCCCTGGAATATCAGGACCTGAGGTAACAAACTTTTTCCACTGGTTGGGTGCCCTCATAACGAATCTTAAGATAATCGGCAGAAAATATACGCCGGTCAGAAAGGTATTGGATAAAGCCGCCTCATTCATAGATGTGCCAAAACTCTGTTTTAGTCTGGTAATGAGAGAGAAAAAACTCAGCGGGCTCTATATTGGTTCCCCTGAAGAATCCTGGTCAAAAGCCGCGGATCTGTCTTCCGAGATAAATATAGTTTATAAAAAAAGACAATTTCAAAAAGTTTTGAGTATTCCATCCAAGATGTACGACGATCTCTGGACAGCAGCAAAGGCGATGTATAAATTGGAACCCGTAGTTGCCAATGGAGGAACTATAGTTATTTATGTTCCAAATCTTAAAGAAGTCTCATACACGCATGGATCTCTTATCGATAAGGTTGGATATCATGTTAGGGACTACTTTCTCAAGCAGAAAGATAAATTTGAGTGGGTCCCGGGGACTATTAAAGCGCACTCAACTCATGTTAAGGGAGCGGGAACTTATAATAATGGCAGAGAAGAACCGAGAATAAATGTAGTGCTTGCTACCGGTATTCCTGAAAAAAGATGTAAGAAAATAAATTTAGGATATAAGAACCCTGATGAAATAGATCCATCCAAATGGGAAAAAAGAGAAAAAGAAGGGATTCTTCTGGTAAAAGACGCAGGAGAAGTTCTTTATCGTTTAAAGTAAAACAAGAGAAGGCAAAGGAAATGGAATTTAATATTACCTCAGAAGTTTTAGAGATTGTTGAAGAGGATATTTTAAGAATAACCGGAGAAGAAAACAAACAAATCTCTTTAAAATTTTTAAAGTCAAAGATTAAAGTCTCCGATTTTTTCTTTCATAAGGTAGTTAAAAAGTTGGGAAAAGAGGGCTTAATTTACTTGAAACCAAACTTTTTGGGGTTGACAAAAGGTGGTCGGGAAAGGGCAAAAGATATTATTGAAAAACACATGGTGGTGGAAAATTACTTTAAGAAAACAAGAGATGAAAAAGAAGCTCATCAAGCCGCGCATATTCTTGAACATTATATATCAAAGGAAGCGATTAAAAATATAAAAAAACTATCCACTTTCAGAAAAGAAGGCTCATCTTTAGTAGAGTTTGTCCCGGGTCGAGAAACGATGATTTCAGATATTATTTTTTCCGATTTTAGTTTGTTTGAAAGGATAATCAGCGTGGGAATATTTCCCGGTCAGAGGATAAAAATAACAAAGAAGACTCCCGATGTGTTTATAATTAAAGTCAATAATAAAAAATTTGCTTTAGATAAAAATATAGCTACGGGAATTAATGTATTAACCAATGGAAAAACTTGAAATACTTTTAATCGGACAACCAAACGTAGGAAAATCCTCTTTACTTAACGCTCTGGTGGGTTCAAAAGTTATAGTATCCAATTATCCCGGGACCACAGTGGAGATAACTGAAGCAGAGAAAAATTTTAACAATAAAAAAATAAACTTTATCGATACTCCCGGAATATATTCTATATCTGATAGGTCGGAAGAGGAAAAGGTTACGGAAAGAGCTTTACTTGAGCAGAAAGTTGATGGAGCTATAGTGATTGCCGATGCTGTTTCTCTGGAAAGAAGTCTTTACATGGTTCTGCAAATTTTAGAAATAGGAATACCTCTAACAGTGGCCTTAAATTTCATAGAAGATGCCGAAAAAAGAGGAATAATAATAAATACTCAAAAATTAGAAGAATTATTAAATGTGCCAGTGATTCCTATAAACCCTATAACAAAAAAGGGAATCCCCGTCCTTCTAAATTCATTATTAGAAATAAAAAATAAAAAACAGAGCTTCAGGATTGAATACGATGATCATATAGAACAGGCTATAAGAGAAGTATCCTCACAGTTAAAGCCCAGTAAAAAGAAAACTGAGTTACCCAAAAGGTTTATAGCTACGAGAATTTTAGAAGAAGATGAGGACTTTTACCAATATTCAAAGAACGAGAATATTATTAAAGAAATTAAAGAAGAGATGCCCGAGCATCCAAAGTTATCAGAAAATATTTCCGTAACCAGGTATGGAACAGCTTCCTTTATAGCCGAAAGAGTTACCCAAATAATTCCTCTGGGTGAAAGAATAGAAATAGCGGAAAGAGTTGATAATGTCTTATTAAATCAAACATGGGGACCCCTTGTTACCGGTTTATCTCTGTTTGTACTCTTTGGAGTACTTTTGTTTTTTGGTAACTGGATACAAAGTATTCTTATGGGTTGGGCGGAAATTTTTATATCTTCTTTCAATGGAGATGAATCTACTGCCCTGAATATAATCTTAGCTAATGGTTTTACTGGATTAATCGCCGGCATTTCTATTGCTTTACCTTACGTTTTCTTGTTTTACCTGTTTTTAGGGTTATTGGAGGATATCGGTCTTCTTTCCCGATTTATTATTAATATGCAAAGATTTTTGAAAAAATTAGGACTCTCCGGAAAGTCATTTATTCCTTTGATCCTGGGGCTTGGTTGTACTGTTCCCGCCATCCGGGCTACAAGAATACTATCCTCAAGAAAAGAAAAATTCTATACCGCTTCTCTGTATTCTTTTATTCCCTGTTCTTCAAGAATCGCAATAATAATGGGAATTATCGGGTTTTATGGGGGGACCCTTTTGGCTTTCAGCGTTCTATTTACTTTACTTTTTGCCGGTTTAATATGGATATTAACAATCAAAAAAGTCTTCCATCTAAAAAGTGAACCTTTGCTTTTAGAATTACCACCATTCAGGAAACCTTTGCTTAAAAGCGTGTTGGCTAAAAGCTGGATCAGAATGAGAGACTTTGTGTATATAGTAATCCCATTTTTAATTCTGGGAGGTATAACTTATGGGATTCTAAATATGACAGGGATTGACAATCTTCTGGTTAAACCTCTTTCCTGTATTACCACATGGCTTGGACTGCCGGATTCAACAATTATTCCACTTGTCTTTGGTTTCCTGCAAAAAGATTTAACCGGAGCCATGCTTATCTCAGTTTTAGGTAGTAAGATATCTATGGTTTTAACTCCTCTTCAGTTATATACTTTTGGAGTTGCTTCTACGGTTGGAATTCCCTGTATAATAGCTCTCGGAATGCTGTGGAGAGAATTCAGCCCTAAAAAGGCAATATTCTTGACAGGAATTTCAATAACTTATGGCATTGTTGTAGCTGGTTTAATACGGAAATTTATTTTAGCCTTATTTTAACTCTTGTAAGTTTTCCTTAAAACAAATAACTCGATTAAACTCGCCCCAACCTTGACAAGCAAGTTTTTTTTGTTATATTTGTAAATGGAAATCATTATCATTAAATTAGGAGTTAAAAGGACATGAGCGGAAGATATGGTATAGGTCCGCGCTGGTGGGATGGAAGGTTAAAGAAGCATAGTTGCCGAATTACGGTTCCCAGGCAAGTGATATTGGATGTTTTGAGCGAAGAAGGCAAACATCTGAGTGCTGAAGATGTTTTTCTGAAAGTGCACAAGGTCTATCCTGAGATTGGTCTTACGACTGTTTACAGAACTTTAAATTTGCTTACGCAGATAGGTCTGGTGTTAAAATTTGATTTTGGTGACGGTAGAGCGAGATATGAATTGGCGGGCAGAACCCAGCAGGAAAAACATCACCATCACCTTGTTTGCACTAAATGCAACAGGATAATAGATTATAAGGATTTCATAGACGAAGAAGAAGAATTGTTCAAAAAAACGGAAAAGATTCTTTCCGAGAAATACAACTTCGAAATCAATGGTCATCTTGTCCGTTTTTACGGATTATGTGAAGAATGCAGAAGCGACCATTAAAAATTGTTTTAACAACCAAAAAAAGGAGGCAATTATGCCATTAGGAGATAGAACAGGTCCCGCGGGTTTAGGTCCGATGACGGGAAGAGGTGCGGGTTACTGCGCCGGGTATTCCGTTCCGGGATACATGAATACAGTTCCAGGTAGAGGTGGTGGTTTTGGTCGTGGTTGGGGACGAGGCTTTGGATGGAGAAGGTCAGGTTATCCTTACGGGGTATCTTATGGATATGGTGTTCCCTATCCCGAAAGAATTTCTTCCGAACAGGAAGCGGATATGTTAAAACAACAAGCCGAGGCTGTAGAAAACGAGTTAGAGGCAATAAGAAAACGCATGAAAGAGTTGGGGGCTGGAGCTAAAAAGTAATCAATCGGTAAACCGGCAGGATTATTCAGAAAAACTTTGAATGAGAGTTTTGAATGCGACATACGGGTAAAGGGTTTCTTTAGATGATAAAAAGAGATCTGGATATATGGATGGAAAAAGACGGAGAAAAGTTTTTAAGGGAAATTGGGTTAAGAGAGGGCCAAACTGTTCTGGATTTTGGATGTGGCGAAGGGCATTACTCAGTTCCCGCGTCGAATTTGGTGGGAACCAAAGGTAAAGTTTACGCGCTGGATAAAAACAGCTCTGTTTTAAATAAATTGAGAAGAATAATCGAAAAAAATAATATAGAGAACGTTAAGCTAATAAACGAGGAGAGAGATATTACTGTAAAGGATAACTCGGTGGACGCAGTTTTATGTTACGACGTTCTTCATTATTTAAAATTTCAGGATAGAATGACAGTTTATAATGACATATGGAGGGTTTTAAAGAAAACAGCCCTTTTTTCCGTATATCCGAAACACAACAAAGAAGATTCTCCCTCAGGAGAATTGGCTGATGTTAATCTGGAGGGCATTATAGGGGAAGCAGAAAACTCAGGCTTTATTCTTAACCAAAAAATCTTCAAAAAACTCTTACATGATAATTTCTTTAATGAAGGTTTCATATTGAATTTTAGAAAAGGGGGATAGAATGCCATGGATTGATGACAGTAGATGTACGAGTTGTGGAGTCTGTGTTGAGGAATGCCCTGTAGGCGCAATAGTTATGGAAGACAGCAGCGCTGAAATAAGGATGGAGGATTGTATACGTTGTGGAATTTGTCACGACGTTTGCGCGACAGAAGCTGTAAGACATGACAGTGAAAAAATACCTGAGAGTGTAAAAATCAATGTTGAAATGACAGAGAAATTTATGGAGGCTTGCGCAAAATATCTTGGTAATGATAATGAAAAAAATAAATGTTTAAACAGAATGATAAAACATTTTAACAAAGAGAAAATCATTGCAGAAAAGACGTTGGAACGGCTTGAAAGATTGGAAAATAAGAGGGTTAATTAGAATACCTTCCCATTTATTAATTTCATAGAACGTTGTATTAAAGGAGATGTAAAATGTTTCAAATAGATAAAGAAAAATGTACAGGATGTGAAGCTTGTATTAATGTTTGTCCTACTAATGCGATATCAATGGTTAACGACAAAGCCCGGATTGACGGCGATAAATGCATTGATTGTGGAAGATGCGTCCAAGTTTGCCCACAAGGTGCAATTTATTCTGATGTGCAGACACAGCAAAGTTTTCCTCCAAATCAAGGGCAGAATTTACCTGGTGCTGGTTTTGGTATGGGTGGAGGTATGGGCAGAGGTTTAGGTCGCGGTATGGGAAAGGGTTTGGGAAGAGGTCCGCGTGACGGAAGTGGTGGTGGAAGAGGAGGTGGAGGTAGAAGAAGATAAACATTAATTATGATATTAATTATATGAGGAAAAATGAAAAAAAATAAGATAGATATTGCCATTTCCAGCGGTAAAGGCGGAACAGGTAAGACTTTTATAGCTACTAATCTGGCAAAAGTATTGTCTGAAAAACACAGCCAAATCCGTTATTTAGATTGTGACGTAGAAGAACCAAACGGACATTTGTTTCTTAATCCTGTTATTAAAAAAGAAGAAGATGTTAATTTGATTTCTCCTGTGGAGGTAGATGAACAAAAGTGCATTAATTGTGGTAAATGCGCTGAGGTATGTCAGTATAATGCCATAGCAGTCGTAAAAAACAAAGTTCTTATATTTAAAGAATTGTGCCATGTATGCGGCGGATGCATAATCGCCTGTCCGGTAGACGCGATTATTGAAAAGGAAAGAAAAATAGGCGTCATGAAGGAAGGCGTAAGCGATAAGATAAGTGTGTATTATGCGTTGTTAGAAACAGCCGAAGGAGGGATGTCTCCTCGATTGGTAAAAAAAGTAAAAGAATGCGCTGGAGAAGGAATTAATATTTTGGATTCATCGCCGGGAACAAGCTGTCCGGTGGTAGAAACTGTTAAAGATGTAGATTTGTGTATTTTGGTTACAGACCCTACTCCTTTTGGTATAAATGATTTAAAGCTTTCTGTAGATATGGCTCGGGAAATAGGCCAGGAACCGGTAGTAATAGTGAATCGAGCCGAATATAAAGACGACGCTTTGAAGGAATATTGTTCAAGAGAACAGCTGGATATTATTGGAGAAATTCCTGATGAACGCAGGATAGCTGAAAGTTACTCTCGGGGTGAGTTAGCAGTAGAAAAATTTCCCGAAATAAAAGAACTGTTTGAAAATCTTGCTGATAAAATATTAATTTTAGCCGGGCAGGAGAGAAAGATTAGGAAAAAGGTAAGAAAAGAGAGAATGTCGAGTGAAAAAGTTCCTGAAAAAGCAAAGAAGTATGGTACCTCCCAGGTTAAAAAGCCCAGAGAATTGGTGGTTATCAGCGGCAAGGGGGGAACCGGGAAGACATCCCTGACGGCGTGCTTTGCTGCTCTGGCGAAATCAATGGTAATTTCCGATTGTGATGTGGATGCGGCAGATTTACACCTGATTTTATCTCCCCAAATAAAAGAAAGAGGTCTTTTTAGCGGTGGAGTGGAAGTAGATATAGACCAGGATAAATGCGTTCAATGCGGGGAATGCAAACAAGCTTGCAGGTTTTCTGCCATCAGCGAATATGAAGAGGAAGGAGAGAAAAGATATATGGTTGATAAGCTCGCTTGTGAAGGCTGCGGAGTATGCGAATTAGTATGTGAATACGATGCTATAAAAAGCAAACCAGCAGTGAACGGCGAATGGTTTACTTCTGATACCCGGCATGGACCAATGAGCCACGCCAAATTAGGGGTAGCCCAAGAGAATTCAGGCAGGTTAGTTACTTTGGTCCGCGATAAAGCAGCCCTGCTTGCCGGGCAGAATGGCAGATTTGAGGCTGTAATAGATGGAGCCCCCGGAACAGGGTGCCCGGTGATAGCTTCTATTTCAGGAGCCGATTATGCTTTAGCGGTTACCGAGCCTACTGTATCAGGTGTACATGATTTAGAAAGGATTTTCCAGGTGATTAAGCATTTTGGAATTAAATCCGGCGTGGTAGTAAACAAGTATGATTTAAATAAAGAATTAACGCAGAAGATAAAAAAACTGGCGGAAGAATACAATTCTGAATTCTTAGGAGCGATACCGTATGGAAAAGAAGTCACAGAGGCACAGATGAAAAAATTGTCAGTGGTAGAATACACGGACACTCCTTTAACGGAAAGCATAAAGGAAATTTGGGAAAAGATAGGTGAAATTTTCCTTACCTGAGTATGTCGGATAAGAAAAGAAAGAAAAGTATTGTTACCAAGAAAGGTGATGCGGGTTATACATACGTATATTCGGGTGAAAAATTGCGTAAGGATGATTTAAGGATTGAAGCGGTAGGGACGATAGATGAGCTCAGTTCTTTTATGGGTATGGCTAAAAGCTTGGTTAAGGATAAAAACCTCAGAGATATTTTAGAAAAACTTCAAAGAGATTTATTGATTTTGGGAACTCAAATTTCCGGGCTGAACTCTAAAAAATCAAAAAGAAGGATTACTTCCAAACATACAAAATACTTAGAGGGTAAAATAGAAGAATTAGAGAAAAGATTTTCATTTGAAAATTTTGTGTTACCCGGAGATAATTTAGTCTCTTCAACGTTGCATGTTGTCCACACGGTTGCCAGGCGCCTGGAACGCAGAGTAGTAGCTTTAAAAAATAAAACGGAGTTCGAAGACAAAAATGTTTTGGTTTATTTGAATAGGTTATCAGATTTGATTTTTTTATTAGCCTGTGAGTGTAGCTGTGAAAAAACAATCAAAACCGAGGAAGTATAAAATTATATCTAAGAAAAACGTACCTGTGGATTATACTAAAATGGATCTTTCGAAGGCGAAACGTTTTGATAAGATGGTCAAAGAGAATTTTATGCCGGCAATTAGCTCTACAGTTAAGCAAATCATTGAGGATTATGGTGTTTTGGAAGGTGTATGTGTGGATATCGGCTGTGGCACGGCTGTTTTCGCGATAGAATTATGCAAACATTCCAGGTTGAGGATATATGCGCTGGAAAAGGAGAAGACTATATACGAAGTGGCGCGCATGAACATTGAAAAAGAACGATTGACAGGTAAGATAATTCCAGTTCTGTGTGATGCCCATGATCTGCCTTTTGATAACGGGTACGCCGATTTCATAATCAGCAGAGGGTCATATCATTGTTGGGAAGACAAGGTACGGATATTTAAGGAAATTTATAGAGTGTTAAAAAAGAATGGTGTTGGGTTTGTTGGTGGAGGATTTGGACGATATGTCACCGAGGAAGAATTAAACAGGATGAAATCTTTAAGAGACCGTTCTCTGAAAGAGGATACAAAAGCTTACAGTTCGCCTGATATATTAAAAGAGTTTATATATCGGGCAAATATATCAAATTTCCGTATCCTGCCTGACAAAGCAGGTTTTTGGGCAGAAATAAAGAAATAGCTGTTGAAATGATTAATGGCACTTCCGATATGCTGGAGATATTACACAACCTAAAAGTTACTTAATCGATCATGAACAATATTGCGTTGATTTATAGTGAAGATTTTAAAAAATTGGATTTTGGTTATGGACATCCTATGAGAGGAGACCGATATGAAAAAGCATTGGCAGAATTTAAAAAATTAAATCTGTTAGATAATCTTACTATAAAAAAACCTGAGATAATTTCAGAAAATGTTATTAGCCTTTTTCATACTCCTGAGTATATAAAGAAAGTTAAGGAGGTGAGTAATACCGGCAAAGATTCTTTTGGAGAGGAAGTTCCTGCGGTTAAAGGTATTTACGATGTTGCTTTAGTGAGTGTGAGTGCTTCAGTTACCGCAGCAAATTGTATTATAGATAACAATCCATTTGATGTTGCTGTAAACATTTGTGGAGGATGGCATCACGCTTTTGAAAATAAAGGCAGGGGGTTTTGTATATTTAACGATATTGCCATTACCGCCAACTATTTATTAAAAGAAAAAGATATAAAGAGGATTATGATAATTGATTATGACGCCCATCATGGTGATGGCACCCAGCGGGCTTTTTACAATAACTCCAAAGTTTATACTATTTCTTTTCACCAGGATCCGGATACACTTTATCCGTTTAGAAGTGGATATGAAAATGAAACAGGTGTTGACGAAGGTAAAGGTTTTAATAGAAATTTTCCTCTTTCGCGCTTTTGTAACAATACTGAGTTTATTTCAAAATTTAACCAGGTATCTAAGCTAATCAACGATTTTCTACCGGAGATTCTAATACTGCAAATGGGAGTAGATGGTTCAAAAGGATGTGCTATCTCCAGCATGCAATTATCTATGGATAGCTATGATTATGCCTCAAAACTCCTTATGGATTTACAAGAGAAGCACAAATTCAAAATTTTAGCTTTAGGAGGCGGAGGATTTGTTCATCCTATGTTGGGGCAAAATTGGGGGATTCAAATTAAAAATTTTATAAGAAAATAACTGATAATATAAAAATGTGGAAACAGAAAGAAAGGGAGGAAAGGATGAAAAAAATGGAAGAAACAAGACCGATTAATGTGAGTGATAAAAATTTCGAAAGTGAAGTTCTTAAATCAGACACTACTGTTCTGGTGGATTTCTGGGCGCCCTGGTGTGGACCTTGCCGCGTTGCTGCTCCAGTGCTTGAAAAAATGGCTCAAGAATATCAAGGGAGATTAAAGGTATGCAAGTTGAATGTTGATGAGGGACGCCAAACAGCTATAAAATATGGCATCAGGGGTATACCCACATTGAATGTTTATAAGGACGGTGAGGTAGTAGATCAAATTGTTGGAGTCACACCAACTTATGAATCGGATATTAAAAAAAAGATAAAACCGCATTTGGAAGAAAACAAAAGGTGATTTCAAAATGAATGATATTATAATTATAGGCGGTGGTCCTGCGGGTTTGACTGCGGCAATCTATACCTCAAGAGAAGGTTTCAACACTCTTTTGTTAGAAAAAGGAATTTGTGGAGGTTTACCGGCTACTACTGATCTAATAGAAAACTATCCGGGGTTCCCAGATGGCATAAACGGAATGCAGTTGATAGATAAGTTCAAGAAACAGGCGCTAAGATTTGGCACAAACATTATTGAATTTAAGGAAGCAAAAAGAATCGAACCAGCCGGAGAAAGGATAAAAGTACAGATTGCCGAAGAAGAGTATAATGCTTATGCAGTCATAGTAGCTTCGGGTAGTATACCCAAAAAGTTAAATATTCCTGGCGAGGAAAAGTATACAGGTAAAGGGGTTTCTTATTGTGCGATATGTGACGGACCATTTTTTAAAGATAAAGATGTCGCTGTTATAGGCTGTGGTAATTCCGGGCTGCAAGAAGGAGAATCTCTTCTTAAATATGTAAAAAGTCTGACATTTATAGAATTTTTGCCTAATATGACAGGTGAAAAAATCTTGCAAGAAAGATTACAAAAGAACGAAAAAACGAGGTTTCTATTAAACCATATGCTTACTTCTATAAACGGTAATACTTTAGTTGATTCTGTTACAGTAAAGAACCGCCAAACCGATGAGAAAAAGAAGATTGAAGTCTCGGGTGTTTTCATATACGCAGGATTTTTGCCTAATTCAAAATTTTTGGAAGGCATTGTTGAGTTAGATAACTTGGGATACATCATTACCAATGAGGAGATGGAAACATTTGTACCTGGTATATATGCAGTAGGTGATGTACGCTCAAAGAAGGTGCGTCAGATCGATGTTGCCTGTGGGGAAGGTACAATCGCAGCTGTATCAGCCAGAGATTACATAACGCGGCAAAGCCGCTAAATTCAAAAATCAAATATCAAAATGGAAAATGACAAATTAAAGTTCAAAAATGAATAAAAAAAAGCTATACAACCTAAAAGGGGAAGGGATAAATTTGCATTTTTATTTGTCATTTTGCTTTTAAAATTTTGTTATTTTGTTTCCCTGAAAATGGCAGGTAAAATTAAATGAGATATTTTTTGCGAAAAAAACAAAAAGTTGATCGGTGATACTATAAGTAAACTGATATAGAAAAGCTTATATAATAAATTTACGGAGGTTTTAGAGATGTTTTGGATTGATGAAGAAAGTTGCAAGAGAACATTAAGAGGTAAAAAGTGTGTTATAAACTTTTAATTTTCACCTGCTACGGTGGATGCGCGACCGGGGTTGCCGCATCCAAGGCTTGCATCAGGATATGGGAGGAAAACCCGGATGATGTGAAGATTGGATGCCTTCCCGCTGTTATAGTACCATGGAAGTTTAAAGAGATTGTAAAAAACTCCCAAAAGCGTATCTTAATAGATGCCTGCGCTGTCCGGTGTGGCAAAAAGCTTTTTGAAAAGGAAGGAATGTCAGTAGATAGTTACATCGAGTTAACTGCGACTCTGGGTATTAGAAAAGAGAAAAAATTACCTGTAAAGGACCTGGAAAAGAGAGTTTACAAAATCATCCAGAAAGAAGTGAACGTCCTTTTAAGTAAAGTTTGTTAGAGAGTTGGATGGATATAGTAATGGTTGAATGGATAAAAAACGACAAATACCTTGTTATTGTATACAGCGGATTGGGCTGGACTGCGAAGACGTACTTAAGGCGTTAGGGTGTTCATCAAATTGATATCGATGGACATTTAAAACAGGAGGTGATAGTATGAAATTAAGACCTGAATGGAAAGAACGTGTTAAAGCAGAGCGTGAACAGAAAGATAAATTTTTCAAAATGCATTTTCAGTCACCATTACCTCTTGATAAACGTCAGGACTTCAAAGGGCTCAACTACTATCCTCCGGATCCGGATTACCGATTAGAACTATTACTTAAGGAACATAAAAAGAAAGATAGATTAAAAATAGAAGATACCCGGGGAAATGAGCGAGAGTTTCTTAGATGGGGTGAATTCGAATTCAGAATTAAGGATACAAACTGTAAATTGCAGGCATATAAGAGTTCTCCTGAGGAAGAACGGCTGTTTATCCCTTTCCGGGATGCAACCAGCGGTAAAGAAACTTATGGGGCAGGCAGATATCTTGATCTTGAAATTGTAAAACATCAAACTTCTGAAGGGAAATGGATTCTTGATTTTAACGAGGCATATAATCCATGGTGTGCTTATAGTAAGGATTATGCTTGCCCTTTTACGCCACCTGAAAACTGGCTGAAGATCCCTATATATGCTGGAGAGAAGTGGCAAGAACTATCTTATAAATAACGTGCAATGGGCAGTTATTATCCGGAATCAAAAGTAGAAATTAATGGATTTATGGCAAGGCATTATGATGTCTTACTTAACATAGCAACGTTTGGCAGATATTCTCCGTTTATAAAAAAATCCATTGAGTTGATGGAAATTAAACCAGAAGATAGAATCCTTGACATGGGAACAGGAACGGGTAGAAATGCTTGTTTAATGTCGAAGTATCTTTCGAAAAATGGAAAATTAATAGGGGTCGATATTTCCCGGGAGATGATTTCACAGTTCAAGAAAAAATGCGCTAATTATTCCAATGTAAAAATCATCCGTACAAGGGTTGACAAATCCTTACCTTTTAAAGAAAAGTTTGACAAGGTTTTTATTGCTTTTGCGCTCCATGGTTTCCCCCAAAATATTAGAGAAGTGATTGTAAAGAATGCCTTTGAAGCGTTAAAGAGTAATGGAAGTTTTTTTATTTTGGATTACAATGAATTTTCTTATAATGAAGCGCCTCTTTATTTTAAGGTACCTTTTAAGCTTATAGAATGCCCTTATGCTTTTGATTTTATCGAAAGGGATTGGAAGCAGATACTGGCAGATTATAATTTTACGGGTTTTGAACAGTATTTCTTTTTTAAAGATTATGTGAGATTATTGGAAGCCAAAAAATCGGATGTCTAAAAGGAAAAAAGGGTGAAAATTGCCATTCCAACCAATGACGGAATAAATATCTTTCCGAAGATGTTGGGTATGGCAAAATATATGTTTATTTATGAAATTGAAAATGGAGACCGATTTAAACTCGTTGAGAAAAGAAATAATCCCTACGCGAACACTATGCAGCATTTAAAAACCTTGGATGTTTATGATTTAATTGACGATTGTTCGGATATCATATCTGCTCATATTGGAAAAAAAGGAGTGAAGAGGTTGCAAGAAAGGGGAATGAAATTGTTTTTTTTAAAAGGTAATATAGAAGAAGCATTAATCGAAGTCAAAAAAAATCCCCAATTCCTTGAAACCTATGGAAAATGAGGATAAAATATGTCTGATTTATTAATTTACATTTTAATCGGATCTATTGCTGGTCTGGTTATGGGTACGATCGGAGTGGGCGGTGGTGCTATAATTATTGTTTCATTGCTTTATGTGGCGCATTTCCCTCAAAAATTGGCGCAAGGCACGACTCTATTAATCGTGGCTGCCCCTGTGAGTTTATTGGCTGCTTATAATTACTACAGGAAAGGGTTTGTTGATGTTAAAGCTGCTGTTATCATAATGATAGTTTTTTTGATTTTTAGTTTTATGGGATCACAGCTTGCCGCAATATTACCAAAGGAAGCACTGAAAATGATATTGGGAATCGGATTGATTCTGATGGGTTTTAAAATGGTATTTTTTTAGGTAAAAGATGAAATTCTTAACTGATGCGAAGTGGAAAACAGAGCGCAGAGTAGGTTTAAGGAATCCAATTTATTATACCTATAAACCTCTGTTTATTTGGTATTAAAGAAAAAACTCAGGGTAAAAGTGTGTTTTGAAGGAGGGTTAAATGATCGAAGTTAAAAAGAAAAATGAGCAGGAGTTCCTGGTAACGATAGAAGAAAAAGGTAGCAGTTCAGAGCACACAGTTAGTTTGGATGATGACTATTACCAGAATTTAACTGACGGCAAAACATCCAAAGAAGAACTGATAAAAAAGTCTTTCGAATTTCTTCTCGAGAGGGAATCTAAAGAATCCATACTTTCAAAATTCGATTTAAGAATTATCAAGAATTATTTTCCGGAATACGAAAAAGAAATAAAGGTGTAGAGTAAAGAACGCTGGCAGTTTTTATGTTGGCGTTTGTAAAAGGAGGAAAAATGAATGCCCGCGATTAAAGAGAATGTTCTGGAAATATTGAAAGAGCTGCCGAATGAAGTTCAATTGGTTGCCGCCGCAAAAGGGAGAAAACCCGAGGAAATTCTGGAAGCAATAGAGGCTGGCGTGAAAATCATTGGAGAAAATTATATTAAAGAAGCAAAGAAAGCCTATATTGCTATTGGGAAAAAAGTAAAATGGCATTTTATCGGTATTCCGCAGATTGAAAAACATGACCTTTTAAGGAGAAAGAACCTGAAATTATTCGACATGATTGAAACTATCGATTGTTTAGAAATGGCAGAAGAAGTCGACAAAAATTGTGCTCGAATAGATAAAGTAATGCCGATTTTAATCGAGATTAACAGTGGTAAGGAACCTCAAAAATTTGGAGTAATGCCTAAAGATACAAAGGAATTAATAGAAGAAATTTCAGTTCTTTCCAGTCTGAAAATAATGGGACTTATGACCATGGGACCTCGTTTTGGGAATCCCGAAAACTCCAGGCCTTATTTTATAAAAACCAAAAAGCTATTTGATCAGATTAAAAAAATGGATTTACCTGACGTGGAAATGAAATATCTGTCTATGGGAATGACCAATTCTTATCGAACCGCCTTAGAGGAAGGAGCAAATATGGTAAGAGTAGGGACCAAAATATTCAGAGAAAGAAAACAGTAAAAACGAAGTACATTTGGTTAAACATTGCCCATAATAAAGTTTTTGGTATTTGCATTGAAACCGAAACAGGTCAAATATTAAATTTCGGGAAGCGGGTTTAAAAATACACTCTTGACAAATAATATTATTTAGCTAAATTTAATTGAAACTCATTTACAATTATGGAATCAGAGAAAGAAGTATTCAGAAAATACATAAAGAACAAGGGGCTAAAATTGACTCCTGAGCGTATAACTATATTGAATGAAGTATTTTCAACGCATGACCATTTTGATGTGGAAGAGCTGTACGGAAGGATTGGCGCGAAAAGAGAAAGTATTTCCAGGACTACCATCTATAGAACACTTCCTCTGCTTTTAGATTGCGGGTTGATTTCCGAAGCTATAAGATGTAAAGGCAGGGTTTACTACGAGCATATATATGGTCATAGACATCATTCTCATCTGGTGTGTATTAAATGTGGCAAGATTATCGAATTTGAAGATGACCAAATAGAAAAGGAGAAAGAAAGAATCTGCAAAAAGTACAACTTTAAAACAACGGAATACAGATTTGGAATTAGAGGTTATTGTGAAGATTGTCAATAAAAAAATTTATAGGACAATTGCAAATGAATTACAATTACATTTAAATTGGAAGTGTATTTATGCGTTATATAAAAGCATATAAAAAAGGATAATCGCAAAATGAATGATGGAATTTCATTGATAAGAGTAAGAACGGGTGAAGATCGAAGAGTAGTTAGAATAATGGGAGGTTATGGGATAATTAGAAAGCTAAATTTATTAGGGATTAAAGAGGATAGAAATATTAAAAAAGTATCATCTCAACCCATGCGAGGTCCTGTAGTTATAGAAGTCGGTGGATCCCAGGTCGCCATAGGTTATGGTATGGCAAGAAGAATAATTGTGGAGGCAGAAGCATGAAAATTCTTCTTATGGGTAATCCAAATGTAGGAAAAAGTGTAATATTCTCAAGGCTTACGGGCGTAAATGTAATTGCTTCTAATTATCACGGAACAACTGTTGAATTCACACGGGGCACAATACATTTCAATCAAAAAAAGGCTGAAATTATAGATGTTCCCGGAACATATTCACTGGTTCCCACAACTAAAGCAGAGGAAGTAGCAGCTGAGATGCTAAAAGAGGGAGATATAATTATTAATGTTATAGACGCGACAAATCTTGAAAGAAGTTTGAATTTCACTTTGGATTTGATAGAAAGCGGTGCGACTATTATCGTGGCTCTTAACATTTGGGATGAAGCATGTCACAAAGGAATCAATATAGACGCAGACAAACTTGAAAAAATGTTAGGAGTTCCCGTTATACCAACCTGCGCTCTCACCGGAGAGGGTATTAAAGAACTTGTAGGGAGATTAAATGAAGCAAAATCCAGAGAAGTCGAATTTAAAGACAGATGGGGTGAAATTGGCAATATTGTAGAAAATGTACAGAAAGTAACCCGCCGTCATCATACTCCACTCGAAAGGTTAGGCGATGCTTCTGTAATACCTGCTACCGGAATTCCAATTGCGCTGGTTATTTTATTTTTAAGTTTCTGGCTGATTCGTTTGATCGGAGAGTCGCTGATTGGCTATGTTTTTGACCCACTTTTTGAATTTCTCTGGACTCCCCTAATGATGCAAATTTCCGATTTACTGGAAGGTGGAGGTTTCCTGCATAATTTACTGATAGGTCAACTAATCGAAGGCAAAATAGCTTATATGGAATCGATGGGGCTTTTGACCACCGGGCTCTTTGTTCCTATTGCAGCTGTGCTTCCATATATTTTTGCTTTTTATTTCGTTCTATCGCTGCTTGAAGACCTTGGTTATCTTCCAAGGCTCGCGGTGCTTATGGATACGGTAATGCACAGGGTGGGATTGCACGGTATGGGTGTTATACCAATGATGCTGGGATTGGGGTGCAATGTTTCCGGGGCTCTGTCAACCAGGATTTTGGAAACAAGGAGAGAACGTTTTATTGCCATGACTCTTCTTGCCATTTCGGTTCCCTGTATGGCCCAAATCGCGATGGTCGCCGGACTGGTGGGAAAATATGGAATTAAAGGCTTGGGAACGGTATTTTTTACTATGTTTTTAGTATGGTTGGGTTTGGGATTGCTTTTAAATAGAATAATCAGGGGCGAAAGTCCTGAAATATTCGTAGATATAGCCCCCTACAGACCTCCTCACCCCAAAGTTGTGGGAAAAAAGGTATGGATGAGGGTTAAGTGGTTTCTGAGGGAGGCGCTCCCTTTCGTTCTTTTAGGAGTCCTTTTTGTAAACATCCTGTACACTTTCGGAATAATCCAGCGGATAGGCAAGTATACCGCACCAGTGGTTACCAGTCTATTCGGACTTCCGGAAGAAGCGGTTGGGGCTCTCATAGTGGGCTTTCTTAGAAAGGATGTGGCGGTAGGAATGCTCGTTCCTCTTAACTTGAGTTTGAAACAGTTAATAATTGCTTCCGTAATCCTTGCAATGTATTTTCCCTGTGTAGCTACCTTTGCGGCAATGTTAAGAGAATTAGGTATCTGGGATATGCTTAAATCTGTTGGTATCATGCTCCTGGCTACAGCAGGAGTAGGGAGTTTGTTAAATCTAATACTTTAAGAAAGGAGAAAAAATGTATAAGTATAATAAAATAATGAGTGTGCTTATAGGTATAGTTTTGTTTTTCCCCGGAAATGTTTCTGCGGAACAAACAGTCGGTTGTCCGCATGATGTTGGTAAGGGTAAACTCAAAATACGCGGTAAAATGGCTTTTATTCAGGCTGAGAGGTATTATTCAAGAAGTGACAGTGAAATGGTCGATTTACCCGAAAATTGGTACCATAAGCAGACAAAAATTGCGATGGGATTAGAATATGGAATAATTGATAGATTGAGTGTGGGATTGTTTACTCAGTGGGTAAATAAGGATATAAATGCGCAGAGAGAAATCGAAGATAATGGATTTGAAGATATCTGGTTTTCAGCTAAATATCTATTATATTCAAAATCTCCCGGATTGTTTGGTTTCGATTGGGAAGATGGCTTTTTCCTTTCTTTTGGATATAAGCCTTCTATAGTATCTAACGAGAAAATAAAAAGTGGTATAGAAAGCGGAACTCAAGATTTTAAGATTATAGCCTTAGCTCATCCACACTTTACAGAGAAATTTTTTCTCTGTAGTGATGTATGGTATCAATACAGGGGAAACGTTAAGGAAATAGACGCGTTTTCTAAATCAGGATGGGGTTTGGGAGACAAATTCGCATATCGGGCTTTTATTGGATATGAGTTTGCCAAATTCGCGTTGGTTGGGGGTCCTCAGGGGTGGTTTACTGTAAAGGATAAAGATCCGAACGGAAATGAAATTGAAGATAGCGATAAGTATTCACACTCGATGATCGCAAAACTGCGGTGGATGCCTTTCGGTGAAGAAGACGCTGGTTCAATAGACTTTGGTATAAGTATCCCTTACGTGAATAAAACATCTTTCGCTCCTGCTTTTATGCCGATTATTTCCACCAGGATAAAATTTTGAAAAATTTGAGAAGTATATAGAAGTTAAAATGCAATATGAAGGTATAGCGTTAACTATTGCGGGTTCTGACTTGGGGGGAGGTGCAGGAATACAGGCAGATCTAAAGACATTTCAAGCATTTAACGTCTTTGGTGTTTCTGTTATAACTTCGATAACTTCACAGAATACCCTTGGAGTCCGCTCAATTCAGGATACAAATCCGAAAATTGTTGGAGATCAGATAGATATGATTCTGGAGGATATGGGTTGCGATGTTGCAAAAACAGGAATGGTCTCAAATGGAGAAATTATTGAAGTCATTGTAGATAGAATCAGAAAACATAAAATTGACAAACTCGTGATTGATCCGGTTATGATTTCCAAAAGTGGAAAAATATTATTAAAAAAAGATGCAGAAAGTATATTAATTAAGAAGTTGCTTCCATTATCATATTTGATAACACCAAATGTCTATGAAGCTGAGATTATAAGCGGTATGCAAATTATCAGTGTGAAGGATGCAAAGAAAGCTGCAGAAAAAATTGCTAATATGGAAGCAGATAATGTTTTAATAAAGGGAGGACATTTAACAGAGGATAAAGCATTAGATATTCTTTATAACGGGAAGGAATATACTATTTTTGAATCAGAAAGAATTGATTCCAAAAATACGCATGGCACAGGATGTACAGTTTCATCAGCAATAACTGCGTCTATTTCACGAGGTGAAAATCTGTTAAATGCGGTAAGAATTGCGAAAGAATATGTTTCAAGAGCCATAGAAAATGCTCCCGAAATCGGTAAAGGATTTGGTCCACTATACCATAATATAACTCCTAAAACTACTTCAGCTTTTGAGAAAGAAGCAAAGGATTTTGATTTCTGGTTCAGTAAAAATGAGAATGTTTTAGAATCCGAATTCCTTGCGGAAAAGGAGCTTTTACCAGATTCCGAGAATGCGATAAGTATAGGAGTAGGTAGTGGTCTTTTTGCCTCAAGACTTGGAATTAAGAATGGAGTAGAACCTTCGAAGGATATGGCTAAACTTGCTAGAGAAAAGGGAATTGACGTAAAAATAGGTTCTGCTGAAGATATTCCTTATGAGGATGAAAGATTTAATACTGTGCTTCTTTCAACTGTTCTCAGCTACTGTAAAAATCCTCTAAAAGCATTAAAGGAATTTTTTAGAATCCTTAAGAAAGAAGGGTATGTTGTGGTTTCATTTCTCCCCCGGGAAGGATCGTACTCAATGCTTTATGACCTTGCCAGTATCCAGGGGCAGTTCGATCCAGAGAGAGCCCCGGAAAACCCGTATCCCTTGAAATTTATCAAGGGTGCTGAATGGATTTCAATAGAGAAAGTTAAGAAACTACTACAGAAAGCAGGATTTATTAACCTTGAATACATTCAAACATTAACGAAACATCCAAGATATACGAATGAAGAGATTGAAGAACCTACCGAGGGATATAGAAAGGGAGATTTTGTGGTAATAAGAGCGAGGAAGCCATGAGATTATCAGAGAAACTAAAAAAGGATGCTGAAGATATTTGGAAGAAAATTTATGTTCATCCGTTCGTTAAGGAATTATATGAAGGAACACTTCCTGAGAACAAGTTCAGATTCTATATACTTCAAGACTATAACTATCTTATTTCCTTAATAAAGAACTTTTCTATTCTTGCCACCAGAGCAAAGAATGGGATGGTTATGAGAGAGCTTATTGATATAGCATATATCGAAGCAACAGGAGAATTTGAAGGTTATAAGAAATTCCTGAAAAAAATGGGTCTAACAATTGAAAAAGCGGAAAATCAGGAACAGATTCAAACAGGCATTTCATATATCAGCTTTCTTCTTTCAACTTCCTCTCTTAAATCATTTGAAGAGGGTATAACGGCTGTTCTACCCTGTTATTGGTCGTATGCAGAAATTGCTAAATTTCACAGGAAAAAGCTCCCCAGCAACAAAAATGGGTTGTATAAAAAATGGGCGAACTACTATTTAGAGAATGATTATCTTAATTTAGTTGATAAAATAAAAAAGCTGGTAGATGAAATTGAAAGTGATTTTCCTTATGATAAGTTAAAGCATGCTTTTATGACATCCAGCAGATATGAATATATGTTCTGGGATTCGATTTATAATATGAGAAGTTGGAATATTTAACAGGTAAGGAGAAAAAATGCCTGAAAAAATCAAACAAATAGCTTTTGGTCCGGTTCCATCAAGAAGACTCGGGCAAAGTTTAGGAATAAATAACATTCCACCGAAGATTTGCACTTATTCCTGTGTTTATTGTCAGCTTGGCAGAACCTTGAAGATTAAAACAGAGAGAAAAGAATTCTATGATACAGAAGAGATTGTAAAGGATGTTGAAAAAAAGGTTGAAAAAGCCAGGGAAAAAGGAGAAATCATAGATTATTTGACTTTTGTACCTGATGGAGAACCGACCTTAGATATAAATATAGGCAAAGAGATAAAGTTGCTCAAGAGTTTGGGCATAAAGATTGCGGTTATTACCAATGCTTCTCTTTTAACAAAAAAAGATGTACGAAAGGATTTATATAAAGCAAATTGGATATCAGTGAAGATAGATGCTATAAGCTATGAAATCTGGAGGAGAATTAATAGACCCTACAAATCTTTTAAACTCTACAAGATATTAAACGGAATATCGGAGTTTTCTAAACGTTTTAACGGATATTTGACTACAGAGAGTATGCTAATTCATAACCTTAATGATTCAGAGGAAGAAATAGAAAAGATTGCCGATTTCATTCATAAATTAACCCCAAAAAAGAGCTATTTAGCCATTCCTACCAGACCTCCAGCAGAGAAATGGGTTGAGCCAACAGTTGAAGAAAATTTAAACAAAGCATATCAAATCTTCAAAGAAAGAAATATTCCAGTTGAGTACCTTGTTGGATATGAAGGTAATGCCTTTGCATTCACAGGGAACGTCGAAGAAGATTTACTCAGCATTACAGCTGTTCATCCAATGAGAAGTGATGGGGTAGAAGAATACTTGAGGAAGGCTGCTTCGAATTGGAAAGTTGTAGAAAAACTGGTAGAAAAAAACAAATTAAAAGAGGTAAAATACAAAGACAAAACGTTTTATTTAAGAAAAATACAAACTACCTCCCCTTCCCCTTGACAAAAACACTTTTTTTAATACATTTGATAATGAAAACCATTTTCAATAAGGTAGAGGTTAAAAACAAATGAACGGAAGGCATGATATGGGTCCGCGCTGGTGGGATGGAAGGTTAAAGAAGCATAGTTGCCGAATTACGGTTCCCAGGCAAGTGATATTGGATGTTTTGAGCGAAGAAGGCAAACATCTGAGTGCTGAAGATGTTTTTCTGAAAGTGCACAAGGTCTATCCTGAGATTGGTCTTACGACTGTTTACAGAACTTTAAATTTGCTTACGCAGATAGGTCTGGTGTTAAAATTTGATTTTGGTGACGGTAGAGCGAGATATGAATTGGCGGGCAGAACCCAGCAGGAAAAACATCACCATCACCTTGTTTGCACTAAATGCAACAGGATAATAGATTATAAGGATTTCATAGACGAAGAAGAAGAATTGTTCAAAAAAACGGAAAAGATTCTTTCCGAGAAATACAACTTCGAAATCAATGGTCATCTTGTCCGTTTTTACGGATTATGTGAAGAATGCAGAAGCGACCATTAAAAATTGTTTTAACAACCAAAAAAAGGAGGCAATTATGCCATTAGGAGATAGAACAGGTCCCGCGGGTTTAGGTCCGATGACGGGAAGAGGTGCGGGTTACTGCGCCGGGTATTCCGTTCCGGGATACATGAATACAGTTCCAGGAAGAGGATTCTTTGGCAGAGGTAGAGGTGGTGGTTTTGGTCGTGGTGGTGGAAGAGGATGGGGAAGAGGGTATTATGCCGGAGGTTTTCCGGACTGGGGATATTACGGAGCCCCTGCATATCCTTACTCTCCGGAACTCAATCCTTACCCTTCAGAACTAAAGCCCGAAGAAGAAGTAAACCTGTTGAAAGAAGATGCTAAAGTTTTGAAGCAGCAGCTTAAGGAGCTTCAGGGTTATATAGACACGCTTGAAAAGGGAAAATCTGAAGGTAAGAAGTAAGTTTGATAGATAGGGGTAAAGCGTGTAAACTTTACCCCTATCTATTAAAAGGGAGGAATTAACAAATGCGGATTGCTATATCTACAGATGGAGAGCGTGTATCTTCCCATTTTGGAAGATGTCCTTCATTCACAATTGTTGAAATAGAAGGAAATGAAGTAAAGAGTAGGGAAGTAATAAATAATCCTGGTCACCATCCGGGATTTATACCTGAGTTCTTGCATAAAGAGGGTGTCGATTGTATTATTGCCGGAGGAATGGGCAGAAAAGCAATGGGATCCTTTAATCAGTATGGAATAGATACAATTGTAGGAATAACCGGAACAATTGAAGAAATACTGAAAAAACTTAAAGATGGATCTTTAGAAAGCAAAGAAAGTTTATGTAAACCCGGTCTGGGAAAAGGTTACGGTATAGAAAAGACCGAAAAACAGGAGGGTTATTAGAAAATGAAAATTTGCGTAACTTCACAAGGAGATAATTTGGATTCTGAAGTCGATCCAAGATTCGGTAGGTGCCAGTATTTCATAATAGTCGACCTAGAAAATATGGAATTCAAAGCATTTGAGAATCCTAATATAGGCGGAATGGGAGGAGTGGGTGTTCAGTCCGCACAATTTCTATCGGAAAAGGATGTCGAAGTAGTGCTAACCGGCAATGTGGGTCCAAATGCTTTTCAAACTTTAGAGGCTGCAGGTATTAAAGTAATTACCGGTGTTTCTGGGAATGTCAAAGAAGCTGTAGAAAAGCACAAAGAAGGAAAGCTTCAGGCAACAAAGAGCCCCAATGTCACGTCCAAATTTGGAATGGATTAATTGGGTGAGCGGATAGTTTTGCTTTTTAATTTTTGATATTTAATTTCCCGGGAAAACGAAATTAAACGCAGCGTGAGAGTAATCCGGCGAGATTTGTGAAGTCTTGTGTTTCAAGTGGTTTAATAGGAAAGGAGGAATAATGGCTGTTAAGGTAAATAAAGAAAAATGTACAGGATGCGGAGATTGTGTGGATGTATGCCCGGTTGAGGTAATAAGTATTAAAAACGAAAAAGCTGTTATAAGCGATGGATGTATTGATTGTGGCGCATGCGTTAATGTATGTCCGACTGATGCCCTTTCGCTTCCATAATAAGGAGGTGGGAAATGCCGTTTTTCGAGCCATTGGATAAACTCGACCCAAAACATGTTGATCTGGAAAGAGCAAGAAAATCTCTAAGAGAGGAACTTGAAGCGATAGACTTCTATCAGGAGAGAATAGACGCTGCAAACGATGGGACTTTAAAGAAAATTTTAGCCCATAATATGAACGAAGAGAAAGAGCATGCTGCTATGCTTATAGAGTGGATCAGAAAAAACGACTCGGTGCAGGATAAAGTATTCAAAGAACATGATTAGGAGGTGATTGTTATGCCACTAGGAGATGGAAAGGGACCATCAGGTCAGGGACCGGGAACAGGAAGAGGGATGGGTAGAAGTGGTGGTGGTCGCGGTAGAATAGGAGGAAATC
>Ga0307431_1000497_pt1 | contig 26656 bp, 25 predicted proteins | sample SalMarWE160170MG_FD_202155 | JGI IMG/M metagenome (GOLD analysis project Ga0307431, IMG submission 202155) | Salt marsh sediment microbial communities from the Plum Island Ecosystem LTER, Massachusetts, United States - WE1603-170 | ecosystem: Environmental > Aquatic > Marine > Intertidal zone >...
GGATTCGAACCGCCAACCAATGGCTTATGAGACCATTAGTTTATTAACTTATTTTAATCTAACCACGTATACATTTCGTGGGCGGATGAGAGTTCTCTCTCGTTGGCGGTTCCATAAATATCCCCCGTGACATTGACACTGCTGTGACCGGCAAGCTGGGAGGCTAAGGATAATGGCATACCATTGTTGAGCCATCCTCGTATAGCCCCATGACGGAAATTGTGCGGATTGAATCCTTTTTCTATTCCGCATTGCAAAGCCAAGCGCTTTAAGATTTGATAAATACCGGCTTCCGAGAGTTTTTTGTAAAATCCCCGAGATTTTCTTGAGCCCAAGAATACAGCTTCTAAGGAATCAGCGTGAATTTCTTCATCCTGAGGTTTTTGAACTATCGTTGATGAGAGGGCAAAGGCTGTTCGATCCCCAAAGAACACCGTGCGCTTTTTTGCACTTCCACCTTTCCCCTTTTCAAAGACAATCGCTCGATTGTTATTCAGATCAATATTCTCGATCTTGAGATGGGTTAATCCCCCCACCCTGCAGCCGGTATCGGCGAGGAAGAGGACAATAGCGAGATCACGGACGCAGGATTTTTCTGCGGCGGCAATAATCTTGGCCAGATTCACTTTACTAATGCCTTTACGAGCAAGATCGGGCTTAGGCGGCATTTTCAGCCTTTGCGCTGGATTGTAATCAAGCTTCTCATCTTCATAGAGCCATTTGAAGAAACGCTTAGCACATCTCACATACTGGCGAATGGTGTAAGGGGAAAGTTTACCCTTCACCTCAGGGCGGTATTTGTGGTTCTTGTATTTGACTTCTCGCTTTGAGAGCGATGTGCGCCAATAGCGCAAATCATCGAGGGATACTTCTGAGATTTCTTTATCCCCCAAGATCTTGATCAATGACGGCAGCCGATTATCATAGAACTTGATCGTCGAGTCGGATACCACGCCGTACATAGACATGTAGAAGATTTCCAACGCACTTGATAACCGCATGACCCCTGTCCTTCGATGAAGTGAAAGACCTTGCTGCAAACAAAAAGCAGCCAGGTGTTGACCAGCCGCTTTGCGGATGCGTACCCGTTCAAGACGCATGGGTCCTCAGGTGTTGCACCACTTGGGGACCCAAAATATTCAATTTCCAAAATTATATCATAAGGGAGGCTCCAATGGAATATCCAAAAGCGATTCAATTTGCAAATTCATTACTCAGAGAAATTCAACCCTATTGTAGGAAAGTAGAGATCGTCGGGGATATCCGACGCCGATGTAAAGAAGTGAAGTCTATAGAAATTCTAGCTGTATCACGAGAAGAAGAAGTGTTCAACCTCTTCGGTGAAAGTGTGACAGCTTACTTAATCATTGAGGATTGGGTTCATTCGTGTGGATTGAATTTTGCCAAGAATGGTGCTAAGTATAAAAATTTCATTTGGAATGGTGATTGGATCAATCTTTATCTGACCAGCCCTTATCAATGGGGATTACATACTCGAAGAGTGCTTCGCATGGCATTAAGGACGGGTAATCCTCATTATGCTTCATGGCTGGTCACACCCAAGAGAAAAGGCGGTGCGCTGCCAGGGATGATGTGTGTGAAAGATGAGTGGTTATTGTGCAATAATAAGCAGATTGTCACACAAACAGAAGTTAATTTCTATGAAGCTATTAATGTTGATTGTATCTCGAAGAGTGCTTCGCAAGACCGGAAGACCGCAACGAGAAAGTATGGGGTAGATGACCGATGTTCACCTTAGCCACATTACGAGCATTGAAAGGCGCGCCATTGAGCATTGTCATCGCAATGTTGATCGTCAATCAACCTGTAGGAGAAAATTGGTTGTGCAGCATTACGGGTTACAGCCAAAACACCATCCGGAAAGGGTGTCAATTTCTCATTGAAACACAAATGATCAGAAGAAATGAACGTTACCATGGTTATGCATTAATAAAAGGCGCCATGCAACTCCCCCTAGGCATGGCAGAGATCGGGGAGCGTCATAAATTGACGCTCCCCTCAGTTACTACTACTACTGCTTTTAATAGGTATGAAAAAGAAAATAATGAAGAGAATGCAGTAGAAGTAAGAGAGCGAGCGTCAAAAAATGACACTCGACTTGTTCTACTCTACAGCGCGGGGATCATGGAACCCACAGCTTCAAGATTATTAGAAAATTCTTGGGTTACACAAGACTATCTTGAGGCTCATATTGAAAAAGCGAATGAAGAAAATACACCAGTTGCATTACTGATACATAGAATTAGATCTCATGACCCTAAACCGAAAAATGGCCTTGGATGGAAAAGTCCTGAAAGTTATCGAGAAAGTTGGTTTGGGTCTAAGAATTAAAGAGACTTTATAATCAACCTATCAAAAGCAGGGAAATATTCTGCGCTTTCAATGAAGCAAGCGGGGATACGATTGCGGTCCCAGGGCAGACTGACGCGGGTTGTGGCGGCAAGCCTGGCGAAGCGGCCTACGGGCGGCAAGTAAGATGGAAGCTGAACCTGGTGCTTCGTGAAAAAACGAGATTTTGCGTCAATATAAATATCGGCTTCATCGGGATCTGGCTGTTCGTAGAATTTGAGAAAGCGTTCTGGTGTGACCGTAGCCAAAACCCATCTTCTATTGGAGGTTCCAACTTTCATCAGCGCTTCGATCTCTTTTAAGCAATTATTCCCATTATTGCGATAGGGTGAAGTTTGAATATCGGTTGTCAAACCCAGGATTTTCTCAAAGAATTGATCACCAGCAGAAGCGATGCTGGCCATTTGCGACCCGGTATCTGAGAGACAGACAAATCGGAAATATAAATCTGGCTTCGTCCCGGGTGAGGTCCCAGAAGGAAGCCGAGACCATGTGGTGGTTGTTTGGTTGTAATAAGCTCCATGTCGCCAAAGCTGAGGAAAGCTCATATTTTCATCTGTCTTAATGTAAAAATAATTGGACGCGTTGACTGACCAGGGGTTCAACACAACCCAGTAAACAGTATCTGCCGAAAGAGAAACAGGCGATGAATATGTAAAGCGAATCCAGGTATATTTTGAAGAATTAATCAGAGATGATGAAACAGGATCGGAGGTTGCGAGATGAGTTCCTGGAACATTAGAAATTTGATTATAAAGTCGAGCAACAATATGAGTTGAGGGGGAGCCCTCAGAACGAAGGCGAAAATAAACATATTTGAGATTGACATTTGAACCTGGCTTAAAAGACTGACCAACGAAACGATGAGCATTGGAATCGCCAAAGGCAAAAATGCCAGGCCCGGGGCCATAGTTGGCATAGAAGCCATCAAGGTTTTGGTAATTGAGCCAGGTGAGAGTTTTAAACCAACCGGAGCAATGAAGCTGAGCGTGAACCTCGCCAGACTTGGCGCGCTGGGAAAGCTCAGAGAAGGGCCAAGCGTGAGCGGAGAGGAAGGTATCCCTTAAAGCATTGGCAAAATCCTCATCAAGATCCATCTCATGAATAACCGTTTCTTTGATCCCAAATTCTGACTGGGACTGGGGATTATTGATGGGGGTCGTTTCAAGCTGATCTGCAAGTTTGTTATCCGGTGAGATAAAGGAATATGTGACTGTGACTCGGTTGAAAAGGTTCGCCAAGGATACTTTGACCTGAACATTTTCCAGGAAAATGAGTACCTCATCGACAAAGCCCCACCAAACAGGGGTATTTTGATGATCATGTATCGTCACTGCGTAACGAAGAGCGGATGTTAATTCCAACAGATTATTGATCTGACCATCAGCGTGAATGACAGCTTGTTCGGGACCGCCAAAGGCGGACCAGCTCATGCGCTCGGGCAATAAACGGATTGAGGGCAGGAAGGGGCCGGAGAAATCACGGCGGAGAAAAGAAACAAATAGCGTTTGAGTCACAATAACCTGATGCGCTTTCGATAGTATGCCCTGAGTGTGGATGTCCGAAGGATATCCACCTGATGAGCGGTATTGGATAGGACAAAGAACAGGCGGTTATATTCCCCTGGGAAAAGTAATAAGGGTCCGCCCTGGCGAAGGTAGCCAACGGCTTCTGAGCCGATGGTCGGATAGCGAATGTTGTGCTTTTCATAGAAACTGTCATCAACAAGAACGGCGTCCTCCATGAGCGTGAAGAAACCAAGAAAGGTGGCTGAGGTGTCCAAAGGGAGTAAGAGAAGGTTATCCACATCGATCTGATGGGTTCCTGATGCTTGGCGCTGTGCGAAAATGGCAAGATCGATATGGTGCGGAAGGTTTTCGTTGAGCAAAGGCACGGGGGGAATGCGGAGGGGTGGGAAAACAAGGTATTGATAAGACGGGTCAGCATAGACGGCTTCGCCTTCCCAAAGGACAAGAGTGCCTTTTAGAAGTTTGGCTTTCAGATAGAGATCGGAATAGGCCTGCGGGTTATAAAGGTGCAAGATGGGACGGTAGGCTCGGCCAGAAAATAACTGAACATCAGCATTAGTGAAGGTCCAGGAACCTAAATCCGACCAGGATGTCGCAGACCAATTGAGCCGACGAAAATATTCATTGATAGCGTTCGGGCTGTAAAGTAAAGATCCGCCCATAAACTCAGGCGCGAGACAAAAGAAAATCTCATGATCGTCATTAGTTGGATGATGGTAAAGGCCGGTGAATATATCCTGAACCTCATCGGTATCATACGAATTTTCAAGTTCAAAACGGATGGGCGAAGGGAGAGCGGAGTCAATATTCTCTGGTTTTATAAGGACTGAGGAATCATGGCCTGCGTGAGCGTCCGTGTGGTTGAAAAGCGGGATGCCGCCTGTGACATCCTCCCCATTGCGATTGGTAAGAGGCAATTCAATTTGATCCGAGTCAAACCAGTTGGGGCGAGTGAAATGAAGTGTAGCTTGTAAGGAACCGGTATGATGGGTCGTATATCCGGAAGTGTTGAAGATGAGAAAAGGATTGGTAATGGGGCAATAAAAATAGATCCCGTCAGCTTCGGGTTGAAAACGCAGCATTTGAGGAAAAGGATAGCCGCCCTGGGCATGAAGAATAGAGCGGGAAATCACATTTTCCAGAAGCGCCAAGGCGGCTGATATTTGAGAGGGCGTGCCCTCTAAATATAAGTCAATCTTATCACCTACATAATTTTCCGGACAAGATGAAGGCGCGTAAGCGGCGCGAAGGAAGGGGGCTGACACCGACACGCCATGGATAATCGTCCAGGAGGATATGTCTCCAATAGCAATCTGGTTCATGACTCATCCCACTCCCATTGAGAATAGGGCACGTCGGAAGAATTCTGATGAATTCGTGCTTTGATCCCTGCAAGGAGGGTTTGGAAGTGTTTCATCTGTTGCTCGGCCCAGCCGGCAAGGTGATCTGGGCGGTCTTGATCAGGGACGGCGTCATCGAAACGCCCTGAGACATGGAAGGCGAGGGCGTAAGCCACTGCGCCGGTTATCAGAGCGTGTTCATCCTCAGCTGGGAATGTGGTTTCTACGGCTTCATCGAGGCCGGAGAGGGTGAGAACAGCGCCAGAGACTCTTGAGATGTCAGATAGAGCGGAGCGGATGGATTCATCCAACAGTGTCAGTGAATAGATAAGGTTGGATGGGTCGGACAGACGGGTTGCGAGGTGGGTTCGGATGTCTGTGAGGGTTAGGGGCATGGGGACACTTTAGGTATTAGGAAAAGATTTTTTCACCACGAAGTACACAAAGAGCACGAAGGATTCATTGATGATTGTCACGTGGGCAGCCTGGCGGCTCGAAGAGTGCTTCGCGACTGCCACACGTGACCTGCACACGCACGGGAATAATAGAATACTTATATTGTGTCTGGTTTGCTCTTGCGGGCTTTTTTAGGCTTTGGGGGAGCTTCCTGTGGCGGTTCTGGTTTTTCCGCCTCTGGAAGGTCCCTTTTCTGCCAATCCTGATGGGTAAAGCGGAATTTTTGACCTGTGGGGCCAATGACACAAAGGGCACCGGTTTCAGGATTGAAGGCGACATCCATGGGGGAACCACCGACAAGATCAGATATCTGTTTTTGAGTTGGTTGTTTATATGCCATGATCACCCCTTGAGTATAGAGTTATGTGAAAGACCATCTTCGATGCCGGTGCCGAGGATGTAGGCCACCAGGACATAGACCAGGCCGGTGAGCTGTTCTTCAGCGAGGGGGAATTCAGGCTGCCAGGCTTTGATGATGATCAGCACAAGGCCGATGAGGGCGGCCCAGAATTTACGGGAACTGAGAAGTTGTTTGAGTTTGGACATGGGTTTGCTCCTTAGTTAATAAGAGATCAGAAATAGTTTTTCACCACAAAGGACACAAAGAACACAAGGTTTTAAAGCGAGGGATTGCTTCACTTTGTTCGCAATGACAAGAATTTTTGTCACGTGGGCGGCCTGTTGCTCGAAGAGTGCTACGCGACCGCCACACATGACCTACGCTTGTGAAGAGGAGAAAAGCAAGGGTTTGCGAAATCATGGGATTGCTTCACTTTGGCAAGCGGCTCCTGCCGCGTTGCACTGCGCTGATGCGCCTTGAGGGCGCTCAGCTTGTCGCAACCCTCTGACGAGGGCGGGTGACAGGAAGTTAGGCGTCGGCGACATTGTTTTTGTGGAGCGGGCGGAAGTCGTTCACCCAGACTGCTAGGAAGTGGCGGACTTTGAGACGGTGTTCGTCACTCATGAAGACGGCTGGGGAGAGTTCATCACCAGCGACGTAAATCTCAGGCATGATGCCGAAACGCTCGCCAACAAAGATTGCAGGGGCAATGAGAGGATCGCAAGCGGCCGCCCAGTCTGAGGGATCAATCCAATCCGGAACGACAATCGGAACGGCTGAACCCTTGAGAACATTATCGTAGACATAATCCTGTTCCCGGACGAAATTACCCTGGAGAATTTGAAACGCCGTTTTCTGCAAGGCACGAGGGACAAGGCAGAACTTGGGATTGATGGCCAATTTCGGGCCGGTGCCATAATATGTTTCAGCATTCTTGATGAGCATGGGCTGGTCATAAACCGCATTGCAGGCTGCGTCCCAAGCGGTTGTTGATAGTTCGTCTGTTAGAAGATTGGCATGGCCACCGGCAGAAGTGACGGCTGTGGCATTAAATAACGCCCCCGTGTCCGCCATGGTCGGCCCAACCCCTGCATTGGCCGAAAAGATCTCAGCGACGAGCTTTGATATCTTACGCAGTCCTGCAGAGCCCAATTCACGGGCATAGGCTTTGAGCTTGCGGGTCTCATCACGATCGATCAGTTCGAGGGTGAGGGGGATATACCCACCATACTTGGTGAAGCTGGCCGTCTCGGGTGAGTCACCAATCAGCAACTCGGTATAGGGATCGCCCTCTGCCACTACTGGCAGGTCACCCACTGTGCCGATCAGTGTGCCGGTGACATCATGCAGGGTGTTAAAATGCTCGGTCTGGCTGATGTGTTTCCACCAGTCATACCCTGCACGGCCCAGCATTTCCCAGGTATTGACCACGATCTTGTTGAGGGCGTTCTTGATCAAGCCGGTGAAATCGGCTGTGGTGGCCAACTGGACACGATCCGGATAATAGCCACCGTGAAGCTCGTGATCACCGGTGAGCATGAGATACAACTCACGAACGCCGGAAAGCGACGGAACGGTCAGGGGCTTTAGATCATCAGAGCGGGGATTGCCGAACAAATCATCCACCGCGACTTGAAGTTTGTCATGCTCATTGAAGACCAAAGAAATCCTGCCAGGCCCATTGATGGACTGAGCCGCGGTTAACTCACTGAGCATGGTGCGGGCGTCCTGAACGGCCTCTTGAAGAACTGGGGCTTCGAAAACTTGCCCTTGAAACTGCTTGCGGATCCGCTCCTGGATTGGCTTGGGGAGATTGGACGCGGACAAGGTTGAATCCAAAAGCATTTCGCACATTTGCAGGCGAACCTGACGAGCTTCGGAAAGCACTTGTTCTAATTGTTCCGTATTTTCTTCTAATTTCGAAGAGTCCTTCGCAGGAACAGGAAGTGGGGGATCTTGGAGAGGTCTGGCTAATTGGACTTCACCAGGCTGCACTTCTTCATGATTTGGGTCTGGATCAGGCTTTGAAATTGGGATATTGGGCAATGTTGGCTGATTTAATTCTGACATGGGAAAACCTCCATTCATTTGATTCATTGCCCGGAGAAAGGCACCACCCCGGGCAGGGTCATAGACAAGATCAACAGAAATCACACGCAGGATTTCTCTTACTTTTTTGGCGTTGGATGTGAAAAGAATATCTGCGGAAAAACCAATTTTGGGACGGTCACCCTCACTCTCGGCGAGGATTTGACGCCCGAACTCGGTCAGTAATTCACCCCCTGGACCAAAGGATTTCAAGGTGGCGCGAATGCCCTGGTTTTCGTCATCCCAAACGGGATTGACAATCTGACCGGCGATATCACGCACCGAACGTGAAAACCAGGCATGATCGAGGAAACAATGGGCGCCATCCCAGAGAGAAAGCGATTGTTCAAGAACGTCCGGTGGGAAGGTCCAACCATTAGCCTCCCCTGCTGTGATACAGAAGATCTCAAATTCGCCGGTTTTCAGGGGATGGGCGCTGGCTGTGAAACGGGCTTGGTGTTGTGTTAAGTAAACAGCTTGTGCTTCAGGCATATTGCCTCCTAAACGGAATTATTCATTGGTCTCACCCTCATTAGTTTTAACTGTGTCAGGGTTATGGGGCTTAAGATCATTTTTGGTTTGACGGGTATCTTTTCCGGAGCTTTTAGACAGGATCTCATCGATGTCCGCTGATTCGCCAGCAAACCTATACGAAATTCGGAGTAATTCGCGCTGGTCAATAAGTCCCATGTCGAATAAACGTTCCAGCATTTTGAGGATATTGACGCCGGCCAGGGCATGAGAAACATTATCACGGGCTGAGAGATCCGCACCAGTCACGGTGACTTCCCCATGAGACTTGATCGTCTTATCAACCAAGGCGCGACGGGAAATGACCACGTGTAAAAGATCAGAAAGCAACCAGAGAAAGAACTGCTGACGCTGTTCAAAACGGCGAAAGGTTGGGCCCCCAGCCGCTTCGGCTGTGGTGCGAGTAGAACTCTCTGGTTCGGCTAAGAAGTGAAGGGGTAAGCCCACGCTGGCGGCGATCATCTTTTTGAGCGCCAAGCCATCCTGCATGGCGTCGAGGGCTTCCAGTTTGGGTGAGATGACGGACCAGGTCTCGGATTCGTCCGTGACGAGAATGGAACCCGGCGACGGCGGATTGGCAGCAAGCTCCATCTGACGGGCTTTTCGGGACGCTTCAGAGGTGAACTGGCCGGTGACGACATAGAGAAAGGCGTTTCTAAACCTGTTGAGGCGGACACGGTCTTCAAGCCAGGCGGAGTAGCGGCGGAGCCAGATGAGCAGGGGCGCGAGATCGGACTCGCCCCACTGCGCGCCGGCTGGGCGGTTGATGGCATAGTGCAGGACAACGGGCGGGAACTTGCCAGAGCCATCAACTGTGTCCTTGAGATGATCATAAGAAGCATAGGTGACGGGGTTGAGATCCTGATCTGCTTTGGCAATAAAAATTAACGGCTGTTCGATATCGTTGGGAGAGGCTTCAATTCTATCGATGTTGGATGCCGGCAGAATGCGGATGTAGGACATGCCAGACTGATCGGTGCTGATCAAAACAAAGAGATTACCCGTGCGAGTGAGTTCATCACACATTTCAATGACACGGGATTCCATGCGGTTGAGACGGTGGTTCCAGAATTGATCGATAAAGGCTTTGGTTTTTTCATCCTGGCACTTGATATCCAGCCCTCCCCCAACGACGTACTGGCTGGTGAGTTCCACGATGCGGCGGGCAAGGGGATTTTCGCGCCAGGCAGTGAGACACTGCTCGAGGATAGCGGCGCGGTCATATTCGAGGCGGTCACGGTCGGATTCGTCGTAGCGACGGGTGCCGATGAGGAAGGTGTTGTCGGTCTCGGTGATCGCGAGCTGATCTCTCACCGTTTTTTCGATAAGTGGAGAGAAGATATTTGAGAGGAAGCGGGTCAATGGATTGGGCATAATAGTATTATTTAATCTAAGAGTCCTTTGAATAGGAAAAGATTTTTCAACACGAAGTACACAAAGAACACGAAGGATTTAAGGAGAAGACATCTTCGGGGGAGAGAGATGACAATTTCTTGGGTTCCATTTTGTTTCCGGTGCAGGGGAGGTTGTCGAGGGGACAGGTGACATGGATCATTTCTTGTTGATTGATGTAGCTGAGGACAGCGGCTTTGTCGCCATTCCAGCGGTTGTAGTCCATGTAGTAATTGGCTTTGGCTCCGATGGACGCGCCGCGGGCGGCCGTCTGATGGACGAGCCAGGATGTTATTCCTTTGGGCATAGCCGGGGGACAGGCGTGTTCGGGGGTGTGGAGGGGATAAGGCCAAGGCCAGCGATATTGAGCCAACCACCAGTGAACGGCGGGGAGATCAGCAACCCTCAAGTATTGATTGACCCAACCCGCACGGGAATAGATGATGGGGATGCGGCTGGTGCGCTCTTGGATGATAGTGAGAGAATCTGCTGTGCATTTTGTGATGCGAGAGACAGTTTGGCCGTGATCCAGTTCCAGATCGAGAACGAGTGGGGTGACGGCATAATCAATATCCCCAAGAATTCGAAAGAGGTTGTCCATTTGCAACTGCGCGGATTCACCGGGGTAGAGGACGTGATAAGCCAAGCGGACTCGGCCGATGCGTCCGGCTTCTTGGAAGTAGTAAGCGAACCAGGGGTCCTGATAGCCCCAGGAAATGCCGGCGCGCATGGCAATGAAGACCACTTCGGGGTCGTGGGCAGCGATGGTGTCGAAGTTGACTTTGGTTTTGCCGTCGGGTGAGGTGTTGTAGCGGGAGAGGTCGATTCCGAAGGCGAGGGCGGTGTTAGGCATTTGAGATCCTTTATTAATCAAAAATTATGAAAAGATTTTTAACCACGAAGTACACAAAGGTCACTAAGGAATTAAGGCGAAGCTCTCTTCGAGTAGGAAAAGATTTTTAACCACAGGCGAAGCCCTCTTCGAGAGGACACAAAGGGCACGAAGAAATTAAAGATTTGAAGATACATTGATTAGAATCCTTTCATGTCGTCGAGGGGGTCGCGGGCTTTGATGATTTCGGATGGGCCAGTGATGGACCAGGGCTGGTCGTCCAGAAGGCTGAGCATAGCGGCTGAGATCATGAGGTCGTCATGGATCAGTTTGCCGGACGCGGGGTCTCGTGTGCCGTCGGGGACTGACCAGCGGATTTGTTTCTGGGGGCCGGGGACAATTTCGTACTGGCAATACTCGAGCTGGCGGAAGTATTCTGTTTGAAGGTCGAGGAGTTCTTGGTTGGCCTGGGACTTCGTCAACATCTCTTGATGTTGACGCTTCGTGTCGGCCGACGACTCATGTCGCTCGGCACTTCGCTTATGCGCCTTGATGGCGCTCAACTCGTCCAGGCTATAGTCTTTCATCCGGCCGGAGTCAATCATGGCAAGGAAGGACCAACCGAGGGCGGATTTGGTGCGGGCATTGAAGACAAAGGGGATGACTTTGGAGCCTAGAGAACGCGAGAGAAAAGCGGATAAGCCAGCACCCACGCCGGTGGCGTCCACAACCAGATAGCGGATGCGCCAGGATTCGGCGTAAGCAAGAATCTGAGAATAGATTTTGGTATGCTTGACCCCTACCCATTTTCGACGAAATACAACACGATAGGTCGGCAGTAAAAGGCCAGGATCCTCAACGGTTGAGAGATCCACTTCGGCGATGGTGAGCGCGGTGGCGTCACGGGCGGGATTGCTCAAAGAGCACCCTTTGGGTGAAAGGTTATTGACATCACTCTTGTTTTCATCTTCGCCTGCGACATCCAATGTCATGACATAGATGGGGCCAAGCTGCGGTGTGGACTGTGGCGGGTGAATGCCGTAAAGCAATGCAATGCGGGAAGGCGGGAACAAGCCCCCCTGGGCGTCGATATCCTCAGAATAGTACTGGGTCTTGACCATAGGATGATTTCGGCCCAATTTGGCCACCTGCTCAGCAACGAACTTCCCATAAGCGGGGACTTCCGGGGCGACTTGATCCACGGATAAGCGCCAAACCCGCTGGATGCCGTCTTGCTCCTGAAGCGATTTAGCGAGGGCATATTCCCTGGCAAGGAGGGTGTTACTCGTCCAGGCCGTGCCCCAAAAGATGCGGGTTGCATTGGTGCTGGCGGCCATGGGAGCAATATCTTTGTCGAATTTATCGATCTGAATATCCTGCGCCTCATCAATAGATAAGAGGATATTGGCGGTTGCACCCACGATGTTGGCTGAGGGGGATCCGGAGAGAAAATAAATGCGAGCCTTACCCACACGAAAGATATAATCATGATGCTTTTCCCACATATCGCGGGTGATGAGGTTGTTGGACAGGACGCGTTCAATACGGCGCATGGCATTATGGGCTTGAGGATTCCAGGTGGGAGAGACGGAGACCATCTCGGCTTCTAACATAGAAAAGATGGTAAGAAGATAAGTTTGAACCTGAGCCTGGAGTTCGTTCTTACCGGACTGGCGGGGAAAAATAACCACAAAGGATAAGCCCCTCTTGTGGACTACCGAATCGACAACGGCTTTGGCGGGTTCCAGTTGATATTTGCGCAAGGTAAGGCACGAGCCATAGCGACAGAACTTGGCGACATCCCTGAGAAGCTGCTTGATGTTATCTTTGAGAGCGGGCACTCGAAGAGTCCTTTGGATAGGAAAAGATTTTAACCACGATGGACACAAAGGAAAAGAAGAAATTGTGTTTAGAAACTGAAAAAGGACCTGATCAGGGCAACGAGGGACATCAAGCCCGAACCGCCGGACGCCAAACCAGAAAACAACTTGAATTGTGTGACACCCTGGGTGGCGGCACGGATGCGAGTTTCATGATCACGGGAAGTCTCTTCGAGGGCGGAGAGGCGGTGATCGGAGATCTCTTTGGTGTGCTTAAGCTTCTCTTCGAGGGCGTCCATGCGGGCCTTGTAGAGGGTGTTGAGGTGCTTGAGCTGTTCGGCGAGAAGTTGAGAGGAGGGGTCATCACACATCAAAATGACTCCGCAAGGTTCCATTCTTCCGTCAGTTCAGAGACAGCAGCTTGAATGCGCTCCATCTCAAAGAGTCCTTCGGAGAAGCGGTCACGAAAAGTGCGTATGGAAGTTTTGAGAGATTGGGATTTTTTGATGAAATCATCGACATGGGGGGCACTCGAAGAGTGCTTTTCAAGCAGGGTGCATTTAGACATCTTTGAGATCCTCCGTGAATTCTGAGATGGCGGTGTGGATGGCTTGCATGACGGCAGAGTCATCAGAACCGGTGAGGAGCCGGTCGGCGCGCAGCAGGCCGGCTAGGCGAGTCATATTTGAGCCAATGGCGTTGAGGTAAATTGAGGTATCTTCCAGGGAAAGGTCCTCCTGGGCTTCGATGGATTCTACAAAGCGGCGGATGAGGACACGGAGAAGGGCGATCTCATCCCCGAGCCCCTCCCCGAGGGCGGTTTCGAGGTCGGTGAGCTCAAGCTGGGAGAATCGTTTGGAATAGAAGCCGTGTTTGAGGGCGTTGGTGTTGCCTGGCTGCGCGCCTCTGGATCGTTTGGGCATAGTGAGTCCGTGGTGATGACGATGCGTTATTTATTATTTTATATATATTTATGATTTTAATCAAGTATTAAAATTGGGAATGGGGAATTGAGAATGGAGCGGGTATTGGGTATTTGGAAACAGGTATTGGGGTCTTGGTGAGAGAGATCTAACGTGAAAAAGAGGTATGCTTATTCTTTAAAATTATGGGAAAAGAACTCACGTCTGATCAATAATATGAGCGAGAAAATCTAAAATAATAAGAACTTTAATCATATAATCTTTTCGACCGTAATATATATTTTCCCCATGCATAATTTTATGACGACTGAATAGAATTTCTTTTTCTGGTACTGCACCTCGGTAAGCTCTTTGAAATAATATATCAAAAGCGAGCTCAGATGCCAAATCATCTAATAATGACGGCATTGTTTTTGGTTTCAAATCCTTGATTATATCTTTTGGTTTTAATTTATTTCCATTTTTATCTTTAAGCAAATCATGTGTTTTTAGATCAATCCAACCGTATTCATTCAGATTCCAGGACAATCCATGCATTTCCAAATAATCACACATTATCCCTTCAATTAAAGTGATTAAAGTTGGAACAACAACATTTGCAGCATTATTACCTGTTGAATCACAAAACATTATGACGTCAACACAATCAGTGATTATTTTGAATCTTTTTCCACTGAATAAAGGAATATCCTCCCAGCTATTGACCATATTTTGCAAATTACTTCTGTGATTTTCTTTAAAATATTCATAAAACAAATAATTTATCTCTCGATGAAGGTTACTCCCTCCCTTTTCATCAACTTTGACTATTTTATCTAAGAGAGAAAATGGCATACTGGGAGAGAAAAACCAATGATATTTACTAAGTATTTCAACAGCTCTTTCTTCCGTGATTTTATATTCTTCTTCAAATGACTGCCAGTATTGGCGAAAAGGAGCAAATATTGCATCATGACTATCAAACCAATCAATCAAATAATTTACTTGATGTTGAACAGATTCAGTTACGTGTTGGTTTAATGAAGAAATTAATGTTGAGAAGCTTTCTAATGAACTTATAATATCTAAATTTGGAAGAATAATACTCTGGGCAATATTAGCGATCCATTCACGTTGAATGTCAACTATAAGATCAATTTGAGGTTGTCTTAAGATTATTGAAGATTTAAGTAATGGCTCAATTGTTTTCATTAAATTATTAACAAATTTTATATTTGATTGCAATATAGGCGAAACAGTGTTTTGAAGATTTTTTCTAAATTTATTTTCTTCATTAGAAATAACTCTAAGAAAGAAATGATAAAAATCCTCACCATCAGAATATTCTAGTTCCGAATCAAAATTGTTATTCAGAAATTTTGAACCCAAATCTTCTAAATTGATATCTGAAATTTCCTCGAATTCTTCAAATTCAACGGGTGGGGAAATCATATGATCATAAAGAATCTTCTTTACTCTAGCTTTTTCAGGTAAAGGTATATCTTCATCTTTAGTTAATCTAAAATAATCATCTAGAGAATAAGGTCGCAACCGAATTTCAAGACCTAAAGACTCAATATAAAATTTTTCATTTTCATCATTCATCGATACATCCAATTATTAAATTTTTAAATCTTTAGCATATTTATAAGAAATACACTGACTTTTGTTTGTCATTAGATATCCTTTTTCTTGATGTGAAAATTCCTCAATTTCTCCTGATGAAAAATCTTTGAAGAAATCTTTGACGTATCTGATCGTATTCAGTTCATCTAACGAAAACAAATTTAGATTTGGGTCGCTATTAGAAGTAAACGCTTCACCCAGAAATAAATCAAAGTCGATTTTCTCCGTTTCAAGGATTCCCATCCAATCCGTAAGGGCAGCCAACCATGTCTTATATTCATCTGGTACTGGCCCATGGGGAAGATGAACATATTGCATACCGGTTATGGAAGAATTAAATTCTTTATAATGCTTGAAATCCACATAAAAGAATAATTTTTGAAGTTTAGTTGTAAATTGACTTGTTTCATGACAAAGAATTTTTGCCACTTCAGAAAATTTATGAAAATCTAAGACTCTACCACCACTTAGGATGCTGGCTTCATAAGAACCAAAACGATCAATTGCATCTGACACTAATTGGGGAATACCATTTTGATACTGTTCAATATTTTCATTCAATAGCTTAAGATCTTGTTCAGAAAAAATCACTTTTTTATTTTTAGCGAACTTCATCAATATCCAAGGATCATTAATGCACAAAGAAATAATCTGGTTGTTTGCTTCGGATTGAAGCGTGCCATTCTCATAGCGGTTGAGGGTGGCGATGCCAATGCCTAAGAGATCACTGAACTGCTTTTGGGTGAGCCCCAGGCTTTCACGGAACTCTTTGATTTCTTCGGGTTGGACCCACCCTTTTCGGCGGCGGTATTCACGATAGGCAGCGGCATAGGGATCGTAATCCTCTTCGAGGACTTCGAACTCTTCGCCACATGACGCGCAACGATAGTATTCCCTTTCAACGGGAATGGCGAGATCACGAACTTCCATCTCTTCGGTTTGGGTGATTTTTTCGATTTGTGTTTCTTGTTCGCAAAATGGACATTTTTTATTCATTTTGGTGTCCTACCTTTTGATTTTTGTTGTCATAACTTATTTCTTGGTGACTAATGGAAAGTCATTCATTGGTGATGTGGATTCATGGAATGATAAACAATATGGGACATCGGTTCCATCCCCTTGCGTGTGGATTTTAATCTTGATGTAAAGCATGCAACCTTGGACTAACTTCCCAAATACCCAAAAATTCCCTCCGTGATACTTATCTGGCTCCGGACCTTCATAATAATCCTCAGGTGTCAAGGAATAAAGGACCTCCTTGATTTGGTAGAGGGAAAAACCGAGCTTGAGTATCGTTTGATCATTTACATAGCGAGATTTAATAAATCGATTGGATACATCCAGGCAATTTTTGAAGTCCGACAGGAAGCGCTCCACTTTTCGGCGAAGATCACGTTGATTATTCTTTTTTTGCACGGTGGTTTCCCCTTCCTGTTAGCATAAGTTTATCATTTGATAAATATTAAGTCAAGGATTATCGTTTGATATATCTTCTTAAGTAAATAATGATATACAATATGTTAATCAATCCATTTAATAAGTTTACTTCGTTTTAACCGGTGTCTCATGATGGCCGGCACTTCGCTGGTGCGGTTTGTCCCCCTGGGCTTCGCTTCGGGGATTGGCAAGATCACTCCAACTCGTCACAGCAAGGAGAATTTGATTTTGTCACGTGGGCGGCCGTGCGGCCGCCACACGTGACCTACGAACTAATTAACTATGGATAACCTTGTCATTACTTTAAGGTCAATACGATTAAAATCTCAACTTAATGGGCTATCGAAATGAGATTATGAGAATGATGAATAATCGAACTCATCAAAAGGATCGTCTAACTTCTTTATTTCACTCCAATCAAAATCATATCTTTCTTCTTCAGGCCAATCATCGGGTAATCCTACACGAAACATTTCTCCAACAGCAGAGATCATCCCATCATCCGAATCATATCCTTCATACTCGATTGCAAGCCCTATTGGACCCGGATGATATTCATTATTAAAAAATTGTGCTGTTATTACTGCTGTAAGACCACACATGGAAGCTATCAAAGCCTTGAATGTTGCCATTGAAAAATTATTATGACGATCGTGTTTTGATTTGTTATAGGCATCATACCAAGGTAAGCTCTTTTTAGCTTTCCAGGGCTTAAAAGGCTGATAAATATTCTCTTTCCCATTCCATCCCGGCAATCTGACTTTGTAAGATGATAATCTATGCGAGAATTCTACTGTTTTATAATCAGTCATAGTCCAATCATTCATTTTTCTCTTTGTATAGTTATTCTCATTTAGAATGGCTGTTAAATTTGCTTCAACTTCAACACAACACCGCATTAGTAATTGCTGTATTCTATGAGAATAAGTGTCTAGATTACTATCTGCAGGTTCTACATAAGAAAAGATATTTTCCAAATCATTCTGCAATATTAAATAAGCCCTAATATAATGTTGAGGATCAACAGCAAATTTTTTATGATCAAAATAAGTGCCACCATAATTTCCTTTTTTAAATGGCCTACATGTTCTCCGAAAAGGTCTACTAACTGTCATTTTTTCCCTCTTTCTAAATCTCCAAAATTCCACACCCTCAGTTTGCAAATTATATCAGATTTTAATTTTACAAATCTTCCCACTTTAATTATTTTACCTTTTCAGCAAATCCACCAATTAAACAAACAAATTTTTTACGATGAGAATGATTAAAAAACTAACTAAATCAATACATTGTCACGTAGGCGGCCGTGCGGCCGCCACACATGACCTACGGGTTACTGTGTGCGCATGGTAAACCCCATTTTATTTTTTTACCTCATCCGGTGCTTCGCACCACCTTCCCCTTTCACCCTTCGGGTGTTTCGCTGCGCTCAAGGGGAAGGCTAATTAAAAAGGTGTTTTTGTCATTAGGACTTCCTCGCCGAGCATGTCAATGATCTTGATGGCGACGAGGGGAAAAATCAAGCCATTATAGTCACGTGGGCTTCGCCACATGTGACCTACGGGTTTACTATAGTATCAAAATCAAAGGATGATAGTTCAAGAGCAAGATTAGTAGCAGGAAAGTTTTGCTTACAAGTTTCTTTTGCAATATCTAACAGCATAAATAAAGCTATAATAACTTTCGCTAATATGACGTTTACAATTACCTGCATAATAAGACATTGCTTTTTGTTATCGGTAATTTTAACAAGAGACATCATCTGGTCTACACTGTAACCATCAGGATGAATGAAGCCAGAAATATATTTCTTAATAAATCTTATCATTTTTGAATCAAAACCAATTTTCTCCGAGATATCAGTCCAATTGATTCCCCTTCTTCCACAAAGAACAGCCTTTTTTTGTTTAGGTGTTAATTCTTTAAAGTATTTATTTCCTTTTAATTCGTTTCGAAGATTACGGATAATTTTCTCGGCTTCTTCTAAATCACTTGGATCTTTATTTGATTTCATATACTTATCATTAAAGATGGAATAACCAGCTAATTTCCACTTAAAATACTCAAATCTAAACTTTTCTTCATCATGTGCGATTTCAAAATATACCTGGGGCAAAGTAAAATAAGTTTCGATTATTATCCTTGTTAATACAATTATTGATGGAGATTCAATCATGATTTCTTCATTTTCACGTTTAGGAAATTTGATAACAACTCCTTGCCTAAGACCATGTAAAGACACTGCATGAACCCATAATTGCTTTAATAGCTGGGGGATCTCTTTCCATCCATAAATAGAAATTTTTGTACCACTCATGTTTTGTAAAATTTCGTAAAATAATTCCAATAACAACCTAGAATTATAATTAATTTGTTTTTCATCAAGAGTTTTCTTCAATGCCACAATCCTTTTATTTATTAGTAGATACGTAAGCAGTCAAAATCAAATTAGCTGGAATGAATTATTCTGTTATTTCATGAAAAATTTTAAATCTCGGAAGGCCTTTGATTCAGCCAACTATACTTACTGGTATTCAAATATGTTGATGGAACAAATATATTGTCACGTGGGCGGCCGTGCGGCCGCCACACATGACCTACGGGTTTATGTTGTGCGCATGTTAAACCCCATTTTATTTTTTTTCCTCATCCGGTGCTTCGCACCACCTTCCCCTTTCACCATTCGGGTGTTTCGCTGCGCTCAAGGGGAAGGCTAATTATGACAGTGTCTTGGTTATCAGGACTTCCTCGCCGAGCATGTCGATGATCTTGACGGCGATGGTGGTTTCATTTTCGGGGGCGGGGAGCTCGTAGTGACCAGTGACGAGGTCATCTTTTTTCTCGGGGACGTCGGAGAGGGCAATTTCGAAGACTTCCCCATCGTAGTTTAGGTCGATCATGACACAGTCCACCATGGATCGCCAGTCGGGGATTTGGGCTTTGAAGAGGGGCGTGTCCATCTCCAGGCGTTCGACGATGGTAGGGGAAATGAAATCCTCTATATCTATCACGATTTGATCCCCCTGGCGGGTGATGCTGACCTCAGCTTCGGCGGGTTTGTGCACAAAGAATTTGCCATATTTCTCGTCAGTGCGAAGTTCGATGACTTCGATCCGGTTGACAGGACGGTGATCGTTGTATTCCTCCAGCCAGGGATCCACACGGGTTTCCTTACCGAGGGCGACGACGACGATGTCCCTCTGGTCATCGCGGGTTTCGATCTCGTCTTTGACGGATTGAAGGTCAAGGAGGGTGAGGGGGTGGTTGAAGGGAATGATCTTGACCAAGCGCTGCCCCAAGGTGCCATCAAAGAAAGAATCGGATTTGTTTTCCTCGATGCCGATGTGTTCGATGGCCAGTTTTCCGGCTTCGTTGTGCTGAATCTGGAGGTCATAGTCATTGACACGGTAAACGGAGAAAGAAAAGGCAGTGAGCGGTGGATTGTCTATATCGTCACCTAGTTCTACCTTTTCCTGATTAATTTCTTCCCGTTTTTTGATTTGATCCTGGATAATGGATTGAAGGCGCTTTGAGGTGGTCTGGATGGCACCCTTGTTGATGTCGGCAGCGATCCATCGCCGGCCCAATTTTTGTGCAACAGCCGCTGTTGTACCCGAACCTATAAAAACATCAAGAACGAGATCACTCTTATTTGTTAAACCTGTAATTAACCTCTTAACCAAACCTTCAGGTTTTTGAGTAGGAAAACCTAATATTTCTTCATGGATATACCCTATAGTCGCGATATCTGACCACCAATCTTCAATCAACTTTCCTCTTTCGTCGATTTTCCTTAATTCTTCATCTGACGCCCTACCAGTGAGGGCTGTTTCTCCAGTAGATAAATTAGATTTCTTGTATGGAACTCTCATATTATCTGCATGAAATTTATATTCATTTGATTGTGCATACCAAAGTATCGAATCATGTTTTCGTGGAAAATGATTTTTAACTCTTGATGGGCCTGTATAACACCAAATTATTTCATTATTAAAATTATCAGGGGAAAAAACTTCATCCATCATACATCGAAGGTGATGAGTCTTACGATAATCCACGTGTAAACAAATACTTCCATTTTTTGATAACAATTCCTTCAATAATAATAATCTTTCATACATGAACTGAAGGTACATATCATTTACCCAAATATCTGTGTACTGTATTTGTTCTCCGAGACTATGAGATTCACCATTAATTAAAGGTAATTCTGATCCCCTTAGGTCAATATTTCGAACATAATCAGCACCACTATCAAATGGCGGGTCAATATAAACCAGATCCACTTTTCCCCGGTAGCCATTTGCTAGAAGCCAGGCAAGGATATCTTTGTTATCCCCGTGAAAAAGCATGCCTTGGGCATCGGTTTCTTCGTCCAGGGGGTTGAAGACCTCCACCTTTTGCGCTGGAAAAGCTTTGACATAATCGAGGGGCTGCTTGCCCACCCAATGGAGCATGGGCCGGCCTTTGGCTTCACCAATTTTCACTTTTTGTGTGTCACTCATGATTTGAAGTTCCTTCAATAAACATATTCACATTTTTCAAATGATTCATGCCAACTTCATCCCCACTGGTAAAGATCATCTCATATTTGAGCAGCTCGGGGTTAAGATTCTCCCAACCACGGACGGCCATGGCTTTGCGGCCGGATTCCCCATCGATCTTATGATCCCGCTCCCGCTCGGCTTTGATCTCCACGATGTAACAGCGGTCATCCTTACGCCGGATGAGAAAATCGGGGCTGTAACGGTGCCAGCGATCATCCTCGCCTTTATATTCAACAAAGAAATCGGTCTTTTTAGGATCCATCAGGCCGCCGGTGAAATAGATATCCTCCACCTCATCAGGATTGACATTCAAGAGGCTGAGGGCTTCCTGGAAGAAACTCTGTTCTGGTTGGGAATCAAAGTTATAGGGGTGATAGTGGAAACTGAAATCGTGTTCGTTCTTGGCACGGACTTGATTGAGACTCAATAAGAGATGCTCACGAGAGGTGTGATAGGTGATCTCGGTAGTGTAAATGCGGTTCCCCTCCTGATCCTGCTCCTGATCGAAACCCTCCGGCTTGATGAGGGCAAGCGCCACCTCTACTTCTTCCTGTTCCAGACGATAATTCTGGGTTTGATCTTCAATTTGCTCACGGAGGGACGGCAGGTGGGCTACAGGGACGATGCCCCCTTCCCCATAGAGACGCCTGAGTTCCTTGAGGACTTGAAATACGGGCAAGCGATAGACCGCAGCGAGTTGGGTGGCCACAGTGAAGAGGTCTGAACCGACGACACGCCTCTCTCTTCCCTCATCACCACCAAGGGTAAAGGGGATGGTCATGGGGATCAAGACCCCACCAGTGTTAGCATCGCTGGTGGTAAAGACTGTCCGCTCCAAGACCGTTTCAGGTTCAACATCGGGTTTTTCAAGGGAGGAAAAACCTTGATTGCGGGCGTCATCCGGCACGACATGGGAGATTTTCTTCTTGATCACCAGATCAGGGATCTCCATCTTGCGAACGACGAGACGAGCAGTGCGGGTTTCTTGGGAGGTGCGCTCGAGATCGCCCACGGTCTCCCCATAGGTCTCCTGAAGCTGCTGATCGAGAGCGCCGCGATTATCCATGGATAGATAGATGCGGGCTTTTCGGGTGTTGCCGGGCACCTGACGCAGGCAGCGGGTGGCTGCCTGGAGAACAAAGTTATTGCTAGTTTTGAGCTTGCGTGCTAGGGCGCAGGAGAAGAGGCTGGGGCAATCCCAACCTTCGGTGCCCTTATTAACCAGGAGTATGACACGGTGACGTGCATCGGGATGGTTAAGACGATTAAAGGCGCGGATCTCCTCCTCGGTGGAATTGGAGGTGTTACGGAGGACGATGTCGATGGGATAGCCGAGATTTAAAAGCGTAGTTTCCACTACGGGGCGGAGCTGGCGAAGGTCTTTTGTTTGAGGGAAATACATGGCCAGTTTGGCGGGTGCGCCATTGGGAAGGTTCACCTCTCCATAGTCTGTGAAAAAGTCGGTGACGACTTCAGCAACAAATTCGGCTGTTCGGTTTTCAGAAAAATCATAGGCATAGATGCTGCCCTCAACGGACTTGAGAATGTTATCTTCAATCCCTTCGGACAGGCCATACCAGATGACAACGTCTTTGAGAAGCTGACGCTCGTAATAGGGGGTGCCGGTGGTATTGATGACGGCGATGAGATTGGTTTTGTCATGAAGATAATTGACCGTCTGACGAACACGCTTAAGGCGTTGGTCCATCTCTTTACCGTAGGTGTGATGGGCTTCATCGGAAAAGAGACCCAGGTTCGGAAGCGAAGCGATGGCACGAAGACGAAGATTGGCTTCGGCTTTGTATTCCTCCTGCATGTGCTGGGCGTAAAGCTCGGACCAGGTGTAGTGACGATAGGCACGTTTTTGGATGCGGATCTTTTCGGTGTTGGTAACCACGAGGTTATAACGGCTGCCGCGAATAACAGGGATATCCTTTTCACCCTCACGAGTGAAAATCAGTTTATAGGTCGATTCAAAGGGCTTGTGGAGACGAGGGGGAAGGATACGGCTGAAATCCACCTCAGCAAGTTCCCGAAGGCTTTCGAGAATGGTGAGCCCGGGGGCAAAGACCAGGGCGTTTTGGATGAAGGGACCCTCCCGATCGGGATGGTATTCGAGAGCCATGGCAAACTCGGTGGCAATAATGGCGCCAATGAGGATGGTCTTGCCAGTGCCCATGGCCAGAGCGAAGATATAGGAGGGGTAATCGAGAGTGAGGGTTTCGTGAACAGATTCAAGTTTGTGGTTCTTGACGAATTTTTTATCGGTTTGGATACGGTTGAATAGTTGATCTTTCCCTTCATCCAGGGCAATCCGCATGAATTCATCGGATCCTAAGCCCAAGGCTTCTAATAAATCTGTGGTGGTTTCATAGTAACGTTTGTAAAGGTCAAAGATGTGAGGCGTTCCCTCAACCAAGCGGAGATACCAATAGGTTTCAAGAGCACGAATCTGAGCGCCACGGAGAAAGCGCAGGGTGTTAGAGTCGGGCAAGGTAGCGTAGTTGAGAATTTCGGCGATGGCGGGGTATTCGTCCGTAGGGTAGCCGGCTTTACGCCAGCTGATGACTTTTTCTTGGATCTTTTGGTAGAGGTGTTGCATATTTAAAAAGACTTTCTATTTTTTATATTATCCCCTTAATTTACTTGGGGCTTTAATTACATCTAGGTCTATTATATAATAGAAACATCCCAAATGAGATGACATTTGAGGATTGGCATACGTCAAGGGAGGACTAATGTATAGAAAAGAGGGAAAAACATCCCTTTTGAAAGAACATCCATGGCTATGGATTGTCATTATAGCATTAGGATATTGGATGATGACGAAGTTCTGTAGTTCTGGACCTGATCTTGAAGGAGCAGAATTTCCTGGCGATGATCAATACGTTGAGGATGCTTATATTGAAGAAGAAATTAGAGAGGGTAAAGCTGAACTCGAGCGGATAAGAAGCGATCCATGCCTTTATGATATATACTTGGGCGTGCCTGAAGAATATCGAAGATGCGGGGATGAATATGAGGAAGATTTTTCATGGGAGGATGAATATTATGAACCCGATCCTCAGAATGTTTCGTCATGTGATTGTTATGCAAATATTTATAATTGCAAGGATTTTGATACACAACGAGAAGCCCAAGAATGTTATGAGAGGTGCTTATCACTCACTGGGGGTGATATTCACTGGTTGGATGATGATAGCGATGGGAAAGCGTGTGAATTGAATCCGTGAGAAGAAAATTTCTTCTTAAACAGAACTACAACTTATAAAATTGAAAGAGAAAAAAAATGAAATGTCTAAATGAACCAGAAATCATCGGTGCTATTGTCGGCGGCTTGATTGGGATATTAGGATCAGCTATCTCATATATTATTGCATATTTAATAAGAATATCTGGAAAAGTGAGCTTGTTTTCAAATAGATCGAAGGTCATATTACTCGGTAAACAAGATGAATATGGACAATTTGGGAAGGTAATGAAATTAGAAAATGCTGAAGAGATAATGATTAATATTGATATTGATTTGTTTAATTCATCTGATATACCCAAGATAATAGGTAATTTTCAGATCATGTTAAGTAACAAGAATAATGAAAAAATATTCTCTGTACATAAGACCGAGTGGATAGCTAATGGCGTTCCAACCTTCGAATCACTAAATACCATTCCCATTCCTCCAAAACAAAGTACACAAATTAAATGTGAGACTCACGTCTTTTCTAATGAGTTTCCAGTATCACAATCAAAATTAGAAATATTTCTACTTTATAAGACTCTAAAAAAGAATTTTAAGAAGATTAAAATTACAGAAATTAATAAGATTAGATAGACAATCATGTTCTAATTATCTAATAAAAGTCGACTTATAACATAAATTTGTTCATCTGTAAGAAAAGAAATTAATTGAGAGATATTTAGGAAGTTGTTATGGACAAAGGGAAATTCGAATTATTCCACGACGAATCAATGAAAAAAGGATTCTGGCATGGTATGTTATTGATTCCGTGTGAAAAAAAACAAGAGATCACAGATTACCTAGTGAAAGCAAGAAACAATACTAATTATTACGATCCAATTGGAATAAAAAAAGTAAAAACGAAAAATAGAATTTTCAATGTGGCAAGGGCATGGTTACAAATAGGTATTGGATTCATGCGATCAACATCAAAAAACAAGAAATACCCGATATTCTTTGGAGAATTAAAAAAAGGTAAACCGATTTATGGGTTTTTACCTGATGAATGTGTAGGTGCTAAATTTATATTATTTCGGGAAAAACATTCTCACGAAAAAATGGATTTTTATTCGGATCATGCAAGCAAAGTTGAAACCACCTTCAGGATGGGTTTAAAAGGAGGATTGCATTTCCTTGGAAATGAAAAGTCACAGATAAATATTACAATAATGCACTTTGATGGGCATGAACATTATCAAAGAAATCTAGATAAGACAAGGATTGTGGATAGATTAGAAGGGCTAAGGGAGTATTGTTCAATATCTAACAGAGATGATTTAATTGATGACAGAAATAGTGATCATCGAAAAGATAATAGTCAATCTTATGAAGACTGCCAGTTATTACAATTGACTGATTTATTAATTGGCGGTTTTAGAACATTTTTAGGTGAGAAGACAAGAGAAATACATGGAGAATTATCTAGTCCTATTTATCAAATTATTGCTAGATATAAAAAGGGTTATGCCCGAATGAGACACAGCCGATGGTTTGGATCTTTTTGTGTCAGTCAATGCTATCTTAACGATGGGGGATGGATATTCGAAGATGTTAATAAATTGGTGTTCGAAAAAGAAAATATTAAACAATTAGAGTTATTCGAAGAAGAATCTAACTGAGATATTCTACATACTAAACATTTTAATTATTTTTCAAGAAAGAATAACAATAATGGGGATTATTTGTTCATTTTTGATCAGTTTTGACATAACCGACTTTAATATGCTATGTAATTCAGTAAGAATTATGTTGGTCTTTTATTGGTGATTTATATTCTTCAATTTCTTAGCTAAATTTCGCTTAACAAAATGATATGGGACGAAACGTTTGTCACCTGTTATCAATGAAAAAGCTTGAGAAAATATTGTAAATAATAGAACGATAAGGAAAAAGGCAAACAAGAAACTTATCCATTTATCTATATAAGTGATTTGGTTTATGTCATAGGGGAAAATCACTGATTTTATACTGAAAAGTCCAAAAAATAGACCCACTGATCCTTTGATGAATGTTGCGAAGGTGTCAGCAAAAAGCAATGAGAATTCAAAAATGAAAATAACGATGAGAGGAATTACCACCATCAATTTGACGTAAGCAGGGCGGGAAAATTCGATATTATATGTATCGGGATTTGGAAAATCAAATGGCCCATGAGGTTGTGATGAGTAAGGTGATACCTGCCAGTCTTTTGTGATTATATATTGTTTT
>Ga0307431_1000501_pt1 | contig 26548 bp, 20 predicted proteins | sample SalMarWE160170MG_FD_202155 | JGI IMG/M metagenome (GOLD analysis project Ga0307431, IMG submission 202155) | Salt marsh sediment microbial communities from the Plum Island Ecosystem LTER, Massachusetts, United States - WE1603-170 | ecosystem: Environmental > Aquatic > Marine > Intertidal zone >...
TACAACATCCTTCTGTCTCCACAGGGAAGTCAGGGGCAATAAGCAGCATATATTTGGCATAACCTTTATAGGCACCAATTAATTTGTCTTTGAAGAGATCAAGACAATAATTTTTTAGGGTATACAAATAATCTTGTTTTTTAACCAGATAATTATAGGTCCCTTCAGCAGCAGTCTTACATTCTACTACGATAAAATAAGGATGTACTGCCCTTCCGGCAATCAAGATGATATCCCAGCCATGACCACTCCGCTGAGGGATGGTATCAAAATCCAAAAGTAAGAAGGCTCGATTTACCAAATCCTCAAAGACATGCTCTGGTTCATCATGGTATTTCTTTCGGGCTATTGTCCTGTTCTGTCGAGCAATATCTAAAAAATCGGTATTGAGTTTTTCTAAGTCCCCTTCTATATCCCGATGAGCTATTTCTTCTCCTTCATCTTTCCTTCGCTGGTTTACTACTGCTAATAATTCCTCTAATACCTGTCCTTCAATATAATTAATCTTGTCCTTTGGATTAATTTCTTTTTCGTAAATTAGCTGAGCAATTGCGGCAGCGTAATGTTTACAAAAGGGGGTACTTCCTCTTTTTACCTGATAGAGATAATCGGCACATTTATCATCACACATATAAGAAAAGTCTTCTTTTCCTAAATTATTAATAATTACTCTGTGCCCACCTACATCTACAATGAGGGAGTTTTTATCTCTGCATCTGATAGTTACCCGTTTATTTAAAAAATGGCCTCGGCAATCTCTAATCTTACCTAATAGTTTATCTATCAGATAAACGTTACAAATGTCTTTTAATTCCTCTAAAGAAATCTCCAGATTATTAACCATAAACTTAGCCAGTTCCTTTTTTGTTCCGGAATATACTTTAAGTTTATTTTTCTCACAAATTTCTTTTAAATTACTTACGGTAAGAGTTTGAAGGATAGATAATTTTTCTCGCTTGTCACTCATTTAAAATCCCCCTACTTCGAAATAAAATACTTTCCATAATCTTTTCCCTTGCCATAGAGATGAACATCCACTCCATAACAACTTCTTTCCTATCCCACTTCTTGTCTTCATCCACCCTTTATTACCTCCTACATTATAGATTTGTCTTCTTAGGAAAATAGGTGTCTGTCTATTATCTTCGCTATTATCTTCGATATATTCTTTAATTCTATTAAATCACTTTCTGATAGAGGAGTTTTCCAAAGTTCATTAACTAACCAAAGTCCACTTTTTCCTATTTTCCAAAGCTCACTTTTTCCTATTTTTTCTTTTGGAAAAGATAATCCTAACCAATTTGGAGAGGGCTTGCACTCGTCACAAAGAGAAACAGTAGAAATAATCTTTGATTCAAGTTCAATCCTCTTATCTTTGTCATCAATTTGAAATACTACAAACGAAATATTTTCTTGTATATATTCTGTTACTCTTTTTTCAATTTTTTTCTCTTTTTGTATATCCCAAAGATATCCATATTTCTCTTGATTTGTTTTGTTTTTGAAATCTATTTCCCAAATTTTTAGGTAGTCGTCTTTATATTTATTTAAAAATGCTCTGCCAATATTTTTTCTAAAAATACTCCTATCTTTGTTTTCATTTACAAAATGTTCTTTCAATCGAGACCAAAGTTTATTATTCCCGGTATGCGTTCCGATTCTGACAATTCTATTTGTATTGTGAGCAAGTTCGCCCCTTTCAAAAAGAATATAAATTCCGTTTTTTGGTATTTCTTGTTTATTAAAAGGAAAGGAATGTTTTTTCATTCCATTAAACCATTGATGAATGGTATGGCAAATTTTACTCACTTTTATCTTCTCCTTTAACCATTTAATTTAAATAGGAACAACACATCCTATTTTTTCTATATTTTAGCTTTCCATTTTACGAGGTTTTTCTTTAGGACATCTATCTGTAATAACACCTAAGCCTCAACCATCTGGTTAAGAAACTCCCCAGACCCTATAGGTTTTCCGCTAAAAGTTACCGAAATATTGACTTGGTATACCTTCCCTATTTATCTGATTTTTTAAAGTAAAATATTAATTGTCTAAGAAAATGGGGTGTCCCTATTTATTACCTTAAATTGCGATTTGACTACATAAGAGCGTATAACTAGCTTTCTTCAGGTTTTTTCTTGCTTGTTTTTTGATTTTTGGCCATTTCGTCAGAAACAGACTGTAATCTGGAAGAATTTGCCCTGGCAATTATTTCTAATCCACCCAATATCCCGAATCCTATGAACCCTACAACCAAAGAATAAAGTCCACCTAGAATCAATTTGTTTTTTCCTAATGATTCTGATGTCCAAACTTCACTTTGCTTCTTACCAGCCCATAAAAAATATTCTTCCTCAGTCACTGATGGATTTTCTTTCAAGTAATCTTTTGCGTATTCTGTCAGTTGACCACCTTTGATATAAGTCTGTCTATCAATTGAAATGACTTTTGAATCCTTTATTCCAATATAGATAAATCCTATAACAAGGCTAAAAATTATGAAAATTACGAACAGGCACTTTACCCGTTTAGTCGGTTTAATTGGACGAACTACTAGTAAGACAATCACATATACAGCAATAATAACCACTTTAGTCCAATTAATTAAGGATACTGGACAACTTAAAGATGAAAGAAGAAGTTTCTCTACAAAAAATGCCTTCTGAAAAACTTTAATTGATGTTAGGCAAGGTAAAGACGAAAGAAGAAAATTCGCTATAAGATATAATTGAGAACCTCTAGCTATAAATTTTTTCATTGAAACAATGTTTATCATTCTCTTTGTTTCCTTTATTCGGGGCTAAGTATATCAATCTCACGTTCACTACATCCATCATAACCACAAAGAAAAGGAGCTTTTGGTCCTAGTCTTCCATCCTTTTCTGTCCAGATTAGCCACTTTCCTGCAGGAATCGAGTCATTTGTTGGTGTACTAAATCGATCAAACCTTATTTTATGTTGTTCATCATCCTTTATGAAAGGAGTGTACCAAACTATACAATTATCAATATCCTCTCCTTGTTCATTTATAGTATTTACTTCTACATTAACCCGATCTGTTTGACTTTTTTGAATAAGTCGTAATTTTAATTCAAGGTCAAGAGAAGCATCCAATACCGCAGAGGAAATGGACAATGGTATCCGACCAGTATTTGCAAACTGTATAAATCTTCTAAATGCTTCGGTATCATATTCTAAAGTACTAAGGAATAACTCGGAATAACTGATTTCCGAAGAGTATGATAATATAAGGTTTATATTCTCCTTTGATTTTTCTAAGGCAGACCATAAAGCTTTCCCCATAGGATGTTCTGCTCTAAATTCATAATATTCTTCTGATATTCTTTGAAGAGCATTGTCCATTTCCTCTAAAGCAACATTCATCTGTTTCTCTATCTGGTAGATAGTTAACTCTTCTGATGCACAAGGAAATAGCCAAAATACAATTATGAGAAGCAAAGTTATATATTTAATGTAATTTTTCATAATTCTCACCTCCTGAGAGTCTATAAATATTTTATGCATTTATGTTTTTAACTGCTGTGGTTTAGTAAATATTTTTATATTTTATTTAATTAAGGCAATTAAATTTATAAGTTAATTTATTGTATAGCTTACCTTCCCTTCCCCCTGTTCTCCGAGCAAATGTATAAACAAAAAGTGCCATCATAATAAATAAATAGGGAACACATCCTATTTTTTCTATGGTTTAACTTTCCATTTTACGAGGTCTTCCTTTAGGACGTCTATCTATAGCAATACCTAAAGTTTCAACCATCTAGTTAAGAAATTCCTCAGAGCCTTTAGGTTTTCAGCTAAAAGTTACCGAATTATTGACCTGGTACAACTGTCCCCATTTATTAATTATATTAAATATCTAATTCATTAATATACTTTCTAAAAGCTTCTTCTAATTTCACCATTCCTTTAATCATTTTTTCCTGTATTTCACCCCATGTTGCTTTATCATCAAGAGTAGAAAAACTATATCTTTTACGTATCTCGGAAAAGATTTGAGTATCCCTTCTTTCCCAGCTTAATTCTTCACCAAAAGTTTCCTCTATTCCCTTTTTACGTTCATATAAATTGTCAAATATTTTTTTGTTTTCTTCCTTTTTATCCTTCCCTCTATCGATATATAACTTAACTTGACCAAAATTATTAGTAATTGTAAAATAAAAATATAGCCCACTCTTCCCAGCTTCTTTTCCAATAAAATTATTAGTACTGGGAGATATATCTTCATAAACCTTTGTCAAATTTTTTCTACGCTCTAATAAACTTTTCCAAAAATCTAATCTTAATACATATCCTTTGGCTATTCTATTTTTATCTTCTATTAATTTCTCATACTCTTTATTTTCAATAGCAATTTTATCTAAATATTTATCAATTGCTTCAATCAGCTTACCCATTCCATTCACCATATTATTTTGAAGCTTTATCCAATTTTCTTTGTCCGTTAATCCACTATATTCATATTTTTTAAAAACAAAGCATGATCTTGTGCCTGGAGAATTATCCCACATTAAAGTATCATTAAATAACTCTTCAATGGCTTTTTTGTTTTTTAACAACACTTCAAAAATAAAGTTATTTTCTTTTTTATCTCCTCTATTAATATAAACTCCTATTATTCCGTAATTTAAAGTTATAGAGTAATAATAAGCTATTCCACCAATGCCCGATCCTCCGCTAGTGCTACCATTTTCGCTCGGTTTGCAATTTGAAAAGCGCCATATCTTTTCATTGCTGAGCTTTAGCAAACCCTTCCAAAATTCTTTACGCTCTTCACCTACTTTTTTTCTAATTATGTCTGGCTCAATTATTGGTTCCCCTTCCCATTTCCAAATTTTAACTGCCTCTTTTGAAAATTCTTTATTTCTACTTTCAATATCATCAAAAATCCATTTTTCTTTATCTTTCAATATATTAGTTATAGGAAAATCTGATTTTACATAATCAATTTTTTTCTGCGCGAATATCCGATTTGACATACTTCTATTCCAGGCTTCTTTAATGATGGTTAAATTTCCGATTTTATTAAGCATCTCTTCATGTGACACTATTACTTGATTTTTATCCTTCCCGGTTTGATTTTGCAAATCATTTATCCATTGCTCACTTAAAGTTTGAGGCATAATGTGTTCTGTTTCAATTTCTTTAATATCCAATATTGTTTCACCAGTAGGTTTACAAAGTTTCCATAAAATATATTTTGTGCGTTGTTCTCCAAATTTAAAATTCCTTGATGCAAAATTACGTTTAAATATTTCGTCATCAACATTCTCTTTAACATAACGAGATAATTTTCCCTCAATATAAGCTAAATATTCTTCGAACTTTTTCTGTTTTAGTCCATCACAAATCTCATTATATATCTGGTCTAAACTACCTGTTGATTGACCACAAATACCCCACCTAATATGAAAGGTCTCTATCAATTCCAAAATCTTTAAGATGTCATCTCTTCTAGATTTTTTATCTTCTTCATAGAGAGGCATAATTTTAATTAATAATGTAAAACTCGGGGATACTTCAACTGTTTTTAACTCATCTATTTTTTTATTAATTTTTTTATCATCGAATGAGCTTTCAAAAATCTTTTTATATATTGAGGAACTATTATTTAATTCTTTAGCAAATTGTAAATATTGATTAGGGAGATTATTTTCTAACCGGCTTCTTACATGTTGATATAGATTACTTTCAGAAAATTTTCCTTTATAATTTGCCAGCATATATCGCCGAATAAATTTTACTGGACTTTTATCTCTTATTTTCTGATACATTTCTTCCCATTCGTTAATACAATTATTAAAGATATCTTTATTTGTAGCTGTATTCATCAATAAAAAGTTTTTAATTAAATCTGCAGCCGAGAGCTCTAATCCTCTATCATTCAAAGTTTCAAATAACTTAAATGCGTTAAAATAATTAAATGCGTTGATATAAACAACAAAAATATTATTTATAATTATTTGCCAAATATCATCCGGAAATTTTGCATTTTTATAAAATTCATAACATCTATAAATAGGATGCTCTTCCTCTTTTATATTTCCCTCTAATATATTTTTTAAATATTTATTATCATATTCCCCTAATTCGAATTTTGGATAAGTAATTGGTCTATTTTCCCAAAATGTATTAGAAAATAAGAAATTTTTATTTATATGCTTTACCAATCCTTTATTTTTATCTTTTATCCTATCTCTTATTGCAGAAAGCCAAATTAATATTGTAGCCAACCTTTGCTGGCCATCAATAACATAAAATGATTTCAATCCTTGAGTAGGTTCCTGGGTAGGTACTACTACGACAGCTCCAAAAAAATGAATATCATTTTCTGATAATGAAAGAACGTCTTCTAATAAATCTGTCCACTGATCTTTAGTCCATGCATAAGGCCTTTGATATAAAGGTAATTTGAAAACTTCATTCGGTTGATTTAAAAGTTTCTCTAAACTTATTTCATTTACATCAATAAATGGCATAAGCACCTCCTAATATTTTAACTAAAAAATATTAATTTTATTTGTATTTTCTACTCTTCAGTAAAATAATCTAAATCAATTTTTTTAATTTTATATGAAGTTATCTCAGATACTCCAACTTCATTATCTACCATGTACTTTGTTAATTGTTCACCATCAATCAGAATAATTTTATTTTCTATATTCCTTGCATACTCAATAGCACTTTCAGAAAACATTGAGGTAGTTATAAAGACTCCTTTCTTAGCTTTTTTCCCCAAAAGAGCTCCAGCAAATTTCTGAATATCCGGCCGATTAACTTGATTTGACCACCTCTTTGCCTGGATATATATTGCATCTAAACCAAGTTTATCTTCTTTTATAATTCCATCAATACCTTCATCTCCACTTTTTCCTATAGCTTTTCCTGCGTCTTCAAATGATCCACCATATCCCATGTTTACTAATAAGTCCACAACCAATCGTTCAAAGAAGTAAGGAGTGCATTGTTTAACTTTTTCTAACAAATCAGATAGTAATTTCTCCTGAAATTTTTCATATCCAATTTCTAACAAATCTTCAGGTGTTTTTTCTTCAAGTAATAATTCAATCTCTTTGTCTTTGGTTCTCTTTCCCTTTTTTGATGGTTTTATAAATTTAAGAAGTTCAGGAAAGCGTTTTAAATATTTTACATCGATTTTTGAGGGTTTTTCTTGTAGTATCTTTAAACCTTTTTCTGTAATTATAAAAGAACCTACTCCGCTATATTCTAATAAACCTGCTTTTTTCAAGTATGTTCTTGCCCACCCAACTCTATTATTAAATCTTTGCTGTTTACTCTTAGATAAAAGTTCTGATCTTTCTTCTTCGGATAAGTCAAAATATTTTTCTAATAAATCTCTTACTTCTTGTATTGTATGTTCTTTTTTATCCCCTGTTATTTCAAGCAAGGGAAGCATAATACTTTGAAAATCTGGAATCATAATGTTTCTCCTCTTCGATTATATTGTTTAATTATTTGCTAAAAGTTTCCAATCCGAATCATAACCAATCAACAAACCGACTTCTTTTTCATTTGGTCTTTCACATAATATTGCTTTATACTCTTCTAGTAGAACTTTGCCTATCTTTGAAGCTATTGGTGAAAAATATATTGAACATTTTTCCTTGTAATCACCTTTGGAACAGAATATTGCAGCCTCTTTGGGAGCACGATTTGATAGATAAAAAATGTCATATTTATTTTGAATTTCACTTATTTTACCGTTAACAACTTCATCGATAGTTAGTTCAATTTTATTCCAATCCATAATAACCTCCAAAAAAATATATTCTAAAAAATTCTATCGGCGTCAAACTTTTATTATTATTGATAAATTATATTTGATTCTTTTAAAAAAATCCTTCAAGTTAATATTGTTAAGCATTTTTTCCTTTAAACTTTTTCTTCCCACGATAACAGTAGCACAATCAAACCCCTTTATAATAGGTTAGAAAAAGTTACCGAAATATTGACTCGGCACCCCTTCTCTATTTCTCTAATTTAAAAGTAAAATATTAATTATCTAAGAAAATGGGATGTGTCCCTTGTATATTAAAAATTTTCCCATAAACACTAATAATGTATTAAAGAGGTTCTCTGTCATGTTGATTATAGATACATATCCGTTATTATATAATGGTAAGCTTTTATCTTTTTCCCCTATATTGTTTTATTAAAGTATCAATTAAAAATTCTGATAATGTCTTACTAGAATTAACTGCTAATTTTGAATGGCGTTTTTCTGGTTTATATTGTCTAGCGTGAGCATCACTCATTTCATTTCTCATATTAGCTAGGCCATTTACAATTGAAATTAATCCAGATAAAATCTGTTTTATTGAATCCGGGTAATCAATATTAGATGGGTCGAGATTCAATAAACTTTTAATCCTTTTATATGCTGCTATCAAATCCCCTTTGTGTTGATAGTCTGAATCATATTTTGAGAGAATATCTACAATTACAGTTTCTGTTAATGTCCTGGCATTAGTTATAGCGCCATCAAAATCTCCTTCTAAAATTTTATCATCACATTTTTTTATTTGTTCAGTTAAGAAATCGTTTCCGGTCTCCCCAAGAGATTCAGGCTCAATGTCAACACTTTCAGTAACCGCAATCTTATATCTTTTGCCTTTTTCTATCAGCAAGTATCCATCATGTGAGATTATTTTATTTATTTTCTCAGCAGCCTCTGCCACCTTGAATTCGGTATCGTAATATGATCTCGGATCAACAATTTCCTCAATTACTTTTGCTAATTTAATTGATCCATTTAACTTTTTTATTTTTTCTTCAACATACAACCACCTTGATGGGAATCCTTGTCCGTAAGTATCTCTAAATCCATAACGATTAAATAATTCAACAAGCGTTGATCCAGTTAAATACGGAGTATAGCCACAATCACCATTTATTATTTTTGATAAATATTTAATTGTAAATTCAGAAACTTTCATTCATATCCTCTTAAAACGCGATTTTATATAACTTGAAATAACATAATTACTTTGTATATACTCCTAAAATTCAAAGAGTTCTTAATCCGTCCGATACTCTGGTAGTTAACTTGAGTTTGAATTTCTACATTTTAAATATATCATATCAATTATTAAACTATCACAATTAGTCCCAGTAGCTTTTTATATTGCCTCATTTTATAATATAAACAATCATTTTTTACAACACATGATATAAAATTTATTAAATTACGATATGGTATGAAGGATCAAATACATATTCTTCTGGAGTTAAAGATTTAACTTCTATTCCATATGGACCAAGTTCTTTTTGAAGTTTTTTAGCTAATTTTAGAATCTTGCCTTCTTTATCATAAAAAGCCCCAATAATTACCTCATCAGGTTCTATCTCCTTGCAAATTTTAATTAATTTTTTAATATCAGAATCCTTAAAACCATCAGCAGATGTTTTAATCTCTCCAATAGCAAATTTTCCATTTTCAATACAAGCTATATCTATTTCAGCATATGGAGATGGAGAGGTATACTCTTCGTATAAACAAACACCTGGTAAGTAAATAAAAGATAAAGAAGTTATGAACGATAACTTTCCCAGTACCCACACTATTGGGAAAACTCCATGAAAACTAATTGCATTCCTAATTAAATCATTAAGCTTGTACATCCAAGGGCTTTCCACCTCAACTCCCAATATTGACTGGCAACCCTGACAAAGAATTTCTTTTTTTAGCTCTTCAAGCCCATACCAAAAGGTAGAGCCACAATAATTGCAAGTAATTTCTATCCCTTGTTCAAAGGCCCCTTTTGAAACTAAGCTATTTAAAGAATCTATTAGGTCCCCCCTATTTGTTTCTTCAGATATATCAAATTGTTCAGGATTTTGAGCACTTTTTTTAAACTCTTTTCTCTCCTCTGTTAATCTTTCTAATAAATTATTAAAAGATATTTTAGCTTCCTTTGAATGTAATTTTTTCGCAGTAGTTAATATAAAATCGGAAAGCCATTTTTGTTTTTCCTTATTTTTCTGAGATAATTCAATCCAATTATTTGAGTCAACTTTATTTATCTTGTTTACAATTGGTTCAAGTAGTTTTTCTTTTGTTTCAGGTGTTACATGACATAAATCTTCTAATACTCTTCTCCAAAATCTGTTTTCTATAAATTCACCCGAATGCCAAAGACTGGGAAATTTCTTTATCACGCCTCTTGTATAATAACCTTTATCAGATATTCTGATTTCTTTCTTTGTTTTTTTATTTTCCTCTTCCTTTAAAAAATCTTTTCTAACATCATCAGTATAATATGGGGTATCAAAACCTTTAAGATATGAATTAATTACTGAAAAATCACTTGGAATATTTAATTCAATAATTTTCCTATCACTATCTATTTCAAAAGAAAGCCAGCCACCATTTGTGATTCTACCTGGAATATTGTTTATAAAATATCTGGAAATATTCAATTTTTTCGGAAGATTCCAATAATACGAAATATTTGTATATGAAAATTTTTCAGGACGATATTCTATTTGAAAATCTAGCATCCACTTTTTACTTACAAAGGAATTACTTATAAAAGCATTATCTAAAAATGGTGGGAAAACATTTTCTAAAGTAGATCTGGAACCAATTAGTTGAAAATGTTTTGTAATTGACAAATTTTTTACCGTAGATCCTATTTGAAAAGAGGCAAAAGTATTTGGCTTTATTATCTTAACTTCACGATACAATTGCGAACCCTTTAATAGGCTATTGCCTATATCGATAAGAGTTGATTCATTAACTTCATTTGAAACTAAAAGCACAGTAACACCCGAATTTCCATTAGGCCAAAATGTCCTTGAAATAAAATCTCTTATAGCAATTCTTTGCTCTTCCGATTCTATCGCCCATAAAGGAAGGCAAAGTTGAGATATCATTTTCCTTCTAAAACTTGGCAAAATTATATTTCTATTCCAAAAATATAATAAGTCCCATATGTTTTCCCCTATAATTAATGCAAAAAAATTATTCCCGTAAAAATGTTTTGGTTCATAGTATTGTGATTTTATCTCGGAAAGTTGCATAGGTGTTATAATGTTTCTTATTGATGACATTTTTTTAATACTTGAGTAAAAGTATAATTTCCATCAAGTTTGAGTGTCTTCACTTCAGAGGGAATTCCATGTGGGGTAATTGACTCATTGATTGCACCAAAGTTTCTTTTTATAAGAGGAAAGTTTTTATCCTCGTTTTGATTATAATATGAAAATAAAGTTGGCGGAGAAATTGGATCTGTTGAACTTTCATTGATTACTTTATAAAGACTGCTTATTCTTATTTGATCATCAATGGCGATTTTATAAATAGGTTCACTATTTTGAGAAATTTTATACTCCCTATGGCGCTTAAAATATGTAGGGGATATTTCTTTGTGAATTCTTTTAATAAGGGATAAATCAGGTTCTACAAATGTATAAATAATATCTGGATCACTAAATTTTAATAGTTCCCAATAATCTTCTGAAATATTTCCATCTACTATTGGAATAATTGGATTATATCTCCCTCCCCAACAGTTAGCATTAAATTCAATAATTGCATCAAATAATTTTATAGGACAATTTAGGGGGTTGATAAAAAAGGCTATCTTTCTTGGTCTAGGTGTTACCATTACATTAAATTGATTTGTCTTAATATTATAAGGCATTTTAAACTCCTATTAAAATATTAAAAATATTAAATCTTTACAATTTTAAATAATTTTCAATTAACAATAACTATTTTTTAAAAATGAAAAATCAAATAATAATGTACATTAATTTAAATTATTGAGAAATTGTTATAATATTTTTATTATTAATGTTCTTTGTCTTTTGGTGGGCAAGGGTCATTACCGTAACTATCTTTACTCCTTATTTTGCCTTTGCGATTTTGTACATATAATTCAGATTTTTGATTTTCAGCTATTTTTTTAGCAATATTTATTGCTTCTTTTTGAGTTTTTGTAACTTTTGTTGCTCTTTTATTCCCTTCTCCTTTAATAGCCCAACCTTTAGGATGTATGGTTACCCATTGATTTTTCTTTGTCATCTTTTTCACTCCTATTAAAATAATAAATTCAAGGAAAAACCTTAATTTCCTTTTTATTATATTTTTCAAGAAATTCAGAAGGTGTAAGTATTTCCTTTGTTATTCCACACTTTTCTCTTATTTTTTTTAATTGAGACCTAAATTGGTGTAGATATCTATAATCAGTAGTTAAATAATAATTCGCATGAATCGTTGAAACAATAAAATTTTTAGAATCAATACCACCTTTATCTTGCATTATTTTTATAAGACAATCTTTTTGTTTATCTAATATTTTGTTGTATTCTGAGTTTCCCAAATTTGGCCATAGTCTCCATGCAGACCCCATGATTTTTCTTACTGCTTCTCTCTTGATATTACCTGAACTTAATTCTTCAATCATAGTAGTAGAAATAGGAATACCAATCTTACAAATACCTTTGTGATCTAATTCAATTATTTGAAGGAATGCATCATTGTCTCTCTTTTTATTATCTGGTAAATTAGGATCAACTAAATCGCCTAGTACGGAGTTGTCTACTGCAATAGGAATCTTATTCAATTTTTATACCCCCTTATTATCTTTATTTTAAAACCTTTAAAATTAATATGATTATTGCCTATTAAAAGATCCGTGTTCAGCTACTATATCTATCTTCACTTTTCTTTAATTCCTTTTCAACTTCTTCTTTAATGGCAACTTCGGTTGAAAATTTATATTTTAATCCTTTAGTCTCTGTTCGGAACTTGTAAATCAAATGTATACAATGGTACTTAACGAAATACTATAATAGACAATCCTAAAGTCCAATTGCTTTGGTTAACAGTTTGCTGATAACAGAAACGATAATTCCAGGTACCCAGGTATTCGTAAGAGAATTATATAACTGTTTTATAATCCCTTTATCTGGAGATGAAGATTGAAGTTCTATAGAAATTTTATTTAGTGTTTGGAGTAAAGCATTAAATTTATCATCCATCACCTGCATTCCGCGTTCTTGTGAAATCTGAATATCTGCTCCATTCGCAGAGACAACTTGCCCAATAGTATTTGAACCTGATTCTCCTCCCGTTGCAGTAATACTCAAGCCTGTTCCTCCATAAGATGTAATTTTTTGACCAGTAACACGAATGCTAATATTGAATTGTTTTGGATTATCTCTTAATGATTGAATTATTCCTTCGATAATATCGACAGCTTCATTAATATCCATTATTTATTCCCTTTCTCACCTATTTAATTTAAAAAACCCATGCCATAAAAAGATTATTACGGAATTATTTATTAAAATATTTTTCATAAATACCTGAAACGTATAACAGATCTGAAAAATATAACTTACGGTTATCTTTATATTTGTTTACTATTTCGATAATAAATTGTTTATTCTTTTCTGAATAATTGAAAACATTAATATTGTGCGCCGCAAACCAACCTCTAAAAATAATAAAGTAGTGAATAATTTTACCTGTCATTTCTTGATATTTTGAAGTGGCGTAAAATATGAAGTACTCTGTTAACTCTGGCGTAAACTCTATAGACTTTAGTGAATCATTATCGGCGTGTTTGAAAAAATTTTGCGGTTCTCTGATTTTTTTATTCCACTCTGTTTTATATTCATCCGAAATTATATAATCGCTTAGCATCATAGGATTTCCATTATATTTTTTATTTAAATCTGATAATATTCCATGGGCAGCGCAAGCAAGCGTATGTATTGAAACAGGATCATCATCATTAAAGTATAACCTTATTGCGGTTTCTAATTGTCTTTTTGCTACATTAAGTTTGGATAACTTTAATTTTTTTTCCATTTTTTTACTCTTTCAATATTATAAAATAAGTTTTGTAATATTCAGATCCTCTGCGCTACGTGTAAAACAAATATTTTACTTTTAAATATTACTTCACCCAAATGACGCCTTTTTGTAAATTACTGAACCATAGACCGTAGTCCATTGGCCTTAACAATTCAAAGGTGTAGAGTGTAGAGACGTCATCTTGAAATTCATCGGAGAAATCGATAGGATTTGCTGATCTTAGTTTTTCATTTAATCTTTTAAAATGGTCTTTGCCCCATTTTTCTTTGGCACGTGTAATTTCTTCCTGGTCTTCATCAGATTTAATTTCCACTGCCCGGATGATACTATTTATGCCCTTATCCTGCAATTGATGTAGGTCCGTTAAATTTATTTCCGGATTATCAGAAATTAATCTATCTATATAACTTTCTAAATTTATTTTAATAAAGAAATCTGGATTAAAACTCCGGCGGGTACGATCTTTCCCTCCTTTAAAAAATTCATAATCAATGCTGTAGAATCCCATATCTCGAGATTTAATCCAGGAGGTTATATATTTAGCATTTTCAATTAAATTAAAAACAAAAAGCCTTTCTGGCTCGTGGGAAAGAATAACTAAATTTTGAGGAGTTTTAAATACGGAAGTGTTAACCACATAAAGCAGTTTATCTTTTATTAATCGGCGGAAATAGTCTGACTTTTCTTGGGGTATAAAGTCATATAAACTTAATTGATTGCTGGGTTTTTCTTTGAATCTTTTTTCCAAATAATCAATAACGAATTTATTTTCTTCCTCTAATTCTTGCTGATAATCTTCAGAGATAAACACGCTAGTATATTTATCAAGCTCTCCGGAACGGATACTTGAAGCATCCATATTTTCAGTCTTAATCTCTTTAAAATTACCATCTATATTTATTCTTTTTGTCTTCTTGGTGCCCTGAGGAAGAAATTGATTAAAAAATAGATCTATTTGTTTGCGGTTGCTTTTTGATAATTTATCATCTTGAAAACCAGCATTTTGCATAGCAGCCCTAAGTACTCTTTTGATATCATCGAATTCTGGTAATCTATCTACAATTACACTATTCCCAAAATCAAAATGTTTATTCTCAAATTGACGATATTTAAATCTATCTGCTATTTCTGAAGCTACTTCATCAAGCGTATAAAATTCTTTAGTTAAATTAAACCTCTTTTGGTCTAATAGATAATCAACTTTAAGCTTTAGTTTCCCTGAAGGGCAGGTTAAAATTAAGGTTCTATCCCTAAGGTCTTGTTTTAAAGCAGGAGCTTCCTCTATCTTTTCACCTGGCAAATATTGTAAGTTGAAGAGGGTAAAATTATATTTTGCCCGAGGACTATTTTTAAAAACATGGGATACAAAACGTGTTTCACAATCAGTAACTGCAAAAAGCAACTCTTTAATATGTTCGGCAAATTTTTCATGATTGGTTACTGTAACTATCGGATATTTTGCTTGGATTAAACTATTCGGTACTTTTCGAGGCAACCTTAAACCTCTCCCTAAAACTTGTGAAATTAAAAGTTTTGATTTAAATACTCTTTGTTCCATAGGAACAATCTGATAAACATTATCTACATCCCAACCTTCCGATAATTTATTTACCGCAAAGATAAATTCCACCTTACCTCCCGGTTTTTCAGGATTAAGTTCTTCTATCTGCTCCAATTTTTCTTGGTAATCATCATCTGTGGGTTTACTAATTACACAAATTACTTTTTCCTTGGCTATTGAATATAATTGGGAAATCGATAAACTTTGATATTCTGGCCGGGTATTTTTTAAATATTCACACAATGCCTTAATAAATTCCTCGGTATTTGCTTTAGCGCGTGCGCATGTAGGATTGATAAAAATAGTAATTGGTTTTAGACGAGAGTTCCCATTTAATTTATAAGAATAATTTTCTTTGTTTTCATCATGGGTAATCAATATTTGTTCAAACTTTTGAAATTGAGAGATAGTTTCCTTTTCTCCTTCAATTTTGGTATGAATGATGGGATTTATGTTTTTAATATATTTTTCTTCTATTGCATCTTTAATAGAATAGTGCAAATTACATCAGCAAAATATTCATCCTGATTATAAGGAGTACCAGTGAAACCTATATGTCTTTTTATTTTTGGTTCCTCTCTCAAAAATTTCATCCATAGGCGCTCATCTCTATTTTCTCCTCTTCCCCCTTCTTCTATAATATAAGCATTACCACTAAAGGATAAATGAGAATAGGCATGATGTACTTCATCGCTTAAAACTAATACCTCATCTGTTTGTGAAAATAGGGTATCCCCGATTGAATTATTTTCTTTATTATAAACAGAATTAATATTTTCTATGACAATCGAATTATCTACAATGGGCTGATTTTCATCTAAAAGATTAATTGGTATGTTGGTATACTTTTGGGGGAGTTTTTGCTTTAATATTCTCGAAATTTTCCTCTCAATCCTCTCTCAATTACCGTAGAAGAAGGTCCCAAAACCAATACTCTTTTTACTTTTCCTAAAACAATAGAAAGATAGGCCAAAGCAAACATCACATAAGATTTTCCAGTACCAGTAGCTAAATGCACTACACCGGATAATCTATCTGGTAAAGGTAAATGTCTTAAAAAATTCTCTTCACTCTGAAATCTTTGTTGAATTGCTCCTTTTTTAGCATAATTTTCTCGAGCTAATTCAGAAACATCCTGATAGCTTCCTCCCCAAAGATAAATCATCAATTCTTTGATTGTTTTAAACTGGTATTCCCGACTGCCCACTATTTCTCTAACAAAATCTTCTACCTCAGAGAAATCAAACTTATTATAATTACATTTACGAACATTAATATCCAAAGTATGATTTGATAAATAAAGTTTTTCAACTTTAGACATTTTTTATATCCTGCCTTTTTCTAAATTTTAATAACTTTGCTTTCATTTCCATGTTTATCGATAGCAATGAGATAACTATTTTCCGTAAGGTTTTCTATTTTGACTATGCCTTCTTCGCTAATCTCTTTTTTGTAGATAGCCAAATCCATATTAAATATCTCTCCATTATAGTTTTTGTCTATTAGCAACATGGACAATCCTTCCATGCCTTCAAACCTTTTCTTGTTCTTACCTAATATTTCTGTTTTAAAATGTTTAATTTTAAATCCTCCGCTTAGTCTTTCTACTTCAATCTTTATATCTTCATTAAAATAGAAGGCGGTGGAAGAAATTAATTTATTAATGTCTTCTTGGGAGCTAGGTTGTTCTTCAATCTGTAAATGACGAGAGATGTCCTCTAAAATTTTATACGGGAATTTTAAAAATTTGAAATTAATATCTTCATTATTGCCATTCTTTAAAGTGGTATCAGTTATAATTGTACAGGATTCTGGAGTAACTATGTAATAATCCCCTTTTAACCTTCCTCCCGTAGCAACAATAATTTCTTTTAGATAATCTTCGTCTATTTTAATATCTTTAAGATAATCATCTTCCCAGACCGGATAGACTTCTACCGGATTATTATCTTTTTCAGCATATATATTAGAAAGTTTATATTTTAAGGAATAATCTTTTTCATCTCTTGCAATACTAAATAATCCTAATACAAAATTAATGTAGACGTCTTTATCCTTTCTTAAATTCATAATCCGGGTAAAATCATAAGCACCAGCTGAAATTATGGAAAAAGATTTGGGTGGCTGTCCATACTTTTCATTTTTAGCATTATGCCCTAATTTTTTAGAAGCAGCGATATTCCAGATTCTTTTTTGCATTGTATATATGGCATGTTTGCCAAAATCACTCATAATCCAGCGTCGTCCTAATTTCTCAGCAACTGCAGCAGTAGTGCCGGAACCGGCAAAACAATCTAAAACTAAATCATCAGAGTCGGAACAAGCTTTAATAACCCTTTCTAGTAATACTTCTGAATTTTCTGTTGGGTAATCTTGTGTCCTAGAATATCCGGGTATATCGGTCCAGTTCGATTTCAATGTTTTCTTATCTGGCGAATAATAAACTTTTCCATTTTTTATTTTTATTTTTTTAATTTTTTCGTAATATTCTATTTGTTCTTGTTTAAGTCCCCATTTTCTACCATCAGTAACTTTTATTTTTTCTCCTAAGGCATATCTATATTTATCGCTTTCATTTCTCGGTTTGCCGGGCAATGTTATTTCCCACCATTTTTCGTCAGTTCTTAATATTCTTAATTCATTAAAAGTATAGTTAGTTGACTTTGTATAAAAAAATAAAGAATCGGTATCAACCATAAGTTTCTTTAATCCTCTTGAAGATTTATAAAATTCTTGAGTTCTATTTATTATTATTTCATTCTTAAAATATCCTCTTCCAAATACTTCGTCCGTAATAATTTTTATATAATGGCCAAAATGATAATCTAATCTAATAAAAATGCTTCCATCGGTACTCAATATTTCTCTTAAATATATTAATCTTTCTCTTAGTGTCTCTATGTATTCAGCTCCCATTAATTTTGCGCTGTAACTCATTTCTCCATTACTTCCCCCATATTCATCACCAGTACCAAACGGAGGGTCGATATAAATTAATTTAACTTTTCCTTTTACTTTGTCTTTAATTAAAGGGTCCTGGTTTAAATAGCAGGTTTTTAAAAATTGCAAATTATCTCCTTGAACTATCATATTGTGCCATTCCTTATCTTTGGTTTCTCCGAAACTTCTTACTGTTTGCAGAGGGGCAGCACCTCCGGTTATAGCAGCCTGTGCCAGGATAACTGATTCCGGTCTTTTACCAGCATATTCGATAGTGGGTACCTTAAATTTATTTAATTTCTGATAATCAAACTGCCCTTCCCGTTGAAGTTTTTCAAAAAAGCCAGGAGATAACTGAACCAGTAAATCTTCTGGAATTTCTGTTTGATTATTTATACATTCACTCATTTTCTGCAAATCATCTTCGCTAAGATTTATCTTTGTCATAATGTTCCCTCTTTTTTGTTTTAATTTTCTCTAAAACTTAATTTTTTAACTAATAAACTATTTAAAACATCCAATTTTGCCTGGTTTTTATCTTGAGGAAGCAGAATAAATTTATTAATCCTCAGGAAACCATATCCATAACTTTCCAATTCCAACTGGCGCTGGATATCGTATTCAAGATATTCCTGAGAGAAGTTATGTTTGGTAACTATTCCAGGATTTTTAGTATGATATTCTACCCCATCATATTCTAATATAAGAGATTTTTCTTTTCCGTGATGAGAGAAGATTATTAGAAAATCTACCCGGTATTTTGGGATATATTTATTGTATGTTTTTTGTATATATTCCCCGATGGGAAATTGAGCAATTATCTTTATTTTATTCCGATTGGTTTTATAAAAATCAGTCTGGATTAATAAATTATAGATATCTTTTTCTGCGGGGGACCCAAATATTGTCTCATCAGCTATATAATTATCAATAGCGCTTTTTTGTATTTCTTGGTAGAATTTTAAGGCATCGCCCATGCGGGTATTAGAATACTCCTTCAAATCCATACTATGTACTATAACTATAGTATCCTTGGCTCGACTGAATCCAACATTTAATCTCTGCATTTTTAAACTTCGAATAGAATCTGCCATTCCGCCAACTACTGGATAGATAGTACGTAAATCGGCATTACCAATTTTCTTATCTTCCACCAAAGAATAGTAGACAATATCTCTTTCTTCTCCCTGCACATCACCTACAAACCAGACAATTAATTTATGTTTTTTAGATAATCGATGGTAATTGGGTAATTCTTTTCGTAATATTTCCTCCATCCGATATTTTTGTTCTCTAAAAGAAGTAATGATACCGATTGTACCTTTAAATCCGTTAGCAATTAAGTTTTGTATATCTTCTTTTATAGCAATTATTTCATCTAAGTTAACATTATTCCCGGAATTACCTTTAGTCTCTACTTTGATAAAACGTAAAACTTCATTTATAGGTTTAGTTCGAATACGGTTAACAATTAAGGGAATTTGGCTGGGCCGATAGAAATATTCATTAGAATATTCTATTATCTCAGGGAAACTCCGGAAATGAATATCCAAAGAAGTACTATAATTTTTTAGGGCTTTAGCAAAATTTAGTGTAGATGTCCGAATACTAAAGGTCTTCAACCATTCTTTAGTGCCTTCTTCGGGTTTATATATCGGTTCAATAAATTGCTCGTCTGGACTTACATCTAACGAGGCTTCAGCTGTTATTTTTTCTTTTTCTTTTTCCTCAAAGGCTACTTGATAATCTTTTGCGTAATTATCTAAAATTTCTTTAAAATATTGGTCTGAATATCTCTTGCTAACATTATATGCCCCCACTGCTCCATATTGATATTCATCGCCAAAGACTACTACCTGCTTAGCCCTTAGTAATAGAGAGATTGATTCGGCAATAGATACCTGAGAAGCTTCATCTATTACTAAAAGGTCAATTGAATCTTCTTCCATAGGAAAGTATTTGGAAATTAAATCTGGTTCGGAAATAATGCAGGAAATATTTTCTAAGAGAACTTTTAATTCTTTAGGGGTCAATCTTTTCCCTGCTTTCATGCTAACAATAATTCTTTCTTTTTCAGTGGAAAAATTATTGAGATTTTTTGTCCGTTGATCATTAATATTTTCTAATTTTTTATGGAGTATTTGGTAATACTCTTTGATGACTTCTTGATCGGGGAGATTAAAGACTTCTTTTTGATTTAATTCTGTAAATAATTGGATATAATTTAAAACTTTATTAGGGATGTCTTTCTCTGAAAATAACTCGTTTAAACTTTGTAAATCATTAAAATCTATGCCTATTTCTGATAGAATTGATGAAAAATATTTCTTTAAGATTTGCAGATAAGGAAGAGTGTCGGGGTTTAAATTATCAATCAAGCCTTTTATTTTACTTAATAAATGGAAAAGTTGTTTAATGTCTTCTTCGGTTAAGTTTAATAACTGGAGTAAGGGGGTTAACAATTCGCGATTCTTAATATAGTTTTTAATATCTTTTAATTTAGAAATTCCAGATTTAAGCTCTTTTATAGTAATCGTTGATTTCTCTTTAGATGTTAAATAAAGAATATTAGTTAATATGCGGTCATATTCCAATTTCTGTAATGAATTTAAATTATTTTGAAATTCCTGATTATTTTTTATTCCCATCTTTGCGAGTAAAGAACGATATTTTAATTTTTCTTTATCTGTAAAGATAAAAGATTGGGGTTTTAAATATTCGGTTATCTTAGAAAATAAGTCTGAAAATTGGTCGAGATTGCCAAAGTCATAATTATTTAGATTATCTACTTCTGTTTTTTCAATCGGTAAATTGTTTATTTTCTGACAAGCAACCAGCCACTCATTTATCAGGCTTGATTTTTGATAAAGAAAATCTAATTGTTCTAAGTTGAAATTGTTTAAATTATTCTCTTTTATTTTTTTTATAAAATCTCTTATGAGTTCAAAATTAATTTTTTCGTCTTTTTGTAATTTACAATGCACTTGGTTTTCTTTTATTATAGATTTTTCTTGTAACTCTTTTTCTATTTGCTCTAAATTTAATAATTTCGAAATATATTCTTGGTAATTTTCGGAATTAGCCCAAAAATCATTGTTCTGTTCCTCAATTATTTGATGCCAATTAGCAAGGTCTTTTTCAACTGCTTCTTCATTAAATTGATTAACTCTTTTATTTGATGCTGAAATAACCGGATTGGAGAGAGTATTCTCATAATTATTAATGCTGATATCGTCTCGAGATATTCTTAAAATAGACGGTTTAGACTCCGGATGTAATGCTTTGAATTTATCAGTCATCATCCGGTCAATTACATCTAAAGCAGCTTTTTTATGAGAAGTAACTACTATCGATTTATTTTTCTGATTAGCCCAATAAGTAATTGCTGCTATGGCATAAGATTTTCCTGTTCCAGGGGGACCGTCTACTACAATCATATTATTTTGCTCATTTTCTAAAGCAATAAGTATTCTCTTTTGAGGATTGTTTAACGAAAGAGGGATGGTAGATAATAGATTATTTACTGATTTTCGAGGGTAATGTTTGCTGAATTCTTCATCTACTTTATCGTTGGTATTTTTAACACTGCCAGAAATGTAATTTTTAATGAGGTCAAGAAATTTACCACCTTGGCCTGCATCAAGATGGGTAATTAATTCAGAATAGTCTAATAATTTGCGATTTTCTTTCTGTACTACCTGCAAGCCAATACGAAAGTGGATATTTGGATAATTGGGTAATTGAAATGAGTTAAAACAATGTACCAATAAAAATTCATCAAATATATTATAGGTATTCTGTAAATGTTTTTCTATGCTTCCCAAATAATACTGGGCATCTATAAATCGCGCTGCACAAGGGGTAGTTAAAATACTTTCGAATTCAAAAGAATTAATAGCTGGGGAATTAATAATCACTATATCGTGTTTACTTCTAATAATTAATTTTTCAGCCAATTCATCAACTTCAATTTCTATGAGAAAAAGAGGATACTTATCAATTTTTTCATTTTCTTCTTTTTCTAAATATATTTCATGAAAAAAAATATAGGCATTTCCTATCCCAACGAAGGGAATAAATTTTCTAATGGTACCATATAGGTCAAATATAGTAAGATCAAATGATGTATCTAATATCTGCTTTTTTATTTGGGAAAAATATTTTTCTGCATTGTTTTCCTTTTGTGCTATTTTTTGCAAAGAATCAAATATTTCTTGCTCGATACTTTGGGGATTTAAAGTTGATAAAGGCTTGCTTTTGAATTTTAGTTCTGCCTTTAATTGTTCTATCTTCTGTTTTTGCAATTTGTAGAGAATCTCTTTGGCAGCATTTCTAAAAGCTAGGTTGAATTTTCGAGAGCCTTCTGAGAAAATTTGTTTTTGAAATTCCTCTTTTTGTTCTATATTATCTCCTAATTGATTCCCTTCTTCTCCTGATAATATAGTTTTGTTTCCATATAATTTGAGAAAACTATCTTTAGATTGTTTAACACAGCTTTTGAGATATTCTAAATTGTAATCAGATTCGAGTTTATCAATTAATTTTTGTTTAAATTCGTCTTCGCTTACACTAACTTTGTAATCTCCTCTTTTTATCTCAAAACTAAACTTTTCCCCTTTTTTAATGGAATCTAATATTTTTTTTTGAAAATCTGGAAAAACAGATAAATCAGAGGTTAAAGAATCATCAGTCCATTTATAATCTATTTTCTTCCGAAAATTAAAGCGGGTTTCAGTATAAGTGGCAAAGTAATTTAAAATGCTCTTGGCAAATTTTTTCATAGTTATTAAGTTTTTCTCCTATTTTTATATAATTTTATGATACTCCTTTTAATAATTTTAAAAATCGTCTCGTAATAATTAAATTAGATATTTTCTGTAATTATATCACACGGCTACGACTACTGTATGGCAATAATTATGAAAATAATTGAAAAAAGTTTGATTTTTTTTAGTTTTTCAAGAAAAATTGTAATTTTGCACAAAACAGACTGTTATCTATATACTATATCGATTGTTAAAAACCCTTCTTTTTTGGGAAATTGTTTTATCTTATTTAGTCAACGGTAATTATTATCCCCTCTTCTCTCCATTCAAGTAAATCGAGATTGTTGAGCTCGGATAGTTGCAAGAGGTCTTGTGGGTCTTTGAATCCGCCGCTTAGTGAATCTCTTAGGGTGTTTATTTTTTGGGCGAGTGGTTCGCTTATTTGTAAGATACCGGTAAGTTCTTCGAGAGATGCGGTGTTGATATTTATAATTTTATTTTCTGGTTTTGCGGTGGTGGGAGAAACGGGCAGGAAATTTACCTTGGCTATTTTATATAATTGACGGGTTCTTTCCAGGCTGTATTTATTGGTCCATAGATTTACAAATTGATTCTGAAATATTTCAATGATTTCCGGGTCGTCCATTACCATTAAATTTTCATCATTACGGTTGTTAGCGGAAAAGGTCCAGTTGTAGGAACCCGTAAGTAGTATACGGTTATCGATAACGGCAAATTTGTTGTGCATAATATAATTGTTGGCGCTGATTCTTGTTTTGATTCCCCTTTGCACCAGGAAGCGGGATTGGCTGTATTGGTAGTCAACTTGGTCTTGATCCAGATAGAGCCTTACTTTTACTCCTCGCTCTTGGGCTTTTATGAGGGGAAGGGCAATTTCTCTATCGGTAAAGATATACATGGCTATGTTGATGGAGGCCTGGGCCTGATTGATATTTTTAATGATTTCTTTTTGAGGATTGTCCGAGAGGGAGAAGTAGACTTCGGTTTTGGCCAGGGTGAAAATAGATATAGTGATAGAAAGAACAATGATTAAAAAAGTAGTAATGCCATATTTAGTATTTCTTTTTAAATATTGCATTTACAATGTGCTCTTTTTGGTTTATTAGTACTTTGTTATATATTCGACAAAGGGTTGGAAAAGTCCTTCTTTTTTGGAAAAAAAATTATCAGATGTCAGTTGCAAGGTGTACGATACAAGTATAATTAGTCTACCGGTCTTCCAATCTACCAGTCAGCCTGTCAAGGAAATACAGAGAATAAAATATTCATTCACTTTGATATACTCCCAAAAAAGCGGAATTTGGTATCAACAAAATGTCTTTGCTTATGACCTTACAGGTTGCCGGGCTTCACTAAGTTTTTTTTACCCAGCTTTAATATGTCGTAAAATATTCAAAATATTTACTCTTAGCTTTTCAGTTAAATCTCCGGCTGGGAAAAAAGCATTTACCGAATTAGACGGTTTTGATTATCAATTTATTATATTTATTACTAATTCCGGTGGTCACACAACTAAAATGGATGTTTTTGTCCCCATGTTTAAATAATAACTTGTAAAATATAGAAATTCCCTGTCTTTTTGTCTCAATTACCGTTATATTTTCCCAACGTATAATATCTTGAAAAAAAACTCGAAAGCGTATAAGGTGTTCATCGTTATAACTTAAATTATTAACATAAATAATATTTTTATTATTCCTGGTAGCTTTAATAAAAGAGTTATCACTGCAAATATGGATCTCAAGATTATCAATATTTTGAGCCAATAGCATATCCCGTACTTTTGATGGTTTAAGTGTTCGCATAAATTCATTGCTGTTTTTTTGAATCTGGCTAATTGTAACTTTCTTATCTTCTAAGGGGATAATATCTTTTAATACTGTCCGGGCCAAAGGAATAGATAGATCTCTTTTAAATGTGGCGGGATAGGCAATTACATTAATTAAAGCCTCTTCTAATTGTCCGGGATTGGAGGAAATCTTTTCAGCGATAAAATCGATTACTTCATCGGGTACATTTAAATATTCTGTTTTTTTTATTTTCTTTTCAGAATTAAGGGTAGGGGAAACAGGGGTAGAAATATGGTAAACAGCGTCCTTCAATATTTCTGCCTTGTCAGTCTTTTCCCAGGTAAAATCTTTATCTTCCCTTCCAAAATGCCCATAGGCAGCGGTCTTTTTATATATAGGTCTTCTTAAATTTAAGTGGTTGATGATGGCTTCAGGCTGTAAATCAAAATTTTCCTTAATCAGGGTGATTATCTTTAAGTTAGGAATTTTCCCCGTTCCAAAAGTATCTACCATAATAGAAACAGGATGAGCTACTCCTATGGCATAGGCAATTTGCACTTCACATTTATCAGCCAGCCCGGCAGCTACAATATTCTTGGCTACATAACGGGCGGCATAACTGCCTGACCGGTCTACTTTGGTGGGATCTTTTCCGGAGAAACATCCCCCGCCATGCCTTCCCATTCCGCCATAGGTATCGACAATTATTTTTCTGCCGGTAAGACCGGTGTCTGCTTTTGGTCCGCCTTCAACAAACCTCCCGGTAATGTTAATATAATATTTAGTGCTGGGATCAAAATATTTTTGCGGTATCACATAGTTAATAACTTTTTCTTTGATATCTTTTTGTAAGGTTTCATTAGAGACATCCGGGCTATGCTGGGCGGCAATGATTACTGCCGTAACTTTTTTAGGAATGCTGTTTTCATATTCAACCGTAACTTGCGATTTTCCGTCAGGGCGAAGGTAAGGAAGTATTTCCTTCTTTCTAACTTCTGCCAGCCGATAGGCTAATTTATGAGCCAGCATGATCGGGAGGGGCATCAGCTCCGGAGTTTCATTACAGGCATAGCCGAACATCATCCCCTGGTCGCCTGCCCCGATAGGAGAAGCACCTTCTTCCCCCATTCTCGCCTCTAAAGATTTTACTCCCCCATCTATATCTTTAGCTTGTTCATCTATAGAAGTTATTACTGCGCAAGTATCAGCATCAAATCCATATTTTGCCCTGGTATAGCCTATTTCCCTGATGGTTTTACGTATTACTCGAGGGATATCAACATAACAGGAAGTGGTAATCTGCCCGGAAACCAGAACCAGGCCGGTAGCTACCATTGTTTCTACTGCCACACTTCCATAAGGGTCTTTACTTATTATGTTATCCAATATTGCATCAGATATCTGGTCGGCAATCTTGTCGGGATGTCCTTCGGTAACTGATTCTGAAGTGAATAAGTATCTGTTATCCATATTAAATTCCTCCTTTATTTTTTTGTTTTATACCGAAAATAAAAAAACCTCTTCATAACCGAAGAGGTAATTTTCGTATCTCATCTCTCGGAAATGAATTTTCATTCCGCGGAAATTGGCACCAACATAATGT
>Ga0307431_1000502_pt1 | contig 26547 bp, 8 predicted proteins | sample SalMarWE160170MG_FD_202155 | JGI IMG/M metagenome (GOLD analysis project Ga0307431, IMG submission 202155) | Salt marsh sediment microbial communities from the Plum Island Ecosystem LTER, Massachusetts, United States - WE1603-170 | ecosystem: Environmental > Aquatic > Marine > Intertidal zone >...
CCAACGGGCAAGATTAAAAAATGGGATGTCTTTTTTAATATTTTTACGACTTACGAAAAAACTCTGTTTGCTTTAAATACTAGAACTCGAAATCTTTAATCCCCTGATAATTGTTAGGCAGATGGTGGTCGAGGTTAATAATTGTAGTCAGTTTCTAGTATCCACCTATGCTATTTGCACCTTTAATTTCATATCAAATATGTTATAAACCTCCATATTTTAACCATTTTTTATTCCAAAACTCTGTATTTACTTTATAACAAATATGATATAATTTTTTGACAAATAGTAATCGTATTTTTTATTAATTTTTTATAACATATTTGGTATAATCCATCATTAATTCATCTATAAAAAATGCTATTTTTTGTCTACATCGTTCAATATTTTATATCAAATGTGTTATAAATCCAGGTATTTATTCCAATATCTATGGGCATGATGGGGTATTTTTAGACGTTTATCTGTCATTTTCAGTTATTGAACTTATCCGAGAAATAGTGCAAAATTGTTTGGATGCCTATTTGTAGCCGAAAAATGGGGGGTTTTTGAAGGTGAAATGTCATTTTAGCAAAGAATATTTCAAAAATGTGAATATTCAGGGTAAGCTCCATTATGAAAATAAAATTTAAAGATTTAGTTCATCTGAGATCTCTTTAAGTGCATTTAGACTTAACATGAGAAATGCATCTAGATCAATACCAACATCAAGACAGAGGTTAATTCTGTTTCTGTCGCAGCCTTTTGCAAAAGATTTGTCGTTAAATTTGTTCAACAATGTTTCCAATCTTACGTTATGAATCCTTTTTGAAGACATCACAAGTGCTGCAGCTATGACAAGACCTGATACGGCATCTGCTGCCAACAAGGATTTGTCAATGGATGTAGTGGGGATATAATCAGTGTGTATGTAGTTGTGGGCTTTTATGGCGTTAATGCCTTTTTCAGGGATTAATCCTGCCAGAATTTGCGCAGAAACATTAGCGTGTTTCTCTGGTGTGGTTTCTGTATACTCATAATCAAGATCGTGTAACAGGCCCACTAATCTCCACAACTCCTCATCTTTATCAAGAGACGTAGCAATTTCTCCCATTATCGCTTCAACTGCCAAGGAGTGTTTTATTAACTTGTCATTCTTGATGTACTTTTTCAACAATGTAAAAGCTTCACGTCTATTGATCATGTTGTCACATTTTGGTATAGAACAAAATCATTTTTAAATTTTTGGAGAATAACATACAAAGTAGAGATGTGCGAAAACTCTTTATACTTTATATGTCATCCTTATTATAGTAGTCGAAAATATTTCAATGCAAGATAAAATAGGGAGACAATGACTATTATGTATGGGGCAAATTATAATATTCAAAAGTGGAAAATAATTTTCTCAGTAGCACTTGCGTTATTGCTAGCTTTTCCAAGTATGGCAATTGGAGATAACTACCGTGCACCCGCTGGGGAAGGACTCCCTACGGATGTTGGATTTGATGATTGTGAGAGCACTGAGGTAACCGTAGACGGGATACTCAGCCCTCCATCACATGGATGGGTTGGACTTCACGATGTTACTGCAAATTTCGGCGTAGTTGGGATAACTATAAACGGTAACAGAGATGTTGATGAAAATGAACCTTGGGTTGAACATGAAACCTCGCCTGATAATAACGGCACTCCAAATGTAAAAATTTATACTTCCTGTGATGAGAATTTTATGTATGTGGCATTTGAAAATGAAACTGGAAATCAACCCGTCACAGCTGGAGAAATCTTTGTTGATTATAATTCGAATGATAGTTGGGATGGTCCATATGGGGATATATTTTTAAGCATAAATTATGGAGATATGGATGTTAAGGATTACAATGGAAACAACATTTCCAGCAGCCAAGTAGGTTGGGGAGATTTTGTTGAAGTAAAAATACCAAAGACATATTGGCCAGATTGTAATAAGTGGGGATATCGTGTTCGTTCTGAGGCATGTGATGCAGTAGAGCCATGTATAGTCACCCTCCCAGCAGGAGATATCACCGCACAAGTTATTCCTGACAATGAAGGTTACTTCGACATAACGCTTAATGATGTTCCAGAAGGTTATGATGTGGAAAATGGATCGTATCTAGGATGGTGCATAGAATATGGAACTTCAGTCAATGATACGCCCCATCCAATGTATCTACATTCAAGCTACTGCCCACCGCCAATTCTTGATCATGAAAACTGGAGTATGGTCAATTACGTTTTAAATAATAAACAAGGTGATTATTGGGACATTCAGTTAGCGATATGGCATTTCATTAATTTTGGTCCATGGTTATCACCAACCCCTACACCCATTGGGCAAGCTATGATAGATGATGCTTTGATAAATGGCAATGGCTTTATCCCAGGAATAAATGATGTGGTGGCTGTTATTTGCGATCCAGTGGTCCGAAGTCAAGGATTTCAATATACTATTATTGAGGTATTGGTACCTGAAGGAAATTGTTCCTGGAACCCAAACTGGGGCAATAATTCTCATAATTCAACCACTCCACCAGATAATGAATTCTTAAATTTTGCCTGTAACTATGGATATAACTGCTCATGCGGTATCGCTTTCAAGGCATTGGCAGATATCTATGAAATACATTCTGGAGGCTGTTATGTTCTTTACGAAACAGATTTTGAGGAAAAGTATGCAAATATAACACAAGAATGGAAAGCAAAAAGTCTTGATGGAGAGCACGGTGATACATGGGAGCTTTCGACAAATAGAAGCAAATCTACGAACCACAGCTATCATTGTACGCAAAATGAATACTACTATGGTAATGCATACGACGTATTGGAAATGAAAAACCTGCTTGATCTTTCAAATATGATCAATGTGTCTTTTTCATTCTGGAGTTGGTGTGAGGGGGATTCATACAGTGTAAATGATTATATGCAAATAGCCGACTATGGGGATGTAGAATTTTATACATATCTTAATGGAAGTTGGACCTGGATTTCACTTTTAGATTTATGTATCAGCAATATTTACCATGATAATGACTGGATAAGAAGTACCATAAATATTGATGCATCAAGGACATACAAGCTAAATGGCGAAAATATTTCTGGAGAAGAACTATTGCAAGATGGAAGCAAATTCCGTTTTGCCTGGAAATCTGACCCGCAATTCCAATATGAGGGATGGTACGTCGACGATATAGAAATCATGGTGTGTGAAGATGAATGGTATAACGATGATGAGCCATTATGGTCAAGCCATGCATTACCGCCAGACTATTGGTGCATACCATTTGGTTCAACAGAACAGAAAACATTCCCATTACAGTGGAATGCAACTGAAGAAGGAAAATACTTGCTAAAAATTGAAATTCAAGAGGAGTCCCCATGGTGTGGAAAATCTGAAAATGAAAAAATCATCATCATCGGAGATATCCATGATATCGCCGTTACAGATGTAGATTCGCCAATTCTCGTTGAACCTGGTGAAGATGTACCTATTGAGGGCACCATTAAAAACGTAGGATCGCTGGGTGAGACAGACGTTGTTGTACAAGCAACGTTGAAGAAGAATGGTCAGGGATCACCAATTTGGGAACGAACCACAATCATTTCATCACTTAACGTTTCTGAGGAAAAGAAGGTAGATTTCACATGGGAAGATGTGACTTACTGCGATTACCTACTGGAAATAAAAGCAATTCTACCAGAGGATGAAATACCTGCGAATAATTCAAAAAGCAAATGGATTTTAGTGGCTACAACTTTGTTTGAGGATCACATGAATAGTGATTGTAACTGGTCTCATAGGGATCTTACAGGCGGAGAAGGACACTGGAACATTTGTACTTCGGGATATGACAACTATCTCTGGTGTGGAGTACAAGCAACAACGAAATATGGAAACAATTGGAATGATGTTGCAAGGATTAGCGAATCATTTAATCTTGCAGCATATAATGAAATTTACTTAAACTTTGATACTTACCATGAATTAAACGAAAGTGATTACGGTTATGTCGAAGTGAGTAAAGATGGAGGACGCCATTGGGCAACTATTGCAGGAGAAGGAGAATTCGCTGGATACTCTGACTGGGTGACCAAGACTTACGATATTTCCGCATACAATACTGGTGATGTTCTGATCAGATTCAGATTCTTTTCAAATGAATCTATTGCAGATAGGGGTTGGATTATTGATAACATTACAATAACAGTCAATGGAACGACCGTTATATTCAGCGATGGTTTTGAATATGGTACTGATCAATGGATTATTGAACGACTCAGAGCAGGAGATTGGTGGCAACTAGTTCAAAAAGCAACTGTAGAAGAAGCAAATAATATGGCTTGGTGGTGTGGCGATGAGCTAGCTGATGTATATCCAGCAAATCTTAATAACGTACTGACATTGGAAGGATATTGTTCAAATGGTATTGATTTGACAAAGGCATTTGAAGCCGACGTTTTTTTCTCAACCTGGCACAACCTTTCAACAGGAGATGCCGGATATCTTGAAATAACTGACGACGATGGTGCAACATGGGATTTAGTAGGTACATTGACTGGGGTAAGTGGAGATGCTGTGCCAACATGGGTAACTCAATCATATAATATTGCCGACTATGTCGGTGGCAATATACGAATACGATTCAGATTTGTGTCAGATAATGAAAATGAAAGCGAAGGTTGGTACGTTGACGATGTAACGGTTGTTGCAAAACTTGATGAAACTCCTCCAGAAACAACATGTACAATATCTGGAACGATTGGCGAGAATAACTGGTATGTAAGTAATGTACAGGTAACATTGACTGCCGTAGATGATTATTCTGGAGTGAAAAATATTTATTACAAACTTGATGGTGGCGGACAAACCACGTACACTTCATCAATTGCCGTTTCGGATAATGGAGTTCATACAGTCGAGTATTGGTCTGATGACAATATTGGAAATACGGAGATGCCTCATGGCTCGGAATCATTTAAGATTGATACAGTTGATCCAATTGTGAATATTACCAAGCCAGACATTGGCATTTATTGGCGTGATCACAAGATATGGCCGTTAATTAAATGGTCATTGTTTAATTGGACGCCGCCGATCATCATTAGAGATATCACTGTTATTGCTGTTGCAGATGATGGTACGTCAGGGGTTGATTATGTAGAATTCTATGTTGACGATATTTTAATGTCAACTAATGTGAGCGAGCCTTTCGAATGGAATTGGGATGAAAGGGTATTTTTTACCCATGTCATCAAAGTTATAGCATATGATGAAGCAGGAAATACAAACAGTCTATCTAGAGAGGTAAGGATATTCAACATTAATTTGCTTGGATAATTACTTGCACAGAATCTACAAACCTTTAAATCAAAAGACGGAGAAATCATTTCTCTGTTGAAATTTTTATTAAGATTGTTTTATCGACGATAGAATACAGGGAGTAAAATCATTCCAATGCATTCCAATGAAATCATTTGGGATATCAATGAAATCATTTGGGATATGAATTTGGGATATAAATATAACAAAAGTTTTATATAATATGGTAACCATCTTTTATAACATACAATTATTCCTACCTCTATACGATATGGAAGTGTAGAGGATGCATTTGGTGATATATGGTAAAAATATGGGGCGTAAAATATGCTATATTTTGATAAAAAAAATGAATATAACTTATGTAAAAAATATACTATTATTCTAGGATTTGTTGCATTGCTCATTTTTGCTTTTATGTTTGTACCAAGTATGCAAGCACAAGAGCCTAATCCACCGACTCCTCAAATGGAATCAATAAACCCTGAAAATTGTTCTGTAATGACGGGCATTGTTGATTTCGTTTATGATTTCGATGATCTTGAGGATGATGTGCAATCTCTTGAAATAGATGTCTTAGGACCATTTCCATATAATCTTCCTATTAGCAAAATACAACTTAATTTTGCGGCAGATGAAGCAGATCCTTTGTATGGAGTTAACAGTTCAAAAAGAGCTCTTCTTGAGAACATGAGCATTTCGGTTTCTTATGATGAAGGGAATGAAGAATGGGCTGTTACAATAAATACTACGAAGCTATGGACTGGTACGAACCCATGGGGTCAACCCATCGGCAGCTCTGTCTGGCCTACAGGTATCTATGATTTCTATGTTGAAGTTGATGATGCTGGTGCAAACCAATGGGGAGACACGATAGCCCTTTCAACTTATTCGCATTATGTCTATTCGTTTCATGAGATTCAGCCATTGATAGATGTCACATCTGGAGGAGAAACCATTACTGTATTAGATGGAGAATATATGGAGAATATTATCATAAACACTTCTAACATTTCATTGGAAGGCATTGGATTTCCAGTTATCGATGGTAATGGAAGTACCGCAATATATGTTGATGCCAATGATGTGACAATAGATGGTTTTGAAGTTGCTCAAGCAAGAGATTCGGATGGTTCTGAGATGGGAATATATTATGATGGTGTCTCAGGTGGAGCCATTTTAAATAATGACATCTACCAAAATAACCATGGAATATTTATTGAAGATTCTGATAATGTAACCATTGCAGGAAACTCAATATATCAAAATGTGATCCCTTCAGTGCATTCCTCTTATGCTGATTGTATGCTTGGTGGAACCGGAATTTCTGTTTGGACTACAGTTGGAGGAACTGGAAATTACAACCATCTAATAGATAACAATCGGATTTACAACAATCACAGACAAGGTATCTATCTCGGTGCAAACAGTCGTGAGGGTGATGATTCTTCAATTACCAAACATAATATAATATATAATAATGTAGTTTATAACAATGGTATAGCTTGGGCTATTTGCAGCGGATATCCGGCCGGTTCTGGAGATGAGTTTGGTATTCATCTTAAAGCAGCAGATGAAAATGAAGTAGGTCCTGGTAATGAAATATATAATCATGATAAATGGTCTTTGGGCTCAGGTGTATATCTAGAGTTATCTCAGCAAAATACAATAATAAGCAATATGTATGTTGTTGGTATGAATCTGCCCTGTACTGGAGGCGTATTTGATAATAGTATGGGGATTGTTCTTTTTGACGATAGTATAGATAATGAAATTGCTAGTAACGATATAGAGAATAATGAATATGGTGTAAGAATTTATGATGGTAGCTCTACTACAGATTCTGGTACAGGCACAAAAATTAATTTCAACAATATCGTTGGAAACAACCAATATGGAGTGGCTTATGGTTTGGGCGGAGCACCTTCTGTGACCATAAATGCAACACATAATTGGTGGAACAATTATACTGGTCCATATAATCCGACCTCTAATCCTAGTGGCACTGGCGACACCGTGAGTGATAATGTTGATTTTTCAGATTATCTTTCTTACGAATGGTATAATATGGTTTGGGTAAACAATTATTACGATCCATCTACGCCAGGATGGGGTGTGACACATTTTGCATCTATAAATGATGGAATAGATGCTGTTTTTGATACGGGTGTAGTTAAAGTAAAACCCGGTACATATGAAGAGCTTGTCATAATTGACAAGCCATTGACCATGGAATCTACATATGGGTCCGGTGATACTATTATCACTGATGCTGGTGCAACTTATTCTGAAATACAGCAGACAGATGGTCAGACAGTTAAGATTGCAAGTAGCAATGTTGTTATTGATGGATTTAACATAATAAGATACGTATATACGTCCTTCCATCCAGTAGCTGCTGTAGGAAATATTGGTGCGCCTGGTATTTCAACTGTGACAATAAGTGATTGTCATATTGAGTCAATGTACAACTGCAGCCATTTTTTAGGTATAAATGATTTAACGCTTGATTCAAATTCTTTTGATGCGCAGCCTGACGATACAATTGTGGTTATTGATGAGACAACTGGTTTTTTAATCAAGAATAACACTCTTTTAGATTACAATTTAATAGGAATCCATATAACTAATTCTAGAAACGGCATTCTCAACAATGTAACAATAAATCAAAAATCGTACCAAGGCCTAATTATTGATCACTCTCAGAATATATCGGTTGGCGGATCAGTATTTGATTACAATTATGAAACATCTGCAATTATTAATGATTCAAGTAACGTTGGTATATCAGATTCATTCTTTGAGAATGGGCTTTATGGTATATATCTAGATAAGAATTCTACTGCTAATTTGAATAATAATTCATTTTCAAGCATCAATTATGAGATTTATGGTGCAGCGTATTTACAAAACCATGATATGTACTATGGAGAAATACAGAATGCAATTGACGATGCAGGTGTTGGTTGGGATGTTTTTGTTTCCCCTGGTATTTTCTCTGAAAATTTAGTTATAAACAAAAGAGTCGATATACATGGTTTACTTGATGTAAGTGACACAATAGTAAATGGTGATAATTCATCACCTACGATTTACATCGCTCGGGATAACGATGTTAGTGATATAATAATAGAAGGCTTGACGATAAAAGGCGGAAATAATTGTGTAAGGACAGGCATATATAGAGATGTCGGTGGTCTTTTTATTAAATATTGTATAATTGAGAACCCTGCGGTAGGCGATGCAGTATACATAGATCCGCATGATTATTCGGATGTTCCACCAATAAGAAATGGAACAGATGTATTTTCCGATCCAGTAACTCTTCAAGGTAATGTGATAAGAGGTGGAGTGTATTACCAATTTTGGTCGCACGAGCTCTATGGGGTTGAGATTGATTCGCAATTATATTTGAGTTATAATGATATAGATGTTATGTTTCTGAATGGCAGTATTTCTGCAGACATTAAAGACAACAATTTTTTTAGTTTGGGCATGGAGTATGCTAGTGATATTTTAATTGAAAGAAATGTTTTCGAAAACCCCTGGGAAGAAAGATATGGTATCTATTTATGGTCAGTAAATGGTACTCCTATAATTAAAGATGTTGAGATAAAACATAATACCATTTTGGGTTACAGTAGCTTTGCTGTTGGCAGTGGTATTTCAGGTCAAGGAATAGTTGTTGCTGGAGCCAGTGATGTTACTATTGAAAATAATGAAATTACTGCAAACACTGACGGTATTTGGATTACGGAAGATTTTGTTAACCGTAATGATGATCGTTGCGTTGGTGATGTATATGATATCACAATTCGCAGAAACGATATTGAAAATGGACAGACAGGAATAAAATTACTTTCGAATGTGAATGCAACAGCCATCACGAGTAACAATATTCAAATCAACGGAAAGGGAATATGGATACATGGTTCAGATGATCACATTGTGGCTAATAACAGCATAATTGGAAATTATTATGGCATACGTTTAGATGATGGCAGCTCCGATAATCTCATATATAACAATCATTTCGCTGATAACTTCATCAATGCCTTTGATCATTTCTCCACAACCAATAGATGGAATGTTACTTTAACTGCCGGGACCAATATCATGGGTGGTCCATATATTGGTGGTAATCATTGGGATGATTATCCTGGAGAAGATGTTGATGGGGATTCCATTGGAGATACAGATCTACCCTATAATTGCTCAGGAGATATTGTCAACGGTGGGGATTATTTGCCTTTAATCATTTCAGATAACATACCACCTGATGTAGAGGTAATTTATCCTAATGGTGGAGAATCTGTAAATGGCACTGTTGTTATAACGTGGAGTGCAAGCGATAATATAGATTCAAATCTAATGATAGATATTGAGTACAGTAATAATAGTGGTGTATTATGGCATACGGTCTCACCAAATGAAGAAAATGATGGTAGTTATGAGTGGGATACTTTTGTTCTTCCAGAGGGGTCTAATTATATGATTCGCGTAACTGCTACTGATATTTCTGGAAATAATAATAGTGATACTTCAGATGATACATTTTCGATTTATACTGACGTGCCTGGTCCAGATGTTGACATCATTAATCCACTCATGGGATATTTTTACTTTTTCAATGTGCAAAAAATGCGTTTTCTAAGTAACAATTGTTTTGTTATCGGACATATTGTTATTGAAGCTGAGATTGACACGCTGTTAAATGTTGAAAAAGTGGAATTCTATATCGACGGTCAACTGGCTGATACAGAATATAGCGGTATTGATGGAGTATACAGTTGGAAGTGGGATGAATCTGTATTGTTCTATCATGACATAAAGGTTATTGCCTATGATGTCCACGGTAGCACTGGTTATGATACTATTGGTGTGACGATGTTTAACTTCAATATCATCCCGTAATCAATGCCAAACGTAAAAATATTAATTTAGCTGGCTTTGATGACGGCGTTCTCATGTTTATTGTTTTGGTCTATTCTCTTTTGTTGTGTTGGTAAACTAGTGAGTAAATATTGGGCAACATAAAAGATATGCATGTGGTATATTGGGGTAGAGCTAATATTTACTAAAACCGTAGCAAGAACGCTCATTGCTTCAGTTATGGGATGAATTGCGATACCTTTAGACAGCTTAACGTGTTCCTTTATGGGGAGACTGCCATCGGCTACCCATAAGAATAGTTGGAAGTAGTAATATTCACTTCCAATTCACACCGAAATATAGGCGAGAGGTATTTGAAAATGAGAAAGCTAGAGAAGTTTGCGATCAAGCTTTTAGGGGAAAGTAGCATAAAAACTTGTTTTGATCACTTATGTTCATGAATTTGGATCTGAGCATGACCATATCTTGTTCAGAGGCTTAAAGGGTATAATTCCTGGAAGATTCGACGATAATGTTGGGTTGAGATCAAGGATAAATCTTGGGGAAATTCATTTTGGCATGATGGATACTTTCATGAATTCATCGGTATGTTCGCTAACGGTTCAATGAAATACTACATCGAAAGACAACAGGTAAAGCACTGGAGCAACGCAGATTATGACCATCATAAATATAAGCAGATGTAACTGAAAGAATAGAACAATACACTACCAGGCCATTGACCATCGCAGAATGGTGTGATTGATTGAATTCGTGCGTTACTTTCTAAAACGCACATGCTTTCAAGCATGTGTAGTTTACGTATGTTGCTGTCAGTTCTATTAATGGAGTGTTGTAACTCCTTTTTGAGATTTTTTTATTTTTTAATGCCTGTGCTTAAAGGTGATTCATTCTAATTACTATATATATTATATATAAAAATGTAAAATATAATGATAGACTACAGTTTTTCCTTGTTGATATAATGATAGACTACAGTTTTTCCTTGTTGAGTCCACTATTGCACTTGATTATTTTTTAAACTTGTATGAGGTATTTTGTGTCTAAAACATTTTACCGTGTTGGAAGGTTGATTTTATTCATAATTGCTTTACCATACCTTTACTATGTAACTATATAGCTATGTTGGATTATTATATGACTAGCAGATATATCATATAATTATCATCCATATAAATTATATGAACTCATTTGTTTTATGCACTAGCTTAAGCATAGGCTTTGTTCTGCTGTTTTTTTCATGTTTAATTTGATTATTATATTTGAATTAAATATTAGAAACATTTATATATGGTTTAAACTATTACATATGTATAGACTACCCAGTACTCGATAGGTTTTGACATAATCGGGTATTCGGGGGAGGACATAAGACCTGATAAAAAGCGAGTAAATAAAGGAGGAAAATAAGAAAATAGAATAAGAAGAAAAAAATAAAATCAGAAGAAATGAAAAGTATATAGAAATGGAGGAAAATAAAATGAATAAGAAAAATATAATGTATAAAGCAGGTGTTCTGCTTATCGCAGTGATTATGGTATCATCCATGGTTCCTGCTGTTATGGCAGATTCGGGACCAGGCGACAGAGAAGACGATTATTTAGCAAGTTTAGGTATTACAAACGATAATCCTGTGGAAACGTCAAATAATATAAGATATACTGGTATTCCAGTACCATACTCAAGTAATCCAACTTTTAGCACTGTAATTTTTGAGCAATTGCCGCATACACCATCTGATTCATGGTCTATAGGTACGTCTACTGAGGCATATGGAGCTAATCCAATAGGACCTTATGAGGTGTTTGAGAATTTCTGGGGTGTTTCTGGTGGTATTACTGATGTACACTGGTGGGGATTAACATTGACTCCGCCTCCATGGTCTGGAGGTAGCCCAGTAGGTATGACATTCAACATCGAATTCTTTGATGACTCGATTACCTCGACCGCTGAGCCGGTTAGTATGGTTGCATCGTTTCCAGATATTGCACCAACGTTTACTATGACTGGAGATCTTTATTCTGGTTATGAGTTAGTTAAATGGGAGTTTGATCTTCCTTCATCTGTAAGTCTAGCTGAAGGTTGGGTTTCAATTCAGAGTTCAGGTAGTCCAGCTGGAACCGTAATGTTATGGTGTAGTGCTCAGACTGGTGATGGCTATTCTTATCAAGCTGGAGCAGCTCCTCCACAAACCGCTTATGACCGTGCATTAGTATTAACTGGTGGCGGTGACGATGATGATGATGACGATTGTATCCCTGATGCTTGTGATTTCCAGATACTAGGAATCAACAACGTTGAGGATGGGGGCATAATCAACAGCCTACCAAACGTGATTAACGTTACTATCAGAAACGGCGGAGAAATCCCAATTACGGAACTTAAACTCCTTGCAGATGTATATGAGAAAGTCTGTGGAGAAAGTAACCAGTGGTGCGATGATCTAGGTAAAGACAAATATGATCCAAGATTTGATGATGACAATGAGAACTGGACAATCTATGATGATCCAGCCGATGATGCAGATGATGAAGGCGACACATTTGATCTCCAAGTCGATGAGTTCCACAGTGCAGGTCAGTCATATCGTTGTACGCAGGGCAAATACCGAGCCTCTGGTGATGAGGATGTATATGTCGGTCGTTCCGCAGCTATTGATGACGATGCACTTATTTGGGAGCCAGCAGACGTATCTCATCGTAGCTTAGCTGGTGCAGCTGGAGGTGTTTTCACATTCTGGCATAAGACTACTGGCGAATATACAACTGATGAGGACGATAATGTCATACCTATCGACTATGGTCATATATCATATAGTCTTGATGATGGTGCAACATGGACAGACATTTCATTAGCTGACTTTGTTGCTTATGACAATGCTTGGGAGCAGTGGACAATCAAGTTCATCAACACAGATGCAAATGGCGGTCATTATGATACTGTCTGTGATGCAATGGCATGTGATGGTGGAGCGGATCGTACTATTTGTATCGAGGAAGACTTCACTACTGCTGGTGCTACATTCCTTAAAGTAAAATTCGAATGGCATGTTAACCCATGTCACGAGTACGAGGGATGGTATATTGATGATGTATGCTTCGAGAGAGTTGAGGAATACCAACTTGAACTTGTTTTCCAAACCCATGAGATAATTGATCTAGATGCTTGCACAACAATCGATTACGAATTCCCACTTCCATTCGATCCAGAACCTGAAACATGGTATCAGCTCTGCATATATGGTCAGGTATTTGCACCTGCCAACTGTGAGGCTGATTTGGACAATAATGAGCTATGCATACAATTCTACATCGATGATGTACATGATATTGCATGTGTTGGCATAGACGGTCCAAGCGAAGGCGACATAGGGGATCATTTGGCATTCGACGTAACTGTTAAGAATGTTGGGACATTCCCTGAAACTGAATTCCCAGTAGACTTAAAAGTTGCTAAGGCTATTATCAACATTCCAATAGATGAGGACTTTGAAGCTGATCCAAGTGGAGGTGACTTTAATTTCTACTACTTTACTGGCTATGATCCAGAAAATTACTTCCAGTGGACTGAAGGATATGATGAAATTGTTGGAGAGCGTTCAGCGTACCCAGGTGATGAATCAATTATATGTGCTTACTTGGGATATGACTATCCAATGTTACTGCCGCACATGGGTAATTTGATGACCGATGATCAAGTCCATGATTACTCAGACATTACCAGTTGCGAATCAGCTACATTGTTCTTCAGTGCAAAGTGGGCTATACCCGCCGGTGTTGGTGGTGCATGTATGCTTATACATCCAACTGAAGGTCCTGATTCAGCTTACTGGTGGATTACGGACTTTGGTGCTTGGAACCCCGCATCAGATGATTATCAAAACAGTTTCGTGGACTTTGAACTTGATATACCAGACTTGCAGGAAAGCTTCGAATACGATGATGGTAGTGGAATGGTTTCACCACCAGTCGAGTTCGGTTTCGGTTTGATAACCTATGCAGGTATATCTGATCTTACCGTAGACACACCAGAAGGTCCATGGGGCGGTGTACAATTTGATAACATCCAAATAGAGCATATTTATGCAGATGGAAGCGTTGATGTTGTAGATACTGTTCTTGCAGCAAAAGACAACGGCGATCTAGTAGTTGATCCAGAAGAAATATTGGAAGTTGGCGAAGAGGAAACCGTTACATTATGGTGGAATGATACGGCATACTGTTCCTGGTTTGTATTGGGTGATGCACAGCTTTCAACCGATGTAGATCCAACAAATGACATATGCTGTACTAGAACAAGCATTGATTCAGATGAGCTAATAGACGATCTTGAATGGGAGTCACAAGATTTAACATGTTGCTGGGACGAGAGCCTATGGCATCTTTGTTCAAGTAGACCACCAATGGATGATACATTCTGGTGGTGCGGAAACGAGGCAACTGGCTTATATGATGTTGACATGGATGACTCGTTAATCGTTTCTGTAGATCTTAGCACTGGTACCGGTGGAGCTATACTGGAATTCGATACATACTTCATGATCGAAGACGGCTGGGACTTTGGAGAGGTCTTTGTACGTGCAAATGATGCAAGTGCATGGATTCTACTAGGAACATATACGGGCTATGAAGACTGGCATTTGGAAACATTAGGTATACCTCCAGGAGCTTGTTCGGAGGATTCAGAACTCAGATTCAGATTCAGATCTGATGAATCCGCGGTAGATGAAGGTTGGTATGTTGATGATATATGTCTCTACTCGATACTTTATGGACCTGCCTTAGAGGAAGGTTTTGAAGGTGGCGTTATTCCTACTGGTTGGTCAGTTATAGATTACTCTGGAACTGGTACTTGGGAAGTTGTAACATATGGAACCACATATTATGCACCACCAGGAACAGGTACTTACCATGCAACAGCTGACTCAGATTCTCATAACACACTAGTGTTTGATACAGAGCTGTTTACACCATCAATGGACTTCAGCAGTGCTCTTGGAATTGTAACAGTTGACTTGGAGCATTCATTCGAAGACTATGCCGGTATGGGAGAAGCAACTATTTGTACATACTCTGGTGGAAGTCTGGAAGAAACTTTGCTCTACATGGATTTGGATGGCGATGATGGTGATGTAGGTCAACCTGGTGCTCATTTCGCTGATTCATTCGATCCACTCAGCTATGCAGACCCATCTGATGTACAACTTGGATTCTGGTACACTACTAATGGCGGTACATATGCTTGGTCATATTCTATTGACGACGTTCTACTACAAACTGCAAGCGTAGGTGGCCTTATCGCATGTGATGGTGATGGTGATGTATTTGAATATGAAACACACCGCACATGCGCTGGTGATTTCTGGGAAGAAACGGACACTGAATATCTCCTTGGCTTTACTGACGACTATTATGGCGATGGAACAGTATTGCTCCTTGAAGGCTATGGTGGAGACGGCCTTGGTTTAAACAATGCGATATACACAGAAATAGACCTTACTGATCCAGAACTTTCATATGCAATGCTTGAAGTTGCTCATCAGTGGATATTAGAACCAGGATGTGACGTCTATATAGAAATCAGTGACGAATATGATCCAGAGGACTGCATGGGTACTTCAGATGCAGCATGGACTACTGTATATCATGATGGAATACCAGAAAGTACGCCTGATGGAGCATGGGTTGATTCATCCTATCCAGATTGGCAAATTGCACAGGCAGATGTAAGTGATTACTTAGGTGGAACTGTTTACCTAAGGTGCAGATTCACAACTGTTGGTAATGGAATGTTCATTTCAGGCATTGGCGGTTGGATGGTAGACAACGAAATAAACATGGTCTATAAGGAATTCACATTTGTAGATGAAACCCCGCCAGTAACCACATTAGTGTTTGACGATCTAACTGGAACTGTTTCACTGTTTGCTTACGATCCAGCAGGACCTGTATCAAGCGGTGTTTGTGCAACATACTACAAACTCGATGGTGGTTCAACAACTGAATATACTGCTTCATTCACACTTGGTGAAGGGAAACATACTGTTGAATACTGGTCTGTAGACTGTGTTGATAACGAAGAATCACATAAGACAAGTCCACAGTTAGTTGTAGATACTACACCACCTACTGTCGAAATCACTGCGCCAGAAAATGCACTATATCTGTTCGGAAGCAAACTGTTTAGCATGAGCAAACCATTCTGTATTGGAAAAGTAACCATTGCAGCAGATGCCCAAGACACAGGCACTGGTATTACAATGGTAACCTTTGATATAGACGGTGACACTGGATATGCAAACTCAGCACCATATGAGTACACGTACAGAGGCATGAAATTCGGCGGTGCTACAGCAACGGTAACAGCTTACGACGGCAAGGGACTAACGGCACAAGACAGCATAGACTTCACAATATTCAGCCTTGGCTTAATATAAGCCTACAGCGACAACACAACATAAAATAAGAGGGAAATTTCCCTCTATCTCTTTTATTTTTTTATATTTTTATCAACTTTTTTTGACCTGTTTTTTATATTTTTACGTTTTGTATAGAATGAATGCAACAGTTTCATACTTGTCTTTTAGATATTGAACGAGCTTTCTGTAGAATATTAAATGTTTGCTACTATCGATGTAAGCATCAAAATATCAAATAAATTCTATCATATCAACGATGAATTTTGAGAGATTAATTAAAATTAACGATAAAATGTTCTTACCTTTGGGCATCTCTGAAAAACAATTTGGGATATAATTGTAAGAAAACATTTTTATACCATACAAACTATATTTTGAATAGAGGAAAATGACCGGCAAAGCATTAAGCTGCATAATCGTAGTGACGATACTAGTATCATCGATATTCATTACTAATAACATATCCTATGTTAAAGCAAATGAGATGAACAGTTTCCATAGTATTTCTCTCACTTTTTCTTTCAATGCTCCATCTTCTAAAACCATAGGAATATATGGTGAAGAATTTACCAGATTACAGTTGGACAATCTCCCGCTGTATGGGAACAGCGGTGAACCACGCATTCCTGTTAAGCCTTTGAGAATACTGTTACCGCATTCTGCAAAGGTGAAAAAAATCACTGTAGAAACAGCGAAAGCAGAAACATTTGAAGTACACGATTTCAAACAAGTAGAGTTAGGTGTGAGATCATTTCCTTTTAATCAGAAACCCGAAGATTGGACTCTTCCACAGTTATGTGGTGAAGAGCAGATATATCCAAATGAACTTTATCAAAACGTTGGAGTTCAGCATTTCAGAGGCTATTCAATATTGCATGTGAACTTACATCCTATGCAATATGTAGCCAACACAAACACATTTTTTTATTATAATGAAATGACCTTGACAATAGAAACAGAGCAGGCCGACGCAAATACATTGTATAGGGCGGTCCTAGAGGATGAAAAAGAGTTAATTGAAGTGCTTGATAGCCCTGACGTTCTTGAAAGCTACAGAGACGTCTATAGCCCTCAGAGTGCATCTCAGTATGATTATGTAATTATAACTACGGATAATTTAAAAAATGCTAATGGCGAATATACCTTTGACGATTTAATAATTTATCGTGAAAACCAAGGATTGTCCTGTACCTACAAAACTGTTGAAGATATACAAAGCGAATATGATGGTGTTGATACTCAAGAAAAAATTCGAAATTTTATTAAGGATGCATATTTGAACTGGGGTACCACGTGGGTTCTTATTGGGGGAGATACCCAAAAAGTACCGATTCGTTATCTAGATGATTTTGATGGAGAAGATGGCGAGGTTTCATCCGATCTTTACTATCAATGCCTTGATGGAAATTATAACTATGATGGGGACGATTTTTGGGGTGAGAGACATGATGGTATTGATGGAGGTAGAGTAGATCTCTACGCCGAGGTATATATCGGTCGTGCTCCAGTAGATGATGAAATCGATGTTTCTGCCTTTGTTGAAAAAACACTTTCATATGAAAACAGTAAATGGGATGGAGACAACTATCTTAAAAACCATTTGTCTGCAGGTGAATTTACATGGAATGGACCTGGTGGATGGGGTGCAGGGTATGCTAAGAGATGCATAGATCATTGTTCAGATTATGATCAAGATACCTACGGAATACCCTCCAGTATTTTTTCTATCATTGAGCTTTATGAAAGAGATGCGAGTTGGACAAAAGCCGATGCAATTAATACAATTAATAATGGAGTGGGCATAATTAATCATGTAGGCCATGGATCATATAAAGCAGCAATGAAAATATTTACCTCAGACGTCTTGGTACTCAATAATATTGACAAATATGGTCTATTCTATAGCCAGGCATGCCATTCAGGAGAGGTTGAAAAATTTGATTGTATTGCCGAAGAATGGGTCAATGCTGAGAAATCAGGTGGTTTTGCAGCGATTATGAACACAGGTGTTGGATATGGAAGTGCCACAGGTTATGATGGCACAGACAATCGATATTCTCGAGAGTTTTTTGATGCTTTATTCTCCTCGCAAGAGAAAATATCAAAAATAGGGAAGGCTAATCAAGATTCAAAGCAGGATAATTTCTATCGCATCGATGAAACAAATATGCATATGTATCATGTGTATTACGATACGCTTTTGTTTGGAGATCCATATGTTCATGTTAAAGGCTCTGAAGGAACAATCGCTGAATTTACATGGGTTCCTGATTATCCAAAAACTGGTGAGAACATATTATTTTCTGACATGTCCACTGGAAATATCATATATAGAGAATGGAATTTTGGAGATGGAGGTTACAGTCATGAAAAGAACGTTTCGCATTCATATTCTTTGGAGAATACATATAGTGTGACACTTTCCATTTGGGATGACGAAGGCTATATGTCATCTGTCACGCACGATATTGAAGTAAGAAACCACTGGTCTCCGATACCTGTCATATATTATGGATATAATGGTGAAAATGAGTTTACAATGGATTTCGATGGCACGGATTCATGGGATCCAGATGGAACGATAGTATTCTATGAATGGGATTTCGATGACGGGACAACGTCTAATGATGTAAATCCAACCCATGAGTTCCCTTCAGAGGATTATTACAATGTGCGACTTATGGTTATTGATAATGAGGATAAGATTGGTATGGAGTATTGTAATGTGGTCATAGAAAATCACCAATCTCCAGAAAAACCGAATGCCCCGTCAGGTCCAACTAGTGGGATAGAAAGAAGCGAATATGCTTTTGTTGCAACTACTACTGATCCAGAAGAAAATATTATAAAATATGGTTGGAACTGGGGTGATGGAAGCCCAGTAGAATGGAGTAAGTATTATCTATCTGATGAACAATGCATGATGACTCATACATGGGAGTCAAGTGGAAGCTATAATGTACGTGTTATTGCCAAGAATCTTCCAGGAGCAGAAAGCAATTGGTCAGATTCATTGGTAGTTGTAATGATAGAAAATGAGGCTCCAATTGTAGAAATTACCAAACCAACGAGGGCATTATATATAAATAACAATAAAATACTTCCCTTCTTTGCAAGCATTATCATAGGAGATATAGATATTGAAGTTACAGCAATTGATGGAGGGGGTGTTGATAAAGTTGATTTTTACATTGATGGCGAACTTATGGCAGATTTTACCTCTGAGCCATATGTTTGGGCCTGGAATGAGCACAATGTCCTTGGCATTAGGCATATTATAAAAGTGGTAGCATATGATAATTCCGGCGAGCAAGGTAGTAGTGAACTTACTGTTTGGAGAGTTTTTTCAGGTATATTGTGGAAGAATCCTGTATAAATAAAAACCCTTTAACTTCTGAGAATTTGAATATCAAAATTGAAGATATGGTATTTGGATGGTCAGTTTTTTCAAAAACAGGATTTGAGGCAAAAAGATTTATCTCATATATAATGGAAATAAATGTAATAAGAGATAAGTTTCAGATGGCTGACCCATATCAAAAATAATTTATGAATTATTTTAAATAGGGGTAAGTATATATAAAGTAAAGGGGACATAATTAAAATGGAAAAAAATACATATAAGAAAAGTAACGCAATTCTCATAGTAACTCTACTTATCGGCATTTGTTGCATACCTATGATAAGTGGAAATGATGTAGAAAGAAGCGAAAATCTTGAGGTTTTAGTTAATAATCTTGATGTAGAAACAATTGAATTATTTGCACATTTACCTGAATTTGAGTTTTCAATTGCTTGTTTAGGAGATGAAAAATTTGCATTGTTATATCTTGAAGATGAAGGTTTTAGTAACGTTGAAGGACAGGCAAAACTTCCAAAAATTAGAAGGATGATTGAAATCCCGCAAGGAGCAAATCCAACAATTACAATAACATCTGATATTTGGGAATCAACATCTCTTGATGAGTTGGATTTGCCTTCAAGGATCATCCCTGTGCAACCACCTGTGATGAAACCAGAATCAAATGAAAATGATATTATAATTGATGATGAGTATTACAATACAGATAAATACATTCCAGAAGAAAAAGTTAAGATTCTTGAAATAAAAGAAATTCGAGGAAGGCGATTAGCTTTAATTGAAATTGCAACAGTTCTTTACAACCCAGCTAAAGGCGATTTACAGTTAATGATTTCATGCGACGTAATTATAGATCTCCCGGGAAGTAATGTTGAGAAAACAATTAATAGTATTGAGCGATATTCATCTCCTGCATTTGAAGAAATGTATGAACATATTTTTTTAAATTATGGCTTTTATGAAAACATGGCTCAATCTTCAAAAGATCCCGAAGGTTTTCTTATTATTGTTCATGATGCTTTTAATGATGAGATTACTCCTCTTGCAAACTGGAAAACAACAATGGGATATGATACAACCGTTACATTAACATCAAGTATCCCTGGAGGTGTATCTGCAGATAATATTAAGGATTATATTGAAGATGCATATAATAACTGGACGATCCCCCCAAGTTATATTTTGCTTGTTGGTGACACGCCTCAAATCCCTGCGTTCACTGGTTCAGCATCAGGTGGTGAAACAGATACATATTTCGTTACTATGGATGGAGATATATTCCCTGATATTTTCATCGGTCGTTTTCCAGCTGATACTGAAACGCAAGTTAACACAATGGTAAATAAGACAATTTATTATGAACAAGGTGATTTTCCCAATATTAGTTGGATTAAAAAAGCAGCGTTTATTGCATCATCTGACCATGGTCAGTTAGGTGAAGAAACACATAATTATGTTATTAATACCCATTTACTACCAAATAATTACACCTGTGATAAGATTTATCAAGCAAGTGGTGGAAACACTCAGGACATCTTTGATGCGGTAAATGATGGGAGAAGTCTCTGCATTTATTCAGGACATGGGGGCCCAACTGGATGGGGATGTGTTCCATTTGACAACACTGATGTCTATAGTCTTACCAATCAAGGCATGTATCCATTTGTCTGTAGTCATGCCTGTTCAACTTCCACATATGAAGGAAGTAGTGAGACTTTCAGTGAAGCTTGGGTTCGTGCACCAAATAAAGGCGGAATAGCTATGTGGGGTTCCTCTGTTAGTACTTATTGGGATGAGGATGATGTTATAGAAAGAAGAGTTTTTGATGCATGGTGGAATTTGAGTTTAGATAGAATAGGTCAAATGACTGATAAAGGAATGTATGATGCATATATTCAAAATCCAAGTTTACAAATCGAAAAATTCATTGAAAGTTACAATGTTATGGGTGATGCATCAGTAAAAATTTGGAGCGAAGATCCATTTGTCCCAGAACATGATATCGCTGTAGAAAACATTGATGTTGATGATGTTGTTGCACATGGCGAAACACAAACAGTTTCAGCAACTGTTAGAAATGTTGGAAATAATACAGAAACGAGTATCGTTGTTGATTTCAAAGTAAATGGTTCATTTATTAATAATGCAACAGTTGCAATACTTGATCCAATGCAATCCACGATTGTTTCTTTTGATTGGAACCCCGATTATGGAACATATCTTGTAAGTATTGAAGCTCATCCTGTCCCTGGCGAGAACATTACTGACAACAATGCTGTGAATAAAACTGTGCATGTCATACCTGCACCAGATATTTGGTTAAATGAAACAGACCTTGAATTTAATGTCAACGCTGGAGAAACTAGCAACAGCACGCTAACTATCGGTAACGAACCAGGTGCAGAAGCTCCGCTTAATTTCAGTGTTGCAATTTCTTACTCTGGTGCAAAAGACTCTTGGTTAATAGTTACGCCAGAAAACGGCTCAATACCAGTAGGGGAAACAATGGATTTAAATGTACAAATCGATGCAACAGGGTTAACAGAAGGGGATTATAAAGGATATATTGATATTGATAGTAATGATCTTGATGAGCCGATTCTTACTGTTGTAGTGAATCTATCGGTGGTGTTTGCTGATGATGTTGGAGTAATATCTGTGAATTCACCAGTTGGCCAACAGGTACCCGGTTCTTATAAAGTCAATGTTACTGTTGAAAACTTTGGCAGTATGGACAATACTTTCCAAGTAAATTGTTCCATATATGAAGGAGTTAATCTGACCGAAGACTTTGAAATAGATGATGGAGGCTATGTTGCTGGTGGTACTGGTGATTGGGAGTGGGGTATTCCGACAAGCGGTCCCGGTTCTGCTCATTCTGGTAGTAATTGTTGGGCGACAAATCTTAATGGTGATCATTCAGATTATGCAAATGAATGGGTTGATTCGATACTTATAGATATTCCAACTGGCGTGCCGGCTCAATTATCATTTTGGCATTGGTATAACATTGAAGATGGATATAGTCATTGGGATGGCGGTAATGTGAAGATTTCAACAAATGGTGGTAGCACTTGGTCAATTCTTGGGTCCTATCTTGATCCATATCCAATTGAACAATGTTATTCTGGTAATTCAGGTATACCTGGTGAACCATGTTTCAGTGGTTCAAGTGGTGGATGGCAGTATGTAACATTTGATTTATCTTTTTATTCTGGAGAACAAGTAATGCTCAGATGGCATTTTGGATCTGACACTTCTACAAATTATGGCGGTTGGTACATTGATGATGTTTCTATCAATGTTCAAGGTTCTTCATTGATTTTGGATGAAACTCCTGTATATGTTAGTACAACGACTGTTAGTATCGATGCGTATGATACCAAATATGTAGAGTTTACACCTGCATGGGATGCTGATGAATTTGGCGTTTTTGCGATAAATATTGAGACATTGCTTTCTGGTGATGAAGACATTGATAATGATCGGATTGTAGGAGTTGTAGAGATTTTATCTGCTCCTCAAGGATATGTTACAACGCTTGTAGATGGTTGGAATTTTGTATCCTTGCCATTCAATCAATCTTTACTCAAAAATAATCTTATAGTGAACTACAACGCTTTTGATTATACATGGTCTGATGCAGCAGCTGCAGGTTATGTTAACGATTATATATTTGGCTGGGATCGATCTGGTCAAACATATACCTTTGCTGATACATTGGAACCTGGTTATGGATATTGGGTTTATTCATATGAGGCTTGTCAGTTGAACGCTCCTGTTTTCAATGTGAATTTTGATGGATATATCACATCTTTGAAGGAAAATTGGAATATTGTAGGTCTTCCAAACAACATACCAGAAAACAAATCAGATATCTTGGTGAATTATGATGGTATAGATTATTCTTGGTCTGATGCTGTTAGTAGTGGTATAATTAATGATAATATCTTTGGCTGGAATGATGTTGGACAAGGTTATACTTTTTCGGATATGTTTGAACCTGGATATGCCTATTGGATGTATACATACTATGACTGCACTTTATACTGCTTATAAAATACTATACTAAATTTAGTCGATCAATCTCTCATTTCAGAGGAAAACTAATGTGCATGTTTTCCGAAAAACTACAAAATACTATAGAATTCATTATAAACATTTATATATGCAAATGTGAATATATGATATACATACAATAAAGGAGAATTAAGAGCAATGAACATTAAAAAAAAATTGATAACAACAGTTTTTACATTTGTATTAATTTCAACCTTGTTTTCAGGAGTTTTAATAGGTGAAGAGCATGGCGTGAAAGGAGATATACTCTCATCACGTGATTTTCACGATTATCCAATGGTGACTAGTGAGTTGCAGCAAATTGCAAACGATTATCCTAACATTACAGCTCTTTATGATTTGGGGCAAAGTGTTCAAGGAAGATCAATATGGGGTCTAAAGATCACAGATAATCCCACAATTGAAGAAAGCGAGCCAGAGGTACGAATCTGTGGTGCTCATCATGCAGATGAATTGATGTCTATAGAGCTACCACTTCTCCTTGCTTGGCATATGGTGGAAAACTATACCGTTGATCCACTTATTACAGATTTAATTGATAATCGGGAGACATGGATCATACCATTGGTAAATCCGGATGGCCGAATGGCAACCCCTCCAACACGGAGGAATGCAAACAATGTTGATCTTAATCGTGATTATGGATACATTTGGGAGAGTGTGAGTGGCAGTTATGCACCTTTTTCACAGCCAGAAACACAAGTGATCCGACATAATGCCTTAGAAAATAATTATGTTTTATCATTGTCATTTCATACATCTGGTGATGTAGTAAACTATCTTTGGAATCATAAAGGCACACCCATTGCAGATCATGATGTAGTGGTAGATTTATCAAACATGTATGGGTCAAACAATGGGTATTGGGTCGTTGAAGGTTTTGATTGGTATAGAATAACAGGTGATACCAATGATTTCAGCTATGGTTGCCGAGGAGATATTGATTGGACTATTGAAGTACAAGACAATAATATCCCATGGGCATGGGATCTAAACAGAGATGAAATGATAGAAATCATTAACGCTTCAAATATGGGACTTACTGGGATTGTGACTGACAACAATACAGGCTCACCTATTGCTGGTACTGTTTGGGTTGAAGAAGCCTATTGGCCATGTTTTACAGATCCCCAGATTGGAGACTATCATAAACCCCTTTTGCCTGGAAATTATACTGTACATTTTCGAGCCAATAATTATGAAGAAAAAGTTATCAGCATAGAAGTTTTTAATTCTGATGAACCTAGCGTTTTAAATGTATCTCTTGATAGAAACAATGAATGGTTTGCATATCAAGTAACATGGTACATATGTTCTGATCCATTTGGCTATCCAAATAATTATCAGAATAATCCAACTGAGGGAATTTCAGCACTGGGTCCACCAGATAATATCTTCGCATCTATTGGAAAAGGAGGCGAAATTGTTTTGGATATGGGTCAAGAGGGCATAATATCCAACAATTCTGGTGATGATATCATTGTCTATGATGGCGATTCAAATCCTGAGGGATATTATGTAGAGGTCTCGGAATACTGGGATGGTCCTTGGATATCACTAGGATATGGAACTGGAACTAGTTCTTTTGATCTTGCAAATGGGGGTGCAGAGACTGCACAGTTCATAAAAATCATTGATGATGGTGATGGAGATGCATATGAAGTAAATCCTGGTTTTGATTTAGATGCAATTCAGGTACTATATAATGATACGACTGGAAATCATATAACAGATCTTCTAGAGAATTGGAATTTCGTATCACTGCCGTTTAATCAATCTGTTGATAAAGCAGATCTTATTGTAAACTATGGTGGCACTAATTATAGCTGGGTTGATGCAGCTTCCAATGGTTATATCAGCGATTACGTATTTGGCTGGAACCGAGTTTCTCAAGGGTATGAATTTGTAGATACATTCGAGCCTGGTTATGGTTATTGGATTTATTCCTATGAGGTTTGTGAACTTTTGGCACCTGAGGTAAGTACGACATTTGACGGTTATATCACAGATATTGAATCTAATTGGAATATTTTAGGTCTGCCAAATGATCAGTCTGCAAACAAGGCAGATATCATTGTAAACTATGATGGCACCAATTATAATTGGAGCGATGCAGTAATAAATGGCTATATCAGTGATTACGTATTTGGTTGGAACCGAGTTTCTCAGGGATATGAATTTGTAGATACTTTTGAACCAGGATGTGCCTATTGGATATTTGCCTATTATTCCTGTACGTTAAAACAGTAAAAACATTCTTTTTTCTTTTAAAAGGGAAAAACAGGAAGATTCTCTCATAAGCACAGAGAACATCAAAACAAATTTTTCATAGTGTCCATTTAGTTTAGCGGGGATTAAAGATTTCGAGTTCTAGTATTTAAAGAAAGAATTCCACCTGGTCTATAGCGAACGAAGTGAGCGTTGACCGGTGGTAGGGGAAAGCAACCCATAAAAACCTGTTTTTCATAGAATACT
>Ga0307431_1000503_pt1 | contig 26497 bp, 23 predicted proteins | sample SalMarWE160170MG_FD_202155 | JGI IMG/M metagenome (GOLD analysis project Ga0307431, IMG submission 202155) | Salt marsh sediment microbial communities from the Plum Island Ecosystem LTER, Massachusetts, United States - WE1603-170 | ecosystem: Environmental > Aquatic > Marine > Intertidal zone >...
AGAATAATAATAGTTATGCAGTAATACCTAATACCAGAAAAACATTAAAGATGGGATTATTGGAAGACATAAGGAAAAATGAGCTTAAAATATCCAAAGATAGATTTATTGAAATATTAAGAGATTGCTAGTATAAGAATTAATTAGAATTTTTAAAAAAAGCCCGGTATGAATACTGGGCTTTTTTTGCAAAATTATATATGGAAGGAAATAAGAATGATCTTTTTATATATCATTTATGGTTTAATTATCATCCAATGTAAAAATACTTTCTGAGGGTTTTTTTAGTATCCTGGTTTTTTAAAGCCAGTTTTAAAGAAGGGTCGTATTTTTCTTTTTCAATAGCAATTATTGTCTGCCTGGAGACATCAGTTTTATCTGCAAGATCTTCCTGTGTTAAATTGTATATTTTCTTGAGCTTTCTAATGTTATTTTTCATATTAGACACTATATTTTTTAAGATAATATAGATAAAAACTCCAAAAAATAATTTGTCCTGCCAAGAAAATAGCTATAATTATAAAAAATATTTGAGTAGAACCATTTATTATTAATTCTGCCAGTGACCATAGAAATAAAATTATACTGTAAAAAATCCAGGAAAATTTAAGTGCTCTACCTGCAATATATAATCCTCTTTCATCACTAGTTTTATTATAATATAAATTGATTTCTGTCCGATAACTTTTACTTTTTAAATCAATTATGCAATTATAACTTTGCATTATGTAAAGTCTACTTGTCATTATGTTTTTATTGTTATATACTTCTATTGGAAGGAGAAAAAATTTGGATGATAATATAATATTAAAAAATCGGTTAAAGATTGCCCGTGCTGAAAATAATCTCACACAAGAACAACTTGCTAGTTTAGCTGGAGTAACCCGGCAAACAATTGGTTCCATTGAAACCGGTCAATATTGCCCAACAGCAAAATTAGCTTTAATTCTCTCTAAGAAGCTTGGTAAAAAATTTGAAGATTTATTTTATCTGGAGGAGGATAACAGAAATGTTTGATAGAAATAAAAAAGGTGGTAAAAAGTCAGTTTTCCTTTACAGAACAGTAGATGAACGAACTAAATCAATTGCATATCAAGGTGACGCTTATATGGGCAGATTTTTGTTACTTGCAGTACTTTTAGATGTTTTGTATAGGGGTTTTAGGTATAATAATTACTATAAAGTTAACGAAAGGCTGAAATTATTTTTATTGATATTCTCATGATTATATTATAATTTTTTAGATGACCATTTTAAAAAAGAAGCCGGGAGGTGAAAATGATACCAGAATATTTCTCAGAGAGAATTTTAAAAGTAGAGGAAAGCCCTACATTTGCTCTGGAAAGAAAGGTTGACGAGATTGATGCCAGGTTAAAACAGGAGGGAAAATCAGTAATAAGGTTTGGTATAGGACAGCCTGATTTTAATACACCGGATAATATTAAGGATGCAGGGAAAAAGGCAATTTGCGAAAACAGGACTAAATACACTGCCAGTACCGGCATAAAGGAGCTTAAAAGTGCCATTGTCAATAAGTTCAAAAAGGATAATAACGTTGATTATGATATTTCGAATATTCTGGTGGGAAACGGGGCAAAACAGGTTCTGGATGACATTATGAGGGTTTTTATAAATCCCGGCGACAGAGTGATAATTCCAAAGCCATACTGGGTGAGCTACAGCCAGCAGGTCATACTTTCAGAAGGCATCCCTGAATTTGTGGATTTTAAAGATGATTTAAAAATAGATATGGAACATTTTAAATATGTAATATCTAAATCTATAAGCAGTAAAAAAAATGGGAGGCCAAAGCTATTTATCCTTAATAGCCCCAATAATCCTACCGGAGTGGTTTATTCCAGAGAGGAACTGGAAGAGATTGGTAGAATTTGTCTGGAAAATAATATTTACATAATAGCCGATGAGGTTTATGAGAATTTTCTATACGGTGCGAAGAAGCATTACAGCATGGCCTCATTTAGAGATGAGTTTAAATCCATAACCATTACCATAAATGCGGTATCCAAGAGTTATGCCATGACCGGGTGGAGGATAGGCTACTGCGGTGCAGACAGCAGAATTATAAAGCAGATGACCAAAGTGCAGGACCAGTCCACATCCAATCCCTGCTCCATAGCCCAGTGGGCAGCTCTTGAGGCCCTTAGCGGGGACCAGGATTCGGTTGAAGTTATGAGGAAGGAATATCAAAAGAGGAGGGATTATATTTATAAAAGAATTTCCTCCATAAAGAAAATGGAATGCAGTCTTCCCGGAGGGGCATTTTACCTGTTTCCAAAAGTTTCGGGCTTTTTTGGGGTAAGGATTAAAAATTCCTTTGATTTTGCAGATGTCCTTCTTGAAGAGGCGAATGTTGCAGTGGTTCCCGGAGGAGCATTCGGGGCAGATGAATATGTAAGAATAAGTTATGCAGCATCAATGGAAAAAATTAAGGAAGGGCTGGATAGAATTGAGGAATTCTGCAGGAATCTATAAATTAACATCAGGCTTTACCTTGATGCGTTTTATCAATGCAGTTATGGCTGATTTACATCGTTTTTCAACATATCAATAAAAAGCTCTGCTATTGCAGGGTCAAACTGGGTACCGCTGAACCTTTTAATCTCTTTTATTGCTTGCTTTTTTGTCATTTTTTTTCTGTAATGTCTGTCGGAAGTCATAGCATTATGAGCATTAACAATAGATGATATCCTTGAGATAATTGGAATTTCTTTACCTTTTATGCCCCTTGGATATCCTTTTCCATTATACCATTCATGGTGGGCCAGTATTGGCTCTGCTATGGTTTTAAGTTTCTCGGACGACTCTGCAATACGGTAACCTATTACTGGAAGCTCTTTTATTATGTTCCACTCGTCTTTTGTAAGTCTTCCTCTTTTGGACATTATCTCATCAGCAAGAGCTATTTTTCCTATGTTGTGTAAATTTAAAAGAAGTTTTAACTCTTCAATCTTCTCGGTGGATAAGTTTAATTTATTTCCCAGCATAATTGCGTATGTTTCTATTTTATCAGCCTGTTTCTCATCAGTGGTATCTCTTTTTTTCAGGCTCTCTTTGAGAGATTCTATAAGGCTTTCGTAGAAGTCTTTCCTCTCTGAAAACTTATTTTTATACATCCTGTCCTCGGCCTTTTTAATGATATCATCTATGCAGGTTTTGGGTGTTTTCTTTGTTGAAGCGCCGAGGGAGATACTTAAGGGCATATCCTCTGTGCTTCTTTTTTTGCAAAGGATTTTAATCCTTTTTATAATTTTATTTGTATCAGTAATGGTGATTTTGGGAAGGATTGCTATAAATTCATCCCCGCCCCATCTTGCTATTATATCTTCTTCTCTAAAAGATTCTTTTAAGATACCGGCTATTCTTTTCAGAAATGTGTCTCCATATGTGTGTCCATATGCATCATTAATTAATTTCAAACCATTAAGGTCTCCCATAACTATGGTCAGCGGGAGCTGTCTGGGTGTGTCGAGTCTTTTTAGCTCTTCTTCAAAATAAGCCCTGTTATATAATCCAGTTAGCGTATCGTGGAAAGAAAGGTACTCTACTTTTTCCTCTGCTTTTTTCTTATCAGTTATGTCTCTTGTTATGCCCAGTATTCCTATTATTTTTTTATTCTCGTCATACCAGGGAACTTTTGTTGCCGCAACCCATTTCTTCTGCTTACCTTCAAAAACTTCTTCTTTCTCCTGTTCTATTAGAGACTTGCATGTTTTTATTATATGCTGTTCGCCATCATACCTTGGTTTTGCGTATTCTTTGGAGAAGAAATCAAAATCAGTTTTGCCGATTGCATCCTCAGAAGATTTCAATCCGAATTTATCTGCAAGAGCCCTGTTGATTAGAACAAATCTGCTTTTTCTGTCTTTAAAATAGATTGAGTCAGGTATATTATCCATCAGAGCATTGAAGAAATTTTTCTGTCTGGTAAGAAGGTAACTGTCTCTGGAATTATCTCTTCCTGACATATTCCTGGATATGCAAAGTGTTCCTATTATATTTCCTTTTTTATCATACCAGGGCGCAATGTCACTGGATATCAGGATTTCTTTACCCGAACAGGAAATTTTTTCCATTTTATCTGTTATGGGTTTGCCATTTTTTATAACGCTATTTTCATTTTTTAAATGCTTGGTTGTCTTTTCTTCAGGAAAAATATCAAAATCTGTTTTCCCTATAAATTCATCGGGTTTTTTCCCATAAAATTCTGCCATTGCGTTATTGACCATAACAAATCTGTTCTTTTTGTCTTTGATGTGGAAATGGGCCGGAATACTATCAATTATAGTTTTTAAATTATAATAATCGCCGGCATATTCGGGAGGATTAATATGGTTATTCATTTATATTACTCCTGTTAATCTTTTTTAGAAATTTTATAATATTTTTATAAAATAATACATAATCGAATAAGAAGGCATGAATTATAGATTATCCGGAGGGAAAAGATTCCTGTAATTGTTTTTTTAATTTTTTTAATTGCTTATTAAATATATTTTTAATAAAATATTTGGAAGTGTTCTGAAGTTGCAGGGCTCTTTCGTGTATATTATATCTGCGGTTATATAATATGCATAATAATATAAAGTTTGTTTAATTATTTTTTAGAGGGAGGTTATTTGTGTCAGGTCAAATGTTTTTGAGAATAGTTCCTTTTATAGGCTCTGCTGTATCACTTATTCTGGCGATAATATTCGCAGTACTGGTGAACAGGAAGAGCAGGGGTTCAAAAAGGATGGAAGAGATTTCCAACTCTATCTTTCAGGGAAGCAGGGCGTATCTAAACCAGCAGGCAAGAATAATGCTTATATTTTTCGTGGTTCTGGTAGCTATCCTGGGAGTCATGGTTAAGTTTGGATATCTGTATTTTGCTTCAATTCTCGCTTTTGCTACCGGTATGGGATTCAGCCTGCTTATTGGTTATGTGGGAATGTGGATATCAACCACATCCAATGCCAGGGTTACCAATGCTGCAAAAGAAAAGGGTCTTGGAGAGGCTATGAATGTAGCTATAACAGCAGCTTCAGCATCAGGGCTTATTTTAGCAGCGGTAGCCCTTTTATTTACCGGGTTCTGGTTTAATGTACTTTTCTGGTGGTACGGGAGAGAATCAGCTGACATGGTGGCAAATCTTTTAAAGGTAGTGAACATATCGGTTACCTTTACTATTGGTGCAAGTTTTGCAGCATTTTTTATGAGAACAGGTGGAGGAATATTTACCAAAGCTGCAGATATGGGAGCGGATTATGTTGGCAAGGTTGAATCCGGCCTGAGGGAAGATGATTACAGAAATCCTGCCACTATAGCTGATAACGTTGGTGATAATGTTGGAGATGTGGGAGGTATGAAGGCAGACAGTCTTGAGTCATGGCTCGGTGCAATAGTTGCTGCGGAGTTTCTGGGATTTCTTGCATTTAGAAACCTGGCTCCTCTTTTAAACAGCGTGCTTCTGCCAATGCTTATTTCTACTGCAGGAGCAGTTGCTTCTATTATTGCCATATTTGTTATTAAACTTATTATAAGAAGGTATAAGGAAAATGCTACGGTGAGCATTCTTACTTCTACGACACTGGCCGGGCTGCTCATTACAGTTGGATTAATTATAGCTATATCCTATTTTATAGTCAGATATACCATGGGTGCAGAATATAATTTTCTATTCCTGGCTTCAACCGGAGGAATAGTCGCAGGGTTTTTGATAGGATGGTTTACCCTTCTTTATACTGATTCAAGATACAGGCCAACCAGAGGAATAATGGAAAGCGCAAAGAGCGGACCGGCAACTTATGTGGTTAATGGTCTTGCTTACGGAATGGAATCCACTATACTTCCTGCACTGACAGTAATTGCGGCAATGATTTTTAGTTTTTATATTTCACACGGCCAGACAGACTTCCAGATGGGCCTTTACGGCGTGGCAATATCGGCAGTGGGCATGCTTGCTACCGCACCTTTTGTGGTTACTATTGATGTATACGGACCAATATCTGACAATGCTGGAGGGATAGCAGAGATGGCAGAACTTCCGCATGAAGTAAGAAAAACAACAGATAAGCTGGATTCTGTAGGCAATACAACTGCCGCTATAGGCAAGGGGATACTTATTGGAAGCGCGGCAGTAACTGCTCTTGCTCTGGGACAGGCTTATTTTTCACAGGTAGAACTTTTAACTACCGGGATAGTTCTGGACTTTATTAAAGACCCGAGGATTCTGGCGGGATTGTTTATAGGTGTTATTATGCCCTTCTTCTTTACTTCAATCTTACTGGGGGCTGTTGGCAAAGCAGCCAATAAAGTGGTTCAGGTGGCAAGAAGGCAGATAAAGGGAATACTTGCCGGGAAAGAAAAGGGAGACCCAAAGGAATTTATCACCATAGTTACCAGGTCCGCCCAGAGAGGAATACTTATACCGGGGATAGCAATTTTTGTAATACCAACACTTGTGGGTATTTTCCTGGGTCCGGGCGGAGTGATAGCACTTATTATAGGAACTCTGCTTTCAGGATTTGCCCAGGCTATATTTATGGCCAATGCAGGCGGCGCTATGGATAATGCCAAGAAGAAAATAGAAGAAGAAGGAAGAAGCGGGACCGACGAGCATTCGGCTTCTGTAGTCGGTGATACTGTGGGTGACCCCATGAAGGATACGGCAGGACCTTCTATGAATATTCTTATAAAACTTATCAGTGTAGTGGCAATCCAGACCGCGGTACTGGTTGTGGACCTGTCAGGAAAATTATTTCATTTTTAAGTTTTTAAGTTAATTAAAGTAAAATACACATATGCAATATAAAAAATTGCATATGTGTATTTTTGTTGTTTCTGGCCGGTAAAAAGGTGAAGTTGCGTTCAATTTGAAAATATCTTTATTTGTGGTATTTTAATTATTATGAAAAATAATATAAATGAAATAATAAAAACATTACTTAATAATTTTAAGGAAGAAAAGATAAAAGAATATGAGGTAATCTCAAAGATAAAAGAAATATATTTTGAGGATATAGGTTTTGCCAAGATTGACCACCATCGTATATTAAGAAGAGGTTTCCCGGAGGTAATATACGGAGAAGGCAAGACTCCGCGGCAAATTATGGAAATAGCGAAGAGAATTTTAAATTACTCTTCTACAATTTTAATAACCAGAACCTCTATTGAAACCTATAATGTGTTAAAAGAGGTGATTAAAAATGTAATATTTGATTCTGAATCAAATATTATTTATACAAAACCTGATATACCCGAAAGTAAACTGAGTGAAGGGATAACCATAATAACTGCAGGAACCTCGGATATAAGAGTAGCAGAAGAAGCTGCTGTGACCTGCTATTTAATGGGGAATAAGGTTAAAAAAATCTATGATGCGGGTATTGCAGGAATTCACAGGCTGATAAATTTTAAGGATGATTTTTGTAAGTCAAATGTAATCGTAGTAGTTGCAGGAATGGAAGGGACACTTCCCGGAGTGGTAAGCTCAATGGTTAATTGCCCTGTAATAGGGGTTCCAACCAGCCCGGGATACGGAGCAAGTTTCGGAGGAATATCGCCAATGTTAACCATGCTAAATTCCTGTAGTCCCGGGGTGCTGGTGGTAAACATTGATAACGGCTTTGGTGCGGGGTACTCTGCAGGTATTATTAACAGGTTAGCCAGTAAGGAAAAATATAATTAAGTTAAAGATTTATTTAAATAGATGTTTTACTTGTTAAGTATAAATATTAATTAAGATATATTATAATAATAGAGATAAATAAATAAAAAAATTATAAGATTATTATGGTAGATATAGATTATAAAAAAGAAAAAATAGGGCAGATATTATTAAACAGGAATATTATATCCAGTGAGCAGCTGGAAGAGGCGCTCAATGTCCAGAAAAACACGGGTGAGAAGCTGGGAGAAATACTGATAAAGAAGGGGTATATTTCTGATGAGACCCTGATGGAACTGGTTTCTTTTCAGAGGGGGTTTGAAGTTGTAGATCTAAACAAGATTCAGGACAAAATTGACCCTTCAGTTGCAAATTTAATTTCAAAAGACTTTGCGTTTAAAAGAAAAGTTTTTCCATTTGACCTGGTTGATAGCACTCTTCATGTAGCAATGACTGACCCGAGAGATATTAATGTCATTGATGAGATAAGGCTTCTTACCGGATATAATGTGAAACCATTTATCAGCACCAGGAAAAATATAGAGAGTATAATAAGATTATATACTTCTGATGACTACAGCCTTAAAGAGGTTCAGGAAATAATAAAGGATGAAGATTTTACTATAGGCAAAAAGTTTGAGGAAGAGTTAGCGGAGAAGAACCCCCTGGTCAGGCTGGCAAACCAGATTATATTGAAAGCAATTTCCCTGAGGGCCAGTGATATACATATTGAGCCCCAGGAAAAAAATTGCACTATAAGGTTCAGGATAGACGGTGTTCTTCAAAAAATAAAAGATGTTCCCAAAACTGTTCAGAGGCTGCTTATATCAAGATATAAAATAATGGGTGGAATGGATATAACAGAGAACAGGCTGCCCCAGGATGGAAGAAGTTCTATTAGTTTTAGAAACAGGGCGATTGACCTGAGGCTTGCTTCAATACCCACCGTTTTTGGAGAAAATATTACCATAAGAATACTGGATAGGGATGAATCTGTTTTTGACCTTAAAAATTCAGGGATGTCTGAAGAAGAACTTAAGAAATATTTAAAAATGATAAATGTCCCCCATGGGTCCGTTATTATTACCGGTCCGACCGGTTCAGGAAAAACAACTACGTTATATGCCAGTCTTAATAAAATTTCAAACGTTGAGAAAAAAATCTTTACCATAGAGGACCCTGTGGAATTCAGGTTTCCTCAGATAATGCAGGTTCAGGTAAATTCTAAAATAAATATGAGTTTCTCAAGGGGTTTAAGGGCCATGCTCAGAAGTGACCCTGATATAATCCTGATAGGTGAGATAAGAGACCTGGAAACTGCAAAAATAGCTGTGGAAGCAGCTATTACAGGGCATCTGGTTCTGACCACCTTACATACCAATGATGCCCCTTCTACACTCACCAGGCTTATGGAGATGGGGATAGAGTCGTATATGATATCATCATCGGTAAGGGGTATAGTTGCCCAGAGACTGGTAAGAGTATTATGTGATAATTGTAAGAAAAAAGTTGATGTGCCCGAATCATCGCTGAGTGATGAGATAAAGCCAATATTAAAAGGGAAGAAGATTTATAAAAGTATCGGGTGCAAAAGATGTAATTATACCGGTTATATGGGAAGAATCGGTATATATTCTTTATTGATGGTGACTAAAAGAATAAGACAGATGCTTCTTGAAAGAAGGAGCAATGACGAAATAAATGATGCTGCAAGACAGGAAGGTATGAAAACACTTCTGGAAAGTGGAGCCTACAAAGTTGCGGAAGGAATAACTTCGCTTGAAGAATTATATAGAGTTGTATATTAAATTTTGTTGGTTTTTGGATTAATTTAATTTAGAAAATCTTGGTCAAAACGAAATAACAGAAACCGGATTCTTTTATAATGAAAAAAGATAACTTTGTCCATCTGCATGTCCACAGCGAATATTCCCTGTTAGATGGTGCCTCAAGAATACCACAATTAGTGGAGAGAGCCTGCCAGTTTGATATGCCTGCGGTGGCATTAACTGACCATGGAGTTATGTATGGAATCATTGATTTTTACACCACAGCAAAAAAATCAGGAATTAAACCGATAATAGGATGTGAAGTTTATCTGGCCCCCAGAAGCAGGCGGGATAAGCAGAAAGATAGGAATAAAAGAGAAGGAACTTCATACCACCTGACTCTTCTGGCAGAAAATAATCGGGGTTATCAAAATCTCATGAGGCTGGTAAGCCTTGGATTTCTGGAAGGTTTTTATTATAAGCCACGGGTGGATAAGGAACTATTAAGAGAATACCGGGAAGGTATTATCGCCCTGAGCGGCTGTATCTCAGGTGAGATTCCCAGGCATATTGTGCTGGGCCAGGTTGAAGAATCAAAGAAAATTCTTGAAGAATATATAGATATATTCGGCAGGGATAACTTTTTTTTGGAATTGCAGGATTCCGGTATTTCCGAGCAAAAGGGGATAAATGAAGTTTTAATGGAATTATCTTCGGAATATAAAATTCCGATGGTTGCCACAAATGATATTCATTATCTGGATAAAAAAGACAGTAAGGCGCATGATGTTTTGCTCTGCATACAGACCGGTTCAACAATAAATGAACCCGGTCGTATGAGATTTCCTACAGAAGAATACTACTTTAAAAGCTATGAGCAGATGAGGGAACTTTTCGGTAAATTTCCCGGTGCTGTGGAAAATACACTGGAGATTGCCGACAGGTGCAATGTAAATATAAAGTTTAACATGAATTTAATACCTTCTTTTAAAGTCCCCGAAGGTAATACATCAGACGGATATTTAAAAAAACTGTGTTATGAAAATATCCAGAAAAGATATGGTGGCGTTACAGATGTAATTGATAAAAGAGTAAAAAAGGAACTTGAAGTCATAAATAAGATGGGATTTTCAGAATATTTTCTAATAGTCTGGGACCTGGTTAATTTTGCTAAGAGTAATGATATAAGGGTGGGACCGGGAAGAGGGTCAGCTGCGGGAAGTATTGTTTCTTACCTGCTGGGGATAACGGACATAGAGCCACTTAAATATGACCTTCTATTTGAAAGGTTCTTGAATGAAGAACGAAGGAGTATGCCGGATATAGATATAGATTTTTGCTATGAAAAGAGAGATGAGGTCATTAAATATGTAACCAGAAAATACGGTGAAAAAAGGGTTGCACAGTTAATTACCTTTGGGACAATGGCAGCAAGGCAGGCCATAAGAGATGCGGGAAGGGTTCTGGAAGTGCCCTATGCAGAAGTTGACCGGATAGCAAAAATGGTTCCCATGGAGCTAAATGTAACTATAAAAAATTCATTAGAAATGGCCCCGGAGTTAAGAGAAATTTATGATAATAACGAAAAAATAAGAGAGGTGATTGATACCGCTATTTCACTCGAGGGTATATCAAGGCAGGATTCCATACATGCTGCCGGAGTAGTTATATCTTCGGAAGACCTTTATAATTACACGCCGATACAGAAAGAGAATGAAGGTGATATCGTAACCCAGTACAAGATGGAAGATATTCAGAAGATAGGGTTGCTGAAAATGGACTTTCTTGGATTAAAAACGCTGTCACTGATAGATAAGACGTTATTCTTAATAAAGAAAACCAAAAATATAAATGTAAATATTGATAATATAAGTCTTGATGATAAAAAAACTTTTAATATGCTGGGTGAAGGAGAATGTCTCGGTGTGTTCCAGCTGGAGAGTTCCGGCATGAGGGAACTGGTAATAAATTTAAAACCATCCCGATTCGAGGATTTAATTGCACTTCTGGCACTCTATAGGCCGGGACCCCTTCAGAGCGGCATGGTCAGTGATTTTGTTGAAAGTAAAAATGGGAGAAAGAAAATTAACTATCCCCATCCTTCTCTGGAAAAGATTCTTAAAAGTACCTACGGAATTATACTGTATCAGGAGCAGGTTATGAGAATTGCTTCAGAACTGGCCGGTTTCAGCATGTCGGAAGCGGATGTTTTAAGGGGAGCTATTAGCAAGAAAAAGAGAAATCTTTTATCAAAACAAAAGAGTAAATTTATGGAAGGCGCTAAAAAGAGAGGGGTAGACGAAAGAGTTTCTGAAAAAATTTTTAAGCTGGTAAATCATTTTGCAGAGTACGGGTTTAATAAATCACATAGTGCCGCTTATGCTATGATTTCATACCAGACTGCATATCTTAAGGCTAATTATCCAGTAGAATTTATGGCAGCTCTTCTCAGCATAAGGATGGGAAGCCAGGAAAAAGTGGCACAGTATGTTAACGAGACCAGAAGAATGGGTATCAGTGTACTCCCTCCCGATATTAATGAAAGTTTCACTGATTTTACCGTGGTTGGAGATTCAATAAGGTTCGGGCTTTCAGCTATTAAAAATGTAGGAACCAATGTAATTGAATCTATAGAGGAGGAAAGAAAAAAAAGTGGCAAATTTAATAATTTTATAGATTTTTGTGAAAGAGTGGGTGGCAGTGTATTAAATAAGAAGACTATCGAGAGTCTTATTAAGAGCGGGACCTTTGACTCCCTGGGCTTGAGCAGAAAATATTTACTGGGTAACTACGAGAGAATGATAGAAGAAGTATTAAAAATTAGAAAAAACAGGGATATCGGCCAGTATTCATTGTTTGAAGTGAACGGCAGTGAGAAGAAAGAAATTTTATTGAACGGTGCCAATCATTTAGAAGAAAAATATAAAGAATTTTCAAAAAAAGAACTGCTTAACTTCGAGAAGGAAATGCTTGGCCTTTATATTTCGGGCCATCCTTTATTTGAGTATGGAGAATCTCTTTCCAGGCTGACTCCGATAGAGGTTTTAAGTGATATGGAAGATAAAGTAAATGTTTCTGTAGGGGGAGTAATAAGCAGGATTAAAATCGTATATACAAAAAAAGACCAGCAGATGTGTTTTCTGGATCTGGAAGATTTTAATGACAACGTTGAGGTGATTGTTTTCCCATCGGTTCTTGAAAGGTCCAGGGAAATTATTATTGAAGAGAGAATAGTGAGGGTTAAAGGAAAATTAGATAAAAAAGAGGACCAGCTAAAAATTATAGCTAACGAATTTGATGAGCTGGAAAAAGATGTGAAAGCGAACAAAAACCAGAAAGAACTTATTGGTGATAAGAGTGAGAGGGTGGTATTTACAATAAAAAGATGTGAAATGGATAAAGATATGGTTAACAGGCTTTATGATATAATAAAAAGATATCCGGGGTACAGTGAAGTAGAATTTAAAATAGTCGGTGAAAATGGAAAGGCAGTTGAAAAAATATTCAGGCTCCCTCCGGATTATAAAATAAATCTGGACGCCGGACTGGAAGATAACCTGAGAGAAGTATTCGGGGATAAAATTAAATGGAATAAGCTCTGAAAATATTAAGAGTATCAGGAGGTTTAAATGCACGATTTAAAATTTGCAGTGCTGGGAGCAGGGCACGGCGGGAAGGCAGTATCAGCACATCTGGCTATAAAGGGTTTTAGTGTTAATTTATATAATAGAACATTTTCAAGAATCCAGCCCATAAAAAAAATGAAAGGCATAGAGCTTGAAGGTGAAGTTAAAGGTTTTGGTAAGCTTAATATGGTTACCAATGATATAGAGAAAGCAATTAAGGGAGTAGATATAATTATGGTGGTGGTACCGGCAGATGGCCATTATTATATTGCTAAAGAATGCGCACCATACCTGGCTGATAAACAAATTGTGGTCCTGAACCCGGGGAGAACATGCGGCGCCATTGAATTTTTAAATGTACTCCGCAAAGAGGGTAATAACAGGGATTTTATTATAGCCGAGGCCCAGACATTTATATATGCAAGCAGGGGTATGGGCCCCGCAACAGCAAAAATTTTCAGGATAAAACAGGCTATACCGGTAGCTGCTATACCTTCAAGAAAAACCGAAATTGTGGTAAGAAAATTAAATGATGCATTTACAGAATTTATTCCTGCCGCAAGTACTATTGAGACTAGTTTTAATAACATGGGTGCCGTATTCCATCCATCCATTACCATACTTAACCTGAGCAGAATAGAATCTACCATGGGTAATTTTCAGTTTTATATAGAGGGGGTAACCCAGACTGTAGCAAAAATTCTGGAATCAGTTGATAGGGAAAGGGTAATGGTTGCAAGGAAACTGAGATGTGCCAATACATATACTGCCATAGAATGGCTGTCAATGGCATATAATGTAGTGGAGGATAATTTGTTTGATGCTATACACAGTAATCCCGGCTATGTGGGTATTATGGCTCCCAGGACCATAAATGTCAGATATGTAACAGAAGATGTGCCGATGAGCCTGGTTCCTATTTCAGAATTTGGCAGAGCTCTGGAGGTTGAAACAAAAATTATTGATTCACTTATAAATATGGCAAGTGCTATATTTAAAAAAGACTTTAGAAAAAAAGGGAGAAATCTTTCAAGGCTGGGCCTGGAAGGACTGGATATTGAGCAGTTGAGGACTGTTTTTATTAAAGGAAGGGAGTAGTTGGAAATTATGAAGAAAGTACTTGGTGCCTGTATAGGAAGCTGTATACATGTTGCCGGAATTCTGAATTTTTTAAACCTGTGTAAAAAGCACGGCTATAAGGTAGAATTTGCAGGTTCGGCATGCTCAATTGACAGATTAAAAGAAAATATAGAGAAATACAATCCTGATATAGTAGCAGTCAGCTACCGCCTCTCACCTGAAAGTGTCCTTCCTCTTTTTAAGGAGTTAGAAGAAAAAGTAGTAAAGGGATTAAAAAACAGAAAAATAGAGTTTATTCTGGGAAGCACGAAACCTGTTGCCGAAGTAGGGAAAAAGCTGGGAATATTTGATGTTATTTTTACCGGGAAAGAAAGTATTGAGGAAATTGAGAGTTTTTTGACCAAAAAGAAAATAAAAACCGGCAGTAAAATTCCTCCCCAGGATATTGTTGGACGGGTTGAGTATAAAAAACCTTTTCCTGCAATAAGGCATCATTTTGGCAGGCCCTCTTTAGATGAGACAATAAAAGGTATAAGGAATATTTCGTTAAACGGGCTTTTGGATGTGATATCTATTGGTCCTGACCAGAATACCCAGGAGTTTTTCTTCAATCCTGAAAAGATGAACAGAAATCAGGATGGAGCGGGCGGAGTTCCGCTGAGAAGCATTGAGGATTTTAAAAGTCTTTATGATGCTTCAAGAACAGGAAATTATCCATTGATGCGCTGTTATAGTGGAACAAATAATATTATTAGAATGGCAGAAGTTCTTAAAGAGAGCATTAATAATGCATGGTGCGCCGTACCTCTCTGCTGGTACAATGAACTGGATAATAGGAGTGACAGGAAACTAAAAAATGCAATAGCCGAGAATCAATCAGTAATGAAATGGCACGCTGAGAGAAACATGCCGGTTGAGGTTAATGAGTCCCATCACTGGAGCCTCCGGTACTCACCGGATTCTGTCGCTGTAGCAGCGGCATATCTGGCTGCTTATAATGCTAAAATGATGGGGGTAAAAGTTTATATTTCACAGTACATGTTTAACACTCCTCCGGAGACATCATTTACCATGGATCTGGCAAAAATGCTTGCCAAAGTAGAATTGATAGAATCTCTGCATGATAGTAATTTTGTAACCCTGAGGCAGACAAGGACGGGGCTGTTCAGTTACCCTCCTGATTACGATGAGAGCAAAGGTCAGCTTGCTTCTTCTACTTTATTACAAATGCAGCTTGACCCGGATATTTTACATGTGGTTGCTTATTGTGAAGCCGACCACGCTGCAAGGGCAGAAGATATAATAGAAAGCGTAAAAATTGCCAGGAGGGTTATTGAAAATTATTTATACGGTTGTCCGGATATGAAATTGGATGAGGAAGTTTTATCCAGGAAAGAAGAGTTAAAATCTGACGCAGGGTTGATTATGGAGAAAATAAAAAGTCTTGATAAGGAAAATAAATGCAGAGACCCTTTGATTTCCCCGGATATAATTACAAAGGCCATAAAAACAGGTATACTGGATGCCCCGCATCTTGAAGGGGTAAAGGCGGCAAATGGAAAAATTAAAACCATATTTGTTAATGGAAAAAATTTAGCTGTTGACGAAAACAATAAACCTGTCACGGAAGAGGAACGGCTTGGAAGAATATCAATATGAGAACAAATATTATGATAAAAATGCCATTATTATAAAATATAAGATTAAGACTTTTTTAAAAGTATTGTAGTGTGATAAAATACTTTTTTCATATTTAATAGCGAAATAAAAAAATGTTTGAAAGCAAGAAAGACAGTCAGGTCATAAAGCTACCATCCGGGATGCGGGATATACTTCCCCCCGAAACAGATGAAAGAAATAAGATAAAGGAAATAATAGGCAGAGAGTTTAAGCTCTGGGGCTATGGCGAGGTCAATACACCCATATTTGAATATACTAAAAATATATCAGTCGGGGCCGGTAAGAACTGGAAGGATAAGCTGATTAATTTTTTTGATGTGGATGGGAGCCCCGTGTCTCTCAGGAGCGATATGACTATACCCATAGCCAGAGTTGCGGGGATGAGAATCAGGGAAAATCAATTGCCGGCAAGATTTTGTTATTTTGCGGACTCGTTCAGGCAATCGGGCGTTCAGAGAGGTGTAAGGCGTATCTATAACCAGGCAGGGCTGGAGCTTATAGGTTTTAAGAACAGCATGATAGCAGATATTGAAGTTCTGATTATATTAATAAATATTTTAAATGAGTTAGATGTAAGAGATTATAAAATAGGACTCGGACATGTGGAGTTTATTGAAGGATTATGCGACTGGTTCAAATTTGATGTAAAGGAAAGGGATTATATCAGGAAAAAAGTCATATTGAAGGACTTTGTTGCACTGGAACGAAATCTGGAGAAGAAGGATAAGAAAAAAGCAGAAGTTTTTATACAATCACTTCAGCCCGAAGTTGATATGGGCAGAATTGCTGATTTAATATCCGGCATTGAGGACCGGAAAATTATTGAGAGTTTTAATTACATTAAAAAAGTAAATGACATACTTACCGGGCTTGATTACAGGGGCTATCTTATGACTGATTTCAGCATTATAAGGGATTTTGATTATTATACCGGCCTGTTGTTCGAGGTTTACTGCCCCTATTTGAATGATATTATAGGCAGCGGCGGCAGATATGATAAGCTGATAAAAAAGTTTGGAAAGGATATTCCTGCCACTGGATTTGCTCTTGATATTGATCTGACGCATAAAGCTATTGGAGGATTGGAAAGTAAAGAAAATTTGAAAATTTTGTTGAAATTGGAGTGCTCTGGGAATAGCATGGGTTCAATAAAATTGATTGAACTGGCCCGGAAATTGCACAGGAAAGGTGTTGTGGTTGAGCTATGTTATGAAGATAGACCCGGACTGGAAGAGTTTGCGAAAGAGAAAAAGTACAGTTTTATTGTTGAGGTTAAATCGGGGTTTGAGAGTTTAAAAGTAATTGATGTTAATAAAAATATAAAAAAAGAAGAAAAAGTAAGTGATTTTATAAAAGGGATAAGTAAGGGATAATGGGTAAAGAAATAATAAAAATTGCTATTCCCAAGGGATATTTATTTGAGCCCTGTGTGGAATTACTGGGAAGAGCGGGCTATGATGTGGATTTTCTGCTGGAAGACAACAGAAAACTTTCCATATATTCCGGAAGGGACCTGATACAGTATATTATCTCCAGGCCCATGGATATTCCCGTGTATGTTGAGCATGGAGCCTGCGACATAGGTTTTTCAGGCAAGGATGCGTTAATGGAGAAGGAAAGCAGGGTGTACGAGCTACTGGATTTAAAGAATGGGAGATGCAGGATAATACTTGCAACATTAAAAGATGGGGTAGAAAAGGTAAAAGAGCATTACAGACATTTCGGTATGGTAAAAGTTGCCACCAGTTATCCAAATATTGCAAAGAAATATTTTGATGAAAAGGGCATACAGGCAGAAATTATAAAACTGCACGGTTCGGTAGAACTTGCTCCTGTGCTGGGGATTGCGGATGAGATACTGGACATTACATCAACCGGCAGGACTCTGGAAGAGAATAATCTGGTTGAAATGGAAGAGATTGCAGTGTCAACTACAAGGATGATTGCCAATATTACGAGTTACAGAGTTAAGTATAGTTTAATAAATAATTTTATAAATCAAATTAAGAATGTTATAAAATGAAAAAAGAAAAAATGGAAAGAAAAACAAAAATATCAAGAAAAACTAAAGAAACAGATATTAAACTGGAATTTGACCTTGATGGTAGTGGTGTGGCGAATATAAAGACCTCCATACCTTTTTTTGACCATATGCTGGAGAGTTTTACCAGGCATGGTAATTTTAATATGAATATTAAAGCTTCCGGTGACCTGGAGGTGGACTGTCACCACCTGGTTGAAGATGTGGGTATATGTCTGGGGAAAGCTCTATTTGAGTGTTTAAAAGATAAAAGCGGAATTAAGAGATTTGGAAGTATATTGCTTCCTATGGACGATGCAGAAGTATCGGTTTCTATAGATATTGGAGGAAGAGCCTATCTGAGATACAGCGTTGACATAGAATATGAGATAATTGATGGTTTTGAAACTGATATAGTGGAAGATTTTTTTAGAGCTCTGGTGAGTAATAGTTTTATAAATCTTCATATAAATAAAAACACCGGATTAAATTCCCATCATATCATAGAAGCGATTTTTAAAGCTTCTGGTATTGTGCTTCATGAAGCAAGCAGAAGGAAAGGGGTTAATTCCATACCTTCAACCAAAGGTTTAATATAAAAACTGGATGCTAATCCTAACTTAATAGTGCCTGGTGTAAATCAATTATAAGAAAGTTAAAGGGAACAGGTCATGTATATTGCAATTGTAAATTATTATACGGGTAATATAAAAAGTGTTGAAAATGCTTTTAAGAGAATTGGCGCAGATGTAAAAACAACCAGCAGCCTGCTGACTATTAAAAATGCAGGAGCAATAGTGCTGCCGGGCGTAGGAGCATTTAAAGATGCTTATAAAAATCTTAAAAAATTAAAGCTGGTTGATGAATTAAAAAAGAATATAGGGAAAAAGCCTTTTCTGGGAATATGCCTGGGTATGCAGCTTCTTTTTGAGTATAGCCTTGAAGATGGGAAAAGCAGGGGTATAAATTTATTAAAAGGATATGTGGATAAAATTCCCCCCGGGGTAAAGATACCTCATATTGGATGGAATCAATTAAAAATGTTAAAAGGGGACAGTAAATTGTTTTCCGGGGTAAGAAAAGGGGAACATTTTTATTTTGTTCACTCATACTATGTTATACCCGGGGACAGAGATATAATTACCTGTACCACTGATTATAGCATTCAATTAACTGCGGGTGTAGAATATGGTAATATTTATGGGCTGCAGTTCCATCCCGAAAAAAGCAGCAACAGCGGTATTAAGATACTGAAAAATTTCTGGAATCTGGTGCGGGGAAAAAATGGTTAGAGCAATGAAAATGTCGTTCCGGAACCGGGTCCGATAAATAGAAATCTTTACTGGATTTAAAATAAAAGAGTAAGGCAAACGAAATGATAGTAATACCTGCCATAGATGTAATTGACGGCGCCTGTGTAAGGCTGACAGAAGGAAGATTTGATACCAAAAAAAAGTATTCTTATAACCCGGTTGAAGTGGCTGAAGAATGGAGGAGACAGGGTGCGACATGGCTGCATGTAATTGACCTTGATGGCGCGCGTACGGGTAAGTTAAAGAATTTGAAAGTTGTTTCTCAAATAAAAAGGGAAATAGATGTAAAGATACAATATGGCGGCGGTGTCAGGGATGAAGAATCAGTTAAAAAAGTTATAGAAGAAGGTGTGGACAGGGTTATACTGGGGACCGGCGCAATAGAGGATGCTAATTTTCTGGAAGGAAGCATTACAAAATATAAAGATAGGGTTATTATAAGTCTTGATTACGGGAAAGATGGGATTATATTTAAAAACGGCTGGCAGAGTAAATCTGGAATGAGTATATTTGAGATTACAGGCAGGCTTGATAGTCTGGGTTCCGGGCAGGCAATTATTACTGATATATCAAGGGATGGGACCCTTAAAGGAATTAATCTTGATTTTATAAAGGAAATTTTAAAAAGTTCGGGATTGAAGTTTATAATTGCCGGGGGAATCGGGAGTCTGGCAGATATCGTCAACCTTAAGAAAATTGAAAATATGGGAATTAGCGGAGTAATAATAGGAAAAGCTTTATATGAAAAAGATACTAAAATAAGCCTTAAACAGGCGATAAGGATGGGGATGGGAAATGATAACTAAAAGGATTATTCCCTGTCTGGATGTAGACAGGGGAAGAGTTGTTAAGGGGGTACATTTTGTAAATATAAGGGATGCAGGAGACCCCGTTGAGCTGGCAGCCTTTTATGATAGAGAAGGAGCTGACGAGATAGTATTTCTGGATATAACAGCATCGCACGAAAATAGAAGGACAGTTGTTGACCTTGCAAGCAAAACTGCAGAGAAGGTATTTATACCCTATACTATAGGGGGCGGTATAAGCAGCATAGAGCATATAAGAGAGATATTGAAGAAGGGTGCGGATAAAATTTCTATAAATACTTCTGCATTTAAGAATCCCGGCCTGATAACCGAAGCATCAAAGATTTTTGGCAGCCAGTGTATAGTAGTTGCAATTGATGCAAAATACAGGAGTAAAGATTTCTGGGAAGTATATTTAAATGGAGGAAGGACTCCGGTGGGTGTGGACGCCGTGGAATGGGCAAAGAAAGTTGAAGAGCTGGGGGCCGGAGAAATATTGCTGACAAGTATGGATAAGGATGGTACAAAGGACGGGTATGATATTGACCTTACACGTGCCGTTACCTCAAATGTAAATATACCGGTTATAGCCTCGGGCGGAGCCGGGAAACTGGAACACCTGAGAGATGTAATAAAGCATGCAAATGCCGATGCGGTACTGGTGGCATCTATATTCCATTATGGCCAGCACAGTATAAGAGAAGCAAAAGAGTTTCTGAAATCCGAAGGTATAAATGTTAGGATATAAGCAAAAATAATCGGTAGTTTAGATATTATTTAGTCGAAAGATTATGAGATTTTGAAATGCTGTCATGTTATTATTTAAACATTAAATAATTTTTAAAATAAAAGCCGGGGAGTTAGTGGAGTATAAAAATGAGTAATAAAATAAAAAAAGCTGAAGATAAAAAAATTGGGCTGATGCCCGCAATTATCCAGGATTATTTATCCGGGGATGTACTCATGCTGGCTTATATGAGTAAGGAATCATTAAAAAAGAGTCTGGAGACGGGTACAACCTGGTTCTGGAGCAGGTCAAGGAAAAAGCTCTGGAATAAAGGGGAAACATCGGGGAATATACAAAAAATAAAAAATATAAGATATGACTGTTATGGCAATGCTTTGCTTATTAGTGTGGAGCAGATTGGTAATGCATGTCATACAGGCAACAGGAGTTGTTTTTACAGAGAGCTCAGGGATATTGAAAAGGACCTTGATTTTGAGAGATATTTTAAAGAAAGTAAAAAAGAGAGTGTGCTTGATGAATTATACAGTATAGTTGGTGAGAGGATAGAAAAAAAAGTTTTGGATTCTTATACTTATAGTCTGCATAAGAAAGGCCTGGATGAGATAATAAAAAAATTTGGCGAGGAAAGTATGGAAGTGATTTTGGCGGCAAAACATCAGAAAAAACAGGATTCCATAAATGAAATAGCCGATATGATTTATCATCTTATTGTTATGATGGTGGAGAAAAAGATTACCCTGGAAGAAGTATTCGAGGAATTAAAAAGCAGAAGAAAGCGGAGGGAATAATTCTGGTAAAAAAGAAAAGAAGGATCGCGCTTATTACCAGCGGCGGAGATGCCAGTGGGATGAATGCTACCATAAGAACAGTTACAAGATATAGCATTTACCGTGGACTGGAAGTTTATGGATTTTATGAAGGATACAGGGGGCTGATAGGTAATAATTTTAAAGTGCTTGACCCTAATTCGGTCGGGGGGATTATTGACAGGGGAGGAACTTTTCTTTATTCCGCCAGGTCAGAAGAATTTAAATCCAGAAAGGGGCAAAAAAAGGCAATTGATAATCTGAAAGCTAATGATATTGAAGGTTTGATTGTGATTGGGGGAGACGGCACTTTCAGGGGCGCGCATGAACTTCACAAACAGGACATACAGGTTATTGGAATTCCGGCTACCATAGATAATGATATTGCAGGGACTGATTACAGCATAGGATTTGATACCGCTCTTAATGTGATAATTGACCTTATATCTAAAATAAGGGATACGGCTTCTTCACATGAAAGAATTTTCGTAATAGAAGTTATGGGAAGAGATTCAGGGGTTATTGCGGTAAATACCGGAATTGCATGCGGGGGAGATTTTATATTAATACCCGAAATTAAAGTTGACCTGGTTAAGATTGCAAAAAGAATAAAAAACCACAGAGCGGGCAAGAGGCATACCCTGGTCATAGTGGCAGAGGGAGCAGGAAGTGCAGCCGAGGTGGCTTCATCAATTAAGTTGCTGGTCGGCAGTGATGTCAGGGTTTCTGTTCTCGGGCATGTCCAGAGAGGCGGTTCCCCATCTGCTATGGATAGGATTCTTGCGGCTAAATTTGGCAAAAAAGCGGTAGATTTGTTGCTTGAAGGTAAGAGTGATTATATGGTGGGGATAAGGAGCATGAAAATAGTAATATCCAGCTTTGAGGATATTTTTGGAGTAAAAAAAATTATAGATAAAGATTTATACAGGCTTGCCCATATCCTGGCTCTTTAGATGGTGCCGAAGGTCGGGGTCGAACCGACACGAACCTCGCGGTTCACTGGATTTTGAGTCCAGCGCGTCTGCCAATTCCGCCACTCCGGCGCTTAAAGAATAATACAATTTATAGAAATTATTATCAATAATTACTAAAATAAGATTAAGTTTTTGACTGGCAGGTTACAGAGAATTCCGGCAATCTGATTGAGCAGGTTATTAATGAAAAGTATTAAAATATTTAACATTGACAATTTTATTCTTATTTATTAAAGTATTTCAAATATAAGCACCATTAAATTTTTAGGAAATTTAATGGTGCTTTTTTATGTTAATTCACGGTTTTTTATCAGTATAAATGCTATCCCGGGCTATAAATACGGAATAGAGATTTTAATTCAGAATTTAAATTCTAAAGTAATAGTGTATAACTAAAGAGTTTTATTTTGAAGGTAGTCTGATATTTCCCCGAAGTTGTTTTGGATTATTTTATTTATTGATTTTAATGTTATTAATTTAATTAAAAATTGTTTATATTATTTTTAATTGAACTTTATTAGTTTAAAATTATATGCTATAGTTTGTAGTCGCAATAAATAGGAATATAAATTAAAAAATTTTTGATTTTTATGTTTTTATAATGATTTTATTTAACCTGTATTTAATTTAAACCTAAACTAATATGAACCTGTATATATTAATTTCTTTCATGACTGCTGCCTTTTCATTTTCTTTAATTATTTTTAGTCTGTATAACAGACCATTCAGAGAAGCCACAGGTTCATTTACTTTTTTATCTGCAGTAGTATTCTTAAATTCGGTATATATTATATTTACCCTGGGCAGTGGTAATTTTCGGGATTCTCTCACGTGGGCTTATTTTATGGAAATAACAACACTGGTCTTCCCGTTATTATTTTTTGATTTTATAAACAGGTTTGTTGGTAACCGGCTATCAAGGATAAAGCTAATGTATAAACTTGCCTTTCTTATTTTGCCGCTGGGTATTTTTATTTATCTACTGGCAGGTAGAATTATACAGGTTAAAAAATTTTCTTTTGGGTATATGCCCCATTATGATGAGCAGGTTTTAATAGGGATATTCTATCTTGTTCCGATTTATTTAATAATTAATATTATTCTTTTTAACAGGATTTATAAGAATTATAAGGAAAATAAATATAATAGGAATATTATATTTATAGCGTGCGGGTTTTTGGTATTTTTGCTGATAAATGTCGTATACAGACCCCTTGGCCTGACAGGTGTAATAAGGGTAATTCCTGCCAGCTCTATCTTGAACCTTGCTTTATTTTTGTTTATAGCTGTTGCTTTACTGAATTCCAGATATAACATACAAAATATAACTTTAAAAAGAGTATTTGAAAATGTTGATGACTGTATAATGGTCACGGACAGTGAGGGGAAAATAAATCAGATTAACAGGTGTTTATATAAAAAAATTTTTTCTGAAAAAGAGATGATGTTTACTGACCGGGATAAGCTTATAAAAGAAACCCTTTTATCTTATGCTAAAAATAGTGAAGATTTTGAAAAATTTTTAATAAAATTAGAAGATAACAGGGTTAAAAATTTTAGAACCGATTTGAATTTTATAATGAATAAAACCGAAAAAATTTTTGACACAGTTATATCTCCGGTTAATGACAGGGGAGGTAATTTGATAGGAAAGTTAACTATATTCAGGGATGTAACTTCCAATAGATTTTACCAGGAAGAGCTCAGGAATCAGTCGTGGGTTGACTATCTGACAGGGGCTTACAACATAAGGTATATTTTTGAGAGATTGGGGGAGAAAATAAGAAGGTATGAAAGGTATAACGAACCCTTTTGTGTGTTACTTACGGATATAGATAGTTTTAAGAAATATAATGATACATTTGGCCATCTTGAAGGAGATAAATTGTTAAAGGGTATTGTTAATATATTTAAAAGCAATACCAGGGAATATATAGATGTAGTGGGAAGATACGGCGGGGATGAGTTTGTAATTATTTTTTCAAGAATTAAGATTGATAAAGCCAGGGATATGGCCGAAAGAATCCTGAACAAATTAAATCAAAAGTCAATTGAATTTATTTCACTCAGCATGGGTATTTATGAATATAAAGATGAATCCAGCATAGATGAGCTGTTAAAGAAGGTCGATGACCTGATGTATAAAGCAAAAAAATCAGGCGGTAACCGGCTGGCATATAATTAAAGATTTAATAATCTTTAGAAATTTTCTTATATCACATTAAAGATAGGCAATATAAAAATGGTTTCTTTCTCATATCTGTCTTTATATACTTTAAATACTTTATTTTACGAATCCAGTATTTCAGCGGCTTTTTCACTATCAAGCTCCATTATATAATGTATTCCGGAAATAGAAGCAGCCTCTGTGGTAAGTGAAGCTATATCATCTCTGTTGACATATTTTAATTCAAATTTTCTTGAACCACCCATAAGCTGCTTTAATCCCTGTTCCAGCCTTCTAAAGTAAGATAATAACCCTATTGCTGAACCCGGAATCTGGTTAATTTTTTCTTTGAACTCTTTTGTGAGGTCTGTTATTTCTACGAATATGGACTCCAGGTCGTTCCCGTATTTTTCAATTGATTTTGGTATATTTCCCGATTTTATTTTATCAGCTATGGTGTTTCCTACCATGCAGGCAGTTATCGGGGACCTTGCCATTCCAATTAATTTAAAATACGGCGCCCCCAGGGAAAGACCCTTAAATATCTGGTCTTCAAGTATAAACCCGCCTGCAATTGCAAGGTCGGGGATATACTTACCTTTATCGGCAAGAGTTTTCACATATTTATAGGAAAGGCTCTGTATATAAACTGTTGGAATTCCCCATTCATTCATCATTCGCCAGGGGCTCATTCCCGTACCTCCTCCTGCTCCGTCTATGGTAAGAAGGTCGATTTTTGCTTCAGAAGAAAATTTTATGGCTCTGGCCAGGTCAGCCGGCCTGTAAGCGCCGGTTTTTAAAAATACATATTTAGCGCCGGCTTTTCTAAGTTTTTCTACTGTATTTAGAAAATCTTCTTTATTTACCATTCCCACTCTTGAATGTCTTTCAAATTCTTTGAAATCGCCGTGTTCAAATGCTTTTTTAACGTCAGGGTCAAGCGGGTCCGGTAGTACGATGTAGCCTCTTTTTTTAATCTCGATTGCCCTATCAAGACTGTCTATCTTTATTTCACCGCCAATGTCCTTGGCCCCCTGGCCCCATTTGAGTTCAACAATCTCTACTCCTAACTTTTTTATGGCATACTCAAGAACTCCGAACCTGGAATCTTCTACATTGGCCTGAACGGCGATTCCACCATAATCTTTGTTCTGCCACTTTTTATATAAATCAACTCTTCTTTTGAGTTCGGGGGAATTTATGATTTTATTTTTGCTGTTGAATTCTGAATCGGGGTCAATACCGCAGACATTTTCACCGATAGTAAGAATTACTCCACTTGTGGCTGAACCTATTGCCAGGCCTTCCCAATTTTTTCTTGCTACTTCGGTTGAACCGAGCCCGGGAATAATTAAGGGCAGCCTTGATTTTAAATCTTTATTTTTACCAATTCTGGCTTCTAAGTTAACACTGGTAAAAATTGCCTTATCACTGTCTTCTTCAATACCGTGGGCGCCGGATGCGGTTCCCATTATATTAAAATGGGAATAATCCACAGGATAATCTTTCTGTGATGCGGCAGTGATGGTCCCGTAAGGCTGGGGATAAAGAACCTCGGTGCCTCTATAGGCAGATTTTCCGACTTCACACAGCCCGGGACAACCTTCTACACATGTGGCGCACATTCCACTAAAAGGGTTTATGTTTTCTCCGGAGAGATTTCTGGTAAGTGTCGCAGAAGAAGAATTTATTTTTGAATAGCTCATTTTTTACTCCTTTATTTTACTTTATTTTTTAAAAATTTTATCCTAAAAATAAAAAAAGCATTAATTCCTATTAGATTTGTGTTACTAATAGAAATAATGCTTCTTTGCAAATAAGGCGTCTTTGCCTTTTTTAAAA
>Ga0307431_1000505_pt1 | contig 26353 bp, 30 predicted proteins | sample SalMarWE160170MG_FD_202155 | JGI IMG/M metagenome (GOLD analysis project Ga0307431, IMG submission 202155) | Salt marsh sediment microbial communities from the Plum Island Ecosystem LTER, Massachusetts, United States - WE1603-170 | ecosystem: Environmental > Aquatic > Marine > Intertidal zone >...
GTTTTGAAAAAACAATAGTTATAGGCTAATCGGGTAGTTTAAAATATTTATATTTCATTTCTGTTTTCACTTTATAGGGTAGAGAGATGATAATATGCTTGTACAAGAAATTATGACTAGAGAAGTAGTCACCATAGATTCCAATGACACAATTTTTGATGCTTTTATCAAATATCGAGATGAAAAGGTTGGTTGTCTGATTGTAACCGATAAAGAACGATGTGCGGGCATAGTAACAGAGCGTGACCTTATTGAAAAAGCTGCATGTCTTTGCAAAGACCCGAAAAAAACAAAAATAAAAGAGATTATGTCTTCTGATATTAAAACAATTCATCCGCTAAAAAAACTAGAACAGGCATTAGAAATAATGAAGAAATATAAAATAAAAAAACTTCCTGTTGTATCTAATGATGCGATAGTCGGAATTGTTACTAGTACAGACATAGTATATGCACGACCAGAGCTTACGAAGAGATTCATGGAGTCATGGGTAAAGATAAGATGGGAAGACTAGATAGTTAGATTATAGGTACTCTTCTCGACACACCTTTTTTCCCAGGAGGGAATAAGGAGGGATAATGCCTTAAAACCTTTGATATGCACGTTTGCCATGCTTTTGATGGACGCTTTATTGAGAAAAGGAATTATATTGTTGTTGAAATGAGGTCAATACGAGATAGAGTGAGTGGAGAGGGATGGGATACAAGACACAGGGTTCTATTTTTTGGGAGGGAACACTGTGTTACAGCATAAAAAAAATTCTCCCCACTCAATAATATATTAGTGATTTCCAGTATAACTATCTTCTTACATAGCTGAATTTAATGGCACAATGCATCAAATAGAAAGCAATCGTAACATTTAAGTTAGAAGGGAGGCTTTGAAGTTGTGGGAGAGGAAAATGTCTGATTATGACGTTAATATCAAAAGGTTACTGAAGGAGGGTAAAAGGGGCAATATTAAAACAGAGATTTGGGCTGAAATAACAAATTTAGACACAAGTAAGACTATGACGAAACGTATCTGGTGGAAAGATGATGACGGTGTTTTTCATGACGGAACACCTGGTTTGCCCATACATCTGCGAGATGCTGTGGATAACGCTTGGATTGAAAAAAGTAGGAAATGGTAACATGAATAAACATCACTTGAAAAAGACAGTTTGGGATTGTAGATTTAGGTAGATGAAAATGAAAAAGCATCTGATTGTAATTGGAGTATTATTATTCCTTTTAAGTATCAATTTATCTGGTTGTATACAAAAAGATGATTCTCCTAGATGGCATTCAGCAGGATTTGGAGGTTCGGCATTCGTATTCTACAATGGAACACGGTTCTTTGTCAATGATTTGACGCCTATATATCTTGAAGAAAATGATTTGACTTTTACATTCACTATGGGACTATCATTTAAAGATTATAAAGATAGCATTATGGTTGATGTATCAAATCCAAAATACAGTAGAAACATCATGACGGAAAGTGTTACTAATGAAACTGGTAATTATAAGATGGAGAATTTGTACTTAACTCCAGATGGAGATAGTAGCAAGTACCCCTATGACGTGTATTCTTGTAATGTAACTTTCTGGGCTGTAAATGATACATACGGTACGCTTTTTTTATATAACCTAAAGCAGAATCTATCAACATCTCAATGGCATGTAGATGTGTATGGGGAAAAGAATCAATTATTTTTCACATTTTCAAGAGTGCAAGAGATATCTACCTTTCAATTTCTACTGTCAATAGGCTACTGGGTAATTGTAATTAATGCTTTCTCGGTGCTACTAATATTAGCATATAGAAATGAAAAAACACGATTTAATCAGTGGTTAAAAGGAGCAGGAAACTTACTGTTTTATGTTGGAAACGTCATTGGCATTCCCTTCTACTTTGGCGTAATATTCAATTATACAATGAACGTTGCTCCGTATGATGCAACTGGCTCCAATGTAACCTATCTCTCATGGATAATGATTATCTCTGTTGCCCTTGGTGGCATATCGTTTGCTATCAAGGAAATAAAGAAAAAAAGATAGAAAAGTGAAAAAGCGGTTATGAAAATTTAGATTTGAAGGGAGGAGAAAAAAAACGAGGAAACGCTTCAAAGTGTTTTTTTTATTACTGATAACTCTATTAACGATTGCTCTGCTAACGAATTGGTATGGGTTAGGTGGGTTTTCATTAAAAACTGATTTCCCCGAATATCCATTAACTCTGCCGTACTACAGTGTTATAGGGGAAGATGAACAGGAATTTGGTACTCTTGAACAAGACGGATTTGGATCTGAAAATCCTCCTACTGACGAGGAGGCAGTATTAATTGCACAGGAATACTTGGAATTTCATGATTTGCTTCCTGAAGATGCTGTTTTTGAATATGTCGAGATGAATGTTGTAACTATGTCTTCTGAAGAAGGCAAGGTATTAAAGGAAACCCCTACGTCGGTTTCTGTATCTTACGGGCGAGAAATCAATGGTCTGCCAGTTGTTGGACCTGCGGATACACTCTGGGTTGAAATTGCAAAGAACAACGAGGTTGTTTTTTGTTTCAAAAGATGGAGAAATCTATCGCAATTCGGGGAAGTAAATATCACAAGCCCTGAGGAAGCCTATGATAAACTCTTAGATGGAAAGGTTCTTGGAAAACATTTTAGAATAGAACCTTTCGAAATCTACAATATATCATTAGGATATTACTCTTACATAGAACTAGAATCACAGGAATTTTACAAACCAGTGTGGATATTTTATGGAAAACCAGATGGGCGGAGATACTACGCAGTGGAAGCCTGTGAGTAAAGAGAGATTCTTAGATGAAATCAGTCTAAAACACGATATCTGTTACAAAATATATCCTTATGGAAAAATTTAAGATGTACTGATGCGATATTCCTGCAATTTCGTAACATTCACTGATTTAACAAAGAATCATCTCAAGATCTCAACCTCATTAAATGACTTAAAATTTATCAGGAGAAACATAATGTTACGATTTCAGAGAAATATCCCTTGCCCACAAAATAGAAAAACGTGTATCTATTCTGTCTGAATGTTACTTATGAATACTACCGTACTTGTTTTAGGAGATGAATCAGACTGGGAATCCTACAATCTATTTTGTAAGCAGTTGCAGAAACATCATTCAAAAAAACTGAAGTGGGTTACCGCTACGTATGACCTTCTTGAGAAAAATGGGTTACCTTTAATCGAAAGTGACACGCTCATCATCTATCTGTTCTTTCCCTTTGCATATTGGGATAAACACATTGAGAAAGAAGGATATAAAGGTGTTTACGGGAATGTATATTTTTATAACAAGTTCAGGGCTTTTTGGTCTGAAACTCACCGGATTCTCAGAAAGGTTTATCGTGGGAAGAAAATACATTTTATAAATCATCCGTTGAAAATTGCTATTGACCGTGACAAGGAGCTTACAAAAACTATTTTATCTGAAAAAGGGATCAATACACCCATGCCCTACTACACACGGAAGTATAATGATATTTTAAAGTTGGTCGGCCAGGAAAACAAAAAACTGTTTTTAAAGGTTCGATACGGCTCTATGGGTAAGGGTATAACATACATGGAGAAGGGAAACTGGAAGACGAATTTCAGATTTGAGGGTGGTAAGATAGTTAGTCTACGTTCTGAGTACGGTTGGACATTTATAGATATAACAGATAACGTTGAATTCCTGAAAGAGATTTTAACAAAAGATATTGTCATCGAAGAGGCAATAGATACCTACAAACTGGATGATATAATATTTGATTTGAGGCTTTATGCCTTTTATGATGAAATGCTGTATATCCTTCCGAGAACAAACGAGAAAAATGCGATCACAGCAAATATATCCCAGGGAGGAAACGAAAGGACTACTCGGTTTCTCAAAAAATTTCCTAAAAAAGTTATCGACAGGGCGGTTAAGATTGGGATCAGAACGATAAAGGCAATGAATATCAATTTTGCAGGGGTAGATATAATGATTGGTAAAGATTTCAGTGTGTATGTAGTCGAAATAAACGCATTCCCGGGTTTTCCAAAAGAAAGCAGATTTAATCTTTCAAAGAGAATCATACAGCGAATAGAAGATAGAAAGTGGAATTAACATGCAGTTATTGTCATGTTTTTAAATAGTAAAAATTAAAGCAATTATTTTTATCAATGGTTCACCAGGAGGATTCATATTGTATTTTAGCAATTTTTTTACTGTAAAACCTTTTTTTCTCCTTTTTATTTTTGAATTTGAAATTTTGTTAAGGTTTTAGCTGCCTTCAGCTGCTAGATCTACGATGTGATTGACTTCCTCCTTTAAGGCTTTAGGTAACCCCATGATGCCTACATCCATAAAACCCCGAACAATCATGGAAACTACTTCACCCCGAGATAGATTCCGAGTCATCAGGTATACGATTTCCTTTTCCGAAATTTTGCCAATAGCTGCCTCGTGAGTTATTTCAGTCCCTTTTTTTCGTGCTATGAGTTCTGGTACAGAATGTATAAACGATTCATCATCAAGTATAAGCCCTCTGCATTCTAAGTGACCTTTACAGTTTGAGTTGCTTCCATCTATCATGCCTTTCACGATCATTGTTGCACCTTCTCTGGCGATAGCGCGGGTGATCATCTCCGCCTTACTGTCCGCTCCGTTTAACACCGCTTTCGACCCGATATCAAGAACAGAATTTTTGTGACCATAAAGGATGCTGTTAAAACTCACTTTAGAATCCCTACCATTGCAAATAGCTACTGGATACATCTGCACATCTCTAACTGGTTTCAGACAGATATAGTTTGACACAAACGTCCCCTGATCTTCTATTAGTGCCGCACTTCTCGGTCTTACCAAAGTCTTCTCACCCCAGCTATGGATCATAGTAAAGTTTAGCATAGCTCCTTTCTTCACATAAATTTCTGATACTCCAAGGTGAGATGCCTGATCTGCTACCGGATGCTGGATGCAACTGGTTATAATATGAGCCTTTGATCCCTCCTCGGCTATAATGATATTATGCACACGCTGTTCCAAATCTCTTTCTGTTATCATAAGACATGATTGAAGTGGGACAGTTACCTCCACATTTGGTAATATTCGCATGAAATAACCACCACTGAAGTTCTTCGAGACATTCCTTGTAAATTCGTCTTTTTCTTTATCAACTAATTTCCACCAATAATTATCAATCCATGGATACTTATGTAGAGCATCATAGGTATCCATGAGCTCTATTTTTCCCTTGAAGAGCTCATTAATCTTGGAGTATATGGTTGATTGGTCAACATGGAATAATGTGCCTGAACGGTTGTCTTCACTCGTATCAATACCTGTTTTATATGCTTCTTCAAGTATTGTATGAGGTATACGTGTCAATTCGTTTGTTTTAACCACGCTACCATTCCTCCTCAACTCTTTTTTGACAGGCAACACATTCCTTATAACCACTTTTTTTTATAGTTTCAAATACACGCTTAGGATCTGCGAAACAGTGGTTTTTACCTTCAAGAATTACACATGCATACTTTGCTTTTATATATTCTAAAATATCACCTTTATGGGTGACGATAAGCGTCGAGCTTTCCGTGTTATCAACGAATCGTTGGATCTCACAGGCAATCAGCCTTAAACTTTCAACATCAACTCCAGAATCAGGCTCGTCAAGAAGAAGAAGCTTCGGCTTCAGAAACATCATCTGAAGAATTTCAGCTCTCTTCCGCTCTCCCCCAGAGAAACCAACATTTATATCTCTATCCAGGAAAGCAGTGAGCTTGAAAGCCTCTATCAGCTTTTTCTCTCCCTCACTGAACTTGTCCATAGAATCTTTGCCGAGACATACCTTCAATATATCTGCTAACTTAATCCCTGTTATTTCCGGAGGGTTTTGGAATCCTACAGAGATGCCAAGTTTTGACCGTTCATCGACATCTTTTCTTGTAATATCCTTTCCCATGAACACAATTTTTCCAGAAACCACTTCATATGGTTTAATGCCCATGATGGCGTTAATGAATGTTGTTTTTCCAGATCCGTTCGGACCGAATAAAATGTAGTTTTCCTTACTTTTCAAGTTAAGACTTATACTATCAAGAATAACTTTGTTTTCTACCTTAACTTTAAGGTCCTTGACTTCTAACATATTCATCATTCCGACTTTGTGCAAAATTAACACACCCATTCAATCCATATTGAATCTATGTAGATTTAGCCAAATGATTCGAAACATCTATAGATCAGTAAACGGGATCTGTGGGTGGGAGGAATCGGAAACATTATTTTTCCCCTATTTCACGTCTTCGTTATTTTTTAAGTTCATCTAAAATTATTTCAGCAGTTCATCTAGCCACATTACCGGACACACTTGGACATTTATCTACATGCGCTCCTGCTTTTTCAAATTCCTCATATTCTTTCGGATCCAATAGGTCAAATGATCTACCAAATATTTTCTTTTGAACCCCCTGGCAAGTTGGTGAACCATATTCATCAAGGAATTTATCACACAATTTTTTCGCATATTTAAATACACGTCGTTTCTTTTTCCCTTCTTTAAAATCAACATATTCTCTTCCCACAATGGAGCCTATAGCTAGCATACCTCCCACAAGGGCACCACATGTTCCTCTTGTAGAAAGAGCAGCCCTCCCGGCCAATGCATCTGCTGCTTTGATAGTAGCTTCGTCGCCCATATCAAGAGTTTCTTTGATAGCTGCCAGAACACATTGAGGGCAACTACCCATTTCCGCTTCATATTTATATGCAAGACGATAAGCCTGTTCGATCAGTTTCTCTTTTGATTTCATTAAACCCCTCATGCTGCTTAATGTAGATACCTCTACAGATAAGCCATAGTTTCTAAGATTATACTATCGATGAGATGATATTCCACTTGATATAGGATATAAGGTAAAGAAAAAGTTGTTAATTATAACTCACCACTTTTTATTTTGTCCTTAAGTGCATTCCATTCCTCTTTTGTTAACGTACATATATTATTATCCTCGCCAATGGTTACACAATCGTTTTTTACTTCTACGCTTGGACAACAACCTTTTTCTCCACATAAATATACTATCATTTTTCTACCTTCTGCAAATCATTTAACAAAAATGTTAACAATTGTGAACTATAAAAGTTTTGGTTCGAGAGTTTATAACCTTGCCCCTCCCTAAAAACAAACCAATGAATCTTGTTTCTGTCAGGTAAAAAGTCTAATTTTATATCGTGAGGACAAAAAGAGGTGTTTAGAGACCATCTATAACACGTTGTGGAGCTTAAGAACTACATGTGTGCCAAGAGTTATTTAGAGTAATAGTAATAACGGCTATGATGAAACATTCATTAAAAGTTGGATTTTGCTTTGGCTTGACCTCTGGGATAATTACCACTCTTGGATTAATGGTGGGTCTTAGTTCGGGTACTAATTCAAAACTTGCAGTTATTGGCGGGATCTTTACAATAGCTATAGCTGATTCACTATCAGATGCACTGGGCATTCATATTTCTGAAGAATCTGAGAATAAACACACAGCAAAAGAGATATGGGAATCAACACTGTCTACCTTCGTCTGTAAATTCGCTATTGCATTAACGTTTCTTATTCCCGTTTTGTTGCTAGAACTCACATCAGCAATTGTCGTAAGTGTTATCTGGGGATTGTCGATGCTATGTATCCTTAGTTTTAGTATTGCTAAGGGGCAAAAAATAAAGTCTTGGAAGGTGGTTTTAGAGCATTTGAGTATTGCCTTGCTGGTGATAGGTATAGCTCATTATGTCGGTGAGTGGGTATCAGTAACATTTGGTTAGGTAAACATTGAACTATCAAGTGAAGAAGATACAGAAAACATTCAAACCGTAATGAATTATCAACTAAGAAAAACCTTTACTTTTATCCTCCACTTATCAGGTGAATAACATCAACCTGAGAGTTATTAGGCACAACTGCATCTGGAAAATCTTCCCTCGGAACGACTACGACTTTTTTATTAATTTTTACAACGACTAGAGGAAAAGTATTTTACATTATCTTCCGGTTTTATACGGTTTAGTCAGAGCGACACATTGGGCTCTATATCAGTCATCAATTCATTACTGTTCATGAAGTCTTTCGATGCACCACACTTTTTGGTCTAGTGTAACCCTAATTTTGTCTCCTCTTTCCAGTTGTAGTGCCTGTATGCAGTCTTGTGCATCTTCCCAAAGCACCTCTAAAACTTTTTCTTCCCCACTGTCCAAATGCGTTCTGATTATCCATGGTCCTATAAATCCAGGATTTGAAGGTTGTGATCCCTGAAATGTGCCCTCATATTTATCTAGTATGATGGGAATGCCTTGATAGCCACACTCTTTGCAAAAACATTCCCATTTTTTGTTGCTATCGGTTGCTACTTCATCTTGTATTGTTGTCTGATAAAAATCTTTACTACCGCATTGTGGACAAGCAAGAATTTCCATTTTTCTGTTCCCAATATAACATAACATTTCTGGTAATTTATATTTTCCCCTGTCTAAAACCTAGAAAATTTGTTTTTCAGAATGAAAAAATGATGGTTTCGGTTTAAGGGCAATGCATTGGAAAAACGGAGACTTACATGCTATTCGCTAACGAACGTTAATCCTGAGTTTCATGTACTCCTCTGCTACTTCCACTCTTTGTGGATGTTTGCTGAAGAATCCTTCAAAAAAGGTTTTAATGAATTTTGTAGATTCTATGGTTGCTAGTACCAGTGTAAAACTCTGTTTAGAATCGATGTTCAATTTATACCAGTTTGTTTTCTCAACATATTCTAAAACCTGTTTTATGTCTCTGATGTCCTTATCAAAATACTCTTTTCTATGAGCATCTCCAATCTTATAAACTTCATCCCAGAATTTTTTGGATCCCTCTCCAATCTCGGTGAATATCGATTTCCAATGCGCAATATCTATTATTAGATGCTCCTTGTTTGCTAAATAATCTATATATATCAAAATATCTTGGAGGGGTGCTTTTTCTGTTGCATCTTCCACGGATTCTAAGCAATTAAGTGCCCTTCGAATTATATCTGCCTGTGAAGTATTATATTTTGCTAGATATTTCCTAATAGTTGATATTGATTTTTCGTCTAAAGACACACTTAATCGTTCCATAGTATCACTTTTTCTTTGAAATGTAGGGGCTATATAGTCTTTTATGCCCATAAATATGTGTAACGATTAAACATGATTAAATATTGTTATGGATTCGCAAATACCTTTTTAACAAACAAGCAAATCTTCAGCAAGGAATGGTGTTAAACCGTTAAACAAGAGGTGTTATATGAAAAAAGAAAAAGCCAAAACCCATTTTGTTGGCGTAAGATTAACAGAAGAGCAGAAAAGGGCCTTATCTAAGTTAGAAAAAACATCTGACCTAAGTAAAACAGATATTCTACTGCGAGGCTTAGAACTTCTTTCTGAATATTATTCATTAGGTCTTGATCGCCCACCATTAAATGCTGAACTTAAAAAACTTGAAAATGAAGCAATGCACCATTTCCAGGAATTAAAACGCATCAAACGGAGAGAAGAATCAGTAAGAGAAATGGTGCAAGAGTTGCGAGATATTGACAAGATTATAGATGAATATAACGGTGATAAAAGTGCTTTGATTCAGATTCTTCTAAAAATTCAGGCTAAAAACCATTGGCTTCCTAAACCTGCGTTAATGTGGGTTTCAGAAAGATTAGATATACCAATGTCTCAGATTCTTAACATCGCCACGTTTTATAAGGCATTCAGCTTGGATCCCCAGGGAGAGCACCTTGTTAGAGTATGCTTGGGGACTGCTTGTCATGTGAGAGGAGGACCGAAAATTTTGGATGCAGCAGAACAATTTTTAGGAGTTGAACCTGGTGAGACAACGTCTGATCTTAAGTTTACTTTAGAGGGTGTGAATTGTCTTGGTTGCTGTGCTTTAGGGCCAGTGATGATGGTGGATGATGTGCATTATGGAAAACTTGATTCATCAAAGGTAGGAGAAATCCTTTCAAAATACCGTATGAAAGAGGTAGAGCGGAGCGAGGACAAAAGAAAGGGAGTAATCCCAATTATACATGAGAGCAAGCCCCCCAAATCGAGTTAGGTGATGCATATGAAAAAATTACAATCAACATCTGATATGGAAAAACTCAGAAAAGAGTTGTTACAGAAGAGAGATTCTAGCAAGTCATGTATTTCGATATGTTCTGGAACGGGTTGTCATGCATATGGTAGCGAAAAAGTTGTCAGTGCCTTTGAAAATGAACTTAAAAAACAAAAATTGGAAGGCAAGGTAGAGATTAAAAGGACTGGTTGTCATGGATTCTGTGAGAAAGGACCTATTGTTGTTATCTACCCTGAGGAGATATGTTATCTTCAGGTAAAAATAGAAGATGTAACGGATATCGTTTCTCAGACAATAAAAGCAGGTAAAATAATTGACCGTTTGCTGTATACTGATCTAAAAACTGGTAAAAAAGTTGTTCATGAGTCTGAAATACCATTTTATAAAAATCAAACGAGGCTTATTTTTGGAAACAATCGCAAAATTGAATCTAAAAACATTGACGACTACATTGCTCTTGATGGTTACAATGCTCTTGGAAAGGCACTTTCTGAAATGACACCTGAAAAAGTACTTGGTGAAGTTAAAAAAGCTAATCTTCGTGGCAGAGGTGGCGGTGGTTTCCCAGCGGGTAGGAAATGGGGGAGTGTTCGTAACGCGCCTGGTGAGCCTAAATATGTTATCGTTAACTGTGATGAGGGAGATCCTGGTGCCTATATGGATCGAAGTTTGATGGAGGGGAATCCTCATAGTGTTATCGAAGGGCTTATTATTGGCGCTTATGCAATCGGTTCGCATGAAGGATATGTCTATGTACGCCAGGAGTATCCTCTTGCTGTGGAGAACACTGAACTTGCGATAAAACAGGCTGAGGAGTATGGACTGCTTGGTAAAGATATCCTTGGCTCCGGGTTTGATTTTACTATCAAGATACATAGAGGTGCTGGTGCATTTGTTTCTGGTGAATCCAGTGCCCTGATGTCAGCAATCGAAGGAAAAGTTGGAGAGCCAAGACCAAAATATACCCATACATCGGAAAAGGGATTGTGGGATAAGCCAACGTGTTTGAACAATGTTGAGACGTGGGCGAATGTTCCGTTTATCATCAACAAAGGAGCAGATTGGTTTAGAAACATGGGGACAGAAAATAGTAAAGGAACCAAGATATTTTCTTTGGTTGGAAACGTCAATAATACAGGGCTAGTTGAAGTGCCCATGGGAATCACATTACGAGAGATCATATATGATATCGGTGGTGGCATACCAAACGGGAAAAAGTTTAAAGCAGTACAAACTGGTGGCCCATCTGGAGGATGCATTCCTGAGAGTCAGCTAGACATTCCCGTAGATTTTGATGAACTCGGTAAAGTTGGTTCAATGATGGGTTCTGGCGGTATGATCGTTATGGATGAGGATACCTGCATGGTGGATATCGCTCGGTATTTTGTCAAATTTCTCTCACAGGAATCCTGTGGAAAATGTACGCCCTGCAGAGAGGGGTTGCGCCACATGCTCCGAATTTTGAACGATATTACATCGGGAAAGGCTGATGAGGAGGATATTGAACTCCTTGAAGAACTATGCGAGGTTGTTAAAGATGCATCATTGTGTGCCCTTGGTCAAACCGCTCCGAATCCCGTTCTTAGCACTCTCAAATACTTTAGAGATGAATATGAGGCGCATCTTCAAGGTGAATGCCCTGCAAAGGTGTGTAAAGAACTTATTCAATATTATATCGATCCAGAGAAATGTAAAGGATGCGGTCTTTGTCTGGAGAAATGTCCTACAGGTGCAATATCTGGTGAGAAAAAAGGTGTTTACACAGTTGATGTTGAAAAGTGCATAAAATGTGGAGCATGCTTCGAGGTATGTAATTTCGATGCAGTTTCGAAGATATCCAGTAAAGAATGTAAGTAAAAGAATTAACAGATAGCTAGAAAGGTTAGAAATAATGAAAAATATATCATTAACGATTGATGGGAATGAGGTTAAAGCCAAAGAGGGGATGACTGTTCTTCAGGCTGCCAAGACTGCTGGTATCGAAATCCCTACATTGTGTAACCATGAAGATCTTGAACCATATGGTGCATGCCGATTATGTACTGTAGAAGTAGTAAAGAATAACAGGGTGAGGTTGGTAGCAGCATGTTGTTACCCAGTGGAAGAGGGATTAATAGTAAAAACCTCTTCTGAAAGGGTAAATAAAATCCGTAAAATAATTTTGGAGCTATTGTTGCCTCTGGCACCTACTGGACCATTGTATGCTTTAGCTGAGAAGTATGGTCTGTGTGAGTGTGTCAAAAAGAGCGACGAAGAAAGCGAATGGAGGATGATAAAAGAGTCGCGTTTTCCTGCTGAAAAACCGACCTATTGTACTCTCTGTGGCCTGTGTGTACGTTACTGTGCGGAGATTAAAAAAGGAAATGTAATTGGATTTGTTGGCAGGGGCGTAGATCGTAAAGTATCTTTAGTTCCAGAAGAAAACTGTGGCTTTTGTCGTGACTGCGAAAATATTTGCGAAGGAGGTAAATTTTTTTCCCTTCTTGAACTTTAATTTATTGATAATGATTTAATAAAAAGATAATGCTAAAAAAGGTGAAAATGATGAAGAACATATCGTTAACAATTGATGGGAAGAACGTATCGGCGGAAGAAGGGATGACAATCATTCAGGCAGCTCAACAGGCAGGTATCGCCATCCCAAGTCTCTGTCACGATGACAGACTTAAACCCTATGGGGCATGCCGGCTTTGCATGGTGGAAATTGCAAAAGGCAGTCGGAAAAGACTTGTAGCATCCTGTTGTTATCCAGTAGAAGAGGGTTTGGTAGTTAATACTAAAACTGAAAAAGTTGAAAATATTCGAAAAATGCTTATTGAATTATCATCGGCAGGATGTCCTGTTGGTTCATATGCAACGCTAGCAAAGGAGTATGATATTAAAGAATCTCGTTTTAAGCTGAAAACCCCGGAGACTCCTTGTGATTTATGTGGTCTGTGTGTTCGTTATTGCGCAGAGATTAAAAAGAAGAATGCCGTGTGTTTTGTTGGTCGTGGTGTCGATCGTACTGTTGCTTTAGTTCCAGGTGCATCTGATGGATGTTCTTCTTGCAGAGAATGTTTTGATGTGTGCGATGCAGGTAAGATGGTTTATCTTGTTGACATGTTACAAGAGATTTCATGTCCTCCTTTAAAGTCTAAATTTTATTAAAATCATTAAAAAATGAAGGCTAAAAAATGAAGGTTAAAGAATTGGTTGAAAAATTAAAGGAATGTGGTGAGGATTGGGAAGTTTTGACAGAAAGCATGCATGGGAGTTACCATTTCAATATTGGTAAGCTGTCTGTCGATAAAATGGGTGATAAAAATGTGGTTTTTTTGCATGAAGGAAAACAACTATGGATGAAGCGAAAAAAGGGAGATGATAAAGTGAATCAATTAAAAAATGCTTCAGATAAAGAAAAAAAACTAAATCTAATTTTGTTATCTAAATTGATGGACTGGTGCTACATTGATAAGTTAACAGGTCAATTCTATTGTAAAAAATGCAAATGTGCAGTTAGTATCGATTGGAACAATCACTTGGCTTATTGTGTTACTGGTGGTGAATTCTGCGTATGTATTAGCGAGAAAGATTTAGAATAATTCTTCGAAAAAATGGGCATTATTGAATTTACGGAAGGATAAAATGATAGAAAAAATAGATGTGTTGGTAATTGGTGGTAGCGCCTCGGGCATTGTTGCTGCAGTAACGGGCAAGTCTAGTTACCCGAATAAAGAGTTTATGATTGTCCGCAAAGAAAAACAGGTAGTTGTTCCCTGTGGAATACCTTACATCTTCGGATCGTTAGAAAGCAGTGACAAGGATGTAATACCTGATGCTGTGTTAACTAAAGCAGGCATAAAGCTCAAGATTGGTGAAGTGATCTCTATAGATCAAGAGAAAAAGATATGCAAAACAAATGATGATACAGAGATCAGGTTTGAAAAACTCGTATTGGCAACTGGTTCTACCCCTAAAATTCCTAAATGGCTCAAAGGGACCAACATGGGGAATGTCTTTACCATACCCAAGGATAAAGAATATCTTGATAAATTATCAACAAAAATTAAAACTTGTAAGAAAGTTGTTACAATCGGTGGAGGCTTCATCGGCGTTGAGATGTCAGATGAATTAAATAAATGTGGTAAAGACGTGATCGTAGTTGAGATATTGCCTCATGTATTGAGTCTTGCCTTTGACGATGAAATAGCTACCATGGCCGAGGAAATTCTAAATTCACGAGGCGTAAAAACAAAAACTGGCGTAGGTGTAAAGGAAATACTGGGAAATAAAACGGTTACCGGGGTTCTACTTGATAATGGAGACGAACTTGATGCCGATGCAGTAATTTTATCTATGGGTTATCGCCCCAATACGGAACTTGCTAAAAACTCAGGATTACAAATTAATGATAGAGGATTTATCAAGGTGGATGAATATATGAGGACTGATAATGCAGATATCTTTGCTGTAGGGGATTGTGCTGAAAAAATAGATTTTATCACTAGAAAAACGAGCGGTGTTATGCTTGCTTCTACTGCTTGTACAGAGGCAAGAATTGCAGGGATGAACCTATACGGGCTTTCTGCTGTAAAAACATTTAGTGGTACCATTGCTATTTTTGCTACTGTCCTTGGAGATACTGCTTTTGGTGTAGCGGGATTAACAGAAGACATGGCACGCAAAGAGGGATTTGATATCGTTACTGGCATGTTTGAAGGCGTTGATAAACATCCTGGGGCGCTATCTGGCATACACAAACAAATGGTAAAATTGATTGCTGCTCAGGAGTGCGGTATAATACTTGGTGGAGAGGTTGTCGGTGGATCAAGTGCAGGAGAATTGACAAATATCATCGGTCTAGCTATACAAAACAAAATGACGGTAAATTCAATTCTGACCGCTCAGATTGGGACCCATCCATTAGTTACTGCACCACCAACAGCATATCCTATTGCAAAAGCTGCTGAAATTGTTGCAAAGAAGATTAAACCAGTGGGATAGATAAAATAATTATCTCTGACCTTGGACCAAGAATATCTTTGGTATTTGGTACCTTGTGCAATTAGAATAGATGGACACGAAAATGTAATCTCTAAAATTACGTTTTTTAATTAACATTTTAATATTTTAAACAAATAACTTATTTGATACGGTATCTTGGTGATGAAAAAACATTTGGATAGGATACTGGATGCCAGATAAATCAATATCTATAATTACAGAAAGAGATTATCCTGTTTGTAGGAAGATGGATTGCTAGTACTTGGTGAGTAAGATGGCGGATAAACCAGACATTGTAAAGAAGCTGATGGAAGAGGAAAAACTGGAAAAACTTGAGAGTCATGGAACTAATGAAGAGTTAGAGGTTCCTGAAAAGCTGCCAGAGGATACATTGGATGGGAGTATTGAGTTTTTTAGTGAAGATTTCGAAAACGAGGAATCCAACGTATAACTAGCGCAACATGGTAGTTTGTCGGAAGATATGCTGTCAGATGAAAAGGAACTGCTTTTTCATGGTTCTAGCAACATAATGCTTTACTTTGATACATTTGGGCGGGTAATTAAGGCCAATAAAACAGCAGCAGTTCTTTCAGGTTACTCTGAGGAAGAATTTATTGGGAAACCATTTTGGAAGATGTCATGTTCGTTCACTAAACAGAATCTAAAGATATATTTCAAGACATTCAAAAACACGCTAAGGGGAAAAGCAACAGAACATTTCATATGTGAACTTAATGAAAAATCAGGTAAAGAGCACATTATAGATTTTTCTTCGCATCCTATAAAGGAAAATGGGAAGGTAACAAAGATTTTACTTATAGGAGAAGACATAACTGAACAAAAAGAGACAGAAGATAGATATCGTTTGATAACTGAGAATACAGATGATTTAATTGCTGTGGCCGCATTATCATTGAATCCAAAATATATCTATATCAGTCCTTCGCATGAAAAAATGATGGGATATTTGCCAGAAGATGTGATTGGCAAGTCGGGTTTTGACTTTATCCATCCTAAAGATAGAAAGAATTTACTCCATTTGTTAAAAAAATATGTGAGTGTAAAGGGTAAAAAATTTTTACAGGCAAAGATTCGGATGTGAGTGCAAATATTGAATACCGCGCTAAAGATAAATCCGGGGAGTGGCATTATTTAGGAAGCACTGTAAATATTATCGGCAATAAATTGAGACTGGCTATTAATTCCAGTTTCAATGATTATTCACCATTTTTTTGTCTTTGATTTGGATATATTCTACTTATTTTTTTATGTTACGTTCATTTCATTCTTTTCAACCTCTTTGAGTGTCATTTGAGCCTAGTCTTGATGGATACATTCTCTTGTTTTTTTGTTCTTTTACTTTGATTTATGCAATATTTGCTTGATTTTTCAGATATTCATCAAGTTTTTTTCCTGCATGTCGTGTTATTAAACAAGTTTAATTTTTTTTCTGTTGCTAGCTGCTGCTAGGAATATAACAATTTTGAAAGAGAGTACTAGAAGAGAAATACTTTTGATATTGTAAGAATCCCCATCGATATTGCATAAATAGGTATGACTAATTTCCAGATCTTGTTTGGCAATACTCTTACTATATATGGAGAGAGTATTGCAGCAAGGAAGCCACCTGTAAATATAGAGGGAAGAAGTGCAAAATCAATAGTTACGCCATATGAAGATATTAATAAAAATGCTGCTACACCTACAATGCACACAAAACCTTCTGCTAAAGAAACGATGGCGGTAGCTGTCTTTTCGTAAATGCCGGAGAATAACTGCCCCATCATTACAACTGGGCCATATCCGCCTGCACCTATCCCTTTATTGAACCCTGCTAAAGCTGCAAATCCGGCAAGTAATTTTGGTTTATAAGTATCTCTTACTTTGCTCTTTAACCGAAACACTCCAATAATTCCCATAAGAAGAACTAAAATTCCAACATATGTTTTTATTACATCCTTTGGAAGTTTTAATGAATAATAAGTAAGAATAACTGAAAAAAATATAGCAAAACAACCAATTCCTGCTATCATAAGCATAATCTTAGTTTCCTTGCTTATAGGTCTTTTAATAGAAAACCTTACATTCTGAAATTCATGATGAAACATACCTGACGTAATCCCGGTCACCGCTTCTGAAATCAGAAGTATTGGAACTACTTGGAGTGGATCATATCCAATGAGAAACAATAGAGGTGTCAGTCCAGTGCCAAAACCCATCCCTGCCGAAGAGTCCATCATTTCAAATAGAAATGCCAATAATATGATATAAAGAATTAATTCCATTGCTATTCATCTCCTCAGGCCCCAAATGCTCTTAGCAATTATAATAGCGCAGCAAAAATCAACATCGTGATCAAGTAAAAGATTATCGCCATAGATATGCGTTTTAAGTTGTGTTTAGTAATCTTCATTCTCTCTACTGCGGTCATTTTACTGTCAAGTACCTTAGCAATGCTCCCGATTTCATCTTGAAACACATCTGTCTGTGAGTTTATTTCCTCCATTTACATCACTTTTCCAATCTTGCTAAGTATATATATGGCGTCATGTCTATTTAAATTTATTGGTTATTTACAAATATATAATGGTTTAGTATGGCTATTGACAAATAATTACTGATGTTAAATGGTTAACTATCAACTTTAGCTAATTGCTAAATCATTTTTTATATTTCGGCTTCCCAAAATGTAAGTTTGATACCTTTAAAACCTTCAATATTGAACTAAAAAGTTGCTTATCGCCAATAATACAAGATACAACATTCAAAACATCTCTTCTAGTCGCACCCGCATCAATAGCCCTTTTGACATGTAGTGCAATAGAGTGATCAATTCCTGAAAGCATGGCATAAGCTAAAGTAATTAGCTCTGTTGTTATTTTATCATTTGAGTCTTGCTTCAAGACTTTTTTTATATCTTTATAAATTAGAATTTGGCTTTCTTGCATTTCCTCAATATATATTATTACATTATCCATATTTAGAACTATTGGTATAATTCATAATTATAATAGTTAAATACCAATATTATACGTTTATTATCGTAATATTGTGGTTATAAACCAATATTAAAATCGATATGATTGATAATCATTATTGAACCATACGATGGAGATAATCCAAATATAAATCGCCCTATAAGCATCAACAACAGAACCGCCCTGAATCCATCTCTCCGATCTGAACTTCCGCAACTCCGCACCATTATTATCAGCAGTAATCTACAGGCTCTTATCAGTATGTCAATTATCATGACATTTCATCGGCCACGGTAAATCCACTTGATCTATTACTACTTGGATTTAATACACCGAGAGCTCTGCTCCGATTGGGATAGCAGATTTTAGGCGATTCTATGTACTTGAAAATATGGTATTTTCCCCATATGATTGTCGTTATCATAAACTATTAAAAGGAATCCAAAATACAGGTTAACAGAAGAAATCACAGGATGTAACCAAATGTATCCAATAATGGAAAAAAAGGTAATGTCAGAAACAGTTAAATTGATGAAGGTTAAAGCACCACTAGTGGTGAATAAGGCACAGCCCGGTCAATTTATCATTCTTAGAATAGATGAAAAAGGAGAGAGAATACCTCTCACCATAGCAGATTCCGACAAAGAGGAAGGTACGATCACTCTCATTTTTATGGAGATTGGCAAAACAACAAAGCAACTTGGAACTCTCAACGTTGGAGATTCAATTGAAAATTTTGCAGGTCCACTTGGTAAGCCTTCTGAAATAAAGAATTATGGTACTGTTGTATGCATTGGCGGGGGAGTGGGAATAGCTCCGTTATACCCTATTGTTAAAGCTTTGAAGGAAGCAGGAAATCATGTTGTTTCAATTCTGGGGGCTAGAAACGAAAAACTGCTTTTACTGGAAGACGAGATAGAATCTTTTAGCGACGAGTTTTATATTGCAACAGATGACGGATCGAAAGGACATAAAGGCTTTGTTAGTGATGTTTTACAGAAGCAGATAGATGAAAAAGAAAAAATCGACATGACCATGGCAATTGGCCCAGTGATTATGATGAAGGTCGTGGCAAATTTAACTAAAAAATATGACATTAAAACACTTGTAAGCTTAAACCCGATCATGGTGGACGGCACAGGAATGTGTGGGGGATGCAGGGTTTCAGTAGGAGGAGAAACAAAATTTGCATGTGTTGATGGCCCAGAGTTTGATGGGCACGAAGTAGATTTTGATAACCTAATGCTTAGAAATAGAAGATTTGTCGAGGAAGAAGAAAGGTCATGTAAACTAGCAGGTGTGATGTGATATGGCCATAAGAAAAACAAAACATGAGATGCCCGAACAAGAACCAAAAGAACGAATTAAAAACTTCAAAGAAGTCCCATATGGGTATGATGCGAAAACGGCAATAGATGAAGCAAAACGATGTCTGCAATGTAAAGACAAACCATGTATGCAAGGATGCCCTGTTGAAATTGACATACCTGGATTTATTAAATGTATCGCTGAGGGTGATTTTGATAAGGCAGCAGAGATCATTAAGGCAAAGAATAGCCTTCCTGCTGTTTCAGGTAGAGTATGTCCATATGAAGAGCAATGCGAAGGGAGGTGCACACTCAAAAAAATTGGAGAGCCTGTAGCCATCGGACGTTTGGAGCGATTTATTGCCGATTACGAACGTGAGAAAGGGGTAAAAGATCCAAAGAAGGTAAAATCTACTGGTAAAAAAGCAGCTGTAATAGGTGCAGGACCAGCAGGACTTACATGCGCAGGTGATTTAGCTAAAATGGGACACGATGTTACGGTTTTTGAAGCATTTCACGCTCCAGGTGGGGTTCTCATGTACGGAATACCTGAGTTTCGTCTTCCAAAGGAAATTGTCAAAGCTGAAGTAGAATACATCAAAAAACTAGGTGTGGACATAAAGTATGATGTTGTAGTCGGAAAAACAATTACAACAGAAGAATTACTTGATGAATATGATGCTGTATTTGTAGGAACAGGTGCAGGTCTTCCACGTTTTCTTAACCTTCCTGGTGAAAATTTGGATGGAATATATTCTGCAAATGAATTTCTCACCCGTGTTAATATGATGAAAGCGTATAAATTCCCAGAATATGACACTCCAGTTAAAATTGGTGATGTTGTAGCTGCCTTTGGTGCAGGAAATGTCGCTATGGATTCGGCAAGAACTGCACTTCGACTCGGTGCAAAAAAATCCTATATAATATACCGCAGATCTGCTGTTGAAATGCCGGCACGGAATGAGGAAATCGAGCATGCGAAAGAGGAAGGAGTCATTTTTAAACTTTTGACCAACCCTACAAAATTCGTAGGAAACGACAAAGGACTACTAACCCAAGTGGAGTGTATCAAAATGAAACTTGGTGAGCCGGATGATTCTGGCAGAAGAAGACCAATTCCTATACCTGGTTCAGAAGAGGTGATAGATATTGATACAGCAATTATTGCAATTGGGCAGAGTCCAAACCCATTGATACCACAGACTATGAAGGGGCTTACGGTGGAAAGACGAGGAAATATCAAAACAGATGAAGACGGACAAACAAACATTCCTGGTTTATTTGCTGGTGGCGATATTGCTACAGGTGCGGCAACAGTAATTCTTGCCATGGGTGCTGGTAAGCGTGCTGCAAGAGCAATGGATAAATATATAAAATCTAAAAAATAGAAAATATCGACACATAAAAAGACCAAGAATACAATAATGATTAGTATTTCTCAGTTTTTTGAAAAAATGTCGGTTGCGTAATCTTTGCTCGATATCATGATATTAAATATTAAAGTGAGCACATATGAACTGAAAAATATTGTTAACAAAACTTGAATTTTTCTTTGCTCTGCAACCTCTGATATGTACATTGCCCCATACCTTTTTGATGGGTGGTTTTAGGGGAATAAAGGATTTTGCATAATAGATTGTTAGATTGAACAAATTTTCAATGAAATGATTTATATACTATATATTAATTATATTTTAATGGGAGAAAAATATGCAAAAAAAGATAATTTGTATCTTAGTTAGCATGTTATTGATTTTAACTATATTGCCAATAACAGGAACTGTACTGGCTGGTGATGAAGAAAACCCTAAAATAAGAAAATCAGATAAAAGACCATTTCAAATATCAACATCAGGGGTTACCTGTCCAATGAGAATTATTCATAATACTGGTTGGCTTTGCATATTTCAAATGCTTCAACCATGGCCAGATCAAATGTATTTTTCACTTTTTGGTATTATTAATTATGAAAATGGAACAACAACAATAGTAGATAATAATGCAGGAGAGACCGTTCAAAAAGAGGGTGCCCATAAAGTACTTTTTTATAATTTTTATGGACCAGTTTCTTCATTTGGTGTTTATAATGTTTCAGTTGAAGGAGATGCTGCATTTGCTATGGTGATTGGAGGGTGATAGAGATGAAAAAAATTATTCTATTTTACTTAGTATTTATCCTTCTTCTTTCGTCTTCTACTATTGGTTTCGCAAATCAAGATAGTGATGCGATTGATGAAAAACAAGTTCTTGATCATGCACTGTTAACTCCTAGCATGTGGATTAATGATCAAATGACTAATACTGTTGAACAGAGCAATGTTGAAAATCCTTCACTTATTGATAATTACACGTGGGCTGTTATGCGCTATGATTTTGTACAACGTTCAGAAAACCATGGTTACGTAGATCTCCCCACTCCATCAGCAGGTACAGTTCTTATTCCAGCAAATATGATGTCAACTGAAGTGTGCAAGGCTGCGTTATCCGTATGTAGAAACTCTAAAATGGAGACGCTTGAAGCCTTTGATGCATATGTTTCTCAACGAATGCTTCATACATCAAGCGCCTTTTCTAATGGTGAAGATGAATGGAATACAGAATCATGTTATAATTTTAGAAAGGAATCTGCAGTCGAAATGGATATCTTAGGTGATGTTTGTTTAAGAGCCGACCTAGTTGGGGAATGTTACGCTCAAGCTTCGTTTAATACCGCTGTTCTCAGGCTATGTGGTTTTTCCCCTGAGGAAGTGTTTACTGTTGGTATTCAGAGTTATCAGGGAGGACATGGCGTAAATGCCGTTAAAGTAGAAGATCAATGGTATATTTTGGATAGTACGTATGCCCGTTTTGTTCGCTTGGGTATAAGAGAGGGTGTTATTTTCGATAAATATTTTATGCCACCTATAACAGATTATATTATCTTTCTTGAAAATGATAAGTATCTGATTAATTTTGGAACCTTACATCCTCAATATATTCCATCGATGAAGGATCCTTATTTAAATATGGATGCAGAGAAATTAGGTGAAATCATTGGAGATATTCGCCCTCTTTTTAATAATTCATTTTTAGGAAAACAAAAATGGACTCTTGATTCCTTTGTTGAAAATGCAACATCTCATCCATTGATGAAAACAATCGCAGTTCCATATACTGCTGAAGATGCAGAAGGGGCAAATATTGAAGAAAAAGCTAGTGATCTAGCTGCACGTTGTCAGGATTTTATTTGCGGTCAAGATGATGAAAACAATCAAGATCAATATGATAAAAGCTGTTATGCTCTTGGGATTTTATCTGCTGATTATCCTCAAGTGTATGCTAATGCTGCGAAACTTGCTGCGTGGACAAGTTTTCATGCGATGGAACGGGATATGAACTCTCCGTTCTTTGATGTTTTTATGACTTCGTTTTGGACACGGGCAACGATTCTTAATAAACAAGTTGTACCAGAGGATTGTGTTGCCTATTCTGATCTTCTTTACCTGCGTCATGCAGGATCATCAGTTGACAAAGCAGTTTTAGCGTATGGGACACTTCGCAACATGGAGAAAGACAATGATTTTTGGTCTGCTGATGACTTGTACGTTCTGATAACTGATAATAATCAAGGATATTTAGCAGTTAACCTAAACGATGACTGGAAATATCTTAACTTTGAAGGAGGAAAAGCGATAAGTGATGATTCGCCAGGTAATGTTGATATGGCATTCAATGAAGTTGAATATTTACATTCATGGGAGGAATAAATCATGGAAAAAATAATATCTATATTGATGGTAGGAATTTTTTTACTTAGTAGTGTTTCTGCTATTGGAAATTTAAAAGAAGCTAATGCTTTAACGACGAGTGTTCATGTAGCTTTTACAAAACCATTGATGAAACAAACTACAATAAACGACCAAACGTTTGTTGAAATGGCGATAGAAAAGTCTTTTGGCACGTTACATCATGCTGGCAAACCGATACTTCCATATCAAATTGAGACTTTTGAGTTTCCCTTTGGCGCAAAAATAATAGATGTTTCCTGCGATGTTAAAAGTACTCAATCTTTCTCGTTATCTAAGAAACTTCTTCCCGCTCCTGAGCCTGTAGTAAGTGGAAAGGTAACAGAGCCTGTTTTTACAATGGACAAAAATTTGTATCAGTCGGATACGTTTTATCCAGATGATTGGTACAGGATTTCAACTGGCGGTGGCTTAAACAGTGAAAACAAACAAAAGACATTTATCACCTTACTAATATTTCCCGTGCGATATAACCCAGTTGACAACTATGTTCTCTATGCTGATGAAATAACTGTGTCGATTCAATGCAGGAAACCTAAGGAATCATTGTTATCTGCCAACGATGAATTTGATATGGTTATTATTGCACCAGAAGCATTTTCAGACTCATTGCGACCACTTATCGATCATAAAAATGATATTGGTATTAAGACATTTTTGAAAACAACCGAGCAAATTTATAATGAATATGACGGTGTTGATAAACCAGAGCAAATCAAATATTTCATCAAAGATGCAAAAGAAAAAAGTAATATAACCTATGTACTCTTGGTTGGCGGTTTAAAATCAATTATATACGGTAAACCCAGGGATGATGCAAATCAAGGCTCAAAGGATTGGTATGTCCCAGTACGGTACTCCAACCTCGTTAATCCAGGTTCATTTAGTGATCCCGGCTTTATATCAGACCTTTACTTCATGGACATCTATGATGGGGAAGGTCAATTTTCAAGTTGGGATTCAAACGGAGATGGGATCTTTGCCAAATGGGAATCTTTTGGGGGAGATAAAGATGACATTGATTTGTATCCTGATGTCTATGTGGGTCGACTTGCCTGCCGGAATAGGTTTGAAGTAAAAACAGTGGTCAATAAGATCATAACTTATGAAAGTACGCCTATTGATCCATCATGGTACAAAAGAATGGTGCTTGTTGGAGGAGACGGATTTGATGATTCGGCTTATGGTACCAACTGGCCCGAGGATGAACTAGTGTGCGACAAGTTTCTATCATATATGAAAGACGTTGAACCGGTAAAACTCTATGCTTCCAACAGGGAAAATAACTCTGAATATACACCACTTACTTCCAACATCATAAGAGAGATTAATGTTGGCTGTGGCCACATCATCTTTTCAGGACATGGCCAACCCTACAGGTGGGTGACTTATTGGCCTGATGAGTTTAATGAACCAATTCAAGATGGAGGAATATCAATTTTTGATTTTCCAAAGATGCAGAATGACGATAAACTGCCTATCTGTTGCATTGAAGGTGGTTGTCACAACAGCATGTTCAACGTCAGTTTGCTGGCAACCTTGCTTGATAAAGATAACTCCCAGCATTTAATGACATATGGTGTTCCCATATCTGAATGCTTGGGGTGGTCATTTGTCCGTAAACGTGGTGGTGGAGCAATTGCCAATTTTGGCTACCCTAGTTGTACTTTCATTTCCCCTGGTGAGAATGGAGATCTTGATGGAGATGGAAATAATGAACCAGATATCTTTGAAGCATGGCGACCCTATATGGTTCGACAGTATTACAAATTATTTGGTGAAGGAACGCAGTTCCTTGGGGATGTTGCAGGAGGAGCAGTAAGAAATTATCTTCAAGCATTCCCAGGAATGGATGATCTTTATGATGCTAAAATGATTGAACAGGTCATATTCTTTGGAGATCCAAGTCTGAAAATTGGAGGATATACATAGTCGGAGACGATATAAATGAAGAGAAAAATAAAAACGATATGTATTGGTTTGATGCTGTTATCTGCTGTTTTACCTGGAGTGATCTCTGGTATTGAACAATGTGATGAAGAGACAATTTATGTTAATGATGACAATGTCGATGGTCCATGGAATGGAACAGAACAGCATCCGTATCAAAATATCCAAGATGCTATCGATAATGCAACAAAGGGAGATACTGTTTTTGTTTACAATGGAACATATTATGAGAATGTAGTTGTGGATAAAACAATTGACCTGATAGGTGAAAATAGAGATACAACGGTTATTGATGGTGGCAATGAAAAAGATGTTGTAAAAATAAACAGAGCCGATGAAGTTACTATCTCGGGGTTTACCATTCAAAATGGCGGCGAATTAAAAGCCGGTGTCTATTTATATAAATCGGCTGACGGGGTTATATCTGATAACTTTATTATAGATAATCGTTATGGTGTTTATGTATACAAAAATGCATCTACTGGTCTTTCACATACAACAATATCAGATAACATTATTTTAAGAAGTGGTGCTTTTGGTGTTTGGTTATATAAATCATCTCATAATATTATTTCCAATAATATCATAAATGATGGTGAAATATATGGCATAGGTTTATGTTTTTGGTCGACTGATGCCATTGTTAATGGAAATACTATTTCAAATAACAAAATAAAAGGTATTGTAGGTCGCTATGTTTACAATAATGAAATCTATGAGAATATCATTGAAAACAATGGGTATGGGATTCATTTTATGAATGCAGTCTCAAACAACAGAATCCATGATAATCACATCGAAGATAATATAATGTATGGTATCTGCTTTGAGAATATATCTACCAATAATATGGTAGTGCGTAACAATTTCGTGAATAATACGCCCAGAAATGCCTTTTTTATAATACCTTTTTCTACTACTAATAAATGGGACAATAATTACTGGGATAAAGAAAGAATTTTCCCCTACCCAATTTTCGGGCTAATCCAAATAGGTATCATACAGTTTCCGTGGATTAACTTTGACTGGCATCCAGCAAAAGAACCATATGGCATATCATCAATGGCGGAAAAACAACCCATTTCTCTCTGAGGGGATAACTGGAGATAATGCCTTAAAACGTCTGATATGTACGAAACCATAAGGGTTACATGGTACATTTTCACTGGAGAAAATTATTTATATATATCTATCAATATAATATTTAAGTTGGGGGGGGGGGG
>Ga0307431_1000508_pt1 | contig 26219 bp, 23 predicted proteins | sample SalMarWE160170MG_FD_202155 | JGI IMG/M metagenome (GOLD analysis project Ga0307431, IMG submission 202155) | Salt marsh sediment microbial communities from the Plum Island Ecosystem LTER, Massachusetts, United States - WE1603-170 | ecosystem: Environmental > Aquatic > Marine > Intertidal zone >...
TCTTGCGAAGCTGCTCCTCGGTCCACGGCAGGTCTCGAACGATAAAGCCACGTCCAATCCGCCAGAGTTTTTCATCCTCTTTCATTCCGCAGACGTCGCGCAAACGCTTTGCCATCACCCGGCAGGCGGTCGGCGAAATATCAATACCTATCCACTGCCGTCCAAGATTCTCAGCGGCAACAAGCGCAGTCCCGCAACCACAAAAGGCATCAAGAATAATATCATTGAGATTCGAGCTTGCTTTTATAATCCGGTCCAAAAGTGCAAGCGGCTTTTGCGTCGGATAGCCAAGACGTTCCTTAGATCGCGGATTGATCGGCGGAATATCCGTCCAAATCGTATGTATTGCCTGACCTTTTAATTCTTCGAGATAGCGTTTTAGTTGCGGTACACCGTTTGGTGTTACATAGATGAGCCCTTCATTTTCGAGAGCTTTCATCTTTTCTTGCGTAAAGCGCCAAGGACGAGTCACGCCATGGAATTCGTATATTGGCCCGCGACCTCCCGGCGGATTTAGATTATCGAGGCGATATCTGCCTCTCTCATCTGTGTATTTAAAGTGGCTATTAAGATAACTTTCCTTGAACTCCGTATATTGCGTATTCCATATATAATTTGAGCTTGCAGTATAGAAAAAAATCACATCGTGGACATTACCAAAGCGGTGCGCATCAGCATGGAAATTAAATCGTTGCCAGACAATCTCATTCTGAAAAGAATTCTCCCCGAAAATCTGGTCAAGCATTACCTTAATGTAATGGCTGGCATGCCAGTCGCAGTGATAATAGAAAGAGCCGGTTTTCTTTAGAACGCGGGCAAGTTCCACACAACGCGGCCGCATAAATTCGATATAAGCTTGAGTTGAGGCGTGGCGGTCTTCAAAGGAACGTTTCTCTTTTGTTTCACCCCAGAAGACCTCATAGTTGCGGTTGGAATTAAAGGGCGGGTCAATATAAATCAGGTCAACGGACTCATTAGGAAATTTTTTGAGCTGGTCGAGATTATCGCCGCAGTAAATGACCCGCGTATCTAACAGTGAGGATGGTTTACTCGCCTTTGATTTTGCCGCCTTTTTTGCCATAGTATAATAGTGTAAATAATGCGCAGTCATTTGCAAGTGCTGACCATCAAAAAAGAGTTAATTTTGTTAAGATATTGCTCTGTTGAAAAGTGTCATTGCGATGCCATTAGGCCGAAGCAATCTCAGCTTGACAGCAAATGCGAGTTTGGATATTATATGGCTGAAGATAAAAGATGGATAATGTAGACTTTCTCTAATTAAGTGGGGTTGACCATGACTGATTCAAGTCCATATCAACAAAGATACTGGAAAGAACTCTTTGAATTGAGAGTGCATGTAAATTATCTTGAACGCTATATGGAAGAGTCTGAATTGATAGATAATTCTATCAATATCTTTTTGGCGGTTACTTCTAGTGGTAGTATAGGTGGGTGGGTTATTTGGAACAAGTATAGTTTTTTATGGGCTGTTATTATTGCAGCATCTCAAGTAATTAATGTGGTGAAGCAGTTTTTGCCATATAAAACGCGATTAAAAACCACTGGTGGTATCCTAAAGGAACTGGAAGAATTATTAAATTCTTATGAAAAGAAATGGTTTGATGTCGAAAGAGGTGAATTGAAAGAAGATGAGATAAACAAATTGCAGTTTGAAATCAGGTCAGAAAAAACAAAAATCGTACAAAAGCATCTTGGCACAAATACATTGCCAGAAAAAGGAAGACTGTTTCGCAAAGCAAAACAATCAGCAGAAGTCTATATTAAGAATTTTTACGGAGAATAAAAATGTCTGATCCTAAAAAAATACCTCAACCCCCAAAGCCTCAACCGACAAGGCCAGTACCATCAAGACCTAAAAAATTCACAGAGAAAAGAGTTTTACCGCCTGTTGACCAGACCCCTAAGATGCCTCCGGTAAAACCGCCAAAGAAAGACTAAATAAGCTAACAAGCCATGCAGGTTGGCGAAATCTGGGGATACCACACAAATTTCTTTTTACCAGCGGGTGACTGGGTGTGCACTGCACACCATTTCATTGCTTTCCTCTAAAAACGGGCTTGGCCATGCCTGCCGTTAGGCATCCCTTGAGGGATTACGGCAGAAAGGTTTATATCAAGATGAATTATTATATAATTCCCTCGTTTGCGCTCGAGACAGAGCTAATAGTCTTTTCGATTAGTCGAAAAGACTATTAACTTCAACTCATAGATAATACCAAACATGCGGAGGAAAAAGCTCATACGTAAAGCGCGTACGCGCTTTACGTATAAGTGACACGGCAGCTGTCTCGAAAATCAAGCAATTCTCGCATTCAAAATTATCCTTTCAATCCTATAAGATGCTGCCAAGCCGTGTAGTCTTAAGACTACATGACAGTTAGGCCGGGGCGATTTCATTGCACCCTGTGCTTCTCTAAAATCCTTAATTCTTAAAGCAGTCTATAAGTATATACGCATATACTTATATAGTACTGACCCAATTTTCAAAGAATACCTAAGTATCTTAGGTATTCTATAGAGCATCAAAATTAACAGTGTTGATTTTCTAATGGATTAGTGTCAGTACAATACCTAAGTATCTTAGGTATTCTATAGATCACGGAAATTAAGTGTGCTGACTTTTTGATGGATTGGTTTTGGCGCAATACCTAAGTATCTTAGGTATTGAGACTCAAACACCTTGTATCAAGGAACCGCATGGGCTAAAGTTTACCCGCCTTTGGCGGTGGCCATCCTACTACAAAACTGACCAAACAGCCAATCGGAATAAAATTAGAATATCAGGTCAGGGCATGAAACGCTTCAGGACAGAGCTTTCCAAGCAATACAATCTCGGTTATCCTTTAATTCACCACAAAGCCACGAAGAGTTTGGACGCTTATTTACTCTAGTGGCCATCTCTCACTGTTGCCTTCGATGCTGATTTGTTTAAGCTGTTCTCGTGTCAAACCATATTTTTTTGACACCTCATTTTCGTATTGATCTCCTAATTTTTGTGCCAATTCTGTGCCTTTATCCATTCGGATGCGAAGCTCTGATGTAGACAAATTCCACGCACTTCGACCTGAAACAGGGTATTCTTTTTCAGCATCTGCCCAAGCTCTATCTTCAGCAGCAACAATTTCTTTGAAGATATTGCGTCTTTCTGCCTCTGTGAGACTAAACTTATCTTCAGATTTAGCTCTTTGTTTTAAGTATTGTTCAAGATTATCTGCAACTTGAATTGTTATTTTATAACCAAATCGGTTGTTGCTACGTGCAATTTCAGGCGTTACATTGCCTAACTCTCCACCAGGTGCCCAAGTCGCCCGTGCAACATCATACCATCCATCCTTGACAAGCTCTTTGTCGCTATAGAGAAATATACTTATCTCATCGATATCATTATCTTTTGAAGTTATATCTGTGACTATTTGTTCAATGATTGGTCTAACTTGATTTTCCTTTATCTCTGATGACACTACCACTCTGTAACTCATTCTTTTGTCGATTGGGAGACTTACTAATTCTTGATGGGTATAACTTGATAAAGGTTTGGTTATAGCTTTGCGGCTTTGGTCTTCTGATTCTACAATTTTATAAGCGACTGGAGTGATTTGTTTTGTAATCGTTTGCTGCTGAATATTCATATCATTTCCATTTTCTTTGCATGAGGTACATATGACGAAGCACGGTACGACAAAAAACAAAATTGGTCTTTTCATGGCTTTACCCTTGCTGAAAACAATAGTATTTCATTTATTGCTCTTTTTAGCGGTTGTTTACATAGCCCTCTTGAAATAAATAACTCATAATTCCTTTTTCTTCAAATTTATTATTTACTAGGACTATCAAAAAGGGGATTGCTGCATCGAATTCGTCTAACGCTGCTCGCTTATGCGCTATACCAGAATCTCTACCCTACTCATTTATCGACAATTACCTTGGATTAGATAACGTGTTTTCCGACAAGAGTGTGATTAGTTTTATAGGGTGGCAACCACTGAACCCCATGCCAATTTCTTTTTTATCGGCAGGTAGATGATTGAAATAAACGTAACCAAAGCGGCAATGATTAAACAAACCACAAAATGAGAATAGTCACGTACGTAAAGCGCGTACGCGCTTTACGTATGAGTGACATAGCACCTGTTTTGATAATCAAGTAGCGTAATCCCATAAGCCCCTAAGGGGTCCCTAACGGGAGGATCCCTTGCAGGAGCCATCCCCCCAGCGGACGATTACAGATTCAAAATCATCCTTTCAATAATTATTTCCTGATGGTTCTACAAAGCGATGTAGTCTTAAGACTACATCGCAATTTCTACTCACGTTGGTTTTTGCCATCCACATCGCTCACTGCGTTCGCTTAGTGGCTGCCACCCATCACCCGTTGCTAAAGACAAGAGACCCACTGTTCCTGAAATTTCACTTGAAAATTAAGCCGTTTTTGGGTATAATATGGCCTCGTAACGCGCATAGCGTATATCGTATCGCGTATTGAGTACAGGATAATATAGCATATCATAGTTCAAACAGAAGACAGAGAACGGAAGGCAGAAGACAGAACTCAGAAGTAAATCCTAAGCACTAAATCCTAAACTCTAAACAATATCAAATGTTCAAAAAACCTTATTTTCAATGCAAAACGAAAAACCAAAACACAAAAACTTGCCCTGAGCGCAGCCGAATGGATCAAGATTCAGCCGGCGGGTTGGGTAATATATTTTTTAGAGACTTATTTGTCCATATTGCCAATATTATGCAAATCCACATTATTCAACAAATTAACCTTTTTATGCAAAACAAAGCCAATTTTGAAACAGAAGTCAGAAAACAGAAGATAGATGACAGATGATAGAAAGGACAGTAACATCGGGTTTTACATGGGATTATGAAAATGAGCGTCTTAACAGTGCCTGCTCCGACGAGGCGGCTACGAAGGTCGGACCTCTCAAAAACAAAGCCAATCAAAGCCAATCCTTCGACGATTCGACTACGCTCACCGCAGGCTTGGTTCGGCTCTTTCGACACTTCGACAAATCTCAGTGCAGGCTACGCTCAAGACAGGTTCGCTCACCAAAGGTCGCTCAGAGCCTGCCCTGAGCCTGTCGAAGGGACAGGTTTCAAACGTTACCTTGCAAAAATGGGGCATAACGAGTCAGCACAGTTGAAGTGATAAGTTTAGAATGTATAATAGATGATTATGGAAAGATATTCGCCGGATAAAAAATGTGTTGTGATGACGGGAGATGAGGTCCGGGCTTTCGATAGCTGGGCTATAAATACGCTCGGATTACCCGGCGTGGTTTTGATGGAAAACGCCGGGCGCAGTTGTGCCGAGCTGATAAAAGAAAAATTAAAAGAAGCTGCCAATACCAAGGCCTGTATATTCTGTGGAACCGGAAATAATGGTGGCGATGGATACGTAATTGCACGACACTTATTAAACAGCAGCTTCAAAGTGACATTAGTTATCTGTGGTGACCGTAATAAAATCAAAGGTGATGCAAAGATAAACCTGGATATCTTGGAGCGGATGGGCCAGCCTATTGAACAATTAAATATAGTGGATGGGGACATCTCAGGACGTGTTAGAGCTTTTGCCGACGGTTCAGATATACTCATTGACGCCCTTTTTGGCACAGGCTTAAGCGGACAATTAAGCGATAGCTATAAACAACTGATCGACAGTATAAACACACAGAAATGTCCCATTTTGGCGGTGGATATTCCATCCGGCCTGGATTGTGACACAGGCGAGCCGCTCGGTGCAGCTATCAGAGCCACATGGACTGTGACTTTCGCCGCGGCGAAAAAAGGCTTTACCGTCTCAAGCAGCGCAACTCACTACACGGGACAGATTTTCGTCGCCTCAATCGGTGTCGTTCCGGACGATGCAACGTCAAGTTAAAATACCCCCCCTTTATTGGCCTGCTCTTTATAACCGATAAAGTGGAGAAATCTGTCGTATGTAAACAGGGGTATCCGTAATCCCTGTGCTCTATTTTGAGCCTCTTTGTAGAGGTCGAACTTTTGCAGTGCAGCTTCGTACCTTTCGTTGGCCATTGGGTCAACTTCCAAATCCTCAGGGCTCGGCTTTGGTGGAACACTCGGCGGACTGCCAAGAATCAGAAAATCTGTGTCGAAGGAAACAGTATCAGCCACTGTTCCACCCCATCCCTCAATAAGTGCTTTTATCTTATCGATAGCGTTACGATCGAAAACTGCATCGCCATTAAGGTCGAACTTGCCGGCTACTACGAACAAATTCGTTTTTTTGCTGTCCCAAACCAAATTTGCAACGATATCATTCACTGCGATGGGCATTTTTTTCTGGGAACGTATAATCCGTGCTGATGAAACCTTCTGCCCAACGCCAAATACTTCAACCTCAGCCTTTCCTTTACCGCCTTTTGGAATAGGCGCATTTCGGTCATAAATTGAGAACGTTAAGCCTTGGTAAACGCGATCATCGGTGCCGATATTCAGATAAACTACCCCGGCTTGGTCGTCAATTAATATGACCTTTCCGTCAGGTTCAAAAGCCGCTGCTTCGTGGTCCGGTGACGGCATAATCTGCCCCAGCTCATCCAACGCACGCTCCATCCTACCTTGAGTCATCTTTAGTTCCGCTTGTGCCCTCAATAACTCATCACTTGTTGCTTTACGAGTGGCTTTTTCCTGCTCCAACTGAGCTATTAGCGTATTCGCTCGCTCATCAGAGGTTTTTTCCATCAAAAGTTTAAGCTCCTCATATTTCTGCGTAATGTCGATAACCTGCTGATGGTACTGTTCTTTCTCCTCTTCTAACTGCTTTTCTTTTTCCTGCGTTGCCGCCATTGCATCATCAAAACGTTGCCGCAGCTCAATAAGCTCTTTGTTGAAGCCATCTCTTTCGTCAATAGTACGGTCCAGTGCCGCCTTCAATTTTTGCACCACTGGTACTAATCCGGCAACATTGGGATCTATTTTTTCGTCAAGACGAGTCTGAACAAGCTTTAACACATCTCTTAGTCTTCTATCGACCGTTTCAACCTTGACCTCAGCGGAGCTATCTCTAAGCTGGCCCAGCGGACCTACGACTGTCGCTACGGTTTTATCAAGATAATCGACCATCTTGCCTATATAGGTCTGGCCGGTTGTTACTGTGCCAATTATCCTCTCTCTGTCTCGCCAATCCCCGTTGGTTATTATATCTGCAAGCCTGCGTTGTGATTCTTGTGCTCTTGCCCTGCTATCTTCAAATTTCACATAGAAGATAACTGCAAGAATAGTTGCGATTATAAAAAGCCCCACAAAGGTTACGAGGGAGTAGAGCATAGTGTTGCTTTGCTGTCTTTTGCCTGCTGGCATGGTAAACTCCTCACAAATAGTTAAATGTCAACTTTATGATGACTTACAGAGTATATATTATCGCCCGAACACCTCTAAGTCAAGCAAAAACAGCACCGAAAGTGACTAAAGTGTGAAGTGCCTAAAGTAAGGTTTTAAGTGCCTAAAGTGCTAAAATATGGATACTTGATGCTCGATCCTCGATGCTCGACAAGTATCGAGAATCCAGTATCGAGCCGACGAAAAATTTAGCTTACTTTAGGCACTTTATATTTTTACCAGCAAAGCGGGCAATTGACCGATTTCGTGGATTATATATTGCGCAGAAACCCCCCTTCTTTCCTGCCCGCCCCCGTGCTTTCTTGTGAAAGCAAGAACGGGGGGCGCAGGCGAAAGCAAGAATGGGGGTGCGGATCCTGTGTGAATACGGGCCGGACGGATTATCTGAATAGTCAAAATGCCCAATTTATTTGGTCCGATAAAGTCCTTTTCCTCATTATCGGCAACGTATGCGACTGTTTCAGCCTTTTTGTTCAGGGTTTGTAGTAGCTTTTCAAAGCCGATCGGCGATGGTTTCCAGCAGTCTCTGCCTAACTGCTCGGTATAAATTATGCACTTAAAATACTCTTCAATTCCCAGGGCTTTCACCTTTAGCTGTTGCGCCGGCAGGAAACCATCCGTCAATAGAGCCAGGGTGTACTTATCTCTAAGCTCTACAAGAACATCCCGGCTATCGGCGGGCAGCGTTATCTTGGGAATGTGGTTACGATACACCTTTATCAGCTCCTGGATAAGACTGTCATTATATCTAATGCCAAGTTCATCAAGGGCTGAGTTGAATGTGTTTTTTCGATTACCGGCTGTAAATTGCTTCCATAGGACATCAAAAATATCCGGAGCAGGCGGGGCCTTGGGCAAATTTGCGATAAACTCAGAAGCAGAAACGAAGCCGCTCCTGCAATATTCGATTTCGTCGTAAAGTGTATCATCTAAATCAAAAACAACGGTTGTAATCATGATTATTTTAGGCTGTATATTCGCAGCATAAAGTTATACCTCGAAAAGCTCTCGAGGTAGCTTTGATTGCCTTATTATTGACTGGAGTGTACCGATGTGTATGGTTGAGTGCATAGGCACGGGAACGGTGATAGTTGAAGATTCGGTCTTTTTTTGCATAACCACATGGCTTCCACGCTGTCGAACATTTATAAAACCATGTTTCTGTAGAAGTCGAGACAATTCCTTCCCTGAGAATACACGTAATCTACCCAACTTTTACCTCCAGACGGGTAACAAAGACTTCGTCATGCAATCGTTCTTGAATCTCAGTTTCAGATGCAGCCTCAAAAAACAATTCTATGGCTTCAATCAGGTTTTTGCGTGCTTGTTCCACAGAATCACCTTGGCTTGCAATGTCAAGCTCAGGGCAAAGTGCAGTGTATCCTTGCCCTTCATTTTCAATAATAGCGGTAAATACAAGCTCTTTTTTCATTCATATACCTTTCTTTGATTACTATATGATGATTTCGTATTTAGTAAAGCATGTTTTATTAGTCTGGTGTTTTAGATGTAAGTATCGCAAAGTTCATGTGAAAAGTCAAGAAACATAAGGTCTGCTGCTCGCTGGACGATAAACTCAGCAACAGAGGTAAATCCGCTCCTGCAATATTCGACTTCATCGTAAAGTGTGTCATCTAAATCGAAAACAACGGTTGTAATCATGGTTTACGTTTCGATTTGCATATATTTTTCACAATGTGGCATTATCTAATTGGATTATAATTTTACATATTACGGCTGGATTGTCGATGTAAAAATAGCCGTATTTAAGGCGTATAGGATAAGAAAATACCTTACTGGGATTAGTTCCTATGCCAGGACGGAAAGGTTAAGCTATGCGATTTCTGCAGATAATGCGTCCTCTGCACTGGACCAAGAATGTATTTTTATTTGCAGCTCTGATATTTGGACAAAAACTTGATGTTCCTCCGGCCGTGGCAAGAGCGGTTGGTGGTTTTTTTTGCTTTTCCTTAGCTGCTTCCGCCATCTATATCTTTAATGACATAATCGACCGCAAGACAGACAGCCTTCATCCCGAAAAACGCAAAAGGCCCATCGCTGCCGGCAGCGTTAGCGTTGGTTCAGCTGCTCTGGTCTCTGTTATAAGTACTATAGCGGCGATTGTCGGCAGCTTTCTCCTTGCTCATAGTTTCGCACTTATCATCCTATTGTATATCGCCCTAATGATTCTTTACTCTCTGTTGTTAAGAAGAATGATGATTCTTGATTGCGTTGTAATATCAATCGGCTTTTGCCTTCGAGCAATTGCCGGGGTTGTTGTCCTTCAAGAGGTATATAAAGAGGTGTTTATCTCCCCTTGGCTGATTATATGTACCTTCGCTTTATGCCTGTTTTTGGCGTTCGGCAAACGTCGCAGCGAAATAGCTCAATTAGGTGAAAACAGCAAAGCGTTTCGCAAAACTCTGGCTGGCTACACACCGGAGCTGCTATCACATATGCTTGACGTAACAAGCGGCTTAGCCGTGATATGCTTTTTGCTTTATGCGATGGACGATAGAACGTTTCAACTCTTCAACACTAACAATCTTGTCTATACTACACCATTGGTTTTGTATTGTATTTTCCGATTCAGCGCGCTAATACAACAGGGCAGGTTCTCTGGCATAGTAGAGCTTATACTGCACGATTTGCCGTTTCAAATCTGCTCTGTACTCTGGATTATATCTTGTATTGGAATTATCTATGTCGATAAACTTAGGATTGGATAAACCCCTGTCTGTAATCTTGAAAGGCGTTTAGACTTTTTTATATTTAGTCCTGTGAAAATCGAAGGCCGGACTATAGTACTTAGAAAATATGCCTGATCCGAACATACATAATAATCAAAAACTATCAAGGCCTCTCACCTTATCCCCATCTGCTATGCTGACATTTCGTAAGCCACTGATAATACTCGTTCATACAAATGCCTTTGCTGTTTCTCTGTTACTTTCTTTTTTGGTAGTCAACGAGATGCAGTTCAAGCGAGCATGGCTTGATATATATCCAAATCTGCTAATATTATTTCTCATTGTTAAGCTGCTGATATTCGGCCTTTTTAAACAATATCGCGGCTGGTGGCGTTATGTGGGCATTTCCGATCTGCTCGGAATTCTACGCGCTTCACTATTCAGCACTTTGATTATAGTAGCTTTTTGGTTTTCCATGAGCTACATCGACACAACTCGTATGTATTTACCGGCTGGCATGGACACATTAGCCGAAGGTATATGTATGGCCGATATGTTCACGACCGTATTGATACTCAGCGGATTGCGGATGATAATTCGGCTATACTATGAAGAGTTTCGCACCATGGAAAGCGGCCGATTGAAACGGTTTCTCATTGTCGGCGCAGGCAATGCAGGCGAAGCATTACTGCGTGAAATCCACCGCATGCCTGTAGCCGAATATGAGGTTATCGGCTTCATTGATGACGATCCTGCCAAGCGAGGTATAAGTATTCATGGAATATCCGTTCTCGGGACTGTTGAAGAGCTGCCCGATATCTGCGACGACCGAAACATCGAAGAAATTGCCATTGCAATGCCCTCGGCGACACATCAGCAGTTAAGGCGAGTAATTCAGGTCTGCGAAGGCACTAAAATCCGATTCCGGACGGTACCGGCAATTACCGACATTGCCTCCGGCAAGTTCCGCGTTTCTCAGATTCGCGACATCGATATCAACGATTTGCTTGGCAGAGAAACGGTCCAGCTCGATCTGGATTTAATAGAAGCTTTTGCAAAAGACAAAATTATCCTTGTCACCGGGGCCGGCGGCTCCATCGGCTCGGAAATGTGCAGGCAGCTATGTAAATTTGAACCAGAATTGCTTCTGCTTGTTGAACAGGCTGAAAATCCACTTTTTTATATTGAAAAGGAGCTGCACAAGCAATATCCCCAAGTCAGCATGGAAACGATAATCTGCGATATTACCGACAAGCCGCGCGCGGAGGAAATTTTCGAGCGGTATAAACCGCAGGTCGTCATTCACGCAGCCGCCCACAAGCATGTACCCCTAATGGAGCTAAACCCGTCTGAGGCTATCAAAAATAATGTTGGAGGCACAAAAACTGTTGCCGACGCTGCGGATAAATTCAGCATCACAAATTTTGTAATGATAAGCACCGATAAAGCTGTCAATCCAACCAGCGTAATGGGTTCATCCAAGCGGATTGCGGAGATATATATACAGGACCTAAGCCGGACAAGTAACACTCACTTTGTGACAGTTCGTTTCGGTAATGTGCTTGACTCCGAAGGCTCGGTTGTGCCTATATTCAAAAAGCAAATAGCCGAAGGCGGCCCGATAACTGTCACGCATCCCGATATGAAACGTTATTTTATGACCATTCCTGAGGCGAGCCAGCTCGTCCTTCAGGCGGCAACTATGGGAAAAGGTGGAGAAATCTTTGTGCTCGATATGGGTGAGCCGGTAAAAATTGTAGACTTAGCCAGGGAGCTTATTACCCTTAGCGGCTTCAGACCCGGCGAAGATATCGAAGTAGTCTTTACCGGCCCCAGGCCGGGCGAAAAGCTATTTGAAGAGCTGCGGATAAAAGGCGAAGACATGCAGCACACAAGGCATTCCAAAATCAGTATATGGAAGAACATCCCCATGGAACGTGACAAGCTCTGCGCCGGAATAAACGAGCTGATGAATATTGCCAAGAATCAAAATAACAGCGAAATAATTCAGAAAATCAAAGAGCTTGTCCCTGAATACACCGGAAATATAAATAATGTAAACCAGACTCAGCTTGTATCCGTGTGATAATCGTAGCCCTAACACGTAATTGGCCAGTCCATAAATAAAACTACTCGCTGCGGCTAAGTGCTTTTTTGTTAATCTGATTAAGGAACCACCATTCGTTACTTACTTCTTTATTCCTTATATGATTTGAATCTCTCTTCATAAGGGTCAAAATACGCTGCTTTTACAGCACCTGGGCATTTTATGATTTCAAATCGTACGAATCGACCATCCGTTTCTGCTTCGATACCGACTGCTCCGTTCTCTCCAGCTCGTCTCAAATCGGCAGTTTTTTTCCCATTTCTATCAGTTGTACCTACTGATTTCGTAAGCCAGACTATTCTACTAATTTTGATTCCGCCGCGTACAATTTCAAAAGTATGTATATCCGAATTGGGATCGGGATACATTTGGCCTTTTAAGATTAGCTTGGCTGTGTCTAATGCGAATTGCTCGTGATCTATTCTCTCTTTTTTCAAGCCGGTATCATCTGCAAAAGATATCACAACATTGTATGGACTTTCCTGTATATGAACGGTATGGGTACCTTTCGTAAATCTTACCACAAATACATCACATAAGCGTTTTTGCTCTGACTCCTCTCTGATTAATCCCCAATTTTTCATAGAAATAAGGTGCGTTTCGATATCTAAAGGTAAATATTCATCTGCAAAAAACTTTTTAAGCCAATTTATACAAGATGCCTTCACCTCTTGATCAGCTACAACGCTTGATACATTAACTTCTTTAATTGATGGCCATATCATCTGTTTTGCTTTCCAAGAAGGCAATACATCTGTTAATTTGGATAATACATCACCATTTAATGTTTGACTTCTAGCATCACTATTCCACCGTATTATCAATGGAGTCTTATTCCCCTCAGCAATTGAGTAATTCACGAGATGGGTAAGTGAGAAATATATAGTAATTAGATAAAGAGACAATTTTGCTACTTTCATAGATTACCTTCCTTTCTATCTAATAGGATTCAATCCCTATTTTATGGCGGTCCATAATGTGTACATATATCTGTAAACAAAGGACCTTTTTGCCAGTAGTAACCACAATCTATCGCTATTTTGCTATTTATTTCGCTGTATGTACCCTCATCTATACTGATAGCACCATTTGCCGGGGCATAACAAGTCGATCCGCTCCCACCAGCTTTTACAACACCTTCCCAGTTGTTCCAAAAACTATCCCAGTATTTTCGCCAGACACGCACTCCACATATTGGACAATCGTGATAATAAACATTCTGAGGATTCGGTTCAGGATGTTCATTAACGTAATCATGTGTGTACGGGCCGATGCCAAGAACATTTAAAACGCAATCCAATCCTTCAGCCCGACAGCAGCACATTCCTTTGTTACCACTTAATGGGTATCTGTCCATCGCTGCATCAAAGTTCTTTTGAAAGCCATCACCGCAGATACAGCCGGAGTACACATCGTCGCCGACGGTATCGTTTGCCTTGGATGCGATGGATGATTCTGTGCTTTCCCCCGACGCTTTTCCCACAGCTTCGTCAACATTGCTTTTAGTGTAGTTGCTGAAACCACATTCTGGAGCACCAAAGACGGCATAGACCTTATGTGGGCCACTGTTCGAAGCCATCGTAATCCATTGATTTGTACCTGAAGGCACTTTGTAGCCCCAGGTGAGATTAAGGGTCGTTGAGCCAATAATATCCGACAAGAGTCCGTTGGAATTATGAAACGTCGATTCAGAGGGCCAGCCCCAGAAAGTCTCGCTGGTGTCTTCGGTGAATAGACCCCACTCAACGTCAGAGACATCCACATGGACCTGTGTTGAATAGGTAAGAGTGTCAGGTGCCCAAAACTTCGCCCTGATTCTTATGTGTTTATTCTTAGTGTACGAAGCTGGATCATCCGGGTTATTCACGCGTTTCCAAACTGGATCCACGACGTTATAAATATCGTGTTCCTCGCCGGGGCTGTAATCCACAAAGTAGACTTCGTCTGGCTGCGGTACCATAACCTTTATTGTAACTGTTTTTCCTTTATCAGCCGAGCTACATTTAGCCGTTAATGTGTGTGTGCCGCTACTGGTGAAACTAACATCAATAGTTTCGCCTGTACCGCTGGCCAGGCCCGACCACTGTGGTGAACCTGAAGGCCACGCACCAGACGGAGATGGAATGGCCTTAAAAGTGTATTTTGCACCCTTTAGAACAGTAATAGTGCTTCCACCATAAATAGTACACCAGCCATAGTAATCATTCGGATATACCTTCATATGGCTGACCTCCATAACGGGGACATATTTGTTTATGGAGCTGTATCCGCAAGTTGCTGTTACAGTTTTCATCCCCGCTGTATTCCATTTTGTAGTAAAGCTTGGGCCGGTTCCTGTCGCCGGGCTGCCTCCCGGGGCACTCCAAGTGACAAGATTACCATAGCCCGGGGGGTTGGTTATTGCCGTGAAGGTAATATCGCAGCCGACACAAACAGTATCATCAGAGCTTATAGAATCAACCTCAACAACGGCAACCTGCTTTTGTACGCTGTTATTGCAGCCTTCAGCGGTTACTGTTTTCATACCTGCTTCGTTCCATTTGGTGGTGTAACTGTAACCGCTTCCTCCTGTCGGGCTATCACCCCCGCTCCATTCTATACATCCATACTTTCCCGAAGGGCTGGTTGTTACTGTGAATTCGATATCACAGCTAATGCACACAGCATCTTCCGAATTCACACTGACTACATCCACCGGCTGTACGTAAACAGAGCGGGTACGGCTTCTGGTCTTGTCATAGCAATCAGGCGCCGTTCCACAACAACATGGCCGGTCATCATCCGTAACTCTTAGAGTTACAGATTTTTCCCCTGGACTGCACCATTTGGTTGTAAATCTTCTACCAACACCCGCTTCCGGACACGCTTCACCCGATGCAGACCAACTCTCTCGGATAGAGCACCCGTCTGGATCATAGGAAGAAGACCTAAAGGTCACTTCGTCCCCACAATATATGGAACTCGGTCCACTAAAGCGAGCCACTGGCGGCGAGCAGGTCGCATAAGCTACACCGGTGACACAAGCAATTATACCTAAGCCACAACAGTAAATTAAGACTTTCTTATTCATGTTTATGCTCCTCGTCCATTAATTCTTCTCTTCTATTTCTATAGAGTTCCACCGCTCCAGAAGATCACGAGCAGCTTCAACGGCTCGGCAATCTGGATAATCTGAAAGGAGCCTTTCGCAGGTGCGAATTATTTGCATAGCAGCATCTTCTTTGGAAATCCTTCCTGACTCTTCTAATTCCTCAAAGCAAATAGCAATTAAAAAATGGGCGTGCCATGCATATTCGTAATAGGGCCAGTTATCAACGACCTTTTGATAATACTCAATGGCCTCTTCATGTTGACCCAGTTGATAATAACACTCGGCCGAAAAAAAGTGAGCGTCCATAGTTACATGAGAAGCCGGCAGCTCTTTAATTACTCTTTTCCACACAGCTAAGGCCTTTTTGAAGTTTACTTCAGTCGGAATGGATTTGCCGTTAGGGTCTTGTTCGTGACCAGCTTGGCCACGCTCAGAAAAAGCCTGCTGCCAATATTGTTCGCCAATGCTGAATACGCCACTGGGCATCTCGTGATGGTCTTTGAATTCGGAAATTATATTATCAATTGCCTTCTGCGCAGCGGCTTCTTTGTTATAAGCAATATCTATCCTCGCAAGGCCGACCTTTGCCCACAATAATATCTTGTTACCGGGCCATTTATCGATTATGTACTTGTAAATAGCAGAAGCTACTTCATATTTGCCGGCGCAGCGATATTCGTCGGCGATAAGGTTTTCAACCTCAGGCAGCCGGTTATCACCGGCATAATCAGTTAGTATTTGCTCCTTAAGCGAGTCGCCGGTCTGGAAATCAGAAACTCGGATACTTGAAACCGCAAGACCCATCTTCGTCCATATAGACTCGTTTGCAGAAATGCCTTTTGCAGCCAGTGCATACATCTGTCGGGCCTTTTCACTACTGATGTTTCTCCAGCGGAGATTGTCGCCGATGGCGTTTAGAGCTTGGTAAAACTGCGGATGGTTTGAGTAGTTTGCGCTGAGCTTTTCAAAGGCTGCGGATGATGGCCTTTTTCCTTAACAGCAGGGTCAAGATAATAATCGCAGTTTCGCACAACTCACCCATTGTTGTGTAGTTGGCTCTTTCTGGGTTTGACTCTGCTTATTCTCTGTCACGGTAAATGGCTTGGAAGTATCTTCAAAAGGAAATAGCATCTACTCCAAGCTTTGACCCTACTTACCACAAAAAAGAACCGGGATATTCGTAATGCCGGCATCACGTAGAAGATGGGCCAAATAACCCATTGAAAGGACAAAAGGGTCACGAGGGTGATCCAGAATTCGAACATTTTCCTCATCTAATGGCCATAATACGATGTAGTGACCAAGTGGTGGTCCCCAGGTGTCTTGAAGTGTTTGTAGAGGTAAGATTAACAACACGCTTGGAACGTGAATAGTAGTCAACTCATCGACACTTAGTCGTCGAGCTTCAACCTCGAAGCCCAAAGACAAAAGCGCTTTCTTAAATTCCAGCATACTATTTCCCTGGTGGCTGGGAGGTAATAGCTCCATACATAATTGTTGCGAAACTGGAATGTTTGACTCAGTACACAAGGCATATAGGCTGTCAGCCGCGCAACGACGTAATCCCTCATGGGGATGAAATACTGTCTGAGACAATTTGCCAGAATTGGCCTGTCTGTCCAATTTTAATGAACGGCAGCCCTGAACACATATAATTGTGATTATTATTATAATTGTAATGGCTGTTTTGAGCACCAGTTTATAGGTCAAAGCTTAAAATTTCTATATGGTCGGCATATCCGCGTAAACCAGAAATTTCTATAGTCAAAATTATCGTAGTCTAATCTTTGGTTATATATGTAATTTTGAGAATATCATCAATAACACGCGTATTTGGTGGAAATTTGAACTCAAAAAATTTGTCAGGTAAAGGGTCAATTGAAATTTTTGAAATATTATAAATTTGAAGCATTGGTGGCTTAGGAGTACCAGGAGGATCAGCAGGAGAACGAATTATCTTTGGATACCACATCCCATTTGGTAATTGAACAAGGTCACAAAGCTCGGTTTCCCAACTCAATTCCCCACCGCTTCGCAGACGTTGAATCTTCAAAGGAAGAAAGTTGCGCTCTGGACTGATCCACAATTTCATAGTCTGGCTTTCGCCCTTATTCGGGCTCGTCCCCAATGTGCCTGCTATCTTAACAGTAGGTATACCATTTAGCGCTTCGTTTTGACTTTCAACGTAGAATTTGTCCCTTTGCTGTTTAAGAAATCGTCCAAGCTGTCTGCCAGCGTAGTAACATACCGTAGTATGGGGATCTCCCATAAAGTCGGGGAAAGCCTGCTTTTCATAACCAGGCAAGATATACCCCTTCATCGGTTCCAACGACTTACCTGATTCGTTTTTGCGGTAGAGTATTCTCGTAGCTTGACCATCGAAGCTTGCGAGGGTATCCTCATGTGGATCCGTGCGTTCTTGGTTGACATCCACCACATAATAGACTTTGCGATGAAGATAGCGTAACCTTTGGGTTTTGCTTGTAGTTTTCTTTTCAGCATATATACCCTCGGTAACAAGCATAGGGCCCTTCGGCTTATTCCACGCCCTATGGATGAGAACATATTCCAATCGTAAGTTTGTAAATTGGGCTTCTGTAGCTATTAATCCATCTGCTATGCTATCCACTGCATGGGAGATGTCAGTGGTCGACGCACTACCCCAAGAGGTACATAAAATAGATAGGACAAACACCACGATCAGGATCCAACACTGTGTTTCTTGGCATAGCATTTTGCTCTGCTGATAACAAATATTCAAAAAGCTTTTTACATTTTTCATTGCTATATCTCCGAAAAAAGAAGTAAACAGTCATCTATCCAATTTAATTAAGCCCCTTCGATATCTCTTTCTCTCAACAGCCCTTAGAAACATCATTGAGAAATAACTTTTATCATTCAGGTTCAGGATGTTCGTCACACCAGTCATAATCGTACATATCGTAGCAATTCGGATAAGGGGGGCCTGATTCCCAATATTCTGGAATACATACTTGCATACTACAAAAACCATAAACATCTGGTATATCAGGTACTGGTACCCACGGGGCATTTGGGCAACCTCTGGAACCATCTTTACAACCATCTAAGTCAGGCCACCATGAATAGTCACTAAAGCAACGCGCACCAATTCTGTAATTACAAAAGCGGCACTTATCCCACGCTCCACCACACTCAGTGTGCTGGGGGCAATTATTACCACTCACTCCACAATAGGGGTTATAAAACCAATTCCAACCACCATATAGTGTTGCCAGCTCCCAATCTGAGAGAGGTTCAGCCGCTATCACTTCTATTGAAGGAACCGACAGCGCAATTATTAGAACTCCTAATATAAAACTCATCGTAATTACTGACGCCTTTTTAAACAACATTTTTTATCTCCTTTATCAATTTTCTAGATCGCCATTATCTGGGTACGGGATCCCACCTTTGTAGTTCCGTCACACGATTCTCTATCATGAATTTAGCCTCCCATGCATATTCATAGTCAGGACAATTATCAACTATCGCTTTATAGAGCTCTACAGCCTTTATATATTCACCCAATTGGTCATAGCAGATAGCCGAAAAAAAGTAAACTTGTGCTATAGTAACAGAGGCTGGCGATTGTTTTCGCATTCTTTCCCCCAGAGCTATTACCTTTGCGAAACACCGTTTGGATTCGGCGTCTTGACCCACATTTTCATATTGAAAAGCCTTCTTGTAATATATCTCTGCTAACGACCATAATACCTTAGGCAAGTCAGCATGGTCGTCAAAATCCTTGATTAAACTATCAATTGCCATCTTTGCAGCAGCTTCGTTGCCACGGGCGATGTCTAACTTTATCAAACCTGCTTTCGCCCACAATACCTGCTCATTCCCAAGCCAATTGTCGAGAACATATTGATAGAACCGCTCAGCTTTATCGAGGTTTTCCGCTCTAACGTACATATCTGCCACCCGGCAAATCTCCGTCGCCAAGGTCGGCTGAGCAAAAAATACGGTCAAAAACGTGTTATAGGCGGTATCGGTGGCGGTGAAATCACCGGTACGAATGTGATATTTAACAATCTCCACCTGTGACCACATCACGTACACATCGTCATAGTCAGGGAAGGTATCGACATTGTATTGATGAAGCTGAACGGCACGGGCTTCTTTTCCTGCTCTGTTAAACTCCATTGCGGCCTGGTAAATCTCTTTTGGTAAAGTCGGCTGGTCAGAGAAAACTGTAAGAAGCTTATCGACGGCCGCATCGGCAGCAGCATCCTCTTTGTTGCGGATATGATGGTAAATAATCTCTACCTGTGACCACATCGCGTACTTATCTTCAGGGAAGTTTTCAACATTGTATTTATGAATCTGGTAGGCCCTTTCGTGTTTTTTTGCCTGGCTATACTGCCTTGCTATCCGCCATAGCGCTGCAGCTATATCCTTATGCTTGGAAAAGTCTTTGAGCAATCTATCTAAACCGGCTTGGGCCTGAGTATCTTTGCTCCAGTTGACATACAAGCAGGTAAGCTTTTCCTTTGCTTGAAAGGCATAATCGGTTCCGGGGTGGTCTGTGACGATTTTTTTATAAATTGTCTCAGCCTGCTCGTATTTGCCTCTTTCGAGTAAAGTTCCTGCCTGGTCAAATTGAGCCTGGATATTGGCATAAGATGTGTTAGCAAGTTGAATAATAAGGATAGCACTTATAATTCGCGCAAATCTTGTAATTTGGGCACACATAACTAATCTCCCGATCTCTCGACTATGCTCGAGACAAGATTATTAAAATTTAGGTTGCTTTTCGATGCTTTGCCAGCCGTTCATCTGGGAGTAAATCGGGTCGCTTAGCCGGTTTTTGTATCTCCGCTTTTCTCGTTGATTGTCAAGTTGCACTAAAATAAACTTAACAAACTGACAACTAAGCCTCTCCGATAGAATTGTCAAGAAAATTCTTGAAAATACTGGAATACCATTACGCCGCTACGGCATTTCTCACATCAAAAAAAGAGTTGCATTTATACAGCAGCAAAGGTATAATTTCAATGTCAGCGCTGTGTTTTCAGCCCAAAAAACAGCCCTGAGTAATAATAGCAGGATAAAAATATAGGAGATGATTGATTATGGCTGGCATGTTTTATTCGTTGGAGGAAGCAGCCGCGAAGCTCAACAAGACAGAGCAGGAAGTAAAAGAGCTGGCTAAGGAGGGCAAGCTGCGCGAGTTTCGTGACGGCTCCAATTTATTATTTAAGATTGACGAAGTAGAAGCTCTAATGGCTGACACAAGTGTCCCGGCGCCTACGGAAGCATCGTTACCGTTAGAAAAGCCCGCAGACTCTGTGGAAGTGATGGAACCCGAACCGATATCTGAAGAAGAAGTGGCAAAAGCAACCGAACCAGAGGCGACAGAAGCGCCCGAATCAAAGCCAGCAGAAACACTGGAATCAGAAACAGCAGAAGCCCCAGAGCAGCCGATCGAGCCCGAAGAGCAAGCAGAAGAAGAAAAATCAGCAGCAGAGGAAGAAGAAGAGATTTCGTTAGCTGGTGGCGAATCTAGTGCCGCGGCTGTAGAGAGCGATTTGACCGCTGCCGACACTGCTCTAACCAGCGAAGGGATCAGTGTCCTCGGCGAAACGGACCGCGATTATCAGCTTACAGACGATACTATGTCAGAGACAACGATCTCACCAGGTACGACCGGTACAGCGGGCATGACAGGTACAACGGGTGAGGCTTCATTGGAGGAGATTGAAGAAGACGTAAGTCTGGATTCTTTCGGCAGCGGCTCAGGCTTGTTGGACCTTTCACTGCAGGCTGATGATACCTCATTAGGCGGCATTCTTGATGAAATTTACACAGCCGAAGGCGGCGAGGAAGGTCAGGAGCCGTCAGCCGAGCCCACCTCAGCAGTAGAAATGGTAGCAGAGGCGGAGTCTGCCGCAGGTGGAATTTCGGAAGAGGAATTAGCTGCGCCTCCTATTAGTGCCGCTCCGGAGGTGTCCCCAATAGCTCAACCATATATCGAAGCAGCACCGGATGCCCTGGGCAACTCACTTGGCGTTATGCTGTTCTTGCCGTTGTTGGCTCTTATTTATGCAGGAATAATAGCTATCGCAGGTCTCAAAGGCGTTAAGCCCGCGATTCTGGGCAAGATACAAATGCCCTACATAGGGTTGTACATTATAGCTGGACTTTCGGTGGCGGCACTTTTGACCTTCGGCGTCAGCTTTATGCTCAGCGGCGGCCTCGGCTCAGCGGGTGCAAAGAAGGAAAAAAAGCCGAAAAAGCCAAAAAAACAGAAGCCTAAGAAAGAGAAAAAGGCCAAGAAGGCAGCTAAGGAATAATAATCGCAACTTAATCCCCGGCTGAACAACTTATAGTCGGTTTTCCCATCTCGGCAGGCAGGATAGATAAATTGTTGCGCAAACCATTCTTAAAATAGGAAAGTTAAGCCTGTTAGAGAGGCCTTCCCCAATCCTACACTTTATGGCCCTTCAGTGGTGGGTTTTCATACGTGTTTGGACATTTAGTTTATGAGACATTTTTGGGAAAAAGTTATAAGTGCATTAGCTATAAGAGCTTAAGAGTAAAATGTAAAAGTGTCAAAAATGAGCTAAAATCAGCGAAAATTTACAAAAACGAACCACTTTTGATCAAAAATTATCAACTTTTGATCACTTTTTAGCGCGTCTACAATTTTGTATTTGACTTGTCCGAAAAAATTTTCTTTCTGGCACACAAATTGCTATGCGTCAATGCTTGATCCTGGATTCTTGATGTCGAAGCGCAGCGGAGATCCGCCTGTGGCGGGCTCAAAATAAGAAGGCAGAATACAGATGACGGAAGCTTGCCCTGCGAAGCCCCATCGTTTGGGGCGAAGTGGGGACAGAAAGCAGAAGACAGAAGACAGGAGACAGAAGACTTTCAATCTTTAGCCGGCACGCATGACGTGCCGGTTTTCATGCGGAAAAATACCAAATTTCAAGTAAAAAATACCAGTTATAATATGCTTCATTCCAGCCGATAAATGATATTGTGGATGGGAAAATCTATGCAAACAATAGAATTGGCAGCAATTCAGTATATGGCTTTTGCTGCTTTATTTTAGACTTCGCTAACTAGAGGGATTAGATCATGTTTGAAATGTTTGAAAAGGTTAATTTATTCTTCGAAAAAATTAAGAGTGCAACATTTTTAGACCGTGTCTTGCCCTGGAGATGGAGATCTATCAGAACCTTGAGCTATGATGCCTATTCTGAATATCAACAGTTGGTGAAATCGCTCGCTCAGAAGGACAAATGGCTTGAGGATGTAAGAACTACCGCAGCTACCCTTCGGCAAGAAAATGAGCAACTCAAATCGAACAATGCGAAGGTCGACAAAGATCTAAGTGTGAAGCTGGAACAGATCTCTGGTCTGCAGGTAAAAATAGAGAATCTGTCGAAGGATGCTTCCGATCTAAGAGAACAGGTCGCGACACTCAAAGGTTCAGAGGCCAATATGCTCAAACAATATCAGGACAAGATCGCTACTCTGGATTCAGTACAGAAGCGAGTCGAGAATGAGAGGGAACAGGAAAAGAATGAAAAACACCGCGCTGAGATACAGAGAATTACATCATTGAGGGAAAACTGGTCAAAACATCAGGATGTCGTTAAAGAGACCATAAAGGGTATTTGTCAGAAACATGTTATAGAATATATAGAAAAGGTACCTTTCAAAGGAAGTCCAGACAATACGATAAAAATATGCGATGAGTATGTAGTTTTCGACGCAAAAAGCCCTGGAACCGAAGATTTAGCGAACTTTTACAAATACATACGGACTCAAGCGGATGGTGTAAAAAAATACGCTAAAGAGGAAAACGTAAAAAAGGAGATATTCCTAGTCGTTCCGTACAACACCATTGATGTCATTGAACAGCGGTCCTTTAACATGGGTGACTATAATGTCTACGTTGTTACAGTTGATGTGTTAGAGCCATTAATCCTTGCTTTGAGAAAGATTGAAGACTACGAGTTTGCCAAAGAATTGACGCCTGATGAGCGAGAGAGTATCTGCAGGGTAATTGGGAAGTTCGCACATACAGCAAAACGCAGGATTCAAATTGACCACTTTTTTGCACGCCAGTTTTTGGATGTTTTGACAAAGTGCGAAAGCGATATTCCGAGCGATTTACTACAAAAAGCGGTGGAGTTTGAAAAGGCAGAGAAACTTAATCCACCTCAGGAGAAGAGGGCAAAGCAACTTCCAAGTAAAGATCTTGTTACGGACACAGCAAGAATACGTCGAGAGGCAGAGGCTAAAGAAGTAGTTTTCCCCGAATCGATTCAAGAAGATATAAAAGCGCTTCCTCTTTATGAGGAAGATCAGTCAGGACAATCCAATCAATTGACAAATATTGAAGAACAAAAGGACTGAAATATTAATGGATAGAGACATTGCGATGAAAGCAGTGACAATCTATAATAACTGTATTATTTGGAGGTGATATGCCTAGAATAGGTGACATAGAAGACAAGGGAAAGCAGGAATTAGACATAAGTAATTTGCCATGGCTTAAGAAAGGAATCGGAACTGGTCTGATAAAGGGTGGAATTTACCTTGTGGCAGGTGAACCAGGTATTGGCAAAACAACATTGACCGTACAAATACTTGGCGCCCTTAGCAAAAAGGGTATAAGGGTCTTATACATTCCCACGGAACAGGGACTTAGCGATATCAAACGTGTGGTGAATAGAATATATCGAGTAGATGCAAAGGGTGCGGAATCACCAATTAGCGAGAATTTGTACATTGATACCATAAATGATCTTTCAATGCTGCCATGGTTTTTGAACCATCGAGTTTTGCCTCCTGAGAGTGAATACCATGGTTGTGAAATTATTGCCATAGACTCCCTTCAAGGAGGAGGATTATCAATAGGGACAGGGGAAAAATATAAGGCCCTTCTTGAATTTGCTGATACTGCCAAAGGGACTGGGATTACAACTTTGTTTGTCAACCATGTGACAAAAAGCGGGGGAATTGCAGGACCAAAAGCGCTTGAGCATGCTGTGGATTGCATAATTTATATTCGGCGAGCGCTTCGCTTAAGGCCTCTTTTTGTCCCGAAGAATAGGTTCGGTGCTGCAATGCTCGATCCTCTTGTTTTGATTATGGACGAATATGGTCTCAAAGAATCCCCTCATATAACGGCTGAGGCAAGTACAATATTAGGATACAGCGGCATCGGCGGCGAATTTGCTGAGGCACAGGCGGCTGTATCTATACCACGTTACGGTTCGCGCCCTGGGTTGAGTGCACCATTTCTGCCGGGTAAGAAGATTCAACAGCTATTGAAGGTTTTAGGTACTGTTAAAGATATAGATGTGGTTGACCTTTCTTACGATGTAAGCTGTTACATTCCCGGGCGACATGGATATGCGTCGGTCCTTGATCTTCCGATTATTGTAGCCCTTCTTAGTTCATACCTTCACCAACATGTGGATGATAAAACTCTTTTTGTAGGTGAAGTTGACCTGACAAAGCAAATTCGAGCGCCCGAAAGGACATACTTAGCGGGATTGGCGGAAGCTCTTGTTGAGTCGCAACAGAAAAGGATACAAAGTGTCTATTTATCTGATAGATCAAGCGATGAATTCAGGCACATGCAACCAGTGGAAGGCGAACCAAAAATTGGTGATATTGTAGAGGTTCAGGGTGTAGCGGACTTGGATTCCCTTCTTCGCATTATTTGGCCTTCTTTGATCGGCGATGGGCACTGAGGTTCGAAAGGAGGTATTGGTATGCCACCTCGATCTATACCTCGGCGAGTAGAAGATATTATTTTCTACTATTACGCTAAGTTAATTATTTCACCTTCAGCGGGCTTTAAAGGAAATTACGGGTTTATTATTGATGCATACAAACGCCTGAAATCTGGTGAGATTCGAATATCAGATTATGAGCGTGAACTCTTACATCTCGCTGGTATGCCAGATGTATGTGCTTTCTGCGGTTCTAAGTGCGATAGACCTCGAACGACACATATAATGCCTAGGTCTTTTAGTGTCCAACCAGGGATGCACAATATCGTTTACGCTTGTGAAGCTTGTGCTGTGTCCAAGGGTGAAAGAGACCTTGTAGAATGGTGGTGCAGAGATTTGAATAAAGCGCGAGATGAACTTCCACGCGTTCCTTTAGCAATATATTTAAAAATTGCATACGATCTTCATAAGATAAATTTTAGTTTAAAAAAGAGCTGCCAGGGCTTGGAGGAACTAATGATTTTGTTGCGGTAGAAAACCTTGATAGATGGCAACCCGTGAAGATTGGCAATTCGTTGAGTCAGAAAAGCGGTGCATATATTGCGGCAGCGAAAATGACCTGCACAGAGAGCATATAGTACCAAAGTCTTTAATGATTCGGCTTGCCCCTGCATCTTCCGACGCAAGACGGGGCAGCGGGCCGGAGTGCTTGACCTGCATTATGAAAGTTCGTTGTTCATCGATGAACTATGAACTGATAACCACGAACAAAAAGGGCATGTAATAGATGCAATTATTTAAAATGGACGAAGGGGTTTTATGAGGGCGAAACTCCGTCCGAGGCCAGATTCCTCGACGGAGTCTATCCTGAGCGGAGCCGAACGGGCTCGGAATGACAAGCGTGAGAGGAAGTTCTACGACTTGGTCCCGACTTTATTGGAAAAGAAATACCTCAAGACAATCATCAATTGCCATAAATGCGCCAAGACATTGAATAATGGCGATTTAGACAACGATGGAGAAATCACAGTCCTCGATATTGATTTTATCCTTCACTAAACCTGAAGCGGAGATTGCCATGTCGGCCCCCGTGCTTTCTTGCGAAAGCAAAAACGGGGTCCTCCTCGCAATGACATCAGGACCTAATTATGTCGGTGATTTTCATTAGGCGGGAAATGTTATCACCTTCGGTATTTATTGTTCAACATTCAAGCG
>Ga0307431_1000511_pt1 | contig 26110 bp, 25 predicted proteins | sample SalMarWE160170MG_FD_202155 | JGI IMG/M metagenome (GOLD analysis project Ga0307431, IMG submission 202155) | Salt marsh sediment microbial communities from the Plum Island Ecosystem LTER, Massachusetts, United States - WE1603-170 | ecosystem: Environmental > Aquatic > Marine > Intertidal zone >...
AAACAAAAAAAACGCTTAAAAGAAGCACTCAAAATTACTATTTAATCGCCCTGAGAGCCCTTTTAAGCTATTTTTCGGCAAAAGACATAGTATCCTCTCCGACTGATAAAATAAAACTTCCAAAGGATATTAAAAGCGAAAAAGCGGTAAGATTTCTTAATTTAGGGCAAATTAAGAAACTTTTATTAGTTCCTAATATTAAAAAAGAAAATGGCCTAAGAGATAGGGCTATTTTAGAAACGCTGTTCTCAACCGGCCTTAGAATAGCCGAATTGACGGCGCTTAACCGCGAACAAGTTAAAATAAAGCCGGGCTCAAAAGAGATAGAAATTGGAATTATAGGAAAAGGAAGCAGGCCGCGGACGGTTTATCTTTCTGAGAGAACGATAAAATGGCTTGATAAATACCTTGAGATAAGGAAAGACAAAGAAAAAGCGCTTTTTATTAATTACAGAAGCAGAAAAAACGCTTCGCGTAGGTTAACAGCGCGCGCTATTGAAAAAATAATCAAAAAATACGCTATTTCTGCCGGATTGCCCATTACTACTACTCCCCATGTTATGCGCCACAGTTTTGCCACCGACTTACTAAACCAAGGAGTTGACCTAAGGGCAGTGCAAGAATTTTTAGGGCATAAAAATATCACCGCTACTCAGATTTATACCCATATTACTAATAAAAGACTTCGCGAGATTCATCAAAAATATCACGGAGGAAAAGAATTAAAATAATAAAAAATAAATTTCTTTTGCCTCTCCCCGCAAATTTCTTATTTAATTTAATTTCTAACTTATAACCATAAACCTTACTTGTTTGCTCGTCCCGTATATTATTTACTCTGTCTTACATATTGTTTACTCGTTATATTGTTTGCTCATTATTACATTGTTTATCCGTTATGTTATTTACTCGTTATGTATATTATTATATAATAATATATTGTCGCACAATAAAAATAACAAAATAAAATAAGAATATAATGGCTCAAGATATTAAAAAAAACATATCAGACGAATTAATTAATGAGAAAAGTTTTTTTGATTTGCAATTTAGAAGGGACGTTCGTTATAAACGGCCAAACCAGCCCACTTATTATAGATGGAGGGCTCAGCTTATTATAGTTTCAAATATAAACAATAAAGGAATTATCTCTGAAATTAAAAGTATTTTAAATTGTGGAAAGATTTGTTCTGCCGGGGATCAAATCAGATACGCGGTGCAAAATATAGATGATTTACATGATATTGTTGTTCCTTTTTTCAAAGATAAAAAATTATTAAAAAGTAAGACAAGGGAATTAGATTTATGGGCCAAAGCGGTTGAAATTATTTACCGGCATAAAGGAAAGAGCTTGGCAACTTGGAATAAAAAAGATTTTCAGGATTTATTAAAAATATATAAATTAACCCAAAAAAAGAAAAATTTCTCCAAACATAAATGGATCCCGGCAGCAGAATCTATATATAAAACTTTAAATTCTTGATTTGGTAATTTACTTAGTAATCCCCTATTAGATTATCGTCTGTCTTAATTTTATTGTGCGACATTGTATTATTTATGGAATATATTTATATAACGCGTAATATTAGGGACAGGTCCCTAAAAAAGGATTGTAACTGTCGCACAATAAATTCCCGTTCCTCTCCCTATAAATAAATATTTTATTTCGGAATATAAATACCTCGCCGCTTTGCGGCGAGGATACATCTGCCGAAAGAACTCGCCCGTAGGGATACCTCACTCTTTTAGTTCATTTTTAATAATTAACAAAGACCCCAATAAGGGGTCTTTGTTAATCCAAACGCAGAACGGTAATATGAATTTTAATATTCTTCGTTATATTCCATATCATCGTCTTCTTCTGCCTCGTTATATTTAACCTCGTTTCCATCGTTTTCCTCTGTTTCTGTAAATTCTTCATCGTTATATCCGTCTGCATTTTCTAAATAGTTTAAAACTTTTGAGAAGGTCATTCTACTATCATATTAATTAAATTTTTAATAATGAAACAACCTTTTTAAGGACCTGTCCTGAGTAGGATAGAACCTTGAAATATAATATATATCATTCAAAATTATTGTCAACCCCTATTTTTCAGTAATTTTTAAGCGTAAATATGACCGTTTATCCACATTTTATATTTTTTTTAAAAAATTTTAACAGCTATTTTCCAAAGTTTTTTTGTCTATGGCTGTAGTTAAGAAGAGCTTGGTCTAAATCTTCTTCGTCAAAATCGGGCCAATATTTGTCAGTAAAGTATAACTCTGAATAAGCTGTCTGCCAAGTCAAAAAATTAGAGAGGCGTTTCTCTCCGCCCGTCCTGATAATAAAATCAGGATAAGGCAAACCTCTTGTCCAAAGATTTTCATCAATTACCTCTCTGTTAATTTTATTTGGGGGAATTCTTTTTTTAACAATTTTCTGAATTGCCTGGATAATTTCAGGTCTTCCCCCATAAGAGATTGCCAGGATTAAAACTCCTTCTTTTCCTTTCTTAGTTAATTTTTCTGCTGTTTTAATTTTTTCTTGAAGAGGTCTGGGTAATCTTTTTTTCTGCCCGATTACCCTTAACTTTATTTCTTTTTTTATTAAATCATTAATATATTTCTTGCTAAAAGACCTTTCAATCAACTTCATTAAATAACTTATTTCTATTTTAGACCTATTCCAGTTTTCAGTGGAAAAAGTGAAAAAAGTCAAAATCTTGACCCCTCTTTTTCTCGCCTTTTCCCCTATCTTATCAATATTGGCGGCTCCCCGACGATGTCCTTCAAAAGTAGGCAATCCTCTTTTTTTCGCCCAGCGGCGATTTCCGTCAATTATAATCCCCAAGTGATAGGGAATTTTTTTATCTTCTTTCTTCATAATAGTTTTTTATTTAAAAATAATAAAATACAAATTAGTAAATAACAAATATTTTATTTATACTACAAAAGAAAATCGGATTCCATTTTCACTTTTTTGGGCAGCAAAAATGGAAGCTTAAATCCAATAAAATAAATTATTTTAACAGCTATTTTAGAAAAAATAATTCGGGGGAGAAAAAACTTTTTCATTTTTTTGCGATAATTTAAAAAATCCGGAAAGGTCTTTAAAAGAATTTCGGCTGCTATTAGTCCCCAGATTACTCCTCCGCCGGACCAGGGTTTAGTTAAACCGGCAGCATCTCCGCAAAGAGTAATAGAATGAGAAGAAGGAATTATAAATCCTTGAGGAATTATCCGCGCTTGAGTTTTCGCAAGCGAAATATTATTTTTATTTAAAAATTTATCAAAAATTATTTTAACTTCTTCGGGTTTCCCAACTATTCCATATTCTATTTCCCTTCCCCGGGGAATTTTCCAAATAAACCCGTTGTGGCAAGGCCAAGTTTCAACATAATCAAGATAAGACCTCTTTTTTAAAAAACCCAAAATACCTAAACGATATTGAGGATTTTGAAGACTTAACTTCTTTCTAACAAAAGAACGAGCTCCGTCGCATCCAATTATTTTATCAAATCCTTGGGGCAAGATAGAAATATCCTGATTGAGATTGATTGTAACGCCTGCTTTTCTGGCCAAATCCGATGTTAATCTGTCTAGCTCGGTATGATTTATTATATAAAACTTTTTTGAGAACTTCACTTTTATATTCTTTTCTGGAAAATGCAAAATAGTATAATTTATACTATTCTGAATCAAATTGCGGCTTTGAGGAATAAATTCCAAAATTCTTTCAGAAAAAAGTCCGGAACAAATCTTATCTCCTATTTCTTTTTTTTTCTCAAAAATGCTAACCGAATATCCTTTCTTTGAAAGTTTCAATCCCAAATAAAGACCGCATATCCCCGCTCCAATAATGGCTATTTTTTCTTTTTTCATTTTGGTATTGCAATGTTTTGATCTGGGTTGGGATAAAATTCCACAGGTAATTTTTCTTGATGTTTAGCCGCAATATAACCTCCGGCAAAAGAAAACAAAGAAATTAAAATAACGCCAATAAACAATATTATCTCTTCTTGATATTTTTTTACCCAGTTAACCGGGTAAACCCGATTAGATAATTGCTGGACAAATTGGAAAAATTTTGATAACATATTCAAATGACCAAAATTCAAAATGTTTTGGATTTAGATATTAAGATTTAGGTTTTTTTTACGAAGTAAAAACATTATGTCTAAAACAAAAGCAACAGGGGCAACAAAATTAGGAAGAGATTCTCAGCCACAATACTTGGGCGTCAAACTATTTGCCGGGCAAAAAGTCAAACCGGGAATGATAATTGTTCGTCAAAGAGGAACTAAATTTTTGGCTGGAAGAAATGTCGGAAAAGGAACCGACGATACTCTCTACGCGACGAAAGAAGGCCTGGTTAAATTTGAAACAAAACGGAAAAGAAAGTTTAATAATTCTCAACGGAAAGTTAAAATTGTAAACGTGGAATAAATCTCCCGAATGATTAGTTTATTTTTAGACTGCGGGATTCGAACCAGAGTCAATTTAGCGAAGCGAATTTTATTCAGATTCAAGGCGGGAGGAGCGTAATGTATCCACAGGATACATTAGCGACGAGCAACGAAGAAGATGGATGAAATTCGCTTCGCCCGAAGGGAAGCGAAAGAATGGGTCAATTTCTTCGTCACTCCTCCTCAAAGTATTAGGTTCTAATACTCCTTCGTCGTCCTATACCCGTCCGGGACGGACTAGGGTCGTTCCTCGAACTTAACCCATTCTTTTGCTTCTAAATTGACTCTGGTTCGAATCTCACAGTCTTTAGCTTTAAATTCGTTTCTTATTAGCGAGGCTGGCTTTTATGAATTCTTTAAAAAGCGGATGAGGTCTTAGTGGTCTTGATTTAAATTCTGGATGAAATTGAGTAGCTGCAAAAAAAGGATGATTTTTAATTTCGATAATTTCTATTAGATTTTTCTCAGGATTAACACCGCTAAATATTAAACCATTTTTTTTCAGAATTTCACGGTAATCATTATTTAACTCATAACGATGTCGATGACGTTCCGATACCAATAAAGATTGGTTATTTTTTTTCCCTCCATAAGCTCTAAAACTAATAGTATTCGGCGGTATCTGGCATTTATAGGCGCCGAGCCTCATTGTCCCGCCGTATTTTTTTTCTTTTAAAAGGTCTTTTTGTTCCGGCATAATATCAATTATTGGCTCTCGGCAATTAGAAGTCATTTCGGTTGAACAGGCATTTTTAATATTACAGGCATTTCTGGCAAACTCTATTACCGCTAATTGCATCCCCAAACATAATCCTAAAAAGGGAATTTTATTTTCCCGGCAGAACTTAATTGTTTCTAATTTTCCTTTTACTCCCCTATTTCCAAATCCTCCCGGAACAATTACGCCGTCCAAATTTTTTAAATCTTTTTTAAGCTTTTTTTTCGCTTCGCTGCTTCTGTCAGAAAATTTTCCGGGATTATATTTATCAGCTGAAAGCCAAAAAATTTCTGGCTTTCTTTTGAAAAAATAAGAAGCATGTTTTACTGCTTCTATTACCGATATATAAGAATCCAATAAAGTAAACTTCCCTGTTTTAAAATATTTTCCGACAATGCCTATCTTTACCGGCTTTTTGGTTTTTTTAATATTTTTTACCAAAGACCTCCAATTTTTTAGGTCTCTTTTTTTTCTTGGTTTTACATTCAACTTTCCTAAAATCCGATCCCCTAAATGTTCTTTTTCAAAATTAAGAGGAACCTCGTAAATACTATCAATGTCCGGGGCAGAAATAATATCTTTAACAGACATATTGCAAAAAATTGATATTTTCTTTTTTCTTGCCTCGTCCAAAGAAACGGCGGCGCGGGCTAAGATTATATTCGGCTGGATGCCAGCAGAATTTAAAGTCCTTGTGGCGTACTGAGTAGGCTTAGTTTTCATCTCACCAATCTTTTTTGGTATCGGCAAATAACTTACCAAAATAAAAAGGATATCTTTAGGATACTTAAGGCGCATCATTCTAGCCGCTTCTAAGAAAAGCATATTTTGATATTCCCCGACCGTGCCTCCAATTTCAATTAAAACAAAATCCGACTTGGTTTTTCTTCCCACCCGCTTGATTCTTGAAATTACTTCATTGGGAATATCAGGAACCACCTCTACGCACTTCCCCTTATAGCCCAAGTTTCTTTCCTTGTTTATTACCGACTGGTAAACTCTGCCAGTGGTAATATAGTTATCATCGTAAATATTTTCGTCTAAAAATCTTTCGTAATTTCCAATATCCTGGTCACATTCTATACCATCGTCAGTTACAAAAACTTCTCCGTGCTCAATAGGATTCATCGTTCCAGCATCGACATTAACATAAGGGTCAATCTTGATTGCCGTTACCTTAAATCCCCTACTCTTTAGTATTCTTCCTATAGAAGATACGGCAATTCCTTTTCCAATGCCAGACATAACTCCGCCCGAAACAAAAATATATTTTACTCTTGACATATTTTGCAATTTAAAAAAAATATAAAAGAGGAATGAAATAAAAAAGAGACACTAGCCATTTGGCTAGTGTCTCTTTTTTATTTTTCTTCCACTACAATAATTTTAACTTTAGCTTCTAAGTTATGAGGAAATTCCACAATTGTCCCATACTCTCCTATTTCTTTTATCGGTTTTTCTAATTCAATCTGATTTTTATTTATTTTGAACCCTAATTTTTTAAATTGCTCTAAAATCGTTTGAACGGTTATTTTTTCAAATAATTGCCCCTTTTTCCCTATTTTAACCGGGATTAAAAGTTCTATTCCGTCAATTTTGGCTACCGCTTCTTCGGTTTTTTTCAATTCTCCTTCTGCTTTCTGTTCAATAATTTCCTTTTGCATCGCCAGCCACTTCAAAGATTCTTCTGTCGCTTGTTTAGCTAAGTTTTTAGGAAACAAAAAATTTCTGGCATAGCCATTTTTGACTTCCTTGATTTCATATTTCTTTCCTATTTTTTCTATATCTTCTAATAGAATAATCTTCATAGGTTTTATATTAAATTAACGCTTATTTTATTTTACTTTATTCCTTTTATTGTTTCAATAGCATTATCAAGTTGAGGATCGCGTCCCTCTCTATAGTCCTCTTCGCTAATGCTTACTTCAATGTCTGGTTTCAATCCTTTGTCAGTAATCAACTCCTTTTTGGGCGTTAACCAATTAGCCACCGTAATTTTTAAACTGGAGCCGTCTTTTAAATTTTTTAGTTCCTGAACGCAACCCTTGCCAAAAGAAGTTTCCCCGATTAATCTTATATTCCTGTTGTCTCTTAAAGCCGCGGCCAAAATCTCAGAAGCCGAAGCCGAACCTTGGTTAATTAAAACAACCAACGGATAATCTGAAAACTGGGCATTGCCTTTGGATTTATAGACCTTTTCCTCTTGTTTTTTGCCAAAGTTTTCAATAACCACCGTTTGGCCTTTTTTCAAAAACCAGCCGGCGATATCCTGGGCTATTTCTAAATAACCCCCAGGATTATTTCTTAGGTCTAAAATTATTTTCTCGGCCGGGCTGTTTAAAATATCAATCGCCGCTTTTCTAAAATCAGAATCGGCTTTTTTGGAAAACTGATATAAATTTATATAAGCGATATCCCCATCTTCACTTGGTTCGTCGCTCTTTGACGATATTAATCTCCAGGTTAATGAAGGAACATCAATAACCGCTCTTTTAATCTTAATGTCCTTGGATGATTGCCAATCATTGCGCATTATACTTAAAGTTACTTCTGTTCCTTTGGGTCCTCTGATAAGGTTTACCGCCTCTTCAACGCTAAGGTCATTAGTTAAAATATCGTTTATCTTTATAATTTTATCACCTGGCCTCAATCCTGCTCTTTGGGCCGGAGTCCCTTCTAAGGGAGAGATAACCTGAAATTGTCCGTCTTTTATTCCCACCTCCATTCCTACTCCCTCAAAATGGCCATTTACGTCTTCTAAAAAAGTTTTTGCGTTCTTCGGGTCAAAGAAAACAGTATAAGGGTCTTTCAAGGAATTTACCATACCCCTTATTGCTCCGTAAATCATTTTTTGGGTGTCAAGGGCTTCCGGATTAACATAAGTTTTGTCAATTTCGTCCCAGGCCTCCCAAAAGAGGGAGAAGTTGACTTCTTCCGGAGGACAGGTTTGACAGACCACTTGAATTTTTCCCAGCCAAAAACCCAAACCAAAAACAACAAAAAATGAAATTATTATAAAAAATGAAGATATTTTCTTTTTCAATACAGACATATATTTGTATTATTCTTTATAGCAAAAAATTATCTTTTAATCAAATATCCGCTATAATTATGTTTACCGGGCCAATAAAATTGGCGAATTTAAAGTCATTGTAATAATGGGCGAAGTTAAAACAAATATTTTTAGTTATGAATTCGGGCATTATAATAAAAATCCGCGATATCTTACGTTTAAACAGTCCCGCTAAAAACGGGACTGTTTTTGTTTGAAAATTGTTAAACAATATCAGATTTTTTCATTGTAAATTTGCAATAATCCCCTATTTTAATGCTTTAAATGTTTTTTTTAATGCTTTGAGCCACTTTTTTAACCACTTGTTTATCAAAAACATTAGGGACAATTTTATCAAATTTTGGTTTTTTAATTATGGAGGCAATAGCTTTAGCCGTTTCCAACTTCATTTTTACGGTTACTTTTTTAATTCTGGCGTCTAAAAGCCCGCGGAAGATTCCGGGAAAGGCCAAAATGTTATTAATCTGATTGGGAAAATCGCTTCTGCCAGTGGCTACGATTTTAGCCCCGGCCTTTTTTGCTTTGTCCGGCATAATTTCCGGAACAGGATTAGCCATGGCAAAAACAATGCTGTTTAGAGCCATTGACGCCACCGATTTTGATTTCAGGACATTAGCCACGGAAAATCCGATAAAAACATCCGCCCCCTTAATCACATCTTCAAGACTTCCTTTTTGTTTTTTTAAATTAGTTGCTTTGGCGATTTCTTTTTTGGCCGGATTTAATTCCACTCGCCCCTGATAAATAGTTCCCTTTCTATCAATCAAAATAATATTTTTTGCCCTGTAGGCCAAAAGAAGTTTAGCCGTGGCAATCCCTGCCGCTCCGGCTCCGTTGATAATAATTTTAATTTCTTCAATCTTTTTTTTAACGATCTTTAAGGAATTGATTAAAGCGGCTAAAACAACAATGGCCGCGCCATGCTGGTCGTCGTGAAAAACAGGAATATTTAATTCTTCTATAAGGCGCTCCTCTATTTCAAAACAATCGGGCGCTTTAATGTCTTCTAAATTAATCCCGCCGAAACCCGGAGCCAGCAATTTCACTGTTTTAATAATTTCCTCATTATTTTGGGTATCAAGACAAATAGGATAAGCGTCTATGTTGGCGAATTTTTTGAAAAGCAGGCATTTGCCTTCCATAACCGGCAGAGCGGCTTGAGCGCCGATATTGCCTAAACCCAAAACTGCTGTGCCGTTGGTTACTACGGCAACACTGTTGCCTTTGATAGTGTATTTATAAGCGCTGTCTAAATTTTTAGCAATTTCAAGGCAAGGTCCAGCCACACCTGGAGTATAAGCGATACTTAAATCAGTTTTATTTTTGAGAGGCACCTTGGATTTGATTTCTAATTTACCTTTTTGTTTTTTATGCAATTCTAACGATTTTTTAAAATAGTCCATGCAGATTATATTACTTGTTTAAAGATTATATGTTTATACATTAACGAAACAAGGTTTTCCGATAGAAGCGGGACGAGGCAGGTTCTTGTTATTATAAATCTATTAATTTAAATACGCAACCGGTTTAAATATTTTTAATTTACTCAATCAATTTTCCAAATTAAAAAAGCCGGACTGCATTCTTGACGCGGTCCGGCATTAAATTTCAAATCTCAAAAGAAAAAAATTATTACTCTGGCCAAGGCCAGAGTTCATAATCTTCTCCTTTTTTTACGATCATCACCTGACGACCGCGAATAAAAGAGGTTGAGCTCCTTAATAAGAGAGGAATTGTTATCCTCCTTTTTTTTAATTCTCTGATATATAAATTTCCCGTCAGATTTTCGAAACCTTCTCCCAAAGGTCTCATTTTAATACATCCCTCCTCGTTGACCCCTAATAAAACCCCAGTTTCAAACTCTTTTTTCAATGGAGCAGGGATATTTAGGCGCCATTTTGCATCCACCTTTCTTAGTCCTTTCTGTTCGTCCATAATAAACCTCCTTTTTGTTATTCCAAGAGTTTTCTTATAATTTCATGGAGATTCTTAATCTTGAACGGTTTGCCTATCACCGCATCGGCTAAATGACCGGCCGGTACGTCAAATATTGTACCAGTCATGATAATAACCGGTAGTCCTGCTTTTCTTTTTTTTGCTTTCATAGTAAGCTCTGCGCCGTTTATTCTGGGCATATTAATGTCGGTTATCAATATGTCCGCGTCATCAAGGTAATATCGGAGAGCCTCCTCTCCATTGTCGCAAAAGATTGTCTGATACCCAAGTATTTCCAACATATCCCCAAGCGGTCTTCTTACATTCTCTTCGTCATCAACCACCAAAATCGTTTTTTTTGTCCATTTCTTCCTTCCTTCTTAAAAATTTTTATTGTTAAACAACTAATTTAGATATTACTATATTTAATCTAATCTGTCAATTAGAGAATAATATCAGGAGAATTTAAACAGGCTCGAAAAATTTTTCGAGCCTGTTTAAATCAAAATCCTTGTTTAGAAAATTTTTAAGAAAACAAATTTTAAAATTCTAATTCAAGAATATATGATTCTGCCTTATGTTTGAGATGAATGCCTTAACGAATTAAGGTTATTCCTATTCTCCTTTCAGCTTCCTTCTTAGGTTTTGGAGGACTTCAGCGGCAACTTCTTTTCCGCCCAAACCAAAAGCTAAACCGCCGGCAATGACAATCAATCCTATCATTCCTTGCACTATAATATGAATTAGCGAAGGAGTTACCTTTAATTGGACTAGAATGGCCAAAATCGCAAATATCCAAATTGACCATTTTACGATTACTCCAACCAAATGTCCATATCCAATTCTTGCGCTTTCAACCGCAGCTCGAACTACTTTTTCCAAAATATCGGCAATAATTACGGCCGCTACAAAAATAGCAGAGGCAACAATTACATTAGGAAGATAATTCAATACATTTTCCAAGAAAGAAGCGAATTGGACAAGCCCCAAAATCTCAACAGCTGCTAAAAGAAAAACAATCACTAAAATCCATTTGAAAATGGCGCCGATAAAAGACGAAACATCAACTTTAATTTCCGCTTTTTCCAACGCTCTTTTCCAGCTGCCTTTTTCAAAAATCCGGTCAAGTTTAATTCTTTTTAAAATTTCGGATGTTATTTTACCAACAGCGACCGCGATAATCCAGCCAATCAAAAATACAATGATTGCCCCGATAATCTTTGGAGTAAAATCTACAAAACCAACCCAAAGTCCTCTAATCGCATCGCCGGTTAATTGAATCCAATCAGTAATCATATGTTTAATTATCAATTATTTTAATGGATTCGACCTTTTTATTTCGGAACATAAATACCTCGCCGCTCTGCGGCGGAGTAGTTCGTCTTATAACTTTAAATTTCTTGCTTATTATCATATAATAATAATGTATAATAATATTATATAATAATATCAAAAAATAAGAAAGAATACCCTGTGAATAACTCAAATTAGGAAATAAAAATAAAAGTGTCATTATTATTATAATTTTATGAAAATAAAAGAATATAAAAAACATTGCTTGGGGATAAAGTTCTCCATAAAAGATAACAACAAAGAAATCGGAAGAGCTTATTTATATATAATGCGCAATGATTTGCATTCAGAGCCATTTGGATTGATGGAAGATGTATTCATTGATGAATCTTACAGGGGTAAAGGAATAGGCGCAAGATTAATTAAGCGTTTGATAAAAAAATCCAAAGAGATGAAATGTTATAAGCTCATTGCCACGAGCCGATATTCCCGACCAAGAGTCCATAAACTTTACAAAAAACTGGGATTTAAAGATTACGGAAAAGAATTTAGGATAAATTTTTAGGTCCTTTTAAATTTGCTTGGATAAAAACAAACATTAAAAAAACATCCCGCTAAAGTGGGATGTTTTTTTATAGAATATACTGAAATTAATGCGAACTTATTTTAAATTTAAACTTTCTTAATTTCCTGTGTTGTGTTTATTTGCTAATGCCGTAAGAGCGTGTTCAGCTAATTTAGTATACTCCTTGGGCTTTAGGTAAAATTCATTATGAGTACCTTTTACTGAATAAAAACCGTCTAGTTGATCAGTTTTGGCAATTTTCTGAACTCTATCCATAGGGAAGGCCTTATCATCTACAGAGTGAATAATTGAAATGCCAATACCCTGTTTTTTCAGTTGTTGTAAAAGCTTATGAATTTGAGAGTCGGAAATAGCGAATACTTCTTTAATAGCTCCTAGAGGATCTGATCTTATTGATTTCCCACCTTCCCAAAAGGCTTTCAAAGTGGGTTTTAGATAGTCTTTATCTTTTGCGCATTTAACAACTTGTTTTATGATATCTTTTGAAAAATCAACTAATAGACGCCCAATATTATCTTTGCCTATCATTCCTCCCGGATTGACAAGGACAATATTTCTGAACTTTTCGGGGTATAGTGTTGCTGCGATAGATAAATAAATTCCAGCTTCAGAATGACCCACCGCATCTATTTTATCAATACCTTTCTTTTCAATAATTTCAATGAGTGCTGCGACTTTTTTTAATTCAACAGTGGGATAATTTTCGTCTTTTTCAGTTTTTATCCCGTGAGGAGAGTCTATAGAAATAGTTCTTCTCCCTAATTTTGCCATTGTTAATATATTATCTTTAAATACTTCGAGGGTTGCGTTCCAACCCGGAGCAATCACAACAGGTGTTTTCTCCTTTTCTTTTTCTGGACACACATCAACTATTTCCAATTCTTGTTCGAGTACTTCTATTTTTTCTCGATTATCAAATTGATTCTCTATGGATGGTTTTTCTTCTATAGTAATATTTTCTATACTCATAGTTTAAATAATTAATTGCCAAAAGAAACGCAAAAATTCGACCTTTCATTCTTATTTTACTATAAGAAATTGAGTATGAGAAGAGGAATTACTAATAAACTCTTAAAAAAATGTGTGGACCCGGCCGGACTTGAACCGGCCCGCCTAAATTTTGGACCCGAGCGGATTTGAACCGCTAACTTCCTCATTGCAAATGAGGTGCTCTACCATTGAACTACGGGCCCTTTTAAACATCCAATTATTAAGGCGCTTGCCAGTCGTAATTCGGGGATAAGGTTCTCAGTACTCCGTATCCAATAGAAAATTAAAATCACTTCCAGTGTTTTAATTTTTTATATGGGCGCGGAAGGAATCGAACCTACTGCCTCTTCTTTATCAGAGAAGCGTTCTACCAGTGAACTACGCGCCCTAATTTCTATTTTTAAATACTTTTATATAAATTTTAATATAAAATATCAACAAAAACAAGAGGGCTATAAAAGACCTCTTGTTTTTGTTGGATTCTATTAGATAAATTTGATTCTTTAAAGTTGTTCCGATTAGAGTAAAGCCGATTTTTATGGTATTTCGGCCAAAACCATTAAGATTGAAAAGAGAATTCTCGCTTTTCAACCGTAGCCGACACTAATTAGATAAAAATCTAATTTAAATAAGAAATGATCTACCGACAGGTTCTCCTACCGGTGCCTTGTTCATGTTTATCCCTATATCGCTATAGAGCATGGACTATATCACCATCCTCTTTCTTAAAGTTTTTATCTTTCTTGGATGCCAAGAATTGATTTTTGTCACAAATTTTCTTTGATAATCTGCTAATATATACATTCTCCAATATTTTGGATCTACTTTTTTGCTTGGATTGTGAATTTTTCCGGTTTCTATCTTTAAATCTTTTAAAATCTTTTTTAACTTTTCTAATTTCTTTTTGTCTTTTTGGGTCAGCTGGATATAAAACCTTGCTTTGCTATTTCTGGGTATGCCACCTTCCGCATCAAAAAATCCTCTTATGTAACCGATCTTTTCTTCTTTGGCAATTAATCGTAAAGGGTCAAATTTGAAGTCTAAGAAATCTGCTAATGTTTCTATGACATATACTTTTCTATTCGAACCTTCTTTATAAATCCAGGAATTATATCCAAGTTCTTTGAACAATTTCTGTAAAATTTTTAACCACTCAGTACCTTTTTGTGAAATTCTAAACCTCTTATTACTGCTGAATGTACCATCATGCAGAGTTCCAAGAAGATAAGCTTTAATAACTTTTTTAGAAAGAGGAGCTCGGCGTGTAGTCTCTGAAGGGTCATCCCGCAAATGCGGGAGACTTCCCTGCTGATTGTCTGCACTAGAAGCATTTTTACTCATATTAAATCATTTTAACATAAGTAGCTCTAGATTCACAGATTTTCCAGCATATAGCCAAGTTTTTCTTCAAGAATTACTTCTTAAAGGTCGCAACAGATAGATTATCTCAACGACTTCGTCCCTCTTACTGAATCTGCCTTAGGTCCCGCTAAAAAAAAGCAGGAACTTCGGGCATTCCCAGCTCGCTTGACGTGACGGGCGAATGTTCTCTGGAAACTCAGAGTTGACGTTCCCGACCCTAAACCATCTTACGATGGTCGGGCTGGCCGATCATCACGTATTGCGTGATATAGGCCACCGTACATGCGGATTTCCCGCATACGGCGAGCTCTAATGCATTTTTTGTTTAAGTCGATATAAACTTACTAATCCTAATTTAGTTAGATGCTTTCCTTTTTTAATATCTTTCATTATCTTGCAAAAAATTTCAAAATCTTTTCTTTTTGAAGTTAACTTTAATTGATATTTCTCGAAGAACGGAATGATAATCTTTTCTAAATCATCGCGATTCACCACTTCATAGCGATAACAATCCTGATGATTTTGCCGCCTATCTTTCTGGAAATATACATTTCCACATTTAAAGAAACTTTTCAATTCATAAAGAATGCTTTTATCTTTCTCAACAAGTTTTAAGTAAAACCTTGGTTCTGCTCTAACTCTTCTTTTTACATTCTTATTTGAATCAGGATTCTTAATATAGGCAGTAAAACTTCCTTCCCCATCCACTAAACCAATAATATAATTAGGATTTAGCATAGCATTAGAGAGGATCCTTCTCCCGCTTTTAGCGGGATACTATAATCCAGCTGACTTCTGACGCAGCGTCAGTTTCATTATACTGCATCAGATCTCCCTGGGTCAATACATAAACTATTCCTGACATCCCAAATTGAGCTTTTAGATATAATCTTCTCCACGCTCACCACCCATTCGTGGATCGATTAGCTCTTTGAGGCATGGGATCCGAATCCCATGTCCTAATAATTCGGGCTATCATTTATTTCCAGATCCTTCGCCATTTACCTCGCGATAAATGACTATCTTTCAACTACATCCCGCTTTTTCAGCGAGAGAAGAGATTTTAACTCCTTAGTTTAATTCAAGATTGTATATTTTTATACAATAACGAATCAAGATTCCCCGCCTTGGCGGGGGTTCTTATGTATCTGCCAGGCGCGTTTATTGGTGAGTACAAGCCTCAGGAACATATTCATCGCCACATAGCTGATTGGCGATTACTAGCGATTCCAACTTCATGAGGTCGAGTTGCAGACCTCAATCCGGACTAAGAGACCGTTTGATGGGATTACCTCCGCCTTACGGCTTCGCCCATTGTCGGTCCCATTGTATCATGTGTGCAGCCCAGGGCATCAAAGGGCCATGCTGATTTGGCGTTATCCTCACCTTCCTCCTAATTTCTTAGGCAGTCTCCCGCGACACTTAAAACGCGGGATAAGGGTTGCGCATGTTACCCCATTTAAGGGTGCACCTCAAGGCACATGCTGACGACAACCATGCAGCACCTGTTCCGTTTTCCTTGTGGGAAATTCCACTTTTCGGCGGAATTTAAACGGAATGTCAAGCCCTGGTAAGGTTCTTCGTTTGTTGTCGAATTAAGCCACATGATCCACCGCTTGTGTGAGGCCCCGTCTATTCCTTTGAGTTTTAGCCTTGCGGCCGTACTTCCCAGGCGGGACACTTAACGCGTTAGCTTCGCCACTTGAAGGGTCGACACTTCAAATAGCTAGTGTCCATCATTTACGGCGTGGAGTACAAGGGTATCTAATCCTTTTCCATGCCCACGCTTTCGTTCCTCAGCGTCAGGGTCACCCCAGCTGAATGCCTTCGCTTTCGGTGTTCCGGTCGATATCAACGGATTTCACCCCTACACCGACCGTTCCATCAGCCCCTAATGCCCTCTAGTAAGATAGTATTCCTGGCATTCCCTTGGTTAAGCCAAGGACTTTAACCAAAAACTTATCTTGCCGCCTACGAACGCTTTACGCCCAATAAATCCGGATAACACTTGAGGATCACGTATTACCGCGGCTGCTGGCACGTGATTAGCATCCTCTTATTCATCAGGTACCTTCATCCCGCTAAAAGCGGGATTATTCCCTGATAAAAGCTCTTTACACCCCGAAGGGCTTCTTCAAGCACGCGGTGTCGCTTCGTCAGGCTTTCGCCCATTGCGAAATATTCTCGACTGCTGCCTCCCGTAGGAGTAGGGTCCGTGTCGCAGTACCCTTGTTGGGGAACACACTCTCATATCCCCTACCCGTCATAGCCTTGGTAAGCCATTACCTTACCAACAAGCTGATAGGCCGCAGACTAATCCTAAAGCGAAATCCCGCTAAAGGCGGGAAAACCTTTACCCTGCTAAAAGCAGGGAACTATTGGGTATTGCCTCGGATTTCTCCGAACTATCCCCATCTTTAGGGTATATATCTACGTGTTACTAACCCGTTCGCCATGCTCCCGCTAAAAGCGGGGGCATTCGACTTGCATGCCTTATCCACACCGCAAGCGTTCATCCTGAGCTAGGATCAAACTCTCAAAAAAGATTTAAGTTGTTGGATTAAAGAAAAATAAAATTCTTTAATCTTTAATCTAAAATCTGAAATAATCGGAACAACTCTAAAAAACCAAATAAATAATAATGAATTTATTTTATGTAAGCTTAATTTCAATTTTCAAAGAACTTTCCAATACTTGCCCGATGGGCAAAAAAACAACCGCGAAGACATCTAATTTATTTAGATACCTTCGCGGGCATTTTTCAATGCCTTTATTTTTTTAGGTCTACATAAATTTTTTTTATTTTTTAACTATCTTTATTCTACTTTTTTAAAAATTCTTGTCAATCCCGTAGTAGAAATTTGACAAGTGTTTTACTATGTAAAACACTTTTTACCGAAAGTAGTCAAATTTTCACTAACGGGGTCAACCCTTCAATTTAAAAGCCAGCGGTCGGATTCGAACCGACAACCCACGCCTTACAAAGGCGTCGCTCTTCCGTTGAGCTACGCTGGCGCCAAACCGTAGAACTCTGTTTTTACTTTTTCTTTCTTATTTTCTTCCAATAATCATCTGAGAAATCATCTCTTTCCTTAACAGACCTTTGGCGCAACTTAGTTAGCCAAGCGCTTGTTTTGTTGTCAGTTTTTAATGTCAAGATTCTAATCTTTGAAAGTAATTTTTGCAATAAAACTTCGGGAGAAAACAATTTAAAGATATTGTTCTTTTTTGCATTTTTTTTAATTCCTTCTAAAATTTTTGCGTTCTCAAATTCTTCTACTGGCAATTCTGCCAAAACAGGAATTTTTTTAAATATAATCACGCTCATACCAGCAAGACCGACAAATAAGATAATTATGGCAGATAGTTCAATCATAATTTTGAATTTTGAATTTTGAATTTTGAATCAATTTAGAATGACGAAATTTTGAATGAATTAATAAGTGAAATAAATTTGTTTCAAAATTAAGTCATTGGGTCATTAGGAATTCAGTCAAAATTCAAAATTCAAAATTCTTCCATTTATATCTCGTATCTTGTAAATTTCTTCACTGTAATGTTTTCTCCCAATTTAGCGATATACTCGTCAATAAGTTCTTTAACGGTTTTAGTTTCGTCTTTTACCCAGGATTGAGATATTAAAGAAACCCCTGCTTTGTATTTTTTAATTTTTCCGTCTATAATTTGAGCAACAAGCTTTTCTGGCTTTCCGGAATTTTTAAATTGTTCTTGATATATTTTTTTCTCGCCATCAAGAAAATTCTCCGGTATGTCTTTTTCGGTCAAAAAAAGCGGTTTCATTGCCGCAATCTGGAGACAAATTTCATGGGCTAAATTTTGGAAATCTTTTGAACGGGCGACAAAATCGGATTCGCATCTCAGATTTAATAAAACCCCGACTTTTTTATTCGGGTGAATGTAATCATCAATTATTCCTTCTCCTGTCTCTCTTTCTGATTTTTTATCGGATAATTCTTTCCCCCACTCTCTTAGTATTATTTTTGCCTTTTCTATATCTCCGTTCGCTTTTTCAAGCGCCTTTTTACATTCTGAAACAGATATGCTCGTTTCTTGGCGAAGCTGTTTTATTTGGTCAATAGTTACCATAAATTTTGAAACTCGAATTTTGAATTTTGAATTTTGAATAAATAACTTAATTTTGAATGTTTTAATGAATAAAGAAGAATTTTGTTTCGAAATTAAATCATTAAGTCATTAAAAATTTAATCAAAATTCAAAATTCAAAATTATAAACTCTGTTAATTATTTAACCTTCGCTTTTAGTATCACTTCTTTAACCTTTTCTAAAATGTATTTCACCGAACTGATGGCGTCGTCGTTCGCTGGGATTAAATAATCAACCAGTTCCGGGTTAATATTAGTGTCTGCGATTCCGATAACAGAAATTTTTTTTCTCTTTGCTTCCCGAATCGCTAAATCATTTTTCCTCATATCCATAACAAAAACAACGTCCGGGATGTTTTCCAACTTTTTAATTCCTCCGAATTTAATCTCCAAATCTCTTATTTCTTTATCTATTTTTGCCCTTTCTTTTTTTGTATAATTCGTTAATTCTTTTAAATCTTTAAAATACTCTATCCGCTTTTTAATCGTGGCGAAATTGGTAATCGTTCCACCGATCCATTTTTCATTTACATAGGGAAGGTCGCATTCTTCGGCAATCTCTTTCACTAATCCTTTGGTCTGAATTTTTGTTCCTACTAAAAGTAAAACTTTATTTTCAGAAACAAGTTTTTTAATAAATTCCAGAGTTTTTTTAAATTCTTCTGCGGTTTTTTCAAGGTCAATAATACTAACATTGTTTTTCACTCCGGACATATAACGCTTCATTTTGGGATTAGTTCGGGAAGTCCGATGCCCAAATTGCAAACCCGCCTCTGCCATTTCTTTAATGTCTATATCGAAATCCTCTTTTGCTTTCTTTTTCTCTTTTGTTTTTTTTGTTGCCAGCATAATAATTTTGGTATTTATATGTAAGATTTCTTAGTCTTGTTTACATTTTACTCGCCATTTTCTTATTCCAACAAATTACAAACAACGCGGTTATTTCTTAGTACAAGTATAACAAGTTTAAATTTTAAATCAATAGTTGACACGATATCACCCATTTTGGGTTCCTATTCCTAAATTGTATGGTATGGAATCAAAAAAAATATCCCTGCCGGAGACACAGTATCTCACGACAGGGATTGATTGTAATCTCTGATATTCTAAAATATCAGAGACTTATTTGTTCTCGCACCACTTCCTGGCATTCTGAAACATTCGCAGCCAGGGTGATGCTTTAAGAACATTATTCATTTTTTTCGGTATCCAGGCCCACTGCCATTTAAGAAATGTCCTTTCCGGATGAGGCATCATAGTAAGATGCCGTCCGTCAGGAGTAGTTAATCCCGCAATACCGAGAGGAGAACCATTTGGATTAAAAGGATAATCTTCCGTAGGCCTTCCGGCATCGTCGCTAAAAACGATGGGAGCAAGGCTTTTTTCAATTACCCCGTCCATAACAGACTTATCAGGAAAATGAAGTTTTCCTTCACCATGGGCTACCCAGATACCGATGACCGATTCCTCCATACCCTGAAGCATAATTGAAGGACTGGAGAGAATCTTTATTGTTGACCATCGCGATTCAAATCTGTTTGATGTGTTTTTAATAAACCTTGGCTGTTTTTCGTCAGGTATTCCGGACCAAGGTACCCAGCCCAAAAGAGCGAAAAGTTGACATCCATTACAGACCCCCAAAGAAAATGTGTCAGGGCGATTATAAAAATCGTCAAACATTTCCTTTAGTCTTTTATTAAATCTAATGGTGGCGGCCCACCCTTTGGCGCTTTCAGGCACATCAGCGTAAGAGAATCCGCCGACAGCGACTAAACCTCTGAACCGATCCAGACTAATCCTATTTTCTATCAGATCGGTCATAGTAATATCCCAGGGTTTAAACCCAGCCGCGAAAAACGCCGATGTCATTTCTCGGTCGCCGTTACTGCCTTCTTCTCGGAGAACAATAACTTCCGGTTTTGCTTTTCGGTTGAGAATTTCTGGAGCAGTAGGTTTCGGCTCAAATCTTACTTGATATTCGGGAATTTCGCGTCTGAATATATTCCTTTTTTCTTGGTCAGCACAGTCAGAATTCATCTGTAATCGTTCAATTTGATATGAGGTTTCTTCCCACCATTGGCGAATGGTTTCCATACTCATTTCCAACACAGGCTGGAAACCGTAGGTAACAATAATATCCTTTGCGTTCGTGGTTTTCCCAATGACAGCTGCTGTACGAAGATTGAAAAAATGAAGATGGAAAGAATTCAACACAGAAAATACTTTCCCAATGTCTTTAGAATAGCATTCAAGAACCAAACCTAACTCTTCAGAGAACAACCTTTCAAAGACACTCCCTTGCCCACCAATGTGAACTTTCAATCCGCAGTTTCCGGAAAAAGCCATTTCCAGAAGAGTTGTGATAATTCCGCCGTCGCTGACATCATGGCCGGCTAAAATCACGTCATCGGAGATCAATTCTTGAACAGCCAGGAAAGCGGCTTTAAGCAGTTCCGGATTTTCTATATCCGGAGATTGGTTGCCGACCTGGCCGTAGACTTGGGCTAGTACTGAGCCACCGAGACGGGCTTGCTCCATCGAAAGGTTGATAAAAACCAGTTCGCTTTCTTCTGGAGCTTTGATATCAGGAGTGATAACTTTCCTAATGTCCGACATGGGAGCATAAGCGGAAACAACCAGTTCGCGGGGAGATTTTACTATTTCATTGTCGATTCTGGTTGCCATAGAGAGACTGTCCTTACCGCCATCAACCGCTATGCCTAATTGAATCATTATATCTCTCATAGCGGTCGCCGCATCGTAGAGAGCGGCACCTTCACCGGGAAGCTTCGGAGCCCACATCCAATTGGCCGAACATTTGATATCATGCAAATTACTGATTTTTGCCCAGACCAAATTAGTCAGAGCTTCGCCGACTGCCATACGAGCACCGGCTTTTGGGTTTAAAATCATCTTTATCGGTTGTTCGCCAATAGACGTAGCCGCGCCGGTTAACCCGAAATGACTTTGAGCAATAACCGCGACATCAGATACAGTCAATTGAAGGAAGCCACAGCATTGCTGTTGGGCAATCAGTCCAGTCACGCTTCTGTCAACCTTGTTGGTCAGAAATCTTTTTGAACCAACCGCCAGATTTCTCAAAACCCGATAAAGCGCTTCTTTAACTGTCAGGTTTCCTGGCAGTTTTACGGGATTAAAAGATTGACTGATATGTCGATCTTTAAAGGTTTTTTGAGGAATGTTGCTTAGGACTTTGCCTAAGTCAAGGTTGACTGGAGTGGAGCCGTCCTCTTCATCGTAAACGATGAAACGGCCGTCTCCGGTAACTTCACCAAGAATTTCGCAATTAACCTTTTCTCTTATACAAATTGCTTGAAATTCGTTGATTCTGTCTGGTGAGATAATAAATCCGCATCGTTCCTGATATTCGGCAATCCAGATTTCCAAAACAGACATCGTCGGGTCGCCTAATTTAATCTTTCTTAAGTTGATGCGTCCGCCGGATATTCCAACGAGTTCCTTGAGAACATTGCCCGATCCGCCAGCGCCTTGGTCGTGAATACTGATGATTGGATTGTGATTTTCCATTTCTACACAGGTCCTGATAGCTCGATTCATCTTCTGTTCCATTTCCGCGTCGCCGCGTTGAACTGCGTTAAAATCCAATTCCTCTTCATTTTCTCCCTGAAGCATACTAGAAGCAGCGCCACCGCTGACGCCGATCCGATAAGCCGGACCGCCGATTTGGACGATAAGCATCCCTTTTTGCGGTTCGTCTTTTTCGATATGGCGTTTGTCGATCTGACCGATTCCGCCAGTAAACATCAATTTTTTGACCCACCCCCAACGCTCGCCGTTAGGAAGTTTTTGATCAAAAGATCTGCTAAAACCGAGAATGACTGGTTCGCCAAACTTATTGCCGTAATCACTTGCTCCATCGCTTGCCCGTATTTCTACTTTAAGCGAAGGGGCGAGATTGGACGGATAAGGGAAACTTCCATCTTCCCATGGGAGATCGTATCCAGGGATAAGTAGGTTGGCAACGCAATATCCGGCTGTTCCAGCAACTACTAAAGCGTCTTTGCCCGTTGCCTGAATGTCTCGAATTCTTCCCCCTGTTCCGGTTTCCGCTCCGGGAAAAGGAGCTATGCCGGTAGGGAAATTATGCGTTTCGGCGGTAAAGATAATGTGATAGGTAAACCTTCTCTTTTCGAAAGCCGATGGTTTTCCCGGCTTCTCGGGCACAATGGTCCAGCAGTCGTACCCTCTAATACCGCTGGAATTATCCTTAAAGGCAATGATGCTGTTTGAAGGATTAGCTTTGAGAGTGGACTGAACAATTTCCAAAAGCGTTTCTGATATAGTGATCCCGTCAATTATCTGTTGTCCTTTGAAATAACCGTGCCGTGAATGCTCACTATTGGCGTTGTCAAGGTCTTTAATCTCGACCATCGTCGGATTCCGTTCTTCTTGCTTGGCGAAGTATTGGTAGTAAAAGTTTCGGTCCCATTCGTCCATCGCCAGGCCAGGAATTTCCAGTAGTGCGTCAGGGCCCTTTTCTACTAATGGTATTTTATAGAAGGACTCCGGAGAAATTCCGGTCTCAAAGGTTTTAAGCGGTTCAGGATAAAGGCATTCAGTCATACGGTCATGATTTTTTGCGACAAACTCTGCTTCATCCACGTTTTGAGAAAGTAAATATCTTCGGGCTCTTTCAACACGGACCACCTTATTTAATCCACAGTTATGGCAAATTGCCGTAAAATTGGTTGAATAGGCGGTCGCGAAGTTCATTCGCGGACCCAACTCAACAATCCGTTTTTTGGGGCTATAGGTTGTTTTTGATGTAATCGTTTTCGGGATAAACCCATCGGCCAAAAGATGCCGGAGTATTATCCGTTCCTCGGGGGTTAATGGTTTGGTTGTTTCAACATAGAAACAAAATTCCATTAGTCCGTTGGCTTTTCTGTAAAATTTTTCCATCTTTTCCTCCTTTCCTTGTTATGCTAAATATTCTTAATTTAGCGATTTTAAAAGAGCATACCTCTTCTTCAATATACAATATATTAACACATCTATCTAAAAAATCAAATATTTGTATCAATTATGCGATATAATATATCTTTTATTCAATGATACACTGAATATCTGTCGCATAATAAACTTCTGTCGCATAATAAAATATCGTTAAATATGGCTATTGATTTTTTCAAAATCTTCTGATAGTATTGTAATTGTAATAAGAAACCCAAACATGAAAAAAAATATACATCCAATATATTATAAAAACGCGCAGGTTATTTGCGCTTGCGGAAATACTTTTAGCGTTGGTTCAACTAAAGAACATATAGAAATAGAAGTTTGTTCAAAATGCCACCCTCTTTATACGGGAAAAGAAAAAATTGTTGATACTATGGGAAGAATTGAAAAATTTAGAAAGAGAGCAATGAAAAAAGAAATATTAACGAAAAAGAAAAGAAAATAAAGTAGTTTTTGTTAAGTGGTAGAAATTGAATCAATCAAAAAAAATTATGAAGATATCTTATCCCAACTCAGCGACCCGGGTGTGATTTCTGATTGGGAAAAATTTGAGGAACTGTCAAAAATGAAAAAAGAGTTAGAAAAAATAATTGAGAAAGAAAAAGAAATCAAAGAAATCAAAAACCAAATTGAAGAAAATAAAACAATTTTAAAGACCGAAGAGGATAAAGAACTTGTTTCTTTGGCTGAGACAGAAATTGGCCAGTTTCAAGAAAAAGAAAAAATTTTAGAAAAAGAGCTAAGAAGGTTATTAGAAAACGACAATTTTTCTTCTCCTCGTCTTAAAAACCCCGCTTTTAGCGGAATTACAACGAACACGGCGGTAATTATTGAAATACGAGCCGGGACCGGCGGCCAGGAAGCCGCTTTATTCGCCGGAAATTTATTCAGGATGTATTCTAAGTACGCCATTTACAAAAATTGGAAAGAAAAAATCTTAGATTCTCATCCAACCGGGCTCGGCGGTTTTAAGGAAATAATTTTTGAACTGAATACTTCCTCGCCAAAGACAGTTCGTCAAAATAGGGCTATAGCCCGACAAGAAGAGGATAAAGATATTTTCTCCAAAATGAAATATGAAGCGGGAGTTCATCGAGTTCAAAGAATACCGGAAACGGAAAAATCAGGAAGAATTCATACTTCAACCGCTACAGTAGCTGTTCTTCTTAAGCCAAAAGCGACAGAAGTTAAAATCAAACCAAACGAAATAAAAACTGACTTCTATCATTCCTCGGGACCAGGGGGACAAAACGTCAATAAAAGAATGACTGCGGTAAGAATCACTCACCTGCCAACTGGTTTAATTGTTGCGTCGCAAAATGAGCGAAATCAACTTCAAAATAAAGAAAACGCTCTCTCAATTTTAGCGGCTCGGATCTTAGAAAAGAAAGAAACAGAATCTCAAGCGAAAATAGGAGATAAAAGAAAAGCCCAGATTGGCTGGGCAAAAAGAGCGGAAAAAATTAGAACTTATAATTTTCCCCAAAATAGAGTAACTGACCACCGAATCAAAAAAAGCTGGCATAATATTGAAGAAGTTATGGAAGGAAAATTAGACAAAATAATAGGAGATTTGCAGAAAAATTTAAAATAAAAAAACGAAAATCGGATTTCTACCCTTTTAGATAAAAAAAACGTAAAAAAGAGACACGTCCATTTTTAAAATTTAAAAATGGACGTGTCTCTTTTCTATTTATTAAAATATCAAGTTTTCGCAATCAGAAGACATAGTTTCATTATCTATAAAAGTTTGAATACAGGAAGCTCGAGGATTAATATAGTTTGTAAAATACCAGTCATATTGAGATGAATAAGAGCCATGTAGATATTTCACAGCCGCTATCCATTCAGCGTTATATGTTTGCTTTGCGGCGCCATTACTTCTTAGTAATAGCCCGGCCGCTAAAAACGCGTCTAAGGGTTTCCAAGGGTCAGCCGGTTTTCCGGTAATGGATTCTACTTGTTTTCCATAACTACAAGAAACCCAAGTGGTAGGCATAAACTGAGCCGGTCCCATCGCTCCCCCATATCCTACATAATCAGGCGAAGGACAAGATACCAAGGTGCTATAAGCATTTCTGTTGGGTAACTCCCCGCAAATAGCAAAGAAATCATCTACATCTCCTTTTCTTCCGTTTAAACCCATTGGTTTCATTACTCGAGAGATAGCCTTACCTGTTGAAGCTATTACTCCTGCTCCGGTTTCTTTATTTTTTAAATAGCATTGGCCTACATTCCTGCCCAAAGCAGATTCGCCGCTAATTAGACCCACTAAGAAAGCAGGCCTAACGCCAGTTTTAGTTTCTACATATTTAGCAATCTCTATAGCTTGGCCTAAATTAATTTGTTGGTCTTCTGGCAATCCAACTAACTTAAGAATTTTTGCTTCTATCTCAGCCGCTTTTTTTTCCGTTGCTTGTTTTTCTTTCAATTGTTTTTGATATTCTGTTTGAGTTATTCCTAAATAATATTCTTGTTCTTCTTTTATTTCAGCACTTTCGTTTTTTTGGAGAGAGTAAAGTTGAATTGTCTGTCCCAAATCGGTCTTTTCTTCGCCTAATGATTGTTTCTGACATTCTA
>Ga0307431_1000512_pt1 | contig 26091 bp, 13 predicted proteins | sample SalMarWE160170MG_FD_202155 | JGI IMG/M metagenome (GOLD analysis project Ga0307431, IMG submission 202155) | Salt marsh sediment microbial communities from the Plum Island Ecosystem LTER, Massachusetts, United States - WE1603-170 | ecosystem: Environmental > Aquatic > Marine > Intertidal zone >...
ATTCAACTTCTTTGAGAATCCGGAATACCTGCGCCTCCGAATACCTTCTTGTTTTCACGATTACCTCCTGTTCTTATTCTACAGGAGTCTCGCATTTTAAGTGGACCTATTTTCGGGGGGCAGGCCAGCTTGACATCAATTAGGAAATCTTTTTGTTGGATTTAATTATAGTAATTACTTGTTCGAGGAGAGTCATATGTTCAGAATAGTCGTAGCCGAGTCACTTTAATATATTACCGAATGGCTGATCCCAATCATTCCTAACTTTAATATCAAGAAAATCGCGGGAGCAGGGAACGAATTCTTCTTCTGTAGGAGGATTTCCAATATCGGTAATATCAACTAGCTTAATCTCTTTTAATATATGCCCTAAGTCACGATAATCTCTTTCCCAGTCTTTGTAGGTCCTGTCGCCCCTCAAGTGATTAGGCATATCGAGCAATATCGCGCGTAACATATAGTCTAAGTTTTTAATATTCGAAATTGTCGCTTGCTTCTGTTTAATCAATAAAATAATCTTCACTGTTAAGCGTATTAGAGCTTGTGTTGCTGGGTGATCTAGATTGATTACATCGTCTTCGTAGGCAAAGTATTTATCAAATGGTTTTGGGAATTGGGCAATCTTAGTGGAATATTGATTCATTCCTAAGAATTCAGACATCTTGTTAAAAAGTAAAACTCGCTCATTTCCTTTTATTCCTACCGGATTTTCTACTGCTTTTTTAAGAATCTGCTCTATTTTCTTATTGCTCGGTTCGTTATCTACTTCCATTGGGGACCAAACTTCCTGCAATAACGGAGGATTTCCCTTCCATGGCGGGCTTAAGAAACGAACGCCACTGAATTGATGGGTAGTTCCCAGTGGCCATCTCACAAATTCAAGAATGGCTTTCAGGGTTTCACTGGTATGTGACCATGTAGCAAAATCCACTAAGCATTGACCACCTATCCAATTTGCGAGTATCGTTTCAAATTTCTCATTGTTCAAAAGATGTTGCATTCTATCATTAAAGATTCTTGTGAGTGGCTTAGGGGCTAAAAGAATATCGCTATTTGCTACTTCTGGCCAGAGTTTGATTTGTATCTTTCCTCCGTTTTCTAAAAATGGAATAGGCCAATATTCTGTGGGAAAGATGTTCCATAATCGGTTTACAGATACATTATGAAATACAATAAAACGAGCCAACTGTGCTAATCGGTCCAGTGGCGGCAGATCGATTAATTCCTTGAAGTATTTTCTGGCTAAACACTGTAGATGTGCTTCGAATATAGGCCCAGCCCAACTATTACTAGATCCAATGACTTTGGTTCTCGCTAAATCAAGATGCTCAGTGCGTGATTTTGGTATATTGATTACTAATTGTGAAGCATCAGCCGATTCAACATATTCAATATTTGTGCTTGCGGGAAAATTAAATGATGCCTTTGATAGTAATATACCATCCCTATAAATTGCGTTGCTTGTAACCTCTACGTCATTACGCCCTCTTAAATTCCGCCTAAATGACACAAAACCATGCCATCCTCGTCTCCAACGAACTGACTGCCCCACTAACTCTTGCTTCTTATGAGCCAATACATTTGTTTTGGTCCCAGGAAGTCCTTCGTTGAAATCGGTACTAGTATCATTAGGAACAGGGTAGCTAAAAACACCTTCATATTCTTCCAAGCCCAAGTCTTTACGAAGGTCAAAAGTCTCTAATCTAAACACCTGAAGTCCGACTGGCAGGTCTGGTGGCAATATTGCTTCTTCCCAAGGATAATCGAGATTGAGTTGCTTAATGCTGTACTCTGCCCCGAAACGTTTATTAGCTTCAACTTTATCATGATACGGATGTAATATAATTGTTTTTCTATCGTCTTCGGTTATAACAATTGGAAATTCTACAAATCCTGCAATTCTGCTGAGATATTCAGTAACATTAAGAAACTCTGTAGAACTATTCAAGTTGTTAATATGACTAGAGATTCTGCCGTGGTCTATTGACAGTTTAAGAGTTGTGCCTATGTCAGAGACTGTTCCCGGCATAGTTTCTACGCGAAATTGTCTATTTACAGCTGGTATCCTTACCTTAAGTAGTTCTGACGGCGGAGGTAGATTCCTGTCTTTGTAGGTGACTATCTCAATGCTATCGGCAACCATAAAACAAGTGAGTATTCCAATCCCAAAGTAGGATATAGGATCTATAGGTATGCCCAAACGCTTAAACTCGTCGCTGCGGTAATAACTTTTTCCTAAGACTGCTAGATAGTTCCGTAAGATGTTCTCATCCATACCGATCCCATCATCTTGCCAGGTTATGTTTGTAGTGTCTTTACAGTGTTCAACCGTCACCCGGATTTCACCTATTTCACTAGGTTCTCTACCCTCGTTGGCTTTAATAAGGCTATGCCTCATTCTTATAGCGTCGATACTATTTTGAAGAAGTTCACGGAGGAATACATATCGGTCTCCTCCGTAAAGTTCCTCACTGAGGAAATCAAGCATTTTTTCGCGATCGAATTCAAACTGCATTGATATCGGTTTGAAACCTACCGCCTCAACTTTCCATTGAATATGAGAAACGTCGAGAGCATATCGATGGTCTGGCATCTCTACAAGAATATCTTTGCAGCCTCTGAACTGTTTTTCACAATAGTCCCTGAGGTCTAAAAGGGCAGCGTATACTTCATGGTCACCTGTGCTACCATCAACGAGAACATAGCGCTCTCCTTTCTGATAGCGATGGCATGTTACTTCCCTTAGTGCGCGATGCTTGTTCCATTCCATAACTGAGTGTGGTTCCCTAGGTGCTACGAATTCCCAAATTACATAAGGAGTTCGATTATCAGCCAAATCTAACATGTCAATCAAACGAAGATAAATAGAGAGAGCTCTTACACTGACCACTTCGCCAAGTACAGGGCAACGAATGGGGTATTTGTCTGGATCACGTAACAACTCTAAGTCTAAGTAGTGACTTTCGCAGATGCGAGATAATCGTAGAGCCACACCAGCGTTAATTTTTTCGAAATACTGCCTTATTCGTTCGCTACTACGAATAGCATGAGTTTGTCTTACATACTCACGCCAGACATTAATAGGCATATTTATAAGGTTATCTTCTTGACCTATGTTATAACCCTGTTTTCGCGCGAAGCGTATAAAACTAGCTTGCTCATTAGGTAATATCCACAGGGTGTCTATGTTCTCACCGTCAGGCATTTTCCCGGTAGAAATGTGTTTCTTTTCAGAGTTGCTGACAGCCATACCCCAATCATGTCCATATAGTGCACAAGCGAGAAGAAATAACTCAGTCGCATTTAATTTCTCTAGTAGTCGGTGCCCCAAAATGCGATCTGCTAGATGAAAAAGAGGACGCAAATGATATTCTTCATCATGAGGCGTGTATTCTGGGAATAGTAGCTTTATGTTAGCAGAATCTTGTCCCACACGTTTGCGGAACTTCTCTAATTCAGCGATAAAGTTAAAAGTCGTGTCGTGTCTCTGGTTTGCCTTCTCAGATAGGAGGGCTATCAATTTGCATCTTGGCAATGATTTCGGGATACTCATGGGTTTTCAATCCCTTTTGAATGTTACTAATTTAGTTACCGATACTCTAGACGGCTGATATCTTGATGTCAAGAGTTAATAGGATTAATGAGTTATTGAATATATTTACTAATTGAGGCTATATAGAAACCAATATCAACACAATATGACGATTTGTGCAAAGGTAACCAAGATAGCAGTCTTGAATACATAGATTGCTCTATTTGAAAACTGCCCAGCTCACCCCAATGAATTCAACATCTTCATCCCAATACCAGATACCCGCTTTCTGCTCCAGATGCTTCTTGGCGGCCTTGAACGCTACACCGGGGTCAGGAGGATTCACTGAAGACGCCCCGGGTCCTGTTGTGTAACACATGGCAAAACCCAAAGCATTTTCGTCAACTTTCCCTTCGGCGGTGGAGAATACGGGAGCCAACTCGAATAAATACTCATCGCCATCTTCTCGTGCTATTCGTCGCCTGACAACGAAGATAAATAAAAACCCTTCGACGCCTGCTATCTCGGGTGCATTTATTTCGCGAACAGCCGTCAGCCCGCCGAAGTCATATGAACCTACATATGCCAACATTGCATCGATAAATGGGTGCCCAAGAGCCATAAACTCAGCATCGGTGCGGCGTATTGCTAACTCACGATCAAATGTCGCAGTATGATACCGCTCAGGTAACTCCTGTACCTTCAACGAATCAGGCACCAAGAATTCAAAGAACGACCCTTTGCGTTGTATTTGTCTTCTGTGCATGGTAAGAAATGTTTCAAAAAACTGCTGCAGATCACCGAGTGTCAAATCAGTAGCTATCTCTCTCCTGTAATTATCAAATGAATAGCTAGAAACATCTCTAAATAGGCTCTGTGTAGCTATTTCATAGGCTCGCTTCGCCCTTTCTACAGCTTCGGCAATCTCTTTCTGGCTCTGCTTGTTTAGAGTACCATCCACAACAGCTCGCTGGTAAATCCTAGATGGATCTATTTCAATTTCCAATTGTCCATTCAGTGTGCCCATAATCTCTTCCGGATCTTCACCTGTCACAGCAGCAATTGCCGCTGAAGCTCTCTCTAATCTATTTTGGAAATACGATTGGACTAGATCCTCTATCGTTCCCTTACTTAAAAAATTATAGACCTGTACTACTTTTTCTTGCCCGAAGCGATAAATACGGCCTATTCGTTGCTCTAGGCGCATTGGGTTCCAGGGTAGATCGTAATTTATACAAATATGACAGAATTGCAGGTTGATCCCCTCGCCACCCGCCTCGGTGGAAACTAGGAATCTCACCTTATCGTGGTCACGGAATAAGCGCTGGCTAGTACGCTTCGTGGTGGGTGCTGCGATTGCACCGTCTTTGGCAAAAGGCATCCATATTGCATCAATATCACGTACATTTTCTTCTCGTCTTTCAAGCTTCATATCTCCATGAATTACAACTACGGATCCCATGCCATACTTTTCTTCAAGTTCGTTCACCAAATATCGCTGTGTTTCTCGATATTCAGTGAAAATGAGTGTTTTTTCCTTGTCCTTTTTAGGGCTCTCTTCGCAAATAATATCAATCAGTTTGAGTAATTCATCCAATTTATGGTCGCGCTTCACTTTAATATCAATCAACTTTTGTAGTGTGTCGACTTCAAATTGCATTATGGATAGTTCATGTTCTAATGCCTTTGTTTCCTCAAACTCCCCTTCGAATCTTTCATCATAATCCGTCTCATTTTTATCGGTTGTATTAGATTTCGTTTCGATTTCACCCTTTAACCGCTTTAATCGTTTAGAAAGCGCCGATTTAATTGCTGCTGTGGAGCTCGAATTCAACTTTTGGAAGGTCGTTAATAAGAAACCAGCGGCGCGTTTGTGGGATGGATCTACGATTTGCTGCAATAACTTGTATCCAGTTCTGATATATTCAACTACAGCTTTATAGAATTTCGCCTCATCTGTGTATAGTGCGATCGGTATCCTATGTGTCTGACGCCCTTTGAATACCTTCCGCCCTTGCGCATCCGTGACATCCTTTTTCGGAGTGCGGATAACTAATTCAGTAAACCGTTTGCCCTTTCCTGAAAACAGCGACGGTTCATCCAACCCAGTAAAATCAATGTTGTCTTCAAGTAGACCAAGCAGGTTTTTAAACCGGCTATTGTTTTCCTCTCCCTGGTGTGGGGTAGCTGTAAGTAATAATATCGCATCGCAATAGTTCTTTTGTCTTACCTCCTCGGCAAGGCGATAGTTCTGCGTCTTGTCTGTCTTGCCCGAGTCATAACTCATAGCGCTCAGGCGATGTGCTTCATCAAAAATGATTAGGTCCCACCTTCTATTTTCGAGGAGTGCTTTTTTGTGTTCGGCTCTTTTTAAAGTGTCGATAGAGGCAATTGCCATCGCCTTTAAATCCCAAATCCGTGGGTTAACTGCCCAGAAGTCACGGCCAAATATTTCAAACATCTGCCCGAACTTATCTTGCATCTCCTCTTGCCACTGCGTCGTCAGTCCAGCCGGTGTAATGATGAGAGTACGTTTGGCCTGTCCCCGTTGCGATAATGCCTGCCATATCATACCAGCCTCAATAGTCTTGCCCAAGCCAACCTCGTCAGCCAGCAAAAACCGCCGCGTAGGGTTTGACACCACTCGATATGCTGCAAAGATCTGATGAGGAATAATTTGTGTACGCGCATTAGATAGCTGCCCGCCTTTGTTACTTGTCAGGAATTTGGCGGCCATCATTCTCAATTCAAATCGCCGGGGCTCCTCCCACTCCCCACGGCAAGCACGTTCCAGGGGCGATTCCACACGCTCAATCTCAGCCAGTTGCAGGATCTTGTTTTCCGACCGATAGGGCGGCGGCATGAATACCGACGGATTAAACTCAACCTTCGCCTGTGCCCCGCGCACTTTCTGGATACGCCCAATGCCATAGCTCTTGTAAAGCTCGTTGGTGCTACGCACCAAAACACCTTCGGCGAACGACGGCGACACCGCCTCCGCTTTGAATGCTGCCAATACTTGCTCATCCACCAGCATCGCATTATGCCAACGCCGGTCAAAGATGCCGATGGCCTTGAGCGCCGCCTCGTCGTTGGTTGCGTCGGGATGTGTGATGATTGCCCCGCCTTCGTCATTGTGTGTCAGACCGGGATAGGTCGCGTTGGCCGATGAGGTGAGCACGGTCAGCTTCTTGCCGGCGTGAAATAAATAATCCTTTGGGTGAAACGCCGTGTCTTCTAACCCGAACGCCGCCTGCGTGTTGGCGAGATGGAATAGTTCCTCGACCGCTTCAGGGCTATTCTGCCGCACATCGCGCCGCACAATCACGCGCAGTCGACCGCCGCGCTCCACTACTGCCGTCAGACATGGCCTCAGTTCCACCCAGCCGCGATAGGATAGGAATGCAACGGCAATATCCACGCACTCGGCATCCGCAGAGAGATCACTGATGGCGTCCAGCGCTTTGGTCTCGAAGTTATCGATATAATCTACACGAAGAGGTGTTGTTCGTCCGTTCGACATCGCTTTCCTTACCTCCCCTGTTTATGCAGCGCTTCTTGGATGGCCTCAAGGACATGCTCTGAGAGGCTCCAAAGCTCTGCAGCATTTTCATCAACTTCGCCCTCTAGTTTCATCAGTTTAGCATCGTCTTCGGAAGCCGCAGCGGTATGGCAACGTTGGGACAGGGCAGAGAGCTTGCGATGGGCGGCGTTCTTTGAATCAAAGGAAGGAACTTTGAGATACTCAAGGATCTGAGTCGAAGCAAAGCTCTTTCCCCCACGCTGTGAATATGATGCTAAGAAGAACTGCGACGGCGAACTATTAAGGCATGCACAAAGGTAATGAGCCTCTTCGGCAGATGCAGCGTAGGTCATAATGATGGTCTCCTGTGGGATTACCTGTTTTTGCCCACCAGATAACACGGCAGCGTCAATCCTTGAGGCTATGCGCGGCCACACAACCCTGTGCTCGGCAAAAGTGTACCTCTTGATGTCATAAAGGGCATAAAAGGGCTCGCCTTGAGGTTCGAGATACTTGTTGTAGCCGGGCCTACTTGCGAGTTGTCTGCGGAACGTGCTAAGGAACTCATAAGTCTTCGGCGCTGTCCGCCTGAGGACAGCCTCCGAAATTCCGTGCGCTTGATTTTCCGGGTCTTGAGGGACGATGATATGCGCGGACGGCTTTGCCGACCATCTTCGCATATCCCTTGGCCTTAAAAGAGGATAAACGAACTGGCTCTCAATTTGGGCGGTTGTTTCCTTAACAGGGAGTTTAGCCCGTTCCGTTATATTTCGCACGAGCAATGCGTCTGCACCTACCGAGCGGATAATGTCCACCCAGTAGACTGAGTTCAGCCAGGTGCAAACACCTGCATGTGCCTTGTATCTGCTTGAACCAGAAAGGGACTGGAGAACGTCATCTGTCGAATCTCCTCCTGCGCTCCATGGTGAGGAGGTATCGGTTGCGCGGACGGGTTTCGCTTGTTGTGTTTCTCGCAGTGTATTCTTGATGACTTCACTCAACTGCGAGTCCATGTTAACGGATTCGGCACCAGGGCGTTGAGTCCAAACATAATAGGGCACTGGAAAATCCGTCTTCTTTCCTTTTTCGATGAAAACCGCTGCGGTTCTGTTTCCAACGCCTTCAAAGGGCTTAAGAGAAACCATGTTATCGACCCTGTAGGCTTTCATTAGCATGCCATGCGGCAAGGTCATTTGGCGGAAACCCTTACCCGAATCGGTTGAGAAGACCGATTCGGTGATTAGAAACCCAAGACTCCCTGACTCTCTGAGATACCTGTCGATAGATACGTATGTGAAAAGGCTAGAAATATCAATCCGAGCACTACCATGTCTGCGACGAAGTCCCTTGTGCGGGAAAAGTCCGTAGGTGTTCTCATATAGGGGGATGATGCTTTGGCGATACTCTGACGGTAGATACTCCCAGTTGACCCATGGAGGATTACCTGCAACAAAGTCGACTTGGCCGATGAATAAGGGCGCGAAAGCATTCTTGATAATTCGTGCCCATACTCCATTCTTGTTCGCTTTGTCGAGTTTCACAAGCTCGTTATACAAGCCAATGTGCAGTTGTTGCTCGTTGATTGGAAGCCCTTCATCGCGACAGCGCTGGATGAACTCTTCGGGTGAATATCCGTTACGAACACAGAACTCCAATTGCTCAGCGTATTTCGCCACATCCTCACGATTTGTAGCAATCTCTGTAGGAATGATGAAAGTAGTTGGCGCCGTCTTCAATTCTTTCGATATACCCAACTTTCCGGCAAAAAGCCCCCCGTATTCCGAAGGCGTCATTATTGAATCGCACAGGTAAACCGGAATCTCGACCTTATCCATATGCCCGACGAGGTCGCGGATAGCGATGAGGTAGTTAGTTCGAGCGGCCATCACGGCCAGCGGGTTGAGGTCGAAGCCGATGACGTTGTCGAGGATTTTACGACCAAGTTCGCTTTCATCTAAACGGCAGCGTTCGCGATTCTCGTCGTACCATTTTCGGATGTGGTTAATGGCCATGACGAGGAAAGTGCCCGAACCGCAGGCGGGATCGAGCAGGCGTTTTTCGGGGTCGCCGACGTAGCCGAGCTCGTTGAGAACGTGTTCAGCGAGCCAGTCGGGTGTGTAGTATTCACCGAGGTCATGGCGGACGCTCTTGGGGAAGAGTTGCTGGTAAAGTTTCTTGAGCAGGTCATGGCTGCCGATAGGGTCTTCGGAGAGGGTACCAGGGTTGTAGTCATCAAGACGTGTGACCATTTCACGAACAAGCTTCTCAATCGGCTCGGTCCAAACGCTGGTGTACCAGGCGAAGAGGTCACCTTCGAGAAAGTTCGTGATGTTGAGATGGCGGAAAATACTGCCGGCTTCGAGGTCTTCCATCTCGCGCTTGAGTTTGTTGCTGGTGGTAGCCTGCATCATCTTTTGCAGCGGTGTGGGCAGCTTATGGAAGAAGGCGACGATTTCCGCCGCCAGCAGTTTCATGAATAGTGCATAGTAAGTGTGAACGGCAAAGAGCAACTCGGCGGGCTTCGGGTCTTTTACTCCCACCTGGTAGAACTCAGCCAGTTTCCTAAGTTTTTCTGACTGGCTGTCTACATCGTATCCGCAAACTTCACCAAACAGGATTTTCCACTGGCTGAAGAAGGTCTGTGCTTTGGGGTTGTCGGTGGTCACGATGGCATCATAGAGGGCGTGTATGCCGCTGACGGCGACGGTATTGCCACCTTCCGACCCGAAGTCGCCTGCCAGGTAATCAGGTGAGAATGCCTTACCCTTCGTGCCCAGGTTGAATAGTGCCCATAGAAACCGCTCTACAGAGACGTGGTTGACCTCGACCGGCTCCTGTACTTGCCATTTTTCGTCGCGGAAACGAATAAAGATGAAGTAATTACCGTCCAAACCAACTCCGAACAGCGAGTTAAGTGGTTGCCCATGCTCATGGCGCATGTCGTAAAACCGCTTCTTGATCTGCTCGATGACTTTCTTACTTCCGGGTGAGTCGCCTTTCGGACCAATGTGATCGCCAGGACTCTTTGGATTCTTGTATTCAATGATGACACGGGAATAAACCGAATCGATACGTCCGCTGGCGACGGTGAATTCGTGCTTGCCCTCCAACTTGATGCCCGCTTCCTTCTGAATGAACGCAAGCTGTTTTTCCGATTCAATGCGGATTTCCTCTTCCTTATCCGCCATCGCCGCAGCTGCCTTAATCTGGTCGGCGTACTCGACCGCCTTCTTTGCAATCAGGTCGTCCAGGGATTGCACTTGTGGCATGACAATACCTCCTCGGGGGATAGTAAACTGCCAGCCTCCAATCTAGCTTTGCAAGGGAGTGAGTGGGAACCCCTTGAGGCCCCTTCTTTCAATTCTTCAAGTTTCGCCATATCAAATATTTCTTGCGAAGCCTATTGTATGTGATTATCATTATTATATTTTGGCCGAAGGCCTTCCCCTGCAACCCTTATACCCTTTAGCAAATAAATTAAGTGTACCGCTGCGGATGAGCCATGCGTTATGTACCTTTTTTGCTTCTAATTTGCCGTCCCTACAGAGTCTTTTCACCGTTCCCGGATGAACTCCTAGTATCTGGGCAGCTTCAACAATGCTTAAATAGTCATCCAATACAGGCATATAATTTTCCTAGCGTAATATTGTTCCGATGTCGTAATATTATGCCCTGTCGCCCGTGAAAGTCAAGACGTACTGAGCGTATTGTTTAACTTAGACAACAAAAGCTTAATTTGTTATCTATCATGCAAGATAGTGCTTTGGAACATGCGCTGGAATACGATTGCACAAAACTGACAATCGTGCAACTTTCTTGCACATCTGAGGTAAACGCGCCTGGTGAAATAGTTAGTTTTTCCTAGCTAGACGTACTGACCTGCTATTGCACACCGGTAAGTGTTCAGCTACAATCAAACATAATAAAGTGAAGGACATTTAAATGACTGAGAGAATACCAGCTTTAGTTGAACCCAGATTGCTTGAATGGGCACGCAAGTGTCTAAACACGTCTTTGGAGCAAGCAGCTTTAAAAATCTCGGTCAAACCCGAGAAACTCGAAAGTTGGGAGCATGGAACTTCCACACCATCAATCCCACAATTACGAAAGCTGGCGAACGTGTATAAGATGCCTATTGCCACATTCTATATGGATAAACCACCTCGCGGTTATTCCATCATGCGTGACTTTAGGCGAGTTGCCGAAACTGGTAAAGTCCCATTTTCAAGCGAACTAATACTTGAGGTTCAGAATGCACATTATCATCGTGAAAACGCCTTGGAGCTTTATGAACTTCTCAATCATAATGTGCCAACGCTAGCGAGGCGAATTAAAATGACCCAAGAAATCGAGTCAACTGCATCACTTATACGTAATATGCTTGGTATTTCTCGGAATGCACAGGTTAATCTGCAAAGCAATTACGAAGCTTTTAGGTTCTGGAAAAACGCTTTAGAGAAAAACGGAATATTAGTGTTTCAATCGTTAAATGTGAGCATTGACGAGATGCGTGGTTTTTCAATCGGGCTAATGCCTCTTCCATGTGTCGTGGTAAACGTACATGATTGGGTTCTTGCACGCATTTTCACCGTAATTCATGAACTTGTTCACATCTTGCTACGTATTGATGGAATTTGCGACCTCTTTGACGAATCGGAAAACGAAGAAAAGAAACTTATCGAACAGTTCTGTAATTATGTCGCGGGAGCTGTTCTTGTACCATCAGAATATTTGTTACTTGAAAATCAGGTTTGTTACTACAAAATAGGTGCAAGATGGTCGGACGAAGATATCGAAGACCTTGCGGATAAGTATAAAGTAAGTCGCGAAGTACTAATTCGTAGGTTATTAATTTGTAGTCGAGTAACCCAAGATTTTTACCGGGAAAAGCGCGAACAGTATATGCGAGAACCGCACCGAGAAAAGAGTGGTGGTTGGCCATCGCCAGCAACAGATGCCATCCGAGGGCTTGGAGAACCGTATATCCGCTTGATTTATAGTGCTTACAACAACGGCTTGATAACACTAAGCGATATGTCGGATTTTCTCGGCGTCAGGACAAAGCATTTCAACAATATTGAGCGTGAGGTTTTTAAAAGGTGGGATACAGCATCGACACAAGCGGGTTGATAACAAGCTGGCGAGTTACGCACAATCCCGAAAACCATCCTACCTTTTGGGATAAACTTGACGTACTAATATCGAATCACGAACTCCGTGCCTCTGAAGAAGTTCTCGAAGACTTGTCCAAAAAAGATGACGATGTATATAAGTGGGCGAAACTTAGGCCTGACATGTTTGTCCCACTCTATGAGGAGATTCAGCTAGCTGTGAAAGTAATGATGAAACGCTTTCCCCGTATAATAGACTCGAGAAAAAATCGCTCCGGTTCGGATCCTTGGGTAATAGCGTTAGCACAGGTTGAAAATCTAACGGTGATCACCTTCGAAGGGCGAACAAATAGCTTGGATAAACCTCGAATCCCCGATGTTTGTGATGAGTTAAAAATCAAATGTATCGACATGCATGGCTTGATTCGAGAACAAGGCTGGATATTCTGAAGATAATTCATAGCTTCAGTGATTGGGTTGGGCATGTCAAACGTGGAAGTAAGTTGCACATAACTCGGGGGTGTGTAACACAGCTAGACGCCTTAAAAAGTCATGAGGTTTCCAAGGCAATCTTCTCCGAGCGACGGACACGATAGTATACTTAGCTTAGCCGTATGCTTTAAGTAAAAGCGCCAGTCAGTGGGGAGCCAATGTCGAGACTCCTCAGAAAGGAGGAGACTAAAGATGGCTAGGCAGCGCCAGTATTGGGTAGTATCGCCGAACGTGATGTTCCGAGAGAATACCGTTGAAGACTGGAAGAAAGAAATCCTCCGTACTCATGCCGCAATTATGGGCTACGATAGCAGGCACAATACTGGACGGAGGTTCGCAAATGATGTGCAGCCAGGTGATATTATTCTCATTGCACGGCGTCATGATTGGAAGCCGGATGTGGTAGGGTTCGGCGTGGTGATAGGAAAACTCAAGAAACAGCGCTTTCCCATGTCTGACCGTCCTGTTTATATACGGGAACTCAATCCTTTTATACCGATGGAGCAAAAGCCAGAAGATATTCCGTTTTCTAGTGTTCTAAACGATACGAAGGCATTGCGGCAACTGTATCCTAATCCGGAGGAGAAGGACCCTACTTGGCAGGTATACCAATGGATGGAGCGGCAACTGGAAGAGCAGGAAAGCGATGCCGATATCACCGCAGAAAGGGGCCTGCCTAAATCTAATACATATGGCTACAAGGTAAAGACCACGGAGCAAGTCACGGAAGCCCGAAAGCGTGAAAAAAAGTTGCTGGATGATTACGAGCGGTGGTTGAAGAAACAGGGGCGTCGCCTCTCAGTGTTGCCATACGGCCGACTTGAGTGCGATGCCTGGGAGAAGGAGAGGCAAAATCTGATTGAAGCTAAAGGCTCGACAAGTCGCGAAGACATTAGGATGGCCGTGGGGCAGCTCTTCGATTACTCTTTTCAGGGGAAAGAAAAATACAAACAGCCCAATATGGCTATTCTTTTCCCAAAGGAGCCTCCTTCTGAACGCGTGGAATGGTTGGAACCCCTTGGTATCAAGATTATCTGGCGTAGGGGGCGGTCCTTCCTAGACAACGCAAATGGCCAGTTCACATAGGGGAAACCCACTTATGAGCTGTAACGGTCTTCTCGCCAAGGTCCGCAAAGAGTCCTAAACATTTACTCATTTCGTGACGTCTATTTCAAGTACGAATACGATCTCTTGTTACAGCTTTTGCTTTAACTTTTAGGTCCAGGTTCGGTACTACACTAACTTATAGCTCTTTCAGATTGGATTCCGTTTCAACATCTTACTGATGTTTCTTGTTTGAACAAAGCTGGCAAGGCTTTTAACATAATTTTTAATTGTTATTGAATATTTCTTATTCTGCTTATATAATCCATAGCAAGGGAATAGCCATAATGAAATCGATTGCCCTTAAATTCAGTGTTCCTGGTACAACAAGTGTAGCAGATTCAACGAAAGACGCAATTGCCAATGAATTCTCAATTCTCAGTCAGCGCAGACTGCAGGAGATTTGGAAACCTTACGTCCCTCCGAGAGAAAAAGTCAGTATTGAAGTTCAAGGCTGTTGCGTATCAATAATGGATGACTGGGAATGCGCGATATTCGGTAGTTCTTTTGTAAACTGCCTTCTTAGTTTAAGCTTAGTACACCAATTTCTCAATGGGCACTTCAATGAGCCTGTGGGTTTCTCAGTCTTAGAACCTTCAATGAAAGTCCAAACAGTTGACTCGATGATTGCACACGAGAAAAGAAGAACGAGAATCATTACATTGTTCAAGTTTGTAGGCATAGCCATAATAAGCGGTCTAATTGGTTACTACATCAATTTCTTATTGGATTTTCTAGGGGGATAACTATGAGGAGAAGAGAAGAAGAGTGGGATATTAAAGCAATAGTGCAAGAAATTGCCAACCGATATCCGACAAAAATCCAGAGCCGGACTTTCTTGGGTACTCACACTGATATTCTCGTCTCAAAAGGCAGCAAGAGAATAGCCGTTGAGTTAAAAAATAGGCCTATTACTCTCTTAGATATTAGACGTCTTTTACGGACAAGATATGGCTATAGGGTCATTGCAGTCTCATCCGATGCCCTTATGAATACATCAGGAAGTGTTCTTGATTATGCTGACCGTGCTAGAATTAATATATGCGAATTAAACGAGCTTCCAGTCTTAATCGATAGATTATGAACATAGATGCTAGCTTCGAACATACGTATGGAATGGCAAACATCCTGATGTCTCCCCTTTGGTAATAGTAATGCTCCTCACTCGCGACTTAACAATCTAGTATTTTGTGACGTATTGGCGGTTGGGTCTCAATGCCAAGTAGTTCAGCCTTGAACAATGTAGCGGAATGTTCAACTGTGTATTTATTTAAATTGAGTGTAGGAATGTCTTGGTAGGCGACCGCTTTGAATTGTTGAGATGAGTAATACCTACTTAACCCACGGGACGCTTATTTGTTCTCGATCAGGTGTTTATTAGCCGTTTTGCTTATAATTGGCAGTTCGACAAAGAATGTAGTCCCTTTGCCCGGTTTACTTTTGGCGTATATCCTGCCACCATGCTCAGTTATGATGCCGTGACAGACGCTGAGCCCTAACCCGGTGCCACCTTTTTCTCCCTTGGTGGTGAAAAACGGGTCGAAAATCTTGTCGAGGTGTTCAGCAGAAATTCCCGGACCGCCATCAGTAAAAGTGGTTCTGACATATTTTTTATTTTCCTCGGTCTTGATAGCGAGCTTTCCGCCACTGTTTGCCTCGGTCATGGCCTGTTCAGCATTCAGAATGAGGTTTAAAAATACCTCCTGTATCTGATGGAAATCGAGTATTATCTTTGGCAGGTTGGGAGCCAGGTTGGTTATAACTTCAATATTGCTGGCTTTCAGTTCATAAGCCCTCAATTCCAGAGCGCTTTGTGCAATATTATTTAGGTCCGAATATTCCTTCTTTGGCTGGCGGCGGCGGGCGAAGGTGAGGAGGTTTTGTACTATCTTAGCGGCTCTTTCGGCTTCGGTGTAGATTCTTTTCATGTCCTGGATGGTTTCCGGGTCGGTGGTTTTTCTTAACAGCCGCTGGGAGAATCCCAGTACGCCGGTAAGTGGATTATTTAGCTGGTGGGCAACACCAGCGGCCAGCTCGCCGATAGCCGCTAGCCGACTGGAGAGATAAAGCTCTCTTTGCAACTCCTTTTCCCTCTCCTCTGCCTGCTTGCGCTCGGTGATGTCGCTGTATATAACATATACGCCCACTGTCTTGTTATCAAAATGAATAGGGTAGCCAAGTGCAGAAACGTCTATCAGGCTGCCATCCTTACATTTTCTCACCGTCTCTATCCGGGCGGCTTTTCCATCGAGAGCGGTCCGAGACAAAGCCGCCGCTTCCTCGACACAGTCCTCAGGAATGACAAGTTCATTAAAAAACAAGTCTTTGATTTCTTCAGCCTGATAACCAAAAAGCGTCTCAAATCCCTTATTAATTTGAACCACCCGGTCAGTATTATCCAGCATGACAATAGCATCAGGGGAGTTGTCAAACAGCTGCTGGAAGTAAGCCTGTTGAAGCTTGAGCGCAGCCTCAGCCTGCTTGCGCTTGGTGATGTCTCTGGCGATTGTGACGTGACCAACCAGATTGCCAGAAGCATCCTTTAGTACACTGGTACCCAACTCGCCTGGAAACTCAGAACTATCTGTTCTAAGTAGGGTGTATTCCACGCCCCTCAATGCTCCCTGTTTTAGGGCTCGCCGCATGTTCTTAGCTATCCTTTCGCGGTCGCAAGGGGCAACGAGTTCCAAGACACTTTTCCCCAAGAGTTCTTCCCTGGAACTGAAGCCATGCATCTCCACTGTTCTTTGGTTCACCTCGGTGATAATGCCTTTCAAATTGATAACTGATATCCCATCGGCGACAGATTCAAATGTTTTCCGTAACGCTTCCTGACTCTCCTGCAGCGTCTCCTCCGCCTGCTTGCGCTCCATTACTTCGTGCTGACTCTCGTTGTAAAGCCGTACATTTTCCAGGTTAGTGCCCATTTGGTTGCATATGGTATAAATTAACTGCTTATCCTCACTGATGTAGGGTTGTTCCGAGAGCTTTTTACCCAGAATGAGCACCCCAGATAGTTGACCGGTAGATGCTTTCAGGGGGTAAATGAGTTCTGCTCCTATCTGTTCTAAGGTTTCCATTTCTTTGGAGGTAATGGCCTGTAATTGAGGAATTATTTCAATATCCTCGTACGATAGCAGGCTATTAGAGCGCTCCAGCCACCTGACTAAAGCGCCCCCATTCTTTAAATGAATGGCAGGGGTAGGGTTATTCACGTCTGCGGGAAATGCTGTGGTAAAGTCGTTGCTGGGGAGCAACGGCTGCAAAAGATAAACATTGGAACTCCGTAATGCCTTAGCAATTAGATTGACCATAGTAGAGCCCAGTTCGGCAGAGCCTGTGAGGCTCTGAGTCTGCCGGCTGAAGGTTTCCAGGGCTTTGAGGTAATCATATCTGTCACGGTAATACCAGCGGTCAACCCACCGCTGCACCCATTGCCACAACTGTGGCAAGATAAGGGCTAGCGTTATTGCGACGACAAGGTAAACCCATGGGGGGAAGTTTCCTTCTGTAAATACCTTGGTAGCCAGTAAGAAGATAGTTGCGAAGGGAACAGCAATCATAGCGCTGGTCAAAACGTAGGCAGTACCTTTACGTATGACAACATGGATATCCAGGAGGTTATGCCTCACAATGACAACTGTAGTTAGAAGGCAGAAGATTATGTTGCCAATTATTAAACCAGGGTATAAAGGTAACCCAAATATGGGTAGAGCGTCGAAGACTCCACCCAACAGAGCAAAAGACATCCCCGTAATTATATAGGCAGCCCGGTTTCTTATCTCGGCTTGAGAGGACCTTTTGTAACTTCTGATAAATATTGCCAGTGCCATAATAAGGATAGTATAGGAGAACAACACCCAGAAAATAGAAGCGGGACCAAGGACTGGTGCATAGCCATACGATTTTATCTGCATACCGCTAATAACCAAATTCGTGCTGGCCAAAGGAATGAAAAGGAAACAAACAAAATAAAGAGAAGGAAGGAGTCCTCTCTTGGTCTTGGTAGCGGTGTAGCGAACAGCAAAATGGTAGAATATCACAGAAGAAAAGCAAGCCAGGGGTATCAGCCATCTATCCCAGAAATAAGCATGCTCAATATCCGGGCTTGCCCGCATGGCAAAGATGAGAATACCCCAAATAGCTGTACCGACGATATAGAGGGTAAACAAGCGATGAATAAAGCTCCGGAGATGCCCCTTTAGCACTATGGCTATTAGTACCAGACTTAAAAGGACTTGGATTAATGGCAACAATAAATAGGCATTCATATCTCCCTCTTAGGTGCTTTGAGTGTAGCTTAGTAGGTCTTGTATAACAGCATCGGGAGCATTCATGTGGGGTGGCTTCAGATGAGCGAGTTCAGCCCCCCCAGCTTTCTTTTTCTCGTAGTATCGTTGGAAGCTTCCTACAGGCAGAAGGGTTACCTGCAATGGCCAGATCCCGAGCATGCTTTCTAGATCTACATAGCTACTATCCGTATCCGCCAGCTTTTGGTGGACTAGTCTCTCTAACTCCTGTGCTTTCATTTCCTGCTTCAACTCAATATAGAGATGAATAATAGGATGATCCTGCTTATATTCCTTGCGGGCGGACCAATCTTCATATTTTATTCCTGTATTGGCAATTGCTTGCCATATCGTCTTCTCATCCAATCTAGAGAAGCCGGCAATATCAATAAGGTCGTCAGCACGACTCTCAAAAACCATCTGGGGTAACTTAATTCCTGCTTCCTCATCTTCCAGAGCAATTATCTTGATGAGGTCACCTAACCTATATCTAAGGAAGGGCATCCCATAGAAGCTGGTAATTATTACCTCATAGCACTTCCCTGGCTCAACCTCGTCCAGGAGAACGGTGGCGGGTTGGTAGTCTTTGTTCTCCCGGCTTTTGAGCCATTCTTCTTCAGGTGCAAGCTCCAGAAAACAGCAAAGTGGTATGAAGGCCATATTCTTCTTATTCCAAGAACTAGCTGCGATTAAACCTGCTTCCGTCGAACCGTAGGTCTCCATCGGCTCTTTACCCCAGTAATGTATTATTTGTTCTCTATAGATAGCAGTGTCCGTACCATAGCAGAGAAGTCCCTTTAGAGGCCATAGGTCTTTAGGTAGCATGGACCTACCTTCTCTTTTACAAATCCACTTGGCTCTAAGCAGACGCCACATTACTTGGGGGTGCAACATATATCGATTGAATTTCATCTGTCCTGAGCTTTCGCTAAAGCGTTGGCCTATTTTAAGCAGTACACTCGTTAGGGAGCTCAAAATATCCACACCAACGCGCAGGGCAATCTGAAAACCAGCTTGTGTCCGGGCTTCGAAGTCCATGGATTCAGACTCATCGATGGAGGGGATATAGCGAATATCCAAATTATTGGTGGCGAGACGGGCGAGAATCCCTGTTATGTAGGGAGGCAAAGGCAGGTTATGTAGCACCCGTATGCCGTTCCCAATATTGACTTCGCCCTTTCTGTTGGTACAAGCTAAGATTGACAGGGCAGTGCTCAATATGCTCAACCTTTCAAGGGCTACCTGGGTATAAGGCACCCACTTGGAAGCACCTCCCTTACCTGAAGTACGAGCCCAGTAGTCAGGCTTAACCGCTAAAACATCTTCATTCTTCACACTGAGATAATCAGCATAATCATCGTAGGTGGTCAAGGGAACAAGCCGGCGGAATTCAGCTACGTCTTTTGGTTTCTTGGGCATGAATTTCTTAGCCAGAGGACTGTTATAGACCAGTTCAATCTGTTCCATTAGTAGCTGTTCTTGTATTTCCATGAATTCCTGGAGAGAAAGGTCAAGAAAACCGCAGTATTTCTGCCAAATCCTTTGCTGGTCCCCAGTTTTGAACAGTTCGTCCTTCTTTATCATAAGACTAACTCCTCTTTTTTAATTTACCGAGTTTACCGTGCTAACTGGCAGAAAAGTGTTGACCGCGGTAATGATGTCGGATTCATTGAAAGGTTTATTCATGAGTCCGAAGGGAGCTTGGGCCAAGGCCCGTGCCATAATATCACTATTGGGATAGCCAGTTATGATAATTACGGGTAATCGGGGCTTGAGGGTCTTTATCTGGCGGAAGAACTCTGCTCCGTCCATGCCAGGCATTTTGAGGTCAAGAAAGACCATGGCGAAATCCCGCTGCTTTAACAGTTCCAACCCCTTAAGGCCAGTTTCAGCAGCTGTGACTTTGTGCCCTAATCCCTCTAAGGTCTTCTTGAATAGTGAGCGAATTATTTCCTCGTCATCAACAACGAGTATGTTTGCTCTGGTTTCCGCTGGCTTTTGAAGTAGCCACTTATCAATTGAAGCTTTATTGAACCTCCATTGCTGGCCCACTCTGGTTGCAGGAATTTTACCTTGCTTTAACAGCCTATATATCGTCTTCTTTCCGACTCGTAAATAGCCCGCTGATTCCTCGACAGTCATAAGCTTTGCCATATTGCATCCCTTTCCTCAGTAATATACGATTAGGTGCTGTGTCTGTTTAGCTGGATTAGGTCTATTGATAGCACTCATTGGCCCGTAAAGGGCACTATAGCCTATCATTGGCTAACTAGCAAAATTACTAGTACTAATTGGGGGCCGTTTATGACCCCTGTTTCCCCTTGTTAACTCTATTAATCTTCGCCATTTGGCGAATACTGGACTAATACGTATAGAGGCCTGGTTCTTTCCTATTCCTATCTTGTATCCCCAAATTTTATTGGGAAATTTCTCACTCACGTTGAATCCAGAGAACATCCAATAGGGGGGATAATTTTGGCGCAGGGAGAGGCTTTACGCCTGTTTGTGGGCTGGAGAGTTCCATACCGGCTAGTTGCACAAAAGGGCGGATTGTTACCTGGAGTAATTTACACGTGGGAAATTGTTCAATCTGCAGGTGATGACGCCATTGTTTTAGTCAGAATGAGGTTGTGAGTGCTTAGCAAGATCCTCTAACCCATAGTGTGCATTTTGCCTCAAGATTGTTAGCTTCTCTTTAAGCAGCGCTGCATCACCCTCAGTGGTTGATAACATCACCTGGTTGACAACTTCTTGCGCCACCGGCATAGCTTGGCTAAGAACTTCCCGTCCTTTATCCGTCAACTTGATGTTCACGAGTCTCTTGTTGTTGCTGTTGCGCTCGGCTGTGACCAGTCCATCTTGCTTCATGCGGTTAACTAACGCCGTTATATTGTGCCGCTCAGTATTCGTCCACTTGGCTATCTCAGAGGGCATCATTGCCCCACTACTATCTAAGGCTTGTAGAACTATTAACTTGCTTACCGACAGACGTGTTTTTCTATACAAATGGGCGTCTGTATACTTCAGCACTGCCTGCGCCGTCTGCACGAATAGTATAAATGTGCTCAGCATAGTATCCTCGTGGTCTATCTCTATTAATTTGTCCATATTTATTAGTACCTTTCTAGCTGGCTTTCACGGGACACACAAGAGAATATAATAGGGCAATTCCAAGGGTGCTGTCAACGCTGTTGAATGATGATTTCTTTTAACATGGGGTTGACAATTCATAAATGAACTACTAGAATGCGAGCCGCAGGGTGTTATGTTCATATGTGAATTAATGTAATTCTACTAAGCAAAAGGCGGTAGTTTTTGGTGCTGGGTAGGTTAGTAAAGGGCAGCGGAACTGCTAAGTAAAGGTAGTGGCCGCTGCCTTTTTTATGGGGTCTCCAGTAAGTATATCTCAGGAGGGCAATAATGGTAATGGTTAAAAGGATACTGGGTATATTTATTATCCTGGCACTGCTTGCAAGCAGTGCCACATTTGTAGGGCAGATAGCAGCTGCTGATGACGAAGTGGCCAGTCTCCCACCACTGGAGCTACCGGACAAAGGTAATCCTAAGCTGGACTCACAATTAAACCAATTGGTCTCGGCTGAGGCCTCTGACAGAGTTGCCAGTTTTGTCCAGGGAGCCAACATTGAGCTGGTGGATGGTGAGGTAAGGGTAATAGTGGAATGCCTGCCAGGCCAGGTTGACGCTGCTATCAAAGCAGCAATTGCTCTAGGTGCTAAAGTTGAGACCAGCTACCACAACCTGTTGCAGATAGTAGTGCCTATTTCCCAGCTAACGGCTCTAGCTGATACACCTGACATTCGCTTGGTACGATTGCCGTGGCGTCCAGTACCAGGTATTACCAGCGAGGGTGTAGCGCTTATTAATGCTGATGATTGGCAGACTGCTGGCTATGATGGGACAGGGGTAAAAGTAGGTGTCCTGGATCTCGGGTTTTCTGGCTATGCTGCCCTACTCGGTACCGAACTGCCGGCGACTGTCACAACGTGGTGGGCTCCAAGTATTGGGGGGCCCGGCGCCGAAGTCCACGGCACCGCCTGTGCCGAGATTATATACGATATTGCCCCCGGTGCCGACTTCTACTTGGCTAATTTGGGTACTGATGTTGAGATAGGCAATGCCGTTGACTGGCTTATTGCTCAGGGAGTCGATGTTATCTCCTGTTCTGTGGTCTGGCCAATTGGCGGGCCGGGCGACGGTACCGGCACCATCTGTGATATGGTTGATGATGCCCACACCGCTGGTATTATATGGTCGCAGTCCATGGGTAACTACGCACAGGGTCACTGGCAGGGAGACTTTAATGATCCGGAGCCTGACGCATGGCACAATTTCTCTGGCACTGATATTTCTAATGCTATTTATGTTGACAACGGGGATAAGATTGCTGTTTCTCTAAAGTGGGATGACACCTGGGGCTCCTCTGGTAATGACTACGATTTACATTTGATTGATGATACTTCTACTATAGTTGCATCGTCTCTTAATACTCAGGATGGTGATGATGACCCGCGGGAATCTTTGCAGTATGACGCTACATATACAGGAGTGTACCACATAGCAATATACAATTACAGTGCCACCGAAACGGTGAACTTCCACCTGTTTTCCATATACCACAACTTACAATATCAGGTTGCATCAAGTAGCTTAACTATACCATCTGATTCGCCCAATGCTATGTCGGTGGGTGCGGTGTTCTGGAATAACCCGACGACCCTGGAGGTTTTTAGCTCTCAGGGCCCGACAGAAGATGCTAGAACAAAACCTGACCTGGTTGCCCCCGATGGCGTGAGCACAGCTACCTACGGAGCCAGTGACGGCGTCGAGTTCTTGTCTGGAGGGACGGGGTTCTTTGGCACGTCAGCCTCCGCTCCTCACGCTGCTGGCGCGGCTGTACTGGTCAAAGAGTGCTACCCGTCTTACACACCAGCCCAGATACAAGCTTTCCTTGAGGGTAGAGCGATTGACCTTGGCGGTGCTGGTAAGGACAACCTTTATGGCAGTGGACGGCTTGACCTTGGTTCTTTACCAAACACCCCACCCGAAGTCACCAATGTCACTGCCTCCCAGAGTTCCCCCACAGTTGACATCGCTTACGATGTCTCCGATGCTGAGCAGTCCGATGTTACCATCAGCTTTGAATACTGGGACGGTGATAGCTGGGAGCCTTGTGATACTGCCACCGGTGAGGGTACACAAAGCATAGGGACGGGCAAATCAGGCAGCTGGGACGCCAAGGCAGACTTTGATGAGCACTATATGACCGATTGCAAGATACAAGTCACTGCTGATGATGAGCAAGCTGAAAATGACACCGGCTCAGACGAAAGCAGCGAATTTATCCTGGATACCGCCGGGCCTACGGTGACCATAAACCAGGCGGTTGGGCAGGCAGACCCGACCAACACCTCGCCCATCAACTTCACCGTGGTCTTCAGCGAATCAGTCGATGACTTTGCAACTGGCGATGTGACCCTGGACGGTACCGCCGGGGCGACTACCGCCACTGTGACTGGCAGTGGCACCACCTATAACGTAGCCGTCAGTGGCATGACCTCTGATGGCACCGTCACTGCTACCATTGCTGCCGACGTGGCCCACGATGCCTTGGGTAACGGTAACGATGCCTCCACCAGCACCGATAACGAGGTGACCTATGACATCACTCCACCTGGTGACCCAACCAATGTCCAGAGTACCAGCCATACCATAAGTGTATGGTCTACTGATAATACCGTAGATGTTACCTGGACTGACGCTGACGACGCCACAAGTGGTCTTGATGGCTACTCTATCCTGTGGGACACCACAGACAATACCGTACCTGATGCTAGCATAGACATACAGGAGAATGTCGAAACTACTACCAGTCCTGCTCTAGCTGATGGCGATAGCCACTACTTCCATATCAGGAGCGTAGATAACGCCGGCAACTGGCAATCTACCGTCCACCTTGGCCCTTTTTTCATCGATACCACCACCTTGCCCACCATGGAGGCGATAGTCGAGCCTGAAGGGCAATATTACAATACCGCCCCATCCTTCTCCAACTTCGGCTTCGATGATAACCTGGCCTTAGATGACGGCTGGTACCAGATGGACTCCTACGCCGGCACCTGGGAAGTCCTGTTTACCGATGCCCCGGGTACCTCCTGGGAAGGCGATGGCTGGACAATCCCTGGCTTTGCTACTCTAGCTGAAGGCAGCCACACTATCTACTTTAAGGCCTCAGATGATGCCGGCAATGTTGGGGGTGAAGCGGGGGAATGGAGCTGGCAGTTCTTTAAGGATACTACTGCACCAACGGTTACCATCGATATCCCGGATTACATTAATGCCGCCAATGAGGCATCTGTGCCTGTGACCATCACCAGCGATGAGGATGGCACATATAGCTATACTATAAGCGATGGCACTCACGATGTGACGGGCAGCGGTTCTATAACTGCTGGCGTTCCGGTGAACCTGAGTCTGAACTTCAGCGGTTTGGATGAAGGCTCGGTTACCGCTGATGCTTCAGTGACCGATGCCGCTACCAACGTTGGCAATGCCCCGCAGGACACGGCCACTAAAGATACGGTAGCGCCTACAGTACCGACCAATCTTGGTGCCCCGGCCTACGTAAACATGGTCAATGAGGCGGCCTACACGGTGACTGGCGACGCCGAGACTAACTCCACGGTTGAAGTAAGAATCACAGATGGTACCATAACAGTAACCAACACCGGGACAGCAACCGGCGGGGCATTCTCCATCATTGTGGATTGCTCTACCCTAGCCGATGGCACGGATAACATCGACATAGATGCCAAAGCCACCGATGCCGCCGGGAATGAGAGTGCTTACTCCACGGCTATAGTCAGGAGCAAGGATACCGTTCTACCTACCGACCCAACCGATGTTACCAGCCCTAGCCATACCCCAAGTACGTGGTCTACTGATGATACCGTAGATGTTACCTGGACCGACGCTGACGACGCCACAAGTGGTCTTGACGGCTATTCTATCCTGTGGGACACCACAGACAATACCGTACCTCCAACTACCTTGAACATGGAGGATGGTATTGAGACTACTACCAGTGCGCCGCTGGCTGACGGTAATTCACACTACTTCCACATCAGGAGCGTAGATAATGCCGGCAACTGGCAATCTACCGTCCACCTCGGGCCATTCTTTATCGATACCACTCCACCTAGTGACCCAACCAATGTCCAGAGTACCAGCCATACCATAAGTGTATGGTCTACTGATAATACCGTAGATGTTACCTGGACTGACGCTGACGACGCCACAAGTGGTCTTGATGGCTACTCTATCCTGTGGGACACCACAGACAATACCGTACCTGATGCTAGCATAGACATACAGGAGAATGTCGAAACTACTACCAGTCCTGCTCTAGCTGATGGCGATAGCCACTACTTCCATATCAGGAGCGTAGATAACGCCGGCAACTGGCAATCTACCGTCCACCTTGGCCCTTTTTTCATCGATACCACCACCTTGCCCACCATGGAGGCGATAGTCGAGCCTGAAGGGCAATATTACAATACCGCCCCATCCTTCTCCAACTTCGGCTTCGATGATAACCTGGCCTTAGATGACGGCTGGTACCAGATGGACTCCTACGCCGGCACCTGGGAAGTCCTGTTTACCGATGCCCCGGGTACCTCCTGGGAAGGCGATGGCTGGACAATCCCTGGCTTTGCTACTCTAGCTGAAGGCAGCCACACTATCTACTTTAAGGCCTCAGATGATGCCGGTAATGTTGAGGGTGAAGCGGGGGAATGGAGTTGGCAGTTCTTTAAGGATACTACTGCACCAACGGTACCGACCAATCTTGATGCCCCGGCCTACGTAAACACGGTCAATGAGGCGGCCTACACGGTGACTGGCGACGCCGAGACTGACTCCACGGTTGAAGTAAGAATCACAGATGGTACCATAACAGTAACCAACACCGGGACAGCAACCGGCGGGGCATTCTCCATCATTGTGGATTGCTCTACCCTAGCC